>JADMIO011189554.1_pt1 | contig 164720 bp, 172 predicted proteins | sample 8958161 | NCBI WGS metagenome assembly JADMIO01 (sample SAMN16585339, study PRJNA669376) | soil metagenome | isolation source: Crop rotation soil | place: USA: Cullars Rotation, Alabama | collected 2011 | reverse complement strand
GCCGCGACTTCAAGTCACGTGAATTCCAAGCTTCGGATCCCACTGTGCTGGAAAGTCGGAATGCGTCGCCCACGCCTTGGTGGCGCGCGGGATCGCTAAGGGCGACCGCGTCGCCATAGCCATGCGCAACTGCCCGGCGTGGGTCGCGACCTACATGGGCATCGTCAAGGCGGGCGGAATTGCGACTTTGCTCAATGGCTGGTGGGAGCCGGCCGAGATGGAGCATGCGATCCGGCTGGTCGAGCCGAAGCTGATCCTCGCCGACACCCCGCGCGGAACGCGGATCGCCGAAAAATGCTCGGATTTCGCGGTCCAGCCCATCCCGATCGAGCTTCCACTCGAGCAGGCGATGGCCGACTTCCTCCACGATCGCGATGAAGGCAGCGAGCTTCCCGAGGTCGTGCCCGAGGACGATGCGACGATCCTTTTCACGTCAGGTTCGACCGGCGACGCCAAGGGCGCCTTGTCGACCCATCGGGCGGTGACCACGGCCGCCTATGCCTATGCCACCGGCCTCATCGTTCTGCGTGGCGTTCTCGAGGACGAGGGGCGGCCGCCGCCGACTCCGCGGACGTTGCTCAGCGTGCCTCTGTTTCACGTCACGGGCGAAGTTCCGGTGATGATCAACAGCTTCGTCATCGGGCGCTGCATGGTGGTGATGCCCAAGTGGGACGCGACCGAGGCGCTGCGGCTGATCGAAAAGGAGCGAATCACCTATTTCGTTGGCGTGCCGACGATGAGCCTGGAGATCATGAACCACCCCGACCGCGACAAATATGATTTGTCGTCGATGACCGACATCACCGCGGGCGGCGCTCCGCGGCCGGTCAGCCATGTCGAACGGCTGCAGGAGACCTTCCCCAAGGCCCAGCCCGCGCTCGGCTATGGGCTCACCGAAACTAATGCCGCGGGGTTCAGTAACTTTTGGGGTAACTACGCCGCCAAGCCGGCCTCGACCGGGCGAGCGCAGGAGCCCTATATCGAAACGGCCATCCTCGGGCCTGGCGAAGAGCATTTGCCAGCTGGGGAGGTCGGCGAGATCGCCATCCGCTCGGCCGCCAACATCAAGGGCTATTGGCGCAACCCGGAGGCGACGGCGGCCCTGTTCACGCCCGACGGTTACATCCGCACCGGCGACATCGGCTACCTCGACGAGGACGGCTATCTGTTCATCGTCGACCGCAAGAAAGAGATCATCATTCGCGGCGGCGAGAATATCAGCGCGGCGGAAGTCGAGGCCGCCTGCTATTCGCACGAGTCCGTGGCCGAGGTCTCGGTGTTCGGCGCGCCCGACGAGCGGCTCGGCGAAGTACCGGTGGCCGTCGTCCACACGAAGCCCGGCATCGAGCTCGGCGAGGAAGATCTGCGCCGTTTCCTCGACGGCCAGCTGGCCAAGTTCAAGATTCCCGCGCGCTTCATTTTCAGCCGCGAATCCTTGCCGCGGCTCGGAACAGGCAAGATCGACCGCCGCGCGCTGAAAGCCCAATACGCGCGATGAGTCACGCCCGTTGAAGATCGATCGCCGGACAGTGCTGATCGGCGGCGGGGCTGGAGTGGGGCTCGTCGTCGCCTTCGCGCTGTGGCCACGGCACCTCAAGAGCGACTTGCCGCTGAAAGCGGGGGAAGAGGGCTTCGGAAACTTCATCAAGATCGCGCAAAACGGCCAAATCACGGTCGCAGTCCCGCAAGCAGAGACGGGGCAAGGCATCTGGACCGGCCTCCCGCAGATCGTCGCCGACGAGCTCGGCGCGGCATGGGAGGCGGTGGCTGTCGAGCCGGCGCCGCTCGCCAAAGGCTATGAAAACCCACTCATCGAAGGAGGAGTGCGGATCACCGCCGGCGCGACGTCGATCCGTGCGTTCGAGCAGCCGCTCCGCGAAGCCGCCGCGACCGCCCGGGAAATGCTGGTGGGCGCCGCCGCCGACCGCTGGAACATCGCGCCGAACGAATGCCAAGCAGCCGACGGGTTCGTCATCAACGGAGTGCGCACCTTCAGCTTCGCCGAACTCGCCGAGGAGGCCGCCGATCGTTCGCCGCCTCTGCGCCCGCAGCTGCGGACGGACACGCGCGGCAGGCTGATCGGCCTGCCGCTGCAGCGCCTCGACGGTCCCGCCAAGTGCGACGGCAGCATGCGCTTTGCCGGCGACGTCCGGCTTCCCGGCATGCTGTTCGCGTCTGCGCGGCTGGCTCCCCCCGGCGGGCGGCTCACCGGTTTCTCGCGCCAAGCGATCAAGGCCTCACCGGGCGTGCGTCACGTCAGCGAACGCAGCAATGCCCTTGCGGTAGCCGCGGACAATTGGTGGGAGGCGGAGCGGGCGGTTCACGCCGCCGCGGCAAGATTCACCGGGCCGAGCATGCAGCCCGACGCGCGTCCATTGTTCGAGGAAGCGCTTGCCAGCGGCGACGCCCGCGAGTGGTTCAGTCGAGGCAACTATGATTCGACAGTACGCGGCTCGCGCCCTCTGGCGTCGACTTATTATGTCGCGCCCTCGCTCCACCTGGGACTCGAGCCGCTGACCGCGACGGCGCGCTATAGCGGCGATCATTTGGAAATCTGGGTTCCGACCCAGACTCCTGACGCGGCACGCGCCCGCGCGAAGAAGGCCGCTGGCGGCGCTCGGGTCAGTCTTTACCCGATGCCGGCCGGAGAGCCGGCGGGCCGAGCGCTCGAAGCGGATGCAATCCCGCTCGCGGTCGATCTCGCCCGGGCCACCGGTCGGCCGGTGCAGCTCAGCCTGTCGCAGTCCGCCAGCCAGAACCACGATCATCCCTCGGGCGGAATGATGGCGCGGATGATGGCGCTCCCCGGTCAGGGCGGGATCACTGCGGCGTGCAAGATGCGCGTCGCGACGGCTGGCGGGTTCGGTGCAGCGCTCGCCGCACTCAATGGCGACGATGCGCCTGCGAAACTGGGCGGACCGGATCTCGACGGCTCGGTTCCGCCTTATTCGGTCCCCCACGTCGCGGTGGATTCGATTGCTGTTCCGGTTCCCTATGAAGCCGCCTACATGCGCGGCTCGCCGCAGCGCGAGTTTACCTTCTTCACCGAAAGCTTCGTCGACGAGCTCGCGCATCTCGCGGGCATGGAGCCGCTCGCATTCCGCATGTCGATGCTCGGCGGCAATCCGCGGCTCGCGCGCTGTTTCGAGGCCGCCGCGCAGGCGGCACAGTGGGACGGCGGCGGGGCCGGAAGCACGATGGGGATTGCCGGCTGCTCGGCCTATGGCTCGCATATCGCGCTCGTCGCCAATGCGACCATCGGCGAGGATCAGAGGGTCAGGGTCCACCGGCTCGTCGTCGCGGTCGATTGCGGGCGGGTGGTCAACAGCGGGCTGGTGACCCAGCAGATTGCCGGAGGGCTGGTCTGGGCGCTCGGCCAGGCGAACGTCGCGGCTCCCGAATGGACCGCCGGAATGCCGCGTGCGCGAAACTACGGAGCGTTGGGGCTTCCGCGGCTCGCCGATACGCCGGATTTCACGATCCGGATCGTCCCCTCGTCGGCTCCATTCGGCGGCGTAAGCGGCCTTGGGACGACCGTGCTCGCACCCGCCATCGCCAACGCCATCTATGCCGGGACCGGCAGGCGCCTGCGCTCGCTGCCGTTCGAGCTCGCATGATCGGCGTCCTGCTCATCAACCTCGGCACGCCCGACGCGCCGACGGCACGCGCCGTTCGGCGCTATCTCGCTGAGTTCCTCAGCGATCGCCGTGTCGTCGAGATTCCGCCGCTGCTCTGGCAGCCCATCCTTCGCGGAGTCATTCTCACGACCCGGCCGCGCAAGAGCGCCGAGGCCTATAGTCAGGTATGGATGAACGACGGCTCGCCGCTGGCGATAATCACCGAGCGGCAGACTCGAGCGCTTCGCGAGCGCCTTGGCGAGGACGTGACGGTCGAGTTCGCGATGCGCTACGGCAATCCGGGGATTGCAGCGTCGCTGGAGCGCATGCTTCAGGGGGGCTGCACACGCATCCTCGCGGCGCCGCTCTACCCGCAATATTGCGCGGCGACGACCGCCACGGCCAATGACGCGAGCTTCGCCGCGTTAGCCGCGATGCGGGTTCAGCCCGCGCTGCGCACCCTTCCGCCTTATTTCGCCGACCCACTCTACATTGAAGCGCTGCGGTCGAATCTGGCCCGCCAGCTTGGCGCCCTCGACTTCGACCCGCAGCGCCTGTTGCTGAGCTTCCACGGCATGCCCGAGCGCACCCGCGCGCTCGGCGACCCCTATCACGACCAGTGCCAGGAAACGGCGCGGCTGCTCGCCGAGGCTCTAGGTTGCGAGGTCGATGTCGCTTTCCAATCCCGGTTCGGGCGGGCGAAATGGCTCGAACCGGCCACCGAAGCAGTGCTTGCGGGCTATGCCGGCAAGGGTGTCACCCGCCTCGCGGTTGCCGCGCCCGGCTTTTCCGCCGATTGCCTCGAAACCCTCGAAGAGCTCGGCATTCGTGGCCGCGAAACTTTCCTCGCCGCGGGTGGCAAGCAATTCGCCCTGCTCGAATGCCTCAACGATTCACCCGAGGGCATGGTGATGCTGGAAGTGCTGGTCCGCCGCGAACTTGAAGGCTGGCTTCCAGCCGCCTAAGCGCGCCGCAAAGCAAGCAGGAGGAAAGAATGGCTCGAGTGGCGATTGTCACCGGCGGGACGCGCGGCATCGGCGAGGCGATAAGCGTCGCGCTTCGCGACATGGGAATGAAGGTCGCCGCCAACTATGCCGGAAACGACGAGCGGGCGCGCGATTTCACCGCGCGAACGGGCATCGGCGCCTACAAATGGGACGTGTCCGACTTCGAAGCGTGCCAGGAAGGCGTGAAGAAAGTCGAAGCGGAAATCGGTCCGGTCGATGTGCTCGTCAACAATGCCGGCATCACGCGGGACACGACCATGAAGCGCATGGACCACCAGAAATGGCAGGAGGTCATCGACACCAACCTTGGCGGCTGTTTCAACATGGCCAAAGCGGTGTTCGAGGGGATGCAGGGCCGGGGTTACGGCAGAATCGTCAACATCGGCTCGATCAATGGCCAGGCGGGCCAGTATGGCCAGGTCAATTACGCCGCGGCCAAGTCTGGAATCCACGGCTTCACCAAGGCGCTGGCGCAGGAGGGAGCTCGCTCGGGCATCACCGTCAACGCCATCGCTCCGGGCTATATCGACACCGACATGGTCGCCGCGGTGCCGGAGGACGTGCTCGGTAAGATCGTTGCTCGAATCCCGGTCAACCGCCTCGGCAAGGCTGACGAAATCGCCCGGGGCGTCGCCTTCCTGGTCGATGAGAATGCCGGCTTCATCACCGGATCCACGCTGTCGATCAACGGCGGCCAGCACATGTATTGATGGCGCCGGACTACGCACCGCCTCAAAAGCGCTCGGTGCTGATTGCCGGCCACCAGACGTCGGTCAGCCTGGAGCCGGTCTTCTGGCGCGCACTGGAAAGCGCGGCACGCGAGCGCGCCATTCCCGTCAATGCGCTCGTAGCCGAGATAGACGCTTCGCGGCTGGAGGCGGCACGCGTGCCCAACCTCACTTCGGCGATCCGGCAATGGCTGTTTAAGCGGGCGCTAGCGGGCTAGCAGGATCCGCGCCTGGCTTGCGATCTGGGCGAGCATCGAGGCGCTGACATTGCCTTCCGTCCTTGCGCGCGAGACGAGCTCGCGGAACTGGTCGATCCTGGGCTTCTGCGCGTCGATCCACTTCAGCACGGCCTCATGGGGGTCCGTGTCGCGCCGGCGCGACAGGAACTCGATCCTCAGCTGCTCGAAGTCGCGGGCAAGCCCGGCGGTCAGCAGACGCTCCCACTGGTCGGTCGGGACGAAGCGGGCGACTTGCTGTTGCGCCCAGTCGAGCCCGAGCACGTCGCCGATCTTCGTATAGGCGCGGGTGGTCAGCAGCTCGTCATACTTGCGCCGCGCAGCGAGCGCGGCGATTCCGAACACGCCGTCGAGCTCGTAAAGGCGGACCAGGCGCCGGGCGATGTCTTCGCTGGCGCCGAGCGCGAGTAGGCGCTCGCGCTGCGCAGCAGCCTCGTTGCGGACCTCGGTGCGGATCAGCTTGTCCGCCGCGGCCGAAATGCTCTTCAACCCTGGCTCGAAGAGCTTGACCAGCGCGCTGACTTTGGTTTCGCCGGCGGCGGAGCGAAGAATGTCCGAAAGATGCGCGCGGACGTTCTTCGCGGCTATCGAGAAAAGCTCGATGCGTACGTTCTCGGGGAGCTCTTCATTCTCGATCTTGCTCCACAACACGTCGAGTTCGAGCAGTCTCTCCGCGGTTAGGAATGCCGCGATGACCTGTCGGAGTGACGAACCTTCTTCTTCGGTGAGGTCGAAGGCGACCACCGGGCCCAGGCGGTTGACCAGCCGGTTCGCGACCTTCGTCGCAAGAATTTCGTGCCGCAGCCGATGCGCACGAATGGCCTCGGAGTGCAACTTGCGCATCGCGGTCGGAAAGGCCGCGAAGAGTTGCGGCTCCAGCAACTTGTCGTTCGCCAGCTCAAGCTTTTCAGCCGAATCCTGCAACGCAATCTTCGACATCGACAGGAGAACGGCCAGTTCGGGACGGGTGAGGCCGCGATTCTCCTGCACTCGCCGAAGCAGGTTCTCGCTCGATTCGAGTCCTTCGACCTTGCGGTCTAGGCGTCCCGACGCTTCGAGCAATTCGATTGTCCGGACATGTCCCGGCAAGCCGTGCGCGCCCAAGGATCCGGCGATCGACAAGGCAAGGCTCTGCAGACGATTGTCCTCGAGCACGAGGTCGGAGACCTCGTCGGTCATCCGCTCCAGCAGCTTGTTCCGCTTTTCGAGCGGCAGGCGGCCTTCGCGCATCTCGCGGTTGAGCGGGATCTTGATGTTGACCTCATTGTCCGAGCAGTCGACGCCCGCGCTATTGTCGATGAAGTCGGTGTTGATGCGTCCGCCGTGCAGCGCGAATTCGATCCTACCCGCCTGGGTGACGCCGAGGTTCGCACCCTCGCCGACGACCTTCGCGTTCACTTCTGCCCCGTCCACCCGCAAAACATCGTTCGAAGGGTCGCCGACGTCGGCATGGTTCTGCGTCGAGGCCTTAATGTAGGTGCCGATCCCGCCGAACCACAGCAGGTCCACGGGCGCCTTGAGGATGGCGTTGATGAGGCTGACCGGGTCGATCGTCCTGGCGTCAATCCCGAGCGCCTTTCGCGCATCGGCGCTGAGCTCGATCGACTTCTGCGTGCGGGGGAAGATGCCCCCGCCCTTCGACATCAGCTTGCGGTCGTAATCGTCCCAGCTTGAGCGCGGCAGGTCGAACAACCGCTTACGCTCGGCCCAACTCGTCGCCGGGTCCGGATTGGGATCGATGAAGATGTGGCGATGATCGAACGCGGCGATCAACTTGATCGCCTTCGACAGCAGCATGCCGTTGCCGAACACGTCGCCCGACATGTCCCCGCAGCCGGCGACGAGGACGGGCTGGGTCTGCACGTCGATGCCCATTTCGAGGAAGTGCCGCTGGACCGAGATCCACGCGCCCCTGGCGGTAATCCCCATCGCCTTGTGGTCGTAGCCGTTCGACCCGCCACTGGCGAAAGCGTCGCCGAGCCAGAAATTGCGCTCAAGAGCGATCGAATTAGCGATATCAGAGAAGGTTGCGGTGCCCTTGTCGGCGGCGACGACGAAGTAAGGGTCGTCGCCATCGTGGATCACGACCGAGTCCGGATGGACGACCTTGTCGTTGACCAGGTTATCCGTGACCGAAAGCAAAGAGCGGATGAAGATTCGATAGCTTTCGGTGCCCTCCGCCAGCCAGGCTTCGCGGTTCGATGCCGGGGGCAGCTGCTTGGCATAAAAGCCGCCCTTGGCGCCGGTCGGCACGATCACTGCATTCTTGACCAGCTGAGCCTTCATTAGCCCCAGGATCTCGGTGCGGAAATCGTCGCGCCGGTCGGACCAGCGCAGCCCGCCCCGGGCGATCGGCCCGCCACGCAGGTGAATGCCTTCGACCCGTGGGCTGTACACCCAGATTTCGCGCCACGGCACCGGAGCCGGAAGACCGGGGACGAGCGAGGAGTTGAGCTTGAAGGCGAGCGCTTCGGCCGCCGATGGGGCAAAGGCGTTGGTGCGGAGGATCGCCTCGACCAGGGCGCGCAGCCGCCGGAGGATGCGGTCGTCGTCGATCGAACGGACCTTGGCTAGTGCCTGGTCGAAGTCCTCGCGCAAAGCCGCGGCCTTCGCATCGCGCTTGCGGACGGCCGGGTCGTGCGCCGCCTTGAACAGGTCGATCAGCGCGCAGGTGGCGCGCGGTGCTCGGCGCAGCGCATCGACGACCGTGACCAGCCCGAAGCTGCTGCCGGTCTGGCGCAGGTAGCGGAACCAGGCGCGCAGCCAGACGACGGGGCCGGTATCGAGCCCGGCATATAGTACCAGCTGGTTGAACTCATCATCCTCGGCCGCCCCGCACAGCACGTCGGCGATCGCCCGCTCGATGGCCGGCGCTCGGGCGAGAATTGCCTTGAGATCCGCCTCGGCACCGATCTCGACCCGGAGGTCCGAAATGTAGCCATTGTCCCCGCTGAGAGCGGTCGGAAATTCCTCGAGCACGCGGAAGCCGAAATTCTCAAGCACCGGAACGACGTCCGACAATGGGATCAGTCCACCGCGGCGATAGCTCTTGAGTCGCACCTGGCCGGGCGGATCCTGTTCGAACCGGCGGATGCGCACGGCGCGGTCGCGCTCGCTGCTCAGCTCGCACAGGCGGAGGATGTCGGCGGCGCCCTCGTCAGGCGCGGTTCTCGTCCGATAGCCGTCCGGAAAGGCATTGATGTAGGTCAGCGCGAGGCGGGTCGCGCGGGAAGCGCCCGCCTCCGCAATCAGCTCGGATTCGACCGCCGGCGCCCAGCCGCGAACCATCTCGACGATCGCCGCGTCGAGTGCATCGCCGTCGGGCAGCGCCGCATCCTCGTCGATATATTGGGTATAGCGGATCAGCGCGAGATCGCCGTCGCCGAGCTCGACCGACCAGCTGGTGATTTCCCGCCCGACTTCATTCTCGAGCAAGACGGCAATCGCCGTTCGCCGCGATGTCGTCAGCTCTTCGCGCGGTAACCAGACGAAGCTGAACAGCTGGCCGTGCAGGATGCTGCGGACCTGCAGCAGCGCGGGCCGCGGCCGGTCGGCTAGCGACATGGCCATCATCACCAGGCGGCGCACCGATTCATATTCGATGGTGATGAGCAGGTCGCGGGGCAGCGAGGCGACTGCATGGCGCAGCGCCTTGCCCGAATGCCCCTTCGGATCGAAGCCGAAATCCTTGTCGAGTTGCTTCAGCCGGCGGCGAAGCACCGGCACTTCTTCCGGCGGCAGCCGCAACGCCTCGCTGGTCCACAGCCCGGCATGGATTCCAATTCCGGTGACCTTGCCCTTCTCGCGAATGGGCACGACGACGAGGTCGAGCGGAACCCGCCGATGGACGCTCGATTTGCGCTCGGCTTTGGCCATGAGCGGCGTCTCGCCGCTCTCCAGATAGCGCATCGCGCCGAGGCAGCCGCCCTCGTCGGTCGGAGCGCCGGGGATGCTGAAAATCCCGAGCGCGTCGGATGGCGCTTCGTAAGGCTTCTCGACATGGTAGCCGAGCAGGGTCATCGCGCCATCCGCGAACCATTCGAGCAGCGCCTTGCCCTCGGCGTCATCGATGCCGGCGGCGTCGCGCCGCATCCGATCCTGCAGAGCGCGCCAGTCGCGGACCGCGAGGCGAACATCGGTGAGGACCCGCCGAAGGTCAGCCGCGAGCTCCTGGCGGCCGCGCGCGTCGGCGCGCTCGAGTTCGAGGTACATCATCGACTCGCGGCGGCTCTTGTCGTCGCAGATCTGCTCGACGTCGTGGAGCAAGCCGTCCTCGTCCCTGGTGACGCAGACCACGGGGTGAAGCAGCCGGTGGATGGTCAGCTGCCGAGCGGCGACGGCATTGGCGACCGAGTCCACCAGAAAGGGCATGTCGTCGTTGACGATGCCGATGCGCATCCGGCGCTTACCAGCCTCGCCTCCCGTTGATTCGATCTCGATTGCCAGCTCGCCGCGCTTCCGGCGGACGGCAACCTGGGCAAGAAATTCGGCGGCGTCGCGCTCGGACTCGCGGTCCAGACCGTGGGTTTCACCGGGGAGAGCATTCTGAGTCAGCGCCTTGCGAAGCTGGTCGACCAACGGTTTGGCCAGGCGCGTATGGACAGTCATGATTTGGGCGAGCTCCGCGAGTCAGGCGACGCGGGCGGCCTATAGCGCTGCCCTCGTGAGAGGGACAACCCCGGCAGTCAGAGCGCGCGACGAATTGCGCGCTCGATCAGGGCTTCGTCGTCGATGATGGCGACGGGTTCGTGCTGCCCGTCGGCGCCCCGGCGAGTAACGATCACGGCAAATTCCTCGGCCGTGGGAACCTCGGCGAGCGAAATCGAAGGCGCGGAACGAAGCTTGGCGCGGGCGGCATCGCCGCGCGTATCGGGGCGGGGCTCGGGACGGCGCGCTTCGCGCTCGGCCGCCACCAGCGCCTTAAGGCCCCCGGTCTGCTGCTCGATCAGCTGCTGGAAACCACCGGCGGCGACGTTCTGGCGCTGCGCATAAGACAAAGCCGCGGCGAACTCGGTCAGCCGGGCCTTGTCATAATCGATCCCGAAGACGAGCTTGACGATGGGGGTCATCGGCGCGCGAGCCTGGGCCTTGACGCCCGATTCCTCGAGCAGCTCGGTATAATCGTCGGGGTTGGCGTTGGCCGCGAGGGCAAAATCATAAGCGAGCGCGAGGGCCCGATAAAGCGCCGCGCGGCTGCGGCCGTCGGCCGTCTTCACCGCTTCGGCGGTTTCGCGCGCCGCCCACAGGCGGTCGGCAAGGCCGGCATCCTGGCCGATCTCGATCATGGGATCGGTCTCGTCTGCTTCGTCGCCTTCCGGGGCATCGGAGAGCGGCCCGTCTTCCCAGGTGAGATGCTCTTCCGGCTCGGCCGGTCCGACGTCCATCGGCAGATCGCCGTCAATGCCGAGCGGCGCGAATTCCGGTTCAGGCTGCGGTTCGGACTCGACGATCGAAACCTCGATCTCCGCCGTTTCCGCTGACTCGGGAGCCTCTTCAGCCGTCGCTGGGGGAGCCGGGTTCTCAACTCCGTCGACGGTCTTCCAGTTGATGACTCCGTAGATGAAGTCGATCGTGTCGCCGTCCGACGAGAAGGGCATCAGGATGCCCCGATAACAGATATTCTCGTCGCGCTGGTTCTGGAACTCGGCTTCGAAACCGATCGGGGCGCGATTGGCGATGATCTGCAGATAATGGTCCGTCAGGCGCGAGAGCAGCGACCGGCTGGGAACGTCGTCGATCGTGCGAGTGCTCTCGTCGAGCCCGCATTCGTCGCGGATCGCTCCGCCGATATAGGGAACCGCCGGATTGTCACGCCCGCAGGTGAAGTCGAGCAGGACGCTGTGCGCCGCGAAGTCCTGGACGTCGGCCGGCTCCAGCTCCTCGATCGAGGGGAAATCGCGTCCGTCGAGCAGCGACACCCAGTAATTGTAGGCGCGTACATGCATGCGGCGCTCGTCGGTACCGATCGCCGCCGCGACATCGTCGCCCTGCGCGGCCTCGCCGGCCGGCAGGTCGAAGTCGTTCGAATGCTCGCGGAAACTGTCCATCACTCTGGGCCCCACACTCCCGTTCGGAGGCAAGATGCACAGAGCGCAGTTACCAAAATGTTAAGCATATTCGTTCAGCTTGCGCTTCGCGGCGGCCTTGCCCATGTCAGGCCGCGCTGTTAGGGGCGCTCGCCTCTTAGGTAGCCAGGCCGCTTTAGCTCAGCTGGTAGAGCACATCATTCGTAATGATGGGGTCGCGTGTTCGAGTCACGCAAGCGGCACCACTTTTCCCTGCGGTTATGCAGCAGCCGAATGGTCAGCTTGGCTCAGCTTGGTCAGCAGCGTCTTCAGCTGCGCAATTGGAAACGGCTTGTGCAGCACTGCCGCGATATCCAGCCCAAGCGAGGTGCCGAGGCGCGCGGCGGCTCGGACAGCGCCGCCTTCAGAGCCGCTGATGATCATCAATCGGGCAGTGCATTGCTGGTCCGCCAGAAAGTGCAGCAGCTGAACCCCGTCGATCCTGGGCATTGACAGATCGATTCCGATGACAGCCGGCGGGTCGGCGAAAAATGCGTGCTTGAAATCGTCAGGATCGGAAACGTCGGTCACTCGATAACCGCATGCTTCACCGAGGCGCCGGATCAGCAGGCCAATGGTCGGCTCGTCGTCGATGACCAACAGGGTCGACATGGCTCCCTCCTCGGGCGCATGCAAATTCCAACCGGTCACGATAGAGCAATCCGAACCGGAATCGGGAGCAGACATGTCCGACGAAGAGCAAATCGGGTCCGTAATCGACGAGATGTATGCGATGATTTCCGGTCCCGCCGGCCCGCGCGACTGGTCGCGGCAGTTGAATTGCTTCCTGCCCGAGGCACGCCAGGTCCGAACCTGGGTCGACGGCGAGGGGCGGCCGCAGAAGCTCAGCATGAGCCTCGACGACTATGCCTCCAACACCCAGCCCTTCTTCGACGCCAATGATTTCTTCGAAATCGAAACGAGCCGACGCATCGACCTGTTCGGCAACATGGCCCACGTGTGGAGTGGCTACGAGGCGCGTCGCACGCCCGACGAAGATCCGCCTGAGCGGCGCGGAATCAATTCGATCCAACTGTTCAGGGATTCCGAGCGCGGCTGGCGGATCATCCACATGATCTGGGACAACGAGCGCAACCCCGCGCTCGAATGGCCGAACCGAACGAAAGCGGGCTAGGCGGCCACCACCCGCCCGACGCACTCCCCGAAACCGATGCGGACGGCCCCGTCAGCCTCGCACCAGGCTTTCAGAATCACCTCGTCGCCGTTCTCGAGGAAGCTCCGCATTTCGCCGCTCGCGAGCTCGATCGGTTGCTGGCCACCCTGGCTAATCTCCAGCAGCGAGCCGAGCCCCGTCTGGCTGTCGGTCGACAAGGTGCCAGTCCCGATGAGATCGCCGGGCTGGAGATTGCAGCCATTGCAGCTGTGATGCGCGATGATTTGCGCTGCGCTCCAGTACATTGCGGCGTCGGCCGTTCCTCGCGACAGCACGTGCGGCGTAAGGCCTTCGGCGCGCATCTTCTCAGTCGAGAGCGTGACTTCGAGTTGGATTGCGAGCGCGGCCGAATCCGGATCCGGATCGACCAGATAATCCAGGGGTTGCGGATCACCGGCCGGTCTGGCTGGCATCGCCTTGCGGAAAGGCGCCAGGGCCTGCGGACTGACGATCCAAGGGCTGACGCTGGTCAGAAAGCTCTTCGCGAGGAACGGCCCCAGCGGCTGATATTCCCACGCCTGGAGGTCGCGGGCGGACCAGTCGTTGAGCAGGCAGCAGCCGGCGATATGCTCCCCCGCTTCCGCAATCGGGATCGGCGAACCCAATTCGTTGCCGCGGCCGACCCAAATGCCAAGCTCGAGCTCATAATCGAGCCGCCGGCTGGGGCCGTATTCCGGCACATCCGCATCCGGCGCTTTCCGCTGGCCGCTGGGGCGGATCACCGGCTCGCCCGACGCGCGCACCGAGCTCGCCCGCCCGTGATAACCGATCGGCACATACTTATAGTTGGGTAGCAGCGGATTGTCGGGGCGGAACTGCTTTCCGACGTTGGTCGCGTGGTGAATGCCGACGTAGAAATCGGTGTAGTCGCCGACGAGGCAGGGAACGTGCATCCGCGCTTCGGTCTGTCCGATCAGCTCGGACTCGACGTCGTCGCGATAGCGCTCGTCGCCGAGCAGTTCCTGCAGGCGCTCGCGAAGCTGCAGCTGGGTTTGCGGGCCGCGCGCGAGCCAGCCGTTGAGCACGGGCTGAGCAAGGTCCGCGCGCCATTCCTCGTCGAGCAGCTCGGCGATGGCCACGAGATCGAGCACGAAGTCGCCGATCGCGACACAGGCGCGGCGCCGGCGATTGCCGACCGAAAAGATTCCGAGAGGAAGATTCTCGATCGGGAAGTCGCTTCCGGCCGCGCTCTCGACCCAGCTGTTCACGGCAGCTTCGCCTTGGGGAAGCCAGCCCAGGCTTCATCATAATCGGGCTGCGCGAACTCGAGCGCCCACTCCGTGGGACGGTAGGGCCAGCAGGTTTCGACCATGAACGCCATCGTTTCGTCGATCTTCGCCGGCTTCAGGTCCGCCTCGCTTGCCTTTTTCCAGCTGTCGACGTCGGGGCCGTGCCCGCTCATCACATTGTGCAGTGACAGCCCGCCAGGCGCGAAACCCTCTGCCTTGGCGTCATAAGCGCCCTGGATCAGGCCCATGGCTTCGCTCATCACGTTGCGGTGGAACCACGGCGGCCGGAACGTGTCCTCGGCGACCATCCAGCGCGGCGGAAAGATCACGAAATCGGCATTGGCGCGCCCCGGAACGTTGCTCGGGCTGGTCAGCACGGTGAAGATAGACGGATCCGGATGGTCGAAGCTCACCGTTCCGATCGTGTTGAACCGCGACAGATCGTAGCGATACGGGGCATAATTGCCGTGCCAGGCGACGACGTCCAGCGGGCTGTGGTCGAGCGTCGTGGTCCACAAATTCCCAAGCCATTTTTGGATGACTTCACTCGGCTCGTCCCGATCCTCATACCAGGCGACCGGGGTTTCGAAGTCACGCGGATTCGCCAGACCGTTCGAGCCGATCGGGCCGAGGTCGGGCAGGCGGAACGGCAAACCGCAATTTTCGGCGACATAACCGCGCGCCTCACCGTCGAGCAACTTGACGCGGAACTTCATCCCGCGCGGGACAACCCCGATCGATCCGGGAGCGATTTCCAGCCGGCCGAGCTCGGTCTGCAGATCGATTGCACCCTGCTGCGGAATGATGACCAGCTCGCCGTCGGCATCGACGAACACGCGGCCGTCCATGCTCCTGGTCGCGCGATAGACATGCACCGCGACGCCTTCGAGCTCCTCGGGCGTCCGCGCGTGGAGCATGGTCGCGAGCCCATCGACGAAGTCGGTCCCTTCGGGCAGCTCGGGCGGATCCCAGCGCAGCCGGTTGGGCGCCAGCGGCTGGGTCGACGCCGCTGCTCCGAACAGCGTCGCCCCCGGATAGGGGGCGAACGGCCGGTGGTCCGCGGTAGGCCGCATCCGGTACAGCCAGCTGCGGCGATTCTCGTGCCGCGGCGAGGTGAAAGAGCTTCCCGAAAGCTGCTCGGTGTAGAGACCGAAAGCCGGCCGCTGCGGCGAGTTGCGCCCCTTGGGCAGTGCGCCCGCGACCGCCTCGCTTTCGAAATGGCCGCCGAAACCGGTCATATAGCCAGTCGTCATGACCGCGCGTTACTAAGTCGGCGCTTGAAACTCAAACGGGCGCGGCTCCGATGGGAACCGCGCCCGAACACGGACGGGGACTCGCAACCCGCCCGCTCTGAAGCTTCGCCTCAGTGCGTGTTGACGTCGACGTTGACCTTGTCGGGAACCTTGACCTCGGTCTTGCCGAAGCCGAGCTGGCCGCGGAAGATGAACAGCAGCACCAGCACCACGATAATCAGCAGGACTACCGCGAGAACGCCGCCGCCTCCGCCGCCGCCGGTTTCGACTATGGTCGTGCGGTCGGTATCGTCACGATCGTCGGCCATGGAAACTCTCCCTTGTTTTCCCTGTTATACGGGCGAAACGAACGAACCGATGGGGATGCGGTTCCGGACCCGAGGAGGCCCTGTTGAAATCGACGATGATCACCGTCCTGGCGGCTGCTCTGGCACTCGCCGCCTGCGCCAAGAGCGAAAAGCGCCAGCCGCAGACGAATGCCGCGCATCCGGCGAATCTGAGCCAAGAAACGGCAACCGCAGCGACCAACGAGGAAGCGGAGGAACTTGCTCCGGCCCCGAAAAACGAGGTGCTGGCCGAGCCGAAGGGCCCGATCGACCCAAGAAGTGTGGAGGCCGCCGGACAGGTCGTGCAGCATTATGGCGCGCTCATCGAACGCGGGCATTGGCTGAAGGCCGAGAAACTGTGGGGCGACATCAATGCGGCGCGCGATTTCGCGACCGCGCTTCGAGCGAAATTCGGCGAGGTCCATCTCGAGATCGGAAACATGGGTGAACCGGAAGGGGCGGCCGGATCGATCTATGTTTCGGAACCCGTGACCTTCTATGGCAAGGATCGGGCCGGCAAGGCGGTCAGGCGAGCGGCCGAAATCACGCTGCGCCGAGTCAACGATGTCCCCGGCTCCACGGAGAAGGAGCGCCAATGGCACATCGAGCGGATTGAGTGGAAGCCGGCCTGACGTTGCGGCCTAGAGGTTGCGGATTGCCTGCTCGAGCTTCTTTTCGTCCTCGGGATTGATGGCGGAGCCGGTCGCGTCGGTCGGCGCTTCGGCATTTTCGCTGTTGTTGGTCGTGTCGGGCGCGGAGCTGGCGACGTCCCAAGCCAGCCACAGGATCCCGGCCGCCCAGAGGAGCGCCATCCAGCGGCTCTTGAAGATCGAGCTGGTCTTCATCGGGATCACGCCGCGGGTATCGCGCCGCCGCGCTTAAGATTCGGTTGCCTCTTCCTCGTGCGGGCATTCGCGGCAGGCGAAGCGATCACGAATCCGGCTGTTGAAATAGACGCCCTTGGCGAACGCCTGGCGCAGCGTGTTGGCCACCGTTTCGGGCACGCCTTCGTAAACGTAGCGGCGGCCGTTCACGAACTGGATCCACAACTCGTGCCGGTCGGGATCGTAAACGAAACGCTGGATCACGGTCGATGGCATGGGCGTGGGAAACGCTCAAACCGTGCCGAGTGTCCCTACCGCCGGGCGCCGAACCTCGTCCGGCTTTGCTTGCCGAACCGGCCTTTGCGCGTGCCGGGCTTGCCCTCGCTCGAATGGCCGAGCGGCCGCGGCGCGACTCGCTGGTCGTGCGGGATTCCGAGGTCGTCTTCCTCGAGCCGGCGGATTTCGTCGCGCAGCCGCGCGGCTTCCTCGAACTCGAGGTCGGCGGCGGCCTTGCGCATCCTCTCCTCGAGGTCGCCGATGTACGCCTTGAGGTTATGACCCACGAGGTGGGGACGCTCCTCGTCGCCGGTGTCGACGACAACTCCGTCGCGCTGAGTGACGTCGGCCAGCAGATCGTGGATCTGACGTTTGATGCTCTCCGGAGTGATCCCGTGAAGCTCGTTATATTCCAGCTGCTTTTCGCGCCGGCGGTTGGTCTCGGCGAGCGCGCGCTCGATCGAGCCGGTGATGGTGTCGGCATAAAGGATCACGCGGCCTTCGACGTTGCGCGCGGCGCGGCCGATCGTCTGGATTAGGGAGGTCTCCGAGCGCAGGAACCCTTCCTTGTCTGCGTCGAGGATCGCGACCAGCCCGCATTCAGGGATGTCGAGCCCTTCGCGCAGCAGGTTGATGCCGACCAGCACGTCATAGACGCCGAGCCTCAGCTCGCGGATCAGCTCGATGCGTTCCAGAGTCTCGACGTCCGAGTGCATGTAGCGGACCTTCAAGCCCGCCTCGTGGAGGTACTCGGTAAGGTCTTCGGCCATGCGCTTGGTGAGCGTGGTGACCAAAGTCCGATAACCCTTGCGCGCGGTCTCCTTCGCCTCGTGCACGAGGTCGTCGACCTGGTCCTCGACCGGCTTGATCTCGACCGGCGGGTCGATGAGGCCGGTCGGCCGGATCACCTGCTCGGAGAAGACTCCGCCGGTCTCGTTCATCTCCCACGGGCCGGGCGTGGCGGAGACGAACGTCGTCTGCGGCCGCATCGCGTCCCATTCGTTGAAGCGCAGCGGGCGGTTGTCGATGCAGCTCGGCAGCCGGAACCCATATTCGGCCAGCGTGATCTTCCGCCGATGGTCGCCGCGCGCCATCGCGCCGATCTGGGGCACCGTCTGGTGGCTTTCGTCGATGAACAGCAGAGCATTGTCGGGGAGATATTCGAACAGCGTCGGGGGCGGCTCTCCGGGCAGCCGTCCGGTGAGGAAGCGCGAGTAATTCTCAATCCCCGCGCAGCTGCCCGTCGCGGCGATCATCTCGAGATCGAAGTTGGTGCGCTGTTCGAGCCGCTGCGCCTCGAGCAAGCGTCCTTCCGCATTTAGCTCCTTCAAACGCTCGGCAAGCTCGTGCTTGATCGCCTCCATCGCCTGCTTCAGCGTCGGGCCCGGCGTCACATAGTGCGAGTTCGCATAGACCTTGACGTAATCGAGGCTGGCGATGGTCTTGCCGGTCAGCGGGTCGAACTCGTTGATGCTTTCGATCTCGTCGCCGAAGAACGAGATGCGCCACGCCATGTCTTCATAGTGTGACGGGAAAATCTCGAGATTGTCGCCCTTCACCCTGAAGCTGCCGCGCGTGAACGCCTGGTCGTTGCGGCGGTATTGCAGCGCTACCAGCTTGCGGATCACCTCGCGCTGGTCCTCGCTCGACCCCTTCTTCAGGCTGAAGGTCATCGCCGAATAGGTCTCGACCGAGCCGATGCCGTAGAGACAGCTGACCGAAGCGACGATGATCACGTCGTCGCGCTCGAGCAGCGAGCGCGTCGCCGAGTGGCGCATGCGGTCGATCGCCTCGTTCACCGAGCTTTCCTTCTCGATGTAGGTGTCGGTGCGTGGGACGTAGGCTTCCGGCTGATAATAATCGTAGTAACTGACGAAATATTCGACCGCATTGTCGGGGAAGAAGCTCTTGAACTCGCCGTAGAGCTGGGCCGCGAGGATCTTGTTGGGAGCGATGACCAGCGCCGGCCGCTGTAGCGTTTCTATGACCTTGGCCATGGTGAAGGTCTTGCCGCTGCCGGTGACTCCGAGCAGCACCTGGCTGACTTCGCCGTTGTTCGCCGCCTCGACCAGCTCCTTGATCGCCGTGGGCTGGTCGCCGGCGGGCTCGTAGTCGGAAACGATCTTGAAGCTCTTGCCGCCCTCCGCCTTGTCGAGACGCGCGGGCTTATGCGGGACGAAGGTCTCCGCCGTTTCGGGCTCGGCCAGCGTGGTGCGGATCTGAATCGCCATCGCGGTCTATATGGTCAGCGTGAGTCACTTGGGCAACGCGCCGGCGCAGCTTATGGTGGCCCCAACAATGAAGGGGGATTCGCATGAAGCGCCAACTCGTCCTCGCCGTCGGCCTTGCCGCGCTCGCCGCGTGCAACAAGGGGCCGGACATCAACCTTAAGAATGCCAGCGTTGGCGAAGTCGCCGAACAGGTTCGCGATGCCGGTGGGGCCGGTTTCATCGAGCCGGGCCGCTGGGAAACCAAGGTCACGGTGCTCGACATCGACATGCCCGGGATGCCGCCTCAGATGGCTGGACAGATGAAGCAGGCGATGGGCAAGATGCAGGAGCACAGCTTCGCCAGTTGCCTAAGCGAAGCCGATGCGAAGAAGCCGAGTGAGAAGTTCTTTGCGGGCAAGAACAACAACTGCCGGTACGATCATTTCACCATGTCGGGCGGGACGATCGATGCGCTCATGCGCTGCGAAGGCAAGTCGTCCGGGACCATGACCATGGCGATGAAGGGCACCTATTCCGCCACCTCGTACGAAGCGACCAGTGCGATGGAGGTCTCGGGCGGGCCCAACGGCGGGGTGATGAAGATGAAGTCGCGTTCAGAGGCGCACCGGGTCGGGGCGTGCAAGGGCGACGAAATCAACGCTGAGGCGAACAGCGGGAAATGATTAGCTAGCCGGCCGTTAAGCCGGCGTGACGGGCGTTGTCGTACTCATCAACCGCGGCGGCGGCACCGCTTCCGCCGATCCTGAGATCGAGCAAAAGGTCGATGCTTCGCTGCGCTCGGCCGGCATCGAGGCCGAGGTCGAGATGATCGATGGCAGCCGTTACGAGGTCCGTTGCAAGGCGATCGCCGAGCGCGGCGATCCGCTGCTGATCGTTGGCGGCGGCGACGGGACAATCGCCGCCGCCGCCGCCGCGCTGGCCGAAACGCAAACCCGCCTCGGGATCCTGCCACTCGGAACCCTCAACCATTTCGCGCGCGATCTCGGCATTCCATTCGAGCTTGAAGAAGCGGCAAAGGTCATCGCTGCCGGCAACGAGCGGCGCGTCGACGTTGGCGAGATGAACGGACGCCTGTTCATCAACAACAGCGCGATCGGTCTCTATCCTTTGATGGTCGTCGACCGCGACCTGCAGCGCAAGCGGCTCGGCCGAAGCAAGCGGCTGGCCATGCTCGTGGCGTCCGTTCGGACTCTGGTGCGCTTCAATCACCAGCGCCTGACCCTTACCGTCAACGACCAGAGAGCTCAGGTCGACACGCCTCTGCTGTTCGTCGGCAACAACGATTACCGGATCGATCTCGCTGCTCCCGGCCGCCGAGAAAGCTTGGAGGACGGCCAGCTGTGCGTTTTGGTCATGCGCAAGAAGACTCGTCGTGGCTTGATTGCCGCCAGCGTCCGTGCGCTGTTGGGCCGCAGCCGGCCGGATGACATGGTGAGGATCGACGGCGTCGAGCGCCTGCGCGTCGCCAGCCATCGCGGCCACCTCGCGGTATCGCTCGATGGAGAGATTGCGCGGGTCGAACCGCCGCTGGATTACAGGATGCGCAGGCGCGCGCTGCGCGTCATCGCCCCAAAATCTTGAATTGGTCCACAAAAGAAAGGCGGCGGAAGGTCTCCCTCCCACCGCCAGTCTTGCGGTTAACTCTGTGCCTTACAGGCCGCGCTCGGGCGCCGGCTCCGGCGGCGGCGGTGGAGGCGGAGGCGCCGGGCACGTATCCGTCGCCAGGATCACCGAGCCGTCCGGGCACGTCTGCGTCGCCGGAGGTGGCGGCGGAGGTGGCGGTGGTGGCGGTGGAGGCGGCGGCGGCGGCGGAGCGGCGATCTCGTTGAAGTTGTAGATCAGGCTCGCGAGGATGCTGTGCGACCGGAACCGGCTATGAATGTTATCGCCGAGATCGTCGTCCTTGATCTTGCCCGCATCGAAGTAGCGGTACTTCAGGCCGATATCGAAGTGGGTGAACACCGGGGCGCGAACGCCGGCGATGATCTGCCACGCGAGGCCGTTGTCGCTGATCGAGAAATCGTCGCTGTCGCCGACGATCGAGAAGCGCTGGCGTACCCAGGCGATTCCGACACCGCCGCCGGCGTAAAAGTTGACCTTGTCGTCCCTGCCGAGGTCGATCATGGCGTTGCCCATGAGCGAATAGACCCGCGAGTGGCCGTCGGCGTCGATCGAGCTTGAGTCGTCGCTATACTCGTCGTGCTTCGCCCACTTGTAGGCGCCTTCGATCTCGGCGCGGACAATGCCGAAATCGTAGCCGGCGATGAGGTCGCCATCGACGCCCATCTTGTGGTCGACTTTGAAGAAGTCGGTTCCGTCACCGAAGTCCTCGGTGACACGGGAATCGTTGGGGAGCATCACCCCGGCCTCGATCCCGAAATAAGCGGAATGGTCGCGCGCGGCCGCGGGCGAGGCGACCAGTGCGACGGATGCCGTCGCTGCTGCAAGCAAATAGCGTTTCATTCGGTTTGCCCCTGTTGTTTAGGCCTGCGGCCTGCCGGCCATTGTAAACCCAATTTAAATGATGAGTCGAGCCGCCGACGCAACTAACCGCGCTTTCGTGCCATTTTTGTGACGGTCCGGGGAGTTTCAGTCCCCCGACGCGGCGTCGATGCCGCTCTGTCAGTTGTCGAGCGCGGCACGGACTGAGCGCCCCAATTCCTGCTTGCGATGGGGCTTGCTCAGCAGCAGATCATTCCTCAGCGGCCGGTCTCCCGCAGCGGCGAGCTCCGTGTACCCGGACGTAAAAAGTACCTTCAAAGAGGGTCGAGCCACCCTCAGCTCATCGGCCAGCTGGTAGCCGGTGATCCCACCGGGCATGACGATGTCGGTAAGCAGCAGGTCGAACTCCTGACCATCCCTGACCAACTGAAGCGCGCGAGCCGCGTTCTCTGCCTCGGTCGTGCGATAGCCAAGGTCATGCAGCTGGCGGATGACCGTCTTGCGGACATTGGGGTTGTCCTCAACCACCAGGATCATCTCGTGGCCCCGCGGGGTCGCCGCCTCAGCAGCGCTTGCCTTGGTGCTTGTCCGCGCCTCTGCGCGCGGCAGGTACAGCTTGACCGTGGTCCCGTGCCCCAGCTCGCTGTAGATCTTGATGTGGCCCGCCGACTGCTTGACCCAGCCGAACACCTGGCTGAGGCCGAGCCCCGTTCCGTGGCCCTCGGCCTTGGTTGTGAAGAAAGGCTCGAACACCCGCGCGACGATGTCGGGCGTCATGCCGACGCCGGTATCGCTGACCGCGAGCATGACATAATCGCCGGGGACGACGTCGACGTTCTGCGCCGCGTAATCCTCGTCGAGGGTGACGTTCTCGGTTTCGAGGCAGAGCGTTCCGCCGTCGCGCATGGCATCGCGGGCGTTGATCGCGAGGTTGACCAGCGCATCGTCAACCTGGGTCGGATCGACCAGCGCCGACCATAATTCCGCGGCCTTCTTCACCCGCGCCTGAATGTTTTCCCCGAGTGTGCGTTGAAGCAGCCCAAGGATGTCGTCGACCCTGGCGTTGAGATCGACCGGCTCGGGCTCGAGGTGCTGCATCCGGGCAAAGGCGAGGAGGCGCCGGACAAGCTCGGCCCCCCTTGTCGAGGCGCCGAGCACGTCGTCGGCGAGCTCGGCAACTTCGGGCTCGGCCTCAAACCGCTCCCGGAGAAGCTCGGAATTGCCGTGGATGATGGCGAGCAGATTGTTGAAGTCGTGTGCGACACCTCCCGTCAACCGGCCGATCGCGTCCATTCGCTGCAGTTGCCGCAGTTGCTCTTCTCGCTCTTTGGCCTCGGTGACGTCGCGAATGATCGCGAGGATCAGCCGGCGCGTTCCCCCGTCCATGATTGGAACCATCCGCGTTTCGACGCTCCTGACTCCGGTCGGCGTCGTCAGTTTGCGGTCGCTGAAGGTGCGTGCCCGGCCGCTCTCGATGACGGACTTGTTGGAATCGACGATCGCCGCGGCCTCGTCGGCAGGGAAAAGATCGCACTCGGCCTTTCCCAGCACCTCGCCCCGCTGGCGTCCGATGAGGCGTTCGCCCGCGGCGTTCATCAGGATGTAGCGGAACCCGTCTCCCGTCGATTCCTTTAGCAACAGGGTGTCCGGGAGGTTTTCGACGACGGAATCGAGCAGGTCGCGAGCGCGTTTGACCTCGGCCGTTCGTTCCTGAACTCGGTCCTCGAGGTTCAGGTTGAGCGCGCGAAGCTCCTCCTCCAGTTGCCGGCGTCCTTCCACCTCGCGGCCGCGCGCGGCGAACATCCACGCGATCAGCGCGAGGCACAGGATCACTCCGCCAGCGAGTCCGATGCTGGTCAGCCAGGCTTGCCGCTCGAGCCTTTGGCGTTCCTTGAGATACTCGCGCTGCTGGAGCGCATAGACTGACGCGACCTGTTGCCGAATCCGGTCCATCAGGATCAATCCGTCAATCAGGTTGCGCCGGGTCTTCAGAAGGTCGGTTCGTTGGGCGACGAGGATTCGCGAGGATTCGATGCGTTGCTCGGCGAGTGCGAACAGCCGTTCGAGCGATCCTCGCAGCTCCGCGTCATCTGATAGCTTGCGCAGGCGGTCGGCCGTTGCCCGGGTGGCGAAGACGCCTTGATCCTGCCGCTGCAGGTGTCTGACGTCCCCTCCGCTCAGCGCGTAGCCGCGCCCGCCCGTTTCGACGTCTTTCAGGTCGGACAGGAGGTTGCTGATCTCGATCAGAAGGGTCTCGCTGCGGGCGACGCGGCCGTTCGCGGCGACCAGCTGCCGGCTGCTGATGAAGGCGAGACCGCTGACTACGATGATGACCAGGAAGGCGAGCCCCAGGACCAGCTTCTGCCGGCCGAGCGATGGAGTCACGATCGAGGGGCGCGGCGCTTCAAGCATCAACGGCGGAAATTAGCCGATTTACGGAGTTCGTTCCGGTCAAAGCGCTTCCGAAACGGAGCAAAATTAATCCTCATTGAAGAGGGACTAGAAGCGCTTCGAAATGCCTGCGTAGAGCTCGATATCCGCCGTCTGCCGGTTGAGACCGAAGTTACCGCCCGCGTCGAGCTGAAGGTCGCCGTTGAGCAGATAGGCCGCGGAGGCATCGGCCGAGATCTGCTTGCCGGTGCTGTCCGGATCCCAGTCCCATTGCGTCCACAATTCGGCCGAAAGCGACAGGCGGGGAGTCGCCGCGATGCCGAAATTGACGAGCTGCGCCATCGCCGGGTGATAGCCGTGGCCGCCGGCGTCGGCTCTTGCATCGAGCTCGGGCCCAACGGTCAGCGTCACGGCCTTTCCGAGGGCGGTGCTGATCGGAACCGCCAAGCCCCCTTCGATCTTCCCGTTGCCAAGCGAATGCTTGGCGATCGGCAGCTTCACGAATGGGATGACCGCCACCTGCGCCGGGGCGGCGTCGTTGGTCAGGCGCTGCTTCAGGCGCAGCACCATATCCCCGAAGCCGGTCTCGCGATCATGCTCGCCGCCACTGCGCACGCGCAGGGTTTCGAGCGGAGTGAGCCCCAGCTCGATATCCGAGCGCTCGCCGAGGCCGTATTTGATGAACGTGCCGCCCCACAGGACGAAGTCGGTGCGCTCGCCCTTGCTATCGTCATGGGTCCAATCAACCAGGCCCGTTTCCAACTGGAAGTGTCCAGCGGGGACGGTGCAGGTTCCGTTGGCCTTGCTTGGCCGGTCCGGACAGATTGGATCAGCCGCCACTGTGGCGATCGCCAGGAGCGTCGCGGCAATCATAGCTGCAGCTGGCTGCCGAGCTCGACCACGCGGTTGGTCGGAAGCCTGAAGAATTCCATCGCGCTTTCGCTGCTCTTCATCATCCACGCGAACAGGCGCTCGCGCCAGCGCGCCATTCCCGCGGATTTCTTCGCGGCGATCAGTTTTTGCCGCCCGAGGAAGAAGCTGGTGCTCATCATATTGAATGGCTCGCCGCAGGTCTTGATGCCGGCGAGATCGCGCGGAATGTCGACCTCCTCCATGAAGCCATAATGCAGGATCACGCGGTAAAATCCCTGGCCGGCCTCGTGGACCTCGACCCGCTTGTCCTCCCGGACGTGCGGCACCTCTTCGACCTTCACATTTAGGATCAGGACCCGGCTGTGCAGCACCTGGTTGTGCTTAAGGTTGTGCAGCAAGGCAGCAGGAACTGTGTCGGCCGAAGTTGACAGGAAAATCGACGTTCCCTTGACCCGATGCACTGACTTGGCCGTCGACTTGATGAACACCGGCAGCGGGAGTGCGCTCTCGGCAAGCCGCTCGCGCATGATCAGCCGACCCTTTGCCCAGGTCGTCAGCACGGTGAAGCTGATCGCGGCGATTAGCAGCGGGAACCAGCCACCGTCGGGGATCTTGGTGATGTTCGATGCAAAGAAGGTGCCGTCGACGATCAGGAACAAGCCGATCGTTGCGCTCGCCAGGACTCGATTCCACCGCCAGACGAGGAACACCAGCACGCCCAGCATCATGGTCGTGATCAGCATCGTCCCTGTCACCGCGATGCCGTAGGCCGAGGCCAGCCGCCCGGACTCACGGAACCCGACAACGAGCAGGATCACCATCGCGAGCAAGCCCCAGTTTACCGCCGGAATGTAGATCTGGCCGGCAGCCTTCTCGCTGGTGTGCTCGGTCCTTAGTCGCGGGAGATAACCGAGCTGGACGGCCTGGTGGGTAACCGAAAAGGCGCCGGAAATAACGGCTTGGCTGGCAATAATCGTCGCTGCGGTCGCGATTGCGACCAGCGGCAGGCGGGCCCATTCCGGCGCCATCAAATAGAAGGGGTTCACCGCCGTTGCAGGGTCGCCGAGCATCAACGCGCCCTGCCCGACATAATTCAGCATGAGGCACGGGTAGACCAGCAGCAGCCAGGAAAATCCGATCGCCTTCCGTCCGAAATGACCCATGTCGGCGTAGAGCGTCTCTGCGCCCGTGACTGCGAGGAACACCGAGCCGAGCGCGAGGAAAGCAAGTTTTGGATTGATTAAGAAGAATTGCATTGCCCAGCTCGGGCTGAGTGCCTGAAGGACTTCCGGATGTCGGGCGATGTTGCTGACGCCGAGCGTTGCGAGCACCGCCATGTAAACCAGAATCACTGGCCCGAAGAGTGTGCCGACCCTTGCCGTTCCTCGCGACTGGACGAGGAACAGGCCGACCAAAATCCCGATGGAGATTGGAATGACCAGCGGCTGCAAACCGGCCTGCACGACGGTCAGCCCCTCGACGGCCGAGAGGACTGAAATTGCCGGCGTAATCATCGCATCGCCGTAGAACAGGCAGGTGGCGAGCACCCCCATCATCACCAGCGCGGGGGCCCATGTCTTGTGGCCGAGGTTGCGCGAGATTAGCGAAAGCAGGGCAAATGAGCCGCCTTCGCCCTTGTTGTCGGCGCGCATTGCGACGAACACATATTTGATCGTCACAACGATCATGAGCGACCAGAAAATGAGGCTGAGCACGCCGAAGATGTGCAGCTTGTCGACTGCGAGGGGGTGCGGCCCGAGGAAGCTTTCCTTCATCGTGTAGAGCGGCGAAGTCCCGATATCGCCATAGACGACGCCAATCGCCCCGAGCATCAACTTGGGCAGGGCTTCCCTTGGGCTGTGATGAGCTCGCGTGTCGCTCGCGGACAGGATGTTGTCGGAAGTAATGCTCGCCATGCGCGCGGATGTGGTGCTGGGTCGTATAAAGATTCTATGTGGATTTTACATGGCCGCCGCCTGTGCGCCGGATTAAATCGATAGCGAGCCTCTCGACGGGATAATCGCGCAGGACCAGTTTGCGCGCATGGCTGAAGCATCTTTGAAGCAGACCAGAAGCTCGATCTCCGCCGGCATTGAATCATATGCCGGGGCGCTGGCGCTGGTCGCTGTCTCGACTCTGATTGGGCTGTGGGTCGCTCCGCGCTGGGGGACCGCGGCCGTCGACATGATCTATCTGCCCGCGGTCCTCGCCGCGGCCGCCTTGTGGGGCATCGGACCGGGGCTCGTCGCGGGGGTTGCAGCGGCGCTCGCCTACAATTTCTTCTTCACCGTGCCCATCCACACCTTTCGCATGGACCGCGTCACCGACGTCGTGACCGTGGTGGTGCTGCTGATCGTGGCGCTCGTCACCAGCCGCCTCGCGGGCGGGATCCGCGCGCAAGCGCAGATCGCTGTCGCGCACGCCCGCCGCAACGCGACCATTGCCGGTTTTGCTGGACGTCTGCTCTCGTGCAGCAGCGAGACCGATATCGCGCGCACCGCATGTGGCGAGCTTCGCACCCTGTTTCGCTGCAACACAGTCCTGCTGAGTGGCCTTCCGTCGCCGAAGATCATAGCGCTCGATCCCGAAGGGAACCGGCTGAATCCAAGCGATATCGCAGCGGCGTCTCTCACGTTGGAAACCAGCAAGCCTGCGGGACGCGGGACGCCTCACGTCCAGCCCGCCGAATGGCAATTTTACGCCGTCGGTACGAGCGAGTCCGTGCTTGCGGCCGTCGGCCTCGCGCATGACGACGGAACGTTGCCGGTGGACAATGACGAGCTGCCTCTGCTCGGCAATTTGCTCGACCAGGTAGCCCTCGCGCTGGAGCGCGTTCGCGCGGAAGCGGACCGCCTCGAAATGGCGAGCCAGCGGCAGCGCGACAAAATGCGGTCAACCCTGCTTGCCTCGATCGGCAAGGACCTCGCGCCGAGCCTCGCCGCGCTTCTCGGTGCGGCGAAAGCGCAGCGTCGCGCGGGCTCCGGCGACAAGGCGTTTGTCGCCACGGTGGAATCCGAAGCATCGAAGCTGCAGCGTTATGTCGCCAACATGCTCGACTTTGATCCCGAAACCGAGGAGCAGCCGCTCGCGGCCGGCGATGTCAGCATCGACCTGTTCAAGCGCGTCGTTCGTCGCGCGGGGGAGGACGTGCATTTGACTCCCAAGGAATATGCGGTGCTCGCCGAGCTGGCGAAACATCCCGGTCAGGTACTGAGCCACGCGCATCTGCTACGCACCGCCTGGGGTCCCGCGCAGGAAAGCCAGACCGAATATCTGCGCGTCGCCATTCGTGCGCTGCGGCGGAAGCTCGAGGCGGATCCGGCGAGCCCGGCCCTGATCCTCAATGAGCCGGCGGTGGGCTACCGGCTGGTCACCGCCTGATCAGCGTCGGCCGCGCTCGCCCTTTTGCGGCGCGCCCGTGCCTCTTGCCGCCGAGCTCTCTTCCCGGACCTTGCGGAACTCCGATGACGCTCGCCATTGCGGCCATTCGCGGCTGTTCGCGAGCCGCTCTCCGATCGCGTAGAATAGATCGGCTTCCTGCTTCGCGCCGGCCAGGTTCCAGCTCGGCGACCAGCTATCGCACGTCTGGTGGTAGCAGTTGGCGGTGAAGCTGCTCAGCCACTGCTCGCCCGCCGCGCGGCCACCGTCGACCATGTCGTAGGCGCCGGCGAGCGCCATATCGAGCAGCACCGGGACGCCGCGCTTGGCAAAGGAGAAATGGTCGGCGCGGTAGAACAATCCGCGCTCGGGATGGCCCTCGACCGTCACGTAGCGGCCCTGCTTGTTCGCTTCCTCCGCAAGCAGGTCTTCCATCGCGCTTTGGCCCTGGCCGATCAGCACCACGTCCTTGACCGGCCCGTTCCATTGCAGCGTGTCGAAGGTCAGGTTGGCGGCCATCGTCTCCATCGGGAACAACGGGTGGCGCGCATAACATTCGGAGCCGAGCAGCCCGCGTTCCTCGCCCGTCCACGCCGCGAAGACGAGCGTCCGCTCGGGCCGCGGGCCCGCCGCGAATTTGCGCGCGACCTGGATCATCGCGGCCAGCCCCAGCGCATCGTCGGCCGCGCCGGGCCGGATCGTCCGTCCCTGCGCATCCGCCGGGCCCACGCCATAGGCATCCCAATGCCCGCCGTAGCTCACCGTCTCGTTCGGATATTTCGACCCGGTCAGCTTGCCGAGCACATTGCGGCTTGCGATCCGCGTCAGCGTCACCGGGATGTCGGCGCTGAACGTCGCCTTCAGGTCGACCGGCCGGAAGCCAGCCGTCCGCGCTTTCCGCTTCAGCGTCTCGTAATCAAATCCCGCGCGTTTCAGCATCGCCTCGGCGACCGGGCGCTGGATCCAGCCCTGGAGGAGCACCGGCTGCTGCGCGTCGGGCGCAAGGACGATGTTGTAGCTTTCTCCCGCAGGGCTCTTCACCACGTTCCACGGATAGCCCGCGGCATCGGTCTCGTGGACGATGAGCGCGCCGATCGCGCCGCGCCGCGCCGCCTCCTCATACTTGTAGACCCAGCGGCCGTAGAAGGTCATCGTCTTGCCGCCGAACTTGCCGGCGACCGGCTCGTCGGGCGTCGCTTCGAAGTCGGGATCGTTGACCAGGAACACCGCGACCTTGCGGTGCAAGTCGACGCCCTTGAAGTCGTCCCACCCGCGCTCGGGCGCGCTGACTCCGTAGCCGACGAACACCATTGGCGCGTTCGCGATCGCCACCCTCTCCGTCGCCCGCACCGTGCCGAGATAGGCTTCGTCGGGGACGCGCAGCGGTATCGCGGCCCCGGCCTGCTTGATCGCGACCTGCATCGGGGATTGCAGCTGGGTGCGGATCATCGGCACCGTCTGGGTCCAGCTCCCGTTCTCACCGGCCGGTTCGAGCCCCGCCATGTGGAACTGCTGGATCAGATAAGTGATCGTCTTGTCCTCGCCGGCAGTCCCCGGAGCGCGTCCCTGGAAGTCGTCCGACGCCAGCACGCGCGTGATTTCGCTCATCCGCTCGGTGCTGATCTCGTCCGCGGCGGGCGGCTGCGGCATGGCCGCCGGCAGCTCGGGTGGCCCGTTATGGTCGGCGGGAAGCAGCGGCTGCGGCGGTGGGTTGGCGGCGCAGGCGGCAAGCATCGCCGCCATGGCCAGGGACATCCAGCGCATATCGTCCGCTCCTTTATTCCGGCTGAGGTATCGGACGCTTCTTCGTGCCCGCCAGTTCCGCATCCATATATTTGACTTCGGCCGCGATGGCGCGGTCGCTGATCGTCCAGTCGGCATAGCGAGCCCTCACCTTCGTCGCGACCGATTGCACGAGCTCGTCGTCCTTGAGCTTTGCCTCGCGGCCCTCTGAGACCAGCAACTTGAGATATCCTAAGTAGGACAGGAATTCCTCGACGTCCGCCTCCTTCGCAACCTCTCCATGTCCGGGCACGAAGGTAATTTGTTCTGCATCGGGCAAGCGCATGAAGTTAGCTACCGTGGCTCTCCACTCATTAACGGATCCGTCGATCAGATTCGGCGGAATCTTGCGCCACAACATGTCGCCGGTGAACAGCACGTGCGCGTCCGGCACGGTGACGATGAGGTCGCCGCCAGTGTGCCCGAGCACGGTCTGAACATTCACCCGGCGGTTGCCGAGCCATACGACGAGGTCCTTGTCGGTGGTGACGTCGGGCAGCGGCAGCGCTTCGATCCGAGCCTTCAGTTCGGGCGTGATGCGGTCGCCGAACAGGTTGATGTTGTTGACCCGGACCCAACCGCGGACGTTGCGGTGCGCGATGATCACCGCGCCGGCGTCGCGCAGCACCTGGTCCCCGCCGGTATGGTCGGCGTGATAATGGGTGTTGACGACGTAGCGGATCGGCTCGGGCGTGATCTTGCGGATCTCGCCGACCAAAGCCTGCGCTGCTTCGGGCGTGAAGAACGCATCGACCACCAGCACCCCGTCGTCGCCGACCACGAAGCCGGCGTTGGAGCCTGACTTGTGCTCAGGACCGTCGATCGCGGCGTAAACGCCAGGCCCGATCTGCTTGAGCACGAAGGGCAGGGGTGCCGCGGTCTGTGCTGCGGCCGGCGCGACGAGTACCAGGACAGCCGCGATCATCATTTGTTTCAGCATCGCGGGAGAATGAAGCGAACCGCTGAGCTCCGCAATGGCAGGCCCTCCTTTGAACCGCGCAGTTGGCGCGCTATGCGTCGCAATGCGCTGGCGCTGCCGCCCGCGCGACGGGGGCTGAATGCACCGATCGTTTTTCGCGCTGGCTAGCGCCGCTTTGCTGCTCACGTCGTGCCGTTACGGCGAACCCTCCGCACAGGAGGGCCCGACAGCGGCCTATTTCGACAATGCCGGCCACCCGGACGCATGGAGCGGCGGCGCGCGCAAGATCACCATCTCGACTCCCAAGGGTCCGCACCAGCTCTGGATCAAGCGCGTCGGCAACAATCCGAAATTGAAGCTGCTTCTCCTCGCCGGCGGTCCGGGTTTCTCTCACGCCTATTTGGAGGTGATGGACAGCTTTCTGCCGGCCGAGGGCATCGAATATTATCATTATGACCAGCTCGAGACGGGCGAGAGCGACAAGCCGGACGACCCCGATTTGTGGACTTTGCCGCGATACGTCGATGAGGTCGATCAGGTCAGGAAAGCGATCGGCGGTACGAAGGACAATTTCTGCTTGTTCGGCCACAGCTGGGGCGGATTGCTCGCGATGGAATATGCGCTGGCCCACCAGGACCAGCTCAAATGCCTCGTCATCTCCAACATGATGGCCTCGATCCCGGCCTATAATGCTTACGCCCGGAACGTACTCGAGCCGCGGATGGACCAGGCGGCGCTCAAAGGCATTGTCGACATGGAGAAGTCGGGCAAGACCGAGGACCCGCATTACATGGAGCTGTTGCTGCCCAATTGGTACGAACAGCACATCCTGCGGCGTCCGTTCGCCGAGTGGCCCGAGCCGGTGACTCGCGACTTTCCGAAAATGAACCGGCGTTTCTACACGATGATGCAGGGACCCAGTGAAATGGGCGCTAGCGGGCGGTTGGTGAACTGGGACCGGTTCGCCGACCTGAAGCGCATCCAGGTGCCGACCCTGGTGATTTCGGGCAAGCACGACACGATGGACCCGGCCTACATGGCAAGGATGGCGAAGCAGTTGCCGCACGGCGAATTGGCGGCGACCAACGGCGGCCACATGGACATGTACGACGACCAGCCCACCTATTTCGCCAGGCTGATCGCCTTCCTGCGCAAGTTCAAATAGCGGGCAGGGGCTCGGCGGCTTTGCACGGAGGGGGACTCCGAATGATCGTCCAGGAACGCAAGGGGCTGCAACGATACGACGATCTCTATCTGTGGATGCTCATCCCGATGGCGATCATGCAGATCGGGATATTCCGCGATTATTGGGGTGACCTGACCGAGAACGCCTGGGCGGTCCACACCCATTACTGGACGGCGACCCTGTGGTACCTCTTCTTGATCCTGCAGCCTTATTATGCCGCGAACCGGCAGTTCGATCGGCACCGGACCAATGGGATCATCGGCTTCTTCCTCGCCGGCGGCGTCGCCTTGACGGCGCTGAGCGCGCTCCATCGCGATATCGCGAATGCCGAACTGTCGGCCCGGATGCGCGATCAGTTCGGCCCGTTCGAGCCTTGGTTCTTTTACGGCATCGCGACCGTCGAGTTCGTCATGATGTCGGCCTTTATCTTCGCGGTCATCCAGGCGATCCTCCATCGCCGGTCGCTGCACGACCATGCCTGGTGGCTGATTTCCACCGTGTTCATCATCATGATGCCCTCGCTCGGTCGCGGCGTCGGCGTGCTCTGGCCATACATCTTCGGCAAGGATGACTCCCATCAGGTGACCTACCCCATCTACCTGACCGCGGCCGTGATCATCGCTTTGCTGTTCTGGGCGGCGAAGAGGTATGGCCGCGTCAACCATCCCGCCACGTGGCTGGCGCTTGGGGCCAACCTCTTCAACCTGCTCTTCGAGCCGCTCGGGAAATGGGTATGGCTGCAGGGCGTCCTAAGGGCGACAATCAAGGGCTAAATCAGCTCACCCGAAACAGAAGCCCGCACGGCGAGCCCAGTTGCGGAAGTCGCAACGGAACACCGGCCGTTCCCGGCCCGTTTGATCAGCCGTGAATCCACATTTGGGGAGCCTGCCATGGCGGACGACAGGGAACGCAAAACCGAACGGACCATCGTAACCACGGACGGCGATCGCGGCGGCAGCGGCGCGATTATCGCCATTCTGGTGCTGCTGGTCATCGTCCTTCTCGCCGTGCTGTTCTTCAGCGGCGTGTTCAACCGGAACGACGATCCCGAGCTGAACGTCATGGTCAACTCGCCGGGCGTAAACGTCGTTATGCCCGATAGCCAGCTTCCGCCACTGACCCCGATGCCCGAGGTTCAGTCGCCTCCGCCCAACGTCAACGTCAACGTCGCCACTCCGCCGCCGGAACCGACTGACAATCTCGGCAACAGCGTGACGAACACGACCAGCAACAGCGGCTAGAATACTAGCCTTGCGTCTCACATGCCTTTGGACGCACAGTCGAGCATCCATTGCCCGGGGGGCGAGTGGCATCGGTCTTTATCAGCTACGCGCGCAAGGACGCGGCCAAGGCGAAGGTCATAGCGCGTGCGCTTGAGCAGGCATCCTTCGACGTCTGGTTTGACGAGCGCCTCCACAGCGGTTCGGAATTCTCGCGCGAGATCGAGCAAGCGTTAGCGAGCGCCGCGGCGGTTGTCGTTCTCTGGTCAGCGAGCGCGGTGGAGTCGGCATGGGTACGAGATGAGGCTGCGGAGGGGCGCGATTCCGGGCGCCTGATCGCTGTCGTTATCGACGACTGCCGGCCGCCGATCGGATTCCGCCAGTTCCACGCAACGGACCTTTCGCGCTGGTCCGGCCGCGGGCGACCGAAGCAGCTCGATGAGCTAATTGCGGCGGTTGCGAGGAAGGCCGGCGAGCCGCGGACGGAGCCGCCCCGGCACGAGGCGCCTCAGCGCCGAAGACCCAGGTCAGTGCAGTGGATTGCCGCTCTGCTTGCCCTCTCCCTGCTCGTGGGCGCGGCATGGTTTGTTGCCAATCGTTCGAAGACTCAAAAAGCGGCAACTCCGAGCGTCGCTTTGCTCGCTTTCACGGCCGACTCTTCTGACGCCGATTCGCGCAAGCTTGCCGCTGCGACGCGAGACTCCATTGCCCAGACGCTCTCGCAAAGCGCCTTCGCCGTTCGCACGATTGATGCCGCCGACGTCAAGGAAGCGGCGTCGGATTTCGTCATTTCGGGCCGCGTCACCAGCACGCCCGACAAGTTCGTGACGACCGTTCGGATGGAGGACGCGGCCCACCATGTGGTCGTTTTCTCGCGCCAATTCGAAGCCAATCGAGCCGAAGTCTGGGAGCTGCCCGAACGGATCGGGGCGCAGGTCGCATCGCAGCTCTCCTGGACGGCGCCGATGATTGCGATGGAAAGGCGCCATCCGTCGGACCCGGCCGTCATCAAGACGCTTCTCCAGAGCAGCACGGCCGGAATGCGCCAGAGCGACGAGTTGCAGGATTATGAGGGTGCCCGGAGGCTCGCAATTCAGGCGCCCAATTCTCCGCTCGCTCTCAACCAGCTCGCGATGAACACCGCGTTCGCTCTCGATCTGCTCCCCGCGAGCGAACGCGTGCAGGCTGTGGCGACCGCTCGCCAGGCCGCCGATCGCGCCATCGCGATCGCTCCCGAGCAGGGCGGCAACTACATTCCATGGTGCGTCCTCCACAGCGAGCAGCGGCGGGTCCCATGTGAGGACCGCCTCCGCGCGGGAATGCGGGCGGACCCGGACAACTCCTTCGCCAACTGGTTCCTCAGCAAGCTGCTCAACGACGTCGGACGCAACCGCGAGGCATTGGAGCTTGCCAAGCTGTCGCTCGCCCACGACCAGTATATGCCGTACAAGATTGGGCACGCGCTGCGCATGCTCGAAGTCGCTGGGCAGCCGGCCGAGGCGAACGATCTCTACGGCCGCGCAAAGCGCTGGTGGCCCAAAGAGCAGATCTTCTATTGGAATCGCTTTGTCGGCTTCGCTCAGCGGGCGGATTTCGACGGCGTCCGGCAGCTCGACCACGAGATTCAAAAGGAAACGGGCTCGACCACGTCGGGGCCTGCTCTCGCTTCTGCGGTGAGGGCGAACTCGGCAAGCGGGGTTCGCAGCGCCTGTGCTTCTCGGAAGGACGATTCGGAACTCGTCTTGTGCATGCTGGCGTTTGCCCAGGTCGGCGATCTGGATGCCGCCTATGCACTCGCAGATCGTGTCTATCCAACCCGTCGGGGCCGGACTCCGCAGGAAGAAGAGCGGATTTGGCTCGAGAATCCGGCCCCGATGCCGGTTGTGTTTCTCACTGGGCCGGGGGCGGCGGCACTGCGTCGTGACGCCCGCTTTGTTCCTCTCGCGGAGCGGCTTGGGCTGCTCGAATATTGGCGTAGTGGCAGGCCCCCCGATTTCTGCCGCCCGCCGCAACCCGAAGCCATTTGCTCGAGACTTCTCCGGCGCTGACCGCCGCCCTCGCTTCGTCGCAAATCCACAGGAAAAAATGCGTTAACCCGCATTTACCGGCTTGCATCCAAATGCGGATGAGGCACAATAGATAGTAGCGCGAGGGGGGAATGCCTCAATTACTGGTGTTCGGCGCCGGAATCACTATATTCCGGTGACGGGCCGACTCGTCCCCGATTTCCACAGGGACGGGCAGCGTAAAAAGCCCCGCTCGACCGCGAAAACGGCTAGGATGGCGCCATGCCTCCGAGTCGAACGTTTGAAGAACAAACGGTCCTCGACAGGGCCGATGAAGGACGGGGAAGCGCAATGGATTTTTCAACGACCAGTGAAGTTCCCGTTGACGATGTCCAAGCCACGTCGAGCGGCACCAAATCGGTCCACGCGCCGAGGTTCGCGGTCACGACCGACGACACGCGCGACGATCTCCTGACCGAGTTCGGCAAGGACACTTTGCGCGACCGCTACCTGCTCCCGGGCGAAAGCTACCAGGACCTCTTCGCGCGCGTCGCCGCGGCCTACGCCGACGACGAAGAGCACGCGCAACGCGTCTACGATTACATCTCCAGGCTGTGGTTCATGCCGGCAACGCCCGTGCTGTCGAACGGCGGCACCGGCCGCGGCCTTCCGATCAGCTGCTATTTGAACAGCGTCGACGACAGCCTCGAAGGCATCGTCGGCACGTGGAACGAGAATGTCTGGCTCGCCTCGAAGGGCGGCGGCATCGGCACTTACTGGGGCAGCGTTCGCGGCATCGGTGAGCCGGTCGGCCTCAACGGCAAGACCAGCGGGATCATTCCCTTCGTCCGCGTGATGGACTCGCTGACCTTGGCGATTTCGCAGGGCTCGCTGCGGCGCGGCTCGGCCGCCTGCTACCTCGACATCTCGCATCCCGAGATCGAGGAGTTCCTCGAGATCCGCAAACCGTCGGGTGACTTCAATCGCAAGGCGTTGAACCTGCACCACGGCGTGCTCGTCACCGACGAGTTCATGGAGGCGGTGCGCGAAGGCAGCGAGTTCATGCTGCGCTCGCCTCGTGACGGCTCGGAGCGCGGCACGGTCGACGCCCGCGCCTTGTTCCAGAAGCTGGTCGAGACCCGCCTCGCGACGGGCGAGCCGTACATCATCTTCATCGACCAGGTGAACCGGTCGATGCCCAAGCATCACCGCGACCTCGGGCTCAAGGTCACCACGTCGAACCTGTGCAGCGAGATCACGCTGCCGACCGGCAAGGACCACCTCGGCGCCGACCGCACCGCAGTCTGCTGCCTGTCGTCGCTCAACCTCGAGACGTGGGACGAGTGGCACAAGGACAAGCAGTTCATCGAGGACGTCATGCGCTTCCTCGACAATGTCTTGTCCGACTACATCGCCCGCGCTCCGGACGAGATGGCCCGCGCCAAGTACAGCGCGGAGCGAGAGCGGTCCGTCGGCCTTGGAGTCATGGGCTTCCACTCCTTCCTCCAGGCGCGGTCGCTGCCGTTCGAGGGAGCGATGGCGAAGTCATGGAACCTCAGGATCTTCAAGCATATCCGGGCGCAGGTCGACGAGGCCTCGATGATGCTCGGCAAGGAGCGCGGGCCCTGCCCCGACGCCGCCGACATGGGCGCGATGGAGCGCTTCAGCTGCAAGATGGCGATCGCGCCCACTGCGTCGATCTCGATCATCTGCGGCGGCACCTCGGCATGCATCGAGCCGATCCCGGCCAACATCTACACCCACAAGACCCTGTCGGGGTCGTTCTCGATCAAGAACCCGTATCTCGAGAAACTGCTCAAGGACAAAGCCAAGGACGGCGAGAAGGTGTGGTCCTCGATCCTCGAGCAGGGCGGCAGCGTCCAGCACCTCGACTTCCTCACCCAGGAAGAGAAAGACGTGTTCAAGACCAGCTTCGAGATCGACCAGCGCTGGCTGCTCGAACTCGCTGCCGACCGCACGCCCTTCATCGACCAGGCGCAGTCGCTGAACCTCTTCATCCCCGCCGACGTCGACAAGTGGGACCTGATGATGCTCCACTTCCGCGCCTGGGAGCTCGGCATCAAGTCGCTCTATTATCTTCGCTCGAAGTCGGTGCAGCGCGCCGGGTTCGCCGGCGGGGTCGAGGCCGACAACACGCCCGAGCTCAAGGAAATTCCGCTCGCGTCATCGACCGACTACGACGAGTGCCTGGCTTGCCAGTAAGCCCGCTCGTCTTCCTCGGCCTGTGGCTGCTGGTCTGCGTTGCCGCGTTCCTGGTGGGCTTGCGTTTCTATCGCATGACCGAAGTGCCCGCCTATCTAACCCCGGGCCACACGCGCCGCTTCGGCCGGCTGATGATGATGGCGTCGGTGGCGATGGTCCTGTTCGCCGGTGCGGCCTGGCTGCACGGCGATCTCAACGGCATCCGCGCCGACTGGGGGAGCTGAGCCATGGACCCGCTGCAACTCGTCGAGCTCGCCGCCGCGGCTTTGATCCTCGCCGGAGGGGTCTTCCTCTACCGCCGCAAGCCGGCGGCTGCCGATGCCGACGACGGCCAGTACGGCAGCCAGGGCGCGGTGCTGCTGTTCGTCATCGCCATCATCATCGCCATCCACGGCTCAGGCGCGCTGCAATATCATCCGACCGCGTCGGAGATCGAAACCTACCAGGGCCTCAAGCAGATGAGCGGCCACTGACCCTGTTCATCGCCTTGGGCGCAGTCGCGCTTCTCGCCGGCCTCGCGGTGCTGGCGACGGGTCTCCGCGCGCCCGACGGCGAGCCGAGGCGAGCGGCGATGACGATCGGCGGGACAATGGCTGCCGCGTTCGGAATCATCCTCGTCGGATTCGCCATCGCCTGGAGCCTCGCCGCGCCGGTCGAGCTCAATTCGGGGGCCGCGCAATGAGGCCTTGCCAAACTTCCGCTCATCCGCTTTTTGCGAATGATTCGCAAAACGGAGTGACGCATGCGCAAATGGCACCGCTGGACCGCGACCCTGTTCGGCCTGTTCCTGTTGTGGATTTCGACGACCGGGGTGCTGAGCCAGGTCGGGGCGCTGGTGAACAACGGCGGGTTCGAGACGGCGGCGAGCGAGGTCCGCGCCAGGGCGGCCGCCAGGGCCGCGACTCCGCCCGGCTTCACCTGCCCCGAGACCATGACCTGCCGGCCCAAGACGAAGCCGGCGTGGAACGTCGGGCTGCTGCATCATCTCCATTCGGGCGAGCAGTTCGGGCCCGTCGGAGTCGTCGTCTCGATGATGTCCGGCCTCGCGCTCTTCTTCTTCGCCTTCTCCGGGTTGTGGATGTACGTCGGGCTGTGGCGCGGCCGGCTGCAGAAGGTGGAGCGCGGCGGCAAGGTTCGCGGTGGCCGCTTCTTCTGGGACTAGGCGCGGCGTTCGCGCTTAGCGCCTGCGCGGCCACCCAGCAGAGCGACGCCGTCGCTCCGGCGGCGCCGGGCTTCCTCCTCGGCCTGTGGCACGGCTTCATCTTCCCGGTGGCGTGGATCGTCTCTTTGTTCACCGACCGGGTCGCGATCTACGCCGTGCCCAACAACGGCGGCTGGTACGATTTCGGCTATTTCCTCGGCATCGTCGTGTTCGGGGTCGGCGCCAAGCGCGGCCACACCGTCACCCGCAACGTCTACCGCGACCGCGGCCCGACCATCGACGCCCAAGCGCGGAGGGTCGACTGATGTCCGATGCTGTGCAGCCAAATCCAATGCGGCGTTGGTTCCTCTTAATCTTGGCCGTTGTCTTGATCCTGTCGGCGGCGACCGGTCTCTATTTCGACTTCGCGCAATCCAATCCGCCGCACTGGGTTAGGCTGACGACGCCGCTTAACGCCATCATCCTCGCTGTTGTCTGGTTGTCTTTGTCGCAAGTGCCGGCAGTCTGGCGGCGCGGCGTTGCCGCAGTCTTCCTTCTGATGGCTGTCATCGAACTCTATCTGTTTTTCGCGAAAGGCCTGTAGCCATGCCCCTCCTCCAAGCCTCCAAGACCTACAAGCCCTTCGAATATCCGTGGGCGTTCGAATATTGGAAGCGCCAGCAGCAGATCCACTGGATGCCCGAGGAGGTGCCGCTGGGCGAGGACTGCCGCGACTGGGCGCAGAAGCTCGACCAGACCGAGCGCAACCTGCTGACGCAGATCTTTCGCTTCTTCACCCAGGCCGACGTCGAGGTGCAGGATTGCTACCACGACAAATACGGCCGCGTGTTCAAGCCGACCGAGATCAAGATGATGCTGACCGCTTTCTCCAACATGGAGACGGTGCACATCGCGGCTTACTCGCACCTGCTCGACACGATCGGTATGCCCGAGAGCGAGTACAGCGCCTTCCTCCAGTACAAGGAGATGAAGGACAAGCACGATTACCTCGGCACGTTCGGCGTCGATACCGACGAGGACATCGCCAAGACTCTCGCCATGTTCGGCGGCTTCACCGAGGGGCTGCAGCTGTTCGGCAGCTTCGCCATGCTGATGAACTTCCCGCGCTTCAACAAGATGAAGGGCATGGGCCAGATCATCTCGTGGAGCGTGCGCGACGAGAGCCTCCATTGCGAAGGCATCATCAAGCTCTTCCACACCTTCGTGAAGGAGCGCGACTGCCTGACCAGGGACGTCAAGGAAGCGATCATCGACACCTGCCAGAAGACGGTGCGGCTCGAGGATGCGTTCATCGACCTCGCGTTCGAAATGGGGCCGGTCAACGGCATGAGCCCCAAGGAGATCAAGAAGTACATCCGCTACCTCGCCGACTGGCGGCTGGGGCAGCTCGGCTTCGCGCCGATCTACATGGTCGACGAGCACCCGCTCCCGTGGCTCGCTCCGCTGCTCAACGGCGTCGAGCACGCCAACTTCTTCGAGACCCGCGCGACCGAATATTCGAAAGCCGCGACGCGGGGCGACTGGAACACGGTGTGGGAAAGCTTCGACCGGCGGCAGAAGGCCAAGGCTGCCAACGACCCCGCGACCGACGCCGCGAAGGAAGACGGCGAGGATATTTTCAGCGCGTCAGGCGTGGCTGCGGAGTAGTTATGGCGTTCAATTGGACATGCCCGTATTGCAATCGGGCGCAAACGGTCACCGAGGATCGTCATTCGGCGTCGACTTATTCGGTAGGCGTATACAATCTCGCCGAAGGACAAATCGTCTTTCGCGCGAATTCAATCGGATGTTCTAACCCCGATTGCAATCGTCTGACATTCCAACTCTCCATAGGTCGGCAGCGTGAGAATCTTGGCGTGCCATCGATCAAGGTTGGAAGCGAAATCTTCTCTGAGCAGCTTCTACCCCGCGGCGTAGCAAAGCCACAACCGGACTATGTCCCCCGCGCGCTCGTCGAAGATTACACAGAAGCGTGCCTCATTCGTGATCTTAGCCCGAAGGCATCAGCGACACTAACGCGCCGTTGCCTCCAGGGTATGATTCGCCACTTCGCTAACATTTCAAAATCGAGATTGATCGACGAAATCGAGGCGCTCAAGAAGGCCGTTGAGGACGGATCGGCCGACCGCTCCATCACGCCCGAAACGGTCGAAGCAATCGACCACGTTCGTAGCTTGGGCAACATCGGCGCTCACATGGAGAAGGACATCGATCTGATCGTACCGGTCGATCCGGGCGAAGCGCAGGTGATGATCGAACTGATCGAACTGCTATTTGACGAATGGTACGGCGCTCGCGAGCGGCGGGCACAGCGGTTGGCCAAGATCGAGCAAATCCGCGCGAGCAAAGATGAGATTAAGCGCGGTGCTATCGAAGCAGGCGCCCCTGTTGGCGAAGTTGGAGTAGTCGGAGCCACTGAGGACGCCGCAGCCGAGTAGTTCCTGGCCAAGCGATATGCTTCGTGGTCAACGTAGCACGATGCAAGCCAAAGATATGGCAATGGCGACGAGCAGCCATTTGATCGTGCGGAGTTGGATGTTCACCGCATCCAAGTGACCGATCAGCAGCACAATATCCTCGCGAGAGTGAACAACAGATCGGCGGACCTCTTCGGGCGGATAATCACGGCCATACTCCGCTTCATCGGCGCGAACTCCGCTCTGAAGCCGAGCCGCCTTCTCGCTCCACCAGCTCATTTGATTAGCCGATACGTCCCGCGATCATCGACAAACTCAATGACGCCGGCATCGCGCAGCTGCTGAAGCTCGCGGCTAAGGGTTTGGTGTGGCGTTTGACCTTCCGAGCCCGTTTCGCTGACGATGTGGCTCATCTCGGCGTCCTGCAGCTCTTGGCGCGTGAACACCGGGTCGCCCGTGCTGTCGACATGCCGCCGCACCGCCTCTTCCACCACTTCGGACCAATCTCGGCCTGACATCATCGCCTCCTGCGCGCTTCTGAATCGCTGTAATTACTCTGGATTGGCGGGAGGTCGCTTCCGCAGAAGCGGCATTTCCGAGCCTCCAGGCGGATCAGCTCTGCGCAACTCGGGCATTTGCGCACGTCGCCGCCCTGCAGCGAGCGGTGCTCGAGTTCCCTATGATCGGTCTGCATGACCAAGGCGATGACTAGCCCGATCGGGCCAAGCAGGAAGCCGAGGGCAAACCCGCCGCAGCCGCTTCGGCCCTTATTGCTAAGGATGATACCTCCGGCGAGCCCAAACAGGAGCCAGATGACCAGCAGTACTTCCATTGCTCCCCCTTACCCGAGCTCCCGGAAGCTACCGCAACGAGACTTGGAGGCAAGAGGAGCGATTTCGTCATTCCCGGCTTGATCGGGAATCCCGCTTGCTTTCTACTCCATCAGCCGAATTCTATTGGCAGGGGGAATTATGTTTACGCGTACATTCACAGCACTAGCGTTCTCTGTTGCCTCGTTTTCGTCCGTTCCAAGCGCTGCACCAGCGGCTGTGCCAGCCGCCGCTCCCGGCGCCGTCTGCGTGTCCTTGGCCAAGGACTATGACCAAGTTGAAAAGGCGCTCGCATCTACTTTTGCTCAGGGGGTTGGAGACAATAGCGCTCCGCGAGAAACCAATCGCCAGATGGAGGATGCCAACCTTCTGGCTCGAGCTTCAATGATGATTACCCTTATGCAAGCGCACCGTTGTTCAATGCCGGACCATGCACCATCGATCGCTCGATATCTGTCGCCGGCTCTGACTTGCGCAACAGATAGGCTCAAGACGGCCGAGCCGGAATCCTGCAAGATGGAGAACTGGCAGCCAAAATAGGTTCGATGCTTCGCAGTTCGGAGCTCCGACTTTTCCTCGCTAGCACCACCCCCTCTTGAGGCCGCCGAGATAGCGATGCATGTACCCCGGCGCAGGCCGGGGTCCAGACGCGCGCAGCACTTCAAATTCCTTCGCGCCTTCGCGCCTTCGTGTGAAACCAATCCGCAACCACGTCTGTGCGACGATCACAGCATGGACCGGAAGCTCATCCTGCTGCCCGCCGCGATCCTCGCCGGTTTCGCCGGCGGCTACGCCTGGTCGGTGACGACCGCGCCGAAGCGGCGCGAGGCCGTCGCGCCCAAGGCGACGACGGTCGCTCCGCCACTCTCGCCCGAGGAGCTCCCCGCCGCCGAAGACGAGGGCTGGGCCGAGCGGTCTGACGATTCGCCCAGGGCGCCGGATTCCTCCCTCGGAACGAGCAGCCGCACGGCCGATTCCTCAGTCCGTTACTCCGGCTGCAATGAGGTTCGCGCCGCGGGCAAGGCGCCGCTCTACGAGGGCGATCCCGGCTACCGGCCGGAGATGGACGGCGACGGCGACGGAATCGCCTGCGAACCCATCCGCCACCCCTGAACTTGTACCCCGGCGCAGGCAGGGGTCCAGACGCGCGCAGCGCTTCCCTTACTCGTCACCCCGGACTTGATCCGGGGTCCGCCTTCCCGCTGCGATAAAGCAACGCACCCAGAGCTCCGATCACCACGGCGTTCACCACGCCAAGAACCGGCGTGAATTCGAACTTCGGCATCGGAGGCAGGTATGGCTTGAAACCGGGGTCGAGGAAAACCGCCATGGTCGCAAGTCCGCAGAACGCTGCCATGCCGATCGCAATGAGGATGGTCAGTCCAAGCTCGCGCCAGCGACGGCCGGGGCTCGCCCAAGCGCCAAGCATGAGTGGAATCAGGCTGATTAGGGCGAAGATGCCAATTACTGCGGCATTGTCGCCCAATCCGGGATCCACGTCGAAAAAGGCGCCAACGGCTTCGGTCAAAAGCATCCACCCCCCGAAAACGAGCAGCACGACGCTGAACACTCGCCGCATCAGGCGTCGGTCCGTTGCAGCTGCAGGCCTTTGGCCGCAAAATAGCGATCGGCTGCGGGCCGAAACAGGAAATAGGCTACGACGGCGAGCACGATCACTGAGATGATCATGATCGAGATGAATGGCGAGGTGAAAAGTCCGATCGCCAGGCCGACGATACTCCAGCCGACGTAGATCACCCGCGACCACGGCTGACCTTTGAACAGGCCATAGGCACAGGCCAGCCCCACGACGCAGCCGATCACCGCCATTGTCTGCCGTAATGCAATCGACATGTGCATTTGCTCGATCATGCGCATCGCGAGCGCGTTCGAGCGGATCGTTAGCGAGCTATAGAGCCCGGCGAGCGCGCCGAAGATCATCCAGCAGCCGATGATCGTCAATGAAAGCGGACGTTTTTCCATGTGATCCCCCTATCTTGCCCGAGCGTGCGTAAGCTACCGCAGACCACCCAAGTGGCAAGTGCCCTTCGTGCCTTCGCGCGTTGGCCTTCGCGCCTTCGCGCCTTCGTGTGGAATCATCCGCCCCGAGATTTCTCGGGGAGGGGGACCGCCTTTGGCGGTGGAGGGGCCTGTGCCGTCACGAACTAAATTCGTGACGTCGAACGCCACTCGCTGCGCTCGGGCGCCGGCCGCTTCTCGCCATCTCTTCGACGCTAGCTCGCCTTTGCTGCGCAAACTCTCGCTTGCGCTCGGTGGCTCGAAACCATTTTCCTACACACACCTATTTGGTTAAGTAGATCGACTCCCTGAACCAGAAGGAGTCCCCCATGACCAAACGCAAATCCAAGGACATGACCGTCGAGGAATTCGACGAGTGGTGCGCCGCCACCGACAAGTTCGATAAGGTCGCGGACGCCGCCGATGAGGTCGGCGGCCCGCGCCTGTCGCTCGTCCCGCTCGCCTCGCTCTATCGCGGCGCATCGGGGCTGGTGACCAACCTCAGCCGGACCCAGCTCGACGCGTCGGCCTCGGCGAACGCCAACGCCAGCGCGGACGCGCAGCGCCGCTAGTCCGATCGCTCGGGGCCGGCGCCCGCTGCCGGCCCCGACGTACCCTGCGTAAACAGGACGCCGCGCGACGCGCTTCAATCAATCCGCCGTTTGCCACAGCCCACCCGCGCGCCTAGTCCGTATGGCAGTGGGAAGGGGGCGAGCATGCGCTTTCGACTGCCGCGGCCGCTGCATGGCTGGCGTGAGTTCGCCTACGAGATCGTGATCGTCGTCATCGGCGTGCTGCTCGCGATCGGCGGCGCGCAACTGATCGACACGCTCCATTCGAAGAGCGAGGTCGCGAGCTTCCGCGAGGCGGTCAATCATGAGCTCGGCCGCGATCTCGGCATCTACCAGAGCATGATGGCGTGGCGGCCGTGCGTTACCCGCCGCACCAAGGAGCTCGAGCGCTTCCTCGCCGATGCCCGCGCCGGCAAGCACGATCCACTCGCCCGCCCGATAGGCCGGCCGTTCATGCAGACCTTCTATTTCAGCGCGTGGGACGAAAAGGGCAGCGAAACCGACCAGCTGCCGCTCGAAACGCGGATCGCCTACGGCGAGGTGTACGACGAGTTCCGCGAGAACGAGAAGGTGCTCTTGAATGAGCGCGAGACCTGGCGGAGCCTGGCCCAGTTCGAGCAGCCGGTTGCGCTCGATACCGCCAGCCTGCTGCGCCTGCGGGAATTGCTCAGCCGGGTTGAGCAGTACGGTGAGGTTACGCCGGGCAATTACGATTACATCGTCACGCTCGCGAAGCCGCTCGGGATCCACCCGATCCGCGACACGATCGTCGCCCATGTGCCGAGCGATTACAGCTTCTGCCAGCCCCTGTTCACCCATAGCTGAAGGTGCGCAAAACCATTTTCCTACACACACCTATTTGGTTATCATATTCAACCAGATATGAACCAAGGGTGCCGCGCCGAAAAATCCTACGAAGTTGACAAAGTTTACATACCCCCCCCGGGGGGTGTGCGGCTTCATTGAACCGCCGGCCGCCTCCGCACCACCTAGCCCCAAGGCAAAATAAGGGGGATCGAATGCTCGCCAGATTCATGTTCACGTTCGCCGCTGCCATCGCCGTCGCCGCGCCGCAGCCGGCCTCGGCCAAGGTGCTGAGGTTTCACGCTGTGCTCGACGGCCATTATGGCTCTGAGCCGAGCGGTTCGGCGGCGACGGGTCGCGCCGCGGTGCGGGTCGATACCGAGACTCACCGCGTCTCGGTCGAGCTCGACGTGACCGGGCTCAGCGTCGACAATCTGTGGGACAAACTGGTCGCGGCGCCGGTGGGGCCGATCCACTTCCACAAATATGCGACGATCGCGGGCGGCGATTCGGAGCTGGCGCTGCCGCTGCCGTTCGGGCTCGGCTACCGCCCGACGCCGGGCGGGATGCACGTCAGCATGAAGGATTATGATTACGACACCGGCGCGGGGCTGCTGAAGTCGACGCTGACCTTCGACGATTTCGTCGCGGCGATGGACGAGGGGCTGATCGTCCTCAACATCCACACCGACAAGTTTAACGCCGGGGAGATCAGCGGGCTGGTCGTCCCCGACTAACATCCTCCCCGAGATTTCTCGGGCGGAGCGGACTTCAAGGCTCCGGCGAACATCGTTCGACGGAATGTCCGCGCAGGGAGGGGGACCATCCGGAGGATGGTGGAGGGGGCCCCTAGTGGCTGGTGACCTCGCTCGACCCGATCATGATGAGGAACAGCGCCAGCCCGAACAGGATGATCCCGACGATCACCACGCGGCGCTCCCACTCGGGCGAGTGCCAGTCGATCTTGTCGAGGTTGCGGGTGATCGCATTGTCCGCGGGCAGCGGCTCGCGGCGGATCCGCGACGGGCGCGCGACCGGCTTTTCCAGCTCGACGGTTTGACGCTTGAACTTCTTGCTCATGCCTTCGCCTTACCGCGCAACCACTTACCGTCTGGTTACCTTGCCTCAGGCGGCCTTGCGCGAGCGCTTGCGGGTGCGCGGCTTGGACAGCAGCTCGGCCTCGGCCTTGCGGCGGATTCGATCGGTCACTTCGTCGGTGTGATCGATCCCCGGCGCGAAGCAGCGGCGGTGGGTGAGCCGCAAATTGTCGAGCGCCTCGCTGCCCCCGGCGATCACCTGCTCGATCCGCGCGCCCTGGTCGTGGCCCTGCGGCAGGTCGAAGCGCATCGGCCGGCGGCACCTGGCGCAGCTCTCGCCGTCGCGCTCGCGCAGCTGGCGCAGCCGCTCGGCCTCGCGGGTTCGGCGGAGGTTCCACGGGTTGAGATAACGGACGATCGAAGCGGACATGAGCCCTTTGCTAGCGCAAGAGTTTTACCAGCCCGTTAGCGCCAGCACGGCCGGTCGCTGGTCCCGATGGGGAATTTCGCGTCGCCGATGGTCCACCACAGCGAACCCGCGGTGCGGGTGTCGTCGATCGCGACCGACAGGCGCTGGACCTGCGCGCCCTTGCGGCCCTCGACGATGCAGCTGTGGACCGGATGCGGGGGGATATCAGGCGACATGGCGTCGAAGCGCCCGACGCGGACGCTCCATCCGCCTTGCCGCAGCGCACGGCCGTACTGCTCGGTGACCGACCGTGCCGGGATCTTCCCGTCGATGTCGCCGTAGCCGGTGGCGTTGAGGCCCGGCGCCGGCGCGGCCTCGAAATTGGCGCCCACAGTGAGCTCGGTTCTGGCGGGAACGATCGCCCACTTCGGCCAGGGCGCCTTGGGGCCGAGAGTCGCCCACTGCGTGACCATCCCGCCGTTGGCGGTCTTGTGGCCGTAGCCGATCCGCTCGGCGCCGAAGTTCATGTTCACCAGGCTCCAGAAGAACGGGCTGAGGAGCACCACCGGGACGGCGCAGGCCAGGAAGATGAGGAATCCACGCATGCTTCACCTGGGGCGAAACATAATCGGCCATGGCTAACAGCTGATTACAGCCCCGCCGCACCTTCCTGCGACCGTGCGACGGCGGTGCGGACCCGGGCCGCGGCTTTCTCCGCCTCGCGCGCTTCGCGCCGCGCCTTGGCCTCGAGATAGAGTTGATATTCGCTCGGATGCGGGTCGGTGACGAACATGCTGCCGATCTCTTTCCCCTCGGCGAGCCGGGTCGCCATCTGGGCGGCGGTGAGCGCCGCCGCGGCGAGATTGATCGTCGCTCCGCCGCGGCAGCCCATCGGACCGATCGTCGCGCAGTCGACCGTCCGCGCGCCACTCGGTCCGGGCCGCGTCGGCCGCCCGGCATCGTTGCGCTTCTCGCGCCGCGCCTCGAGCACGTCTGGATCGATCCGATAGCCTTCGATCTTGGGCGCGCAGATCACGACCTCGTTGGGATTGGCGCTGCGCTGGCCCGGGATGCAGTCGGCGGCGGCGGACGCCTTCTTCGCGGAAGCGGGAGCAGCGGGACCGAGAGTCGCCGGCGCCGAGGCCGCCTGGGCGAGCAACAACAAGGCAAGGCCGGTCGGCATGCGATCATCCTGTCGTCGGCGAGCTTTCGCCGCAATGAATGCCATCCGGCGCCCTCAACTCCGGCGGCGCATTTCCTTCTCGGCCTCTTGGAACCAGCCCTTGGGAGCGATCCCTTTTTCGTGCTGGGCTTCTTGCCGCCGCGGTGGCGGTTGGTTGCCCGGCCAGGCGGAAATAGCGATTCCGACCGCCAGAACGGCAAGCCCGACGAACAAGGCGAGGAAGGGCAGGGTGCTTAGCGCGAAGCGCGGCGTCTCGGGTTCAGTCCGGGGCGGAAGGCTGCGTGCCCGCCGCGCCGTTCGCCGCCGGGCCAGCGACTCGAAATAATCGTCGATCCGGGTCCAATTGCGGACCCTGACCGGCGCCAGCTCGCTATGTTCTTCCACGCCGCCAAAGTGCGCCCGGCGCGGCTCGCGCGCAAGCGGCGAACACGCCGCTCAGCCCTTTTTCAGCGCCAGCTCCGCAATGGGCTTCGTTCCGCACATGATGACGACGCTTTCGACCGTACTGGCGGCCGGAATGGTGGCGCTGACGTCCCACACATCCTCGTCGTTTGCCGCGTAACCGGTCGAGTTGGCCCCGATCGTCAGCCACACCCGGGCCTCGTTGCCCTGAACCTCGGGCTCGCCGAGCTGGGCCATGTAACGGCTGTCCTTGACATGCGCCCTGCCGCTGACGGTCACGTTACCGCTGGCGTCCGCCTTTGCCGCCCACCCTTTGGTTTCCTCGTCCTTGAAGAAACAGAAGGTCGGGTGCTTGACTTCGGCGGCCGCGTTGGCGGCGCTGTTGTTGGCCGGCTGCTCGGCGGACTGGCCGCAACCCGCCAGCAAAGTAGATGCGCTTAAGACAAGGATCGACTTTCGCATTGGCCCCCTCCGTCGCCCCGAACCTGATCCGGGGCCTGCCTGTTCCTCACGGCAGTTCAAGGGAAGGGCGGGCCCCGGGTCAACCCCGGATGGCAAGCGGCCGTCAGCCGATCGGGCTGCCGCTTTCTTCCTGCTCAAACAGGTCGGCGACGACATCGCCCCGAGCGGTGAGCCGCACCGTATCACCCTCGATCTCGGCGACGAGGCCGCGCGGGATGAAGTGGTGATGCTCCTCGTGGCCGGCTCCGCTGTCATGGCGGATGAGCTTGATGCGATTGCCCTCGATGCGGTCGACGGTGCCGATCGGAGCGCCGTCGGCGCCGATGACCTTCATATGTTCGCGGATATCTTCGAAGCCGCTCATGCGAGTCCTCCTGCCTGGGGTTTGAGCCGTAACGCTTCAGCGGCGGCGCGGTTCAGGAGGATGAGTATTGGGATCCACGGCATGCTGCCGTTGCACCCACTTGATCAGCTCATCGAGCTGGATCGCCTGTTCGGTCGCGACCAGCGCGTCGCTATTGCCTAATGGGGCAGAAAGTCGGTCTTGGCTGGCGGCTTGAGCAGGGCCTCCGGCGGTAACTGATAGAGCGGGCACTGGCGCTGCTCCGCCAATGCCGGAATCGGCGCGGGGCGGGGAGCCGTCGCGCAGCTCGCCAGCGCGAGCGCGAGCAGCGGCAACGCGTATTTCAAAGTCATTCCTCGTCTCCTCGTTGATTTTCGCCTGCTCGCCGCGGACGCGCTCGGCATTGGCGGCATCATCCCGGCGCGCCTGCTCGGCCGCTGAGCGATAGTCGGCGACGGTTCTCGCGAACGCGGCCTGCTCTCCAGAGTAGAGCTGCTCGAACTGGCCGCTCTGCTTCCTCCAGTGGCGGGTCTCCCCCTTTTCGATGATGAGCAGCAGCGCGAGGCAGACCGAGGCAGCGAGCCCGGCGATGCCTTGCGGATTGAGCAAGCGGAGGAGGCTCATTCTCCGTCCGCCTCGATCGTCGCGCCATCCCGACCTGCGGTGAATCTGAAGCGTCCGACCGGACCGCCGGTGAGCAGGCCGACGATCACGGCGACCATTGCAGCGATGAACCCGCCCAGCGACCAGCCGAAGATGGTGACGATCGTATGCTCTTCGCTGGCCGACCAGCCGCCCCACATCAGCAGTGCCACCATCACCGCGGCGGCGGCGCCGCAGAACATTCCTGCCGCCGCGGCGAGAAGGCCATAAATCAAGCGCTGGCCCTCGGCGAAGGTCCCGGGCGGGGGAAGGGATGTCATTGCAAAGCTCCAATCGAAAGTTGTCAAAGTTGGCACCTCAAGGCGTGCGCGCGTGAGTCACGGCTCACCAATGCGGTTCGCCAGCCAGCCGTAAAGGAATGCCTCGTTCGCCGGGCGGCGCTCGGCGAGGCGCAGGTAGCGCTCGCCCTGAAGCGCCTCGAGCGCGCGCAGCAGCACGGTCTCGCCCCTCTGTCCGCGTTTCATGAAGAAGGCGTCGAGCGCGGCGAGGGTCTGGGCGCCGATCCGGCCGTCGGGAGCGAGGTCCGGATAGTCGGTGCCGTTGCGGTTGAGCGCTGTCAGAGCGCGCTGGAGAAAGGTCGTGGCGACCGCCGGGCCCATGTTCACTCCGGTGTCGAACATCTCAGCGCCGATGCGCTCGGTGCGTCTGGCGACTTCATCGAAGCGTGGCCGCAACCAGTACAGCCGGGTGTAGATGCGCGCGGCTTCATCGCGGGGAAGCTGGCGCATCGGGCCGGCATAACCGTTGGCCCTCGCTACCGCCTCGGTAATCCCGAAGGAGGTTGGCCCGCCCTTGTCGGCGGGATTGTTCACATAGCCACCCTCGCGCTCGATCAGCGCGTCGACGAGTTCGTCGATTTTTTCCTGCAAGCCTCGGTTCCTCCCGAGTCGCACGAAATAGCCAAATAGGTGTATTGTAGGAAAGCAGTTTGTTCCGGCCCTTGAGCGCCGGGCGTCAGCCGTTAGGGTGACGCCATGACGTCACGCCTCCTTTTCGCCCTCGCGGCGGCCGCGTTCCTCCCGCTTGCTCCGGCCAACGCGGAGCTCAGCCGTCCCGAGCAGACAATGATCGCGACCGTCGATTCCGAGCAGGCGCGAACGCTCGATTTCCTTCAGCGCATGGTCGACCAGAACAGCGGCACGATGAACCTCGCCGGAGTGGAGGCGGTTCGCCGCATGGTCGAGCCCGAGTTCACGGCTCTCAGCTTCAAGACCCAGTGGATCGACATGAAAGACGCCGGACGATCGGGCCATCTGGTCGCGCGCCATGCCGGCAGCCGCAACGGCAAGCGCCTGCTCCTCATCGCCCATCTCGACACGGTGTTCGAACCGGATTCGCCGTTCCAGCGCTGGCAGCGCGAGCGCGACAAGGCGCATGGCCCGGGCTCGGGGGACGACAAAGGCGGGATCGCCGTCATCGTCGCGGCGCTGCGCGCAATGCAGGCATCGGGAACGTTGAAGCAGGCAAACATCACGGTCTTCCTCACCGGTGACGAGGAAGACGCCGGAAGCCCGCTAGCGATTTCCCGCCGCGATCTCATCGCCGAAGGCAAGAAGGCCGACGTCGCGCTCGATTTCGAGGATCTCGCCTGGGACGACGGGCCCAACGGGCCGGTTGAAATGGGCTCGATCGCCCGGCGCAGCGCCGGGAGCTGGACCGTCACGGTCACCGGGCGGAGTGCTCATTCGGCCGGTGTGGGCGGCGACAATTACGGAGCGATCTACGACCTCGCGCGGATCATCGACGCGTTCCGCCGCGAGCTTCCCGAGGATAAATTGACCTACAATGTCGGGCTGATCGGCGGCGGCCAGACGACCGAACTCGATAGCGGCCGGATCCGCATCAATGCCACCGGCAAGACCAACATCATCGCCGCGACGGCGGTCGCTCGCGGCGACCTCCGAGCGCTGAGCGAGGACCAGATCGAGCGGACCCGTGCGAAGATGCGCGCGATCGTCGCGCAATCGCTCCCCGGCGCGAAGGCGGAGATCAGCTTCGACGAGGATGCCTATCCGCCGATGCCGCCAACCGATGGCAACCGCGCGCTCCTGGCCAGGCTAAATGCGGTCAATCGCGACATGGGCCTGGTGGAGATGGGAGAGCTCGACCCGTCGAAGCGCGGTGCCGGCGACATCAGCTTCGTTGCCAAAGACGTCGACGGTCTGGTCGGGCTCGGGCCGGCGAGCGACGGTTCGCATACCGCGCGCGAGACGGTCGACATCCCCTCGATCTTCAAGCAGGCCAAGCGCGCCGCCATCCTGATGAGCCGACTGGCAAGGGAGCGTTCGAAACACTAATTCCGACATGGCGCGAACAGCCGTTGTGCAACCGCAACGGTCGTTACGGGTTTAGAACCCACCGAAAGTGCGTTCGCCGAGGGGAGCACCGACTTCTGTGTCCAGCGTTACACCCGACATTCCATTCAAGCTGCTCGTTCAGTCGGTCGTCGATTATGCGATTTTCATGCTCGACCCCGAGGGGACGGTGTCGAGCTGGAACGTCGGCGCCGAGCGCATCAAGGGCTATTCTTCCGACGAGATCGTCGGGAAGCACTTTTCAAGCTTTTACACGAAGGAGGATCGCAAGAACGGCGTCCCGAAAGAAGTTCTCGAGACCGCTCGACGCGAAGGCCGATATGAAGGCGAGGGCTGGCGGGTTCGCAAGGACGGCAGCCGCTTCTGGGCAAGCGTGGTTATCGACGCCATTCACGGCGAGGATGGGAAGCTGATCGGCTTCGCCAAGGTCACCCGGGACATGAGCGAAAAACGCGAGGCCCAGCTCCGGCTCGAGGAATCGCGCGAGCAATTGTTTCGATCCCAAAAGATGGAGGCGCTGGGGCAGCTCACCGGCGGGCTGGCGCACGACTTCAATAATCTGCTGACCGCGATCCTGGGCGCGTCCGATCTGGCGCTACGCAACCTCGATGATGCGCCGAAGGTACAGCGGATGCTCGACGGGATTCGTAATTCGGCACAGCGCGGCGCGAGTCTCACGAAGCAGCTCCTCGCCTTTGCCCGGGCTCAGCCGCTCGAACTGAAGCAGATCGACCTCAAGCCCTTCCTCGGGGACGTAAGCACGCTCCTGCGGCCGTCGCTGCGGTCGGACATCGAGGTGGTCGTCGAACTGTCCGACCAACTGTGGCACGTCGACGCCGACGCCGGCGCGCTCGAGCTGGCGCTGCTCAATCTCGCTTTCAACGCGCGCGATGCCATGAAGCACGGCGGCAAGCTCAGGCTGAGCGCCACCAACCAGGTCCTCGAAGGCAAGCCCGACGGACTGCGCGGCGAGCATGTCGCCTTGCAGGTTTCGGACAGTGGCAGCGGGATGTCCCGCGAAACCATAGAGCGCGTGTTCGAGCCCTTCTTCACCACCAAGGGATTCGGCGAGGGCACCGGGCTCGGCCTCAGCCAGGTGTTCGGCTTCGCCAAGCAGCTCGGGGGAACGGTGACGGTTGAGTCCGAGCCCGGCAAAGGATCGGCCTTCACCATCTATCTTCCCGCGCATCACGGTCCGCGCCGTGAAGAGAATAGCGATTCCCACCCGGGCGGAATGGCTCAGGGCACCGCACTCGTGGTGGAAGACGATGACGTTGTCGCAGATCTTGCCGCGGGCATGCTCGAGGAGCTGGGGTTCGAGCCGACCGTCGTCCACGGCGCCAAGGAAGCGCTCGACCGGATCAACAATGGCGACCGGCCGAACCTGGTCTTTTCGGACATCGTCATGCCAGGCGGGATCAGCGGGCTCGAGCTCGCCCGCAAGCTGCGCAGCCGCTACCCCGAGCTGCCGATCCTGCTCACCACCGGATACAGCGAGCAGGTCGGCGGAACGCACGGGTTCGAGGTGCTTCAAAAGCCCTATGAAATGTCGACGCTGGCCACCGCCGTCCAAAAGGTGATGAAGCAGGGCGTGTCGGTAACCTGACCGGCGCTTGACAATGCGCCGCCCGAAGAGCCCAAGTGTCGCTGCGCCGACTTAATCGACGCGCCTTGGGAGGGGCATTCAAATGCAACAAGCCGTCTCTGCGCGGGCGCCCGCGCACGTTTGGATCGTCGGAGTCGTGGCGACCCTGTGGAGTTGCTTCGGCTGCTACGACTATCTGATGACCCGGATGCGCAACACCGACTACATCGCGGGCTCGATGCCGGGGGTCGATCCCAACGCATTTCTGTCATGGATCGACGGATTCCCGATGTACGCGCAAATCGGCTGGGGCATGGGCGTGTGGCTCGGCCTGCTCGGCTCCATACTCCTGCTGCTGCGCAATAAGTGGGCCGTCTGGTCCTACGGCCTTTCGCTGCTCGGAGCGGTGATCAGCCTTGGCTATCAAATCGCTCTGGCTCCCCCGCTTGCCGGGATGGAAGGCACGTTCAACACCGTTATGCCGTACGTCATCATCGGGGTCTGCGTTGCCCTGTTCCTTTACGCGCGTGCAATGGCTGCGAAAGGCGTGCTTCGCTAATGCTGTGGACGCGGGTTCCGGCCGGTGCCCGCGTCGTCGCCCGACAGGCGCTTCGAGCAACTGAGCGACTGAGATGAAGCCCGAACGCCTCAACGCCTTGACCGACGGGGTCGTCGCCATCGTTCTGACGATCATGGTGCTCGAGGTGAAGATTCCCGCCGAGCCGACGGTCCGCGCCGTCCTCGCGGTGCTGCCGTTCCTCGCCGCCTATCTGCTCGCGTTCATCTATGTCGCGATCTACTGGAACAATCATCACCACATGATGCAGTCGGCGCACAAGGTGACCGGCGCCACCTTGTGGGCCAACCATTCGCTGTTGTTCTGGCTCACCCTGTTTCCGCTGATGATCCGCTGGATCGACGAAGCCGGGGTCACCGCGTGGCCGGCCATCTCGTTCGGGCTGGTGCTGGTGGGGGCCTCGATCTCCTATGTGCTGCTCGAGCGCTCGCTGATGGCCGCGGAGGGCGAGGCATCAGGCGTGAAGGCCGCGGTCGGCCGCGGTGCGAAGGAGTGGATCAGCTTCGCCGGCTATCTGGCGGCGCTGCCGCTGGCCTTCGTGTCGCCCTACATCTCGGTCGCGATCTATGTCGCGGTCGCGTTCCTGTGGCTGGTCCCCGACCGGCGGTTCGTCCACGGCTTGCAAGGCGACGGGGCGCCTCCCACCTGACGCCGCATGGAACAATATCACGGAACCACGATCCTCGGGGTGAAGAAGGGCGGCAAGACTGTCGTCGCGGGCGACGGCCAGGTGTCGCTCGGCAACACGGTCATCAAGCCCAATGCGACGAAGGTCAGGCGGCTCGGCGCCGACGGCACGGTGATCGGCGGCTTCGCCGGAGCGACGGCGGACGCTTTCACCCTGTTCGAGCGGCTCGAGAAAAAGCTCGAGCAATATAACGGCCAGCTGCTGCGCTCGGCGGTCGAGCTCGCCAAGGACTGGCGCACCGACAAATATCTCCGCAACCTCGAAGCGATGATGATCGTCGCCGATGCCGAGCAGCTGCTGATCCTCACCGGCAACGGTGACGTGCTCGAGCCCGAGGGCGGGATCGCGGCGATCGGCTCGGGCGGCAATTATGCGCTCGCGGCTGCTCGCGCGCTCGCCGATTACGAGCAGGATCCCGAGGTGCTCGCCCGCCGGGCGATGCAGATCGCCTCGGAGGTGTGTGTCTTCACCAATGACCGGCTGACGGTGGAAACGGTTGGCGCCTAGAATCTAGGCTTTCGCGGAAACGGCGACTTGCTAGTGTCGGGCGATGCTGCTCGATCGCCGCACGTTCGCCGCCAGTTCCGCCGCCCTTCTCGGGGGGTGCGCCACCGTGGGCGCCCGCCCGCGAACGCTCACGACCTGCACGCCCTTGCCGCCGGTGCTGGTCGACCAAAGCCGGGTGATCCGGACGGTCGCGGGATTGCGCCCCTACCGCCGCTCGGGCTTCGTCGTCCGCGCCGAGCAACTCGGTGAGAAAAGGCTGGTCCACAATTACGGCCACGGCGGCGGTGGAATCACCTTGAGCTGGGGAAGCTCGAAGCTGGCGACCGATTTGGGACTTCAGGGCCATGCCGGGTCGGTGGCGGTGCTTGGCTCGGGGGTCATGGGCCTGTCGACGGCGCGCCTCGCGCAGGAAGCGGGCTTTCCAGTCACCATCTACGCGGCTGCTCTGCCTCCCGACACGACGTCGAATATCGCCGGAGGCCAGTTCCATCCTTTCTCTGTGTTCCATCCCCACGATGCGAGCCCCGAGTTCATGGCTCAGTACACAAGAGCGACTGAATATAGCTGGCGCCGCTTCCAGATCATGGTCGGCGACGATTACGGAATCCGCTGGCTGCCGACCTATGTCGCGGGTGACGAGCTGCAGGAACAGCTCACTCCCGACTTCCCACCGGTCAACCGCTTGCTGGCGGTCCGCGAACATCCCTTCCCGCTCGATGAGGTGGTCCGGTACGACACCATGTACGTCGAGACCGGCCGCTACCTTCGTCAGATGGAGCGCGATGTCCGCGTCGCGGGCGGCAAGATTGAGTGCGCAAATTTGCAACGCCGGCGGACATATCGGCATTGCCGGAGAGCCTCGTGTTCAACTGCACCGGGCTCGGCAGCCGAGATTTGTTCCAGGACACGGAGTTGGAGCCGATCCGCGGACAGCTCGCGATCCTCGAGCCGCAGCCTGAAGTCCGCTACGCCGCGCTCGGGGATTTCGGTTATATGTTCCCGCGGGGAGACGGGATTTTGCTCGGCGGCACGTTCGAGCGCGGTGTGTGGGATGCAACACCGCAGCCCGCGGACATCGCTCGTATCATTACCTCGCATAAGCGCTTCTTTGAGGGGTTTCGCTGCACGGCTTGAAGTGATCGGCGCCGCTTCCGACATATTTTCGCGAAATGAATTACGAATCTTCCATCTCCCAGAGCGGCGGGGAGCTATCGCCAGTGCTGAAGGACAAGCTCACACCCAAGGCGATCGTCGCCGCGCTCGATCATCACATCGTCGGCCAGGACGACGCCAAGAAAGCCGTCGCGGTCGCGCTGCGTAATCGCTGGCGCCGCCAGCAGCTCTCGCCTGAGCTTCGCGATGAAGTCACACCCAAGAACATCCTGATGATCGGACCGACCGGTTGCGGAAAGACGGAGATCAGCCGCCGTCTCGCCAAGCTCGCCGACGCGCCCTTCGTCAAGGTCGAGGCGACCAAGTTCACCGAGGTCGGCTATGTCGGCCGCGACGTCGAGCAGATCGCCCGCGACCTCGTCGAGGAAGCGGTTCGGCTCGAGCGCGAGCGCCGCCGCAACAAGGTGCGCTCGGCCGCCGAGGACGCGGCGATGGAGAAGCTTCTTGATGCGTTGACAGGCAAGGGCTCGAGCCAGGCGACCCGCGAGAGTTTCAAGCAGCGTTTCGCCGACGGCAGCCTGAACACTGCCGAGGTCGAGATCGAGGTCGACGATACCGGCTCATCGATGCCCTTCGAAATTCCCGGCATGGGTGCGCAAGTATTCGATCTTCGCTCGATGATGGGCAAGCTCGGCGGCCAGCAGCAGCGGGCCCGCCGTAAGCTCAAGGTGCCCGACGCACTCGCGAGGCTGACCGACGAAGAAGCCGACAAGCGGATCGACCAGGACGACATCAACCGGGTCGCACTCGCCGACGCAGAGGCGAACGGAATCGTCTTCCTCGACGAGATCGACAAGATCGCAGTCTCGGACGTTCGCGGTGGGTCGGTCAGCCGCGAGGGGGTCCAGCGCGACCTGCTGCCGCTGATCGAAGGGACGACGGTCGCGACCAAATACGGACCGCTGAAGACCGACCACATATTGTTCATCGCCTCGGGCGCTTTCCACATCGCCAAGCCCGCCGACCTGCTTCCCGAGTTGCAGGGCCGGCTACCGATCCGGGTTGAGTTGAAGGCGCTGACGCAGGGGGATTTCGTCCGGATCCTGTCGTCCACCCGCGCCAGCTTGACCGAGCAATATCAGGCGCTGCTGGGGACAGAAGGCGTCACCATCAGCTTTGCCGACGATGGCATCGAGGCGCTCGCGCGCATCGCTGCCGAGGTCAACGAGGCGGTCGAGAATATCGGTGCGCGCCGGCTGCAGACCGTAATGGAAAGACTGCTCGAGGACGTCAGCTTCGACGCTGAGAACCGCCGCGGCGAAACGCTCGTGGTGGATGCCGCCTTCGTCGAAAAGCAGCTTAGCGGAATCGCCCGGAACGCCGATCTCAGCCGCTACGTGCTCTGATCTACCTTCCGATACCGCCATACCAGGCCGGTGACGAACGGCGGCCAGGCGCTGACCTTCACCCCGGCGAGCCTCAGCCAGCGCGCCACCCAGCTGTTGCAGGTGCGGACCGCGCTTTCCTTGCCGACGGCCCGGTAGAAGGCGTCGCAACAGCCATAGCCAGGATGCGACAGACGTTGCGCCCGGCCCTTCGCGTCTAACGCGAAATCGGCGCGGATCGCGGCCCACAGCCGGCGATATTCGTCCGGACGCAAGCGAATCTGGCGGACGGCATATTCTGGGCCGGGCACATATTCGACATGCATCACGCGCTTGCCGCCGGCGAGCGCCGACCAGATTGTTCGCGGGGTGGTGTCCCACCATGTGGGCGTGTTGAGATAGATGCGCTCTTCGCCCGAGCCGAAGGCGATCCAGCGATCGTTCGGATCCGCCGCCGCGAAGTCGCTTTTCGGAACGAAGGGCGCCCAATCGAGCCCGTTCGCCTCGACCGGCATGAGGATATCGGCGTGGATCCCGTTGTCGGCGATGTAGATGGTGGTGCCCTCAAGCGGCTCGGTCCAGCCGCCGTTCACCGGAACCAGCGAGCCGATCAGGGCGGCCAGCAGGTAAATCGCCGGAATGGCGAGAAACGCAGTCATCACCCGCCCAACGAACCGACCTTTTCGCAATTTTCGCCGCCCGCGAGCCACTTGACCTCCCCGCACCTTGCCTCAATTGGAGCGCCTGCCTAGATGCGCCAGCAGTCGGGGCGTAGCGCAGCCTGGTAGCGCATCACACTGGGGGTGTGGAGGTCGCTGGTTCGAATCCAGTCGCCCCGACCATCCTTTCTCAAGGGAAGTCCGCTCAACTCCATGTCCAATCAGCCAAGCTTGTTGATGCAGCAGACCGCCGCGGCCGCTCAGCCGGGAACGTTCGAGACCGTGCTGTTCCAGATCGCGCCGTGGCTGCTTATCTTCGTCATCTTCTACGTTCTGATGATTCGCCCCCAGCAGCGCCGGGTGAAGGAACATCAGGCGGCGATCAACGCGGTCAAGAAGGGCGACGAAGTCGTCACCGGCGGCGGGATCCGCGGCCGGGTCACAAAGGTCACCGACGACGAGGCCGAGGTCGAGATCGCGCAGGGGGTGAAGGTGCGGGTCATCAAGTCGACCTTGACCCACGTGGTCGGTGGCAATTCCAAGCCTGCGAACGACTGAGGGCTGACGGAACGTGCTCGAATTTCCGCGCTGGAAGGTCTGGATCGTCACGCTGGTCGTGCTGCTCGGCGTGTTCTTCTCAATCCCGAGCCTGATTGTCGGCACGCCCTACGGCAAATACTGGCCGGCCTGGGCCCCGCAGTCGAAGATCAGCCTGGGACTCGATCTTGCCGGCGGAAGCCACCTCCTGCTCGAAGCCGACGCCCGCGACGCACAAAAGCAGCGCGTCCAGGCGATGGAGGAGGCGGTCTCAACCGAGCTCAGGCGCGACCCGCGGATCGATGTCGGCGACATTTCGACGGCCGACGGGCGGATTTCATTCCTGGTCCGGGATCCTACTAAGGTCGATGCGGCGTTCGACCGGATGCAAAAGATTACCCGGCCGGTCGCCCTGACTGGGAACCGCGACTGGGACGTCCAGGTGGTCGATTCGACGCGGGTCGTGCTGACCCCGACTACGAGCGGCTCGGTGCAGGCGCTGAAGGACGCGATGAGCGTCGCGCGCGACGTGGTCCGTCGCCGAATCGATCCATCGGGCACCAAGGAAATCACCGTCATCACCGAAGGCGGCAACCGCATTCTGGTCGAAGTCCCGGGCGTTGAGGATCCCGAGGCGCTGAAGCGCCTCATTGGCCAGACGGCGCGGCTCGAGTTCAAGCTGGTCGATCTCCAGGCTAACCCAAACGATACGCAGCAGGGGCGTGCTCCGCTGGGAAGCGAAGTCCTGCCGATGGCCGACGGAAGCGGCTTCATCGCGGTCAAGCGCCGCGTCATCGTCTCCGGCGATCAGCTGGTGAAGGCGCAACAGGCGTTCGACGAGAATGGAGCGCCGTCGATCTCCTTCACCTTCAATTCCGCCGGCGCGCACCGGTTCGCCCGGGTCACTCAGGAAAATGTCGGTAAGCCGTTCGCCATCATCCTCGACAACAAGGTGCTGTCCTATCCGACGATCCAGACTCCGATCCTTGGCGGACAAGGCCAAATTACCGGCAATTTCACGGTGCAGAGCGCCAACGACCTCGCGGTCTCGCTCGCTTCGGGCAAGCTGCCGGTAAAGCTGAACGTAATCGAGGAACGCACCGTCAGCGCCGAGCTCGGACGCGACTCGATTCACAAGGGCGTGATTGCGAGCGTCATCGGCACGGTTGGCGTGATCATCTTCATGCTCGTCACCTACGGCCGCTTTGGGGTCTATGCGAACATCGCGCTGGTCGTGAACGCCTTCCTGATCCTCGCCGTCATGGCCCTGTTCGGAGCGACCCTGACCCTGCCCGGGATCGCCGGCTTCATCCTGACCATTGGTGCAGCAGTCGACGCCAACGTGCTGATCAACGAGCGCATCCGCGAAGAAATAAGGCGCGGGAGGCGTCTGATGGACGCGGTTGAGACCGGTTATCGCGAAGCTTTCCGGGCGATTTTCGACGCCAACGTCACCCACGTCATCTCGGCCGCGATCATGGTCTATTTCGGCTCGGGGCCCGTGCGCGGTTTCGCGGTAGTACTTCTGATCGGCGTGGTCACCTCGGTGTTCACCGCCGTCTATTTCACCCGCATGCTGGTGGCGCTTTGGATCAAGCGAACCCGGCCGCGCGAATTGCATATTTGAGGCAGACGCAATGAAGCTTCTGAAGCTCGTTCCCGATCATACCAACGTCGACTTCATGCGTTGGCGCAACCTCGCGGTGATCCTGTCGACGCTGCTGACGGTCGTCTCGCTCGCTTATACCGCCTATCGCGGGCTCAATCTCGGCATCGACTTCGTCGGCGGCCAGGTGGTCCGGGTGGAGTTCTCCCAATCGGTTCATATTGAGGACTTGCGGTCTCGGGTGGCCCAGCTCGGCGTAGGCGAAGCGAGCATCCAGGCGCTTGGCAACGACCGCACCTACCAGGTGCGCCTGCCCCGGCCGGAAGGCCCGGAAACCGCGGCGAACGCGGTTGTGTCGAAGCTTCGAACGTCTCTTCCGCAGGTTTTCCCGGGCGCGCGGGTCGATGCCGGCGAATCGGTTTCTGGCAAGGTCAGCGAGGAGCTTGCCGAGGACGGAGCCAAGGCGATCATTTTCGCGATGATCGGGATCGCGATCTACATCTGGGTGCGGTTCGAATGGCAATTCGGGGTAGGGGCGCTGCTGACCCTGGCGCACGACGTGGCGATGACGCTGGGCTTTTTCGCCTTTACCCAGTTGCAGGTCGACCTCAACGTTGTCGCCGCGCTGCTGACCATTGTCGGTTATTCGCTGAACGACACGGTCGTCATCTATGACCGGGTCCGCGAGAATTTGAGAAAATACCGGAAGATGGCGATCCTGCCGTTGCTCAATCTGTCGCTGAACGAGACTCTGGCGCGGACGGTGGTGACCTCGCTGACCGTGCTCATCGCGCTCGGCGTCTTGATGGCGATCGGCCCCGAGGTGGTCTTCGGACTCGCCATCGCGATTTTCCTTGGCGTGCTGATCGGGACCTATTCCTCGATCTACATTTCGGTGCCCGTGCTGGTGTGGCTCAAGGTGACGCCCGACAGCTTTGTCCGCATCGACGACAAAGAGGAGCCGGGCGATCCCGAAAAGCAGCCGGCCTGAGCCGTTCAGCAAAGGCCAAGCTTTACTTCCCCAATTTCACCAGCCTTTGGCCGCTTGGCCAGCCCTCGGGCGCGCGCTAATGAGGACCTTATGCTGAAGCCCACTCGTACCGTCATTCTCCTTCTCGCCTGCGTGGCGATCCTTCCCGCGACCGGCTGTGCCCGCAACCGCGCCAAGGGCGACACCGCCTATGTCGCGCGCGATGTGAGCTCGCTCTACTCGGCGGCGAAGCGGACGATGGACAACGGCGACTATGAGATGGCGGCGAAGCTGTTCGACGAAGTCGAGCGTCAGCACCCCTATTCGGTCTGGGCGCGCCGCGCGCAGATCATGAGCGCCTTCAATTATTATCTAGCGACGAAATATACCGACGCGATCAGCTCGGCTCAGCGCTTCCTCACGATCCACCCGGGTAATGCCGAGGCGCCCTATGCCCATTACCTGGTGGCGATGAGCTATTATCAGCAGATCGCCGACGTCACCCGCGACCAGGCGATCACCCAACAAGCTTCGGACTCGTTCGGCGAGCTGATCCGGCGTTATCCCGAGAGCCGCTATGCAGCTGACGCAAGGCTGAAGCTCGACCTCATCAACGACCATCTCGCGGGCAAGGAGATGGAGGTCGGCCGCTTCTACGAGCGCTCCGGCAACTGGCTCGCGGCCAGCCTCCGCTTCCGCGAGGTTGTCGACAAATATCAGACGACCAGCCACGCGCCCGAAGCTCTTGAGCGGCTGGTCGAGGCCTATCTCGCGTTGGGCACGCCGACCGAGGCGTACAAGGCCGCGGCGGTGCTCGGGAAGAACTACCCGGGGACCTATTGGTACCGGCAGTCGCTGCGGTTGCTGCTCGCCTATGAAAAGAGGCATCCCAAGCAGGCGGCCTGGTCGCAATAATGCCTGAGCGGCGGGGCGTCCTCGGATGCTGAGGCAGCTCGCCATCAACAATGTCGTGCTGGTCGACAAGCTCGAACTCGAGTTCGACGCGGGTCTTGGCGTGCTGACCGGCGAGACAGGCGCGGGGAAGTCGATCCTGCTCGATGCCCTCGGTCTGGCGCTCGGGGCTCGCGCGGACACGGCGCTGGTGCGCTCGGGCGAAGAGCAGGCGGCGGTCTCGGCGGAGCTTGAACTACCGCCCGGCCACCCCGTCCACGCTTTGCTTCGGGACCAGGGAATCGAGGCTGATTCCGGCGAGCCGTTGATCGTTCGCCGGACGCTGAAGAGCGACGGCGGCAGCCGCGCGTTCATCGGCGCCACGAGCGTTCCCGCCGGCGTGATCCGCGAAGTCGGCAACTTGATGCTCGAGGTCCATGGACAGCACGACGACCGCGGCTTGCTCAATCCGAAAGGCCATCGCGACCTGCTCGACGCGTTCGGCAAGCTCGACTCCGGCCCGGTCGAACGCACCTGGGCCGAGGTGACGCGCATCGAAGCCGAGCTGGCGCAGGCACGCGCCCAGGCGGCCGAAGCCGAGCGCGACCGCGACTATCTCGAACATGCCCGTGAAGAGATCGAACGGCTCGCGCCGGAGGAGGGTGAGGAAACGCAGCTCGCCGATCAGCGGGCCGCGATGCAGGCGGGGTTGAAAGCGGGGGAGACCCTGACCGGGCTCGACGAACTGCTCGGCGGCTCGGAGGGCGCGCTGGCGCTGCTTCGCCAGGCGGCGCGGCGGATCGAACGCGGGGCGGCGGACCACGAATTGCTCGCCGAGGCTTTGGCCTCGCTCGACCGCGCGGTGATCGAGGCGAGCGACGCCGAGGACAAGATCGCCCGTGCCGCCGACGCGATGGCCTTCGATCCGGCCCGCCTGGAGCAGGTTGAGGCGCGGCTGTTCGATATCCGCGCGCTCGCCCGCAAGCATCGGGTTGAACCCGACGCGCTGGCGGCGTTGGGGGCGCAGATGCGCGAGCAGCTCGCCGCGATCCACGCCGGTGGAGAGCACATCTCGGAGCTTGATCGCGAACTTGTTGCGGCGCGCGAGGCCTACGCCGCGGCTGCCGACGCTTTGAGCCAGCAGCGGCGCGCGGCCGCTACCCGGCTCGACGAAGCGGTGGCGGACGAACTCTATCCCCTTAAGCTCGAGACGGCCCGCTTCCGCACGAGCATCTCAGCCGTGGAGGCGGGTCCGGCGGGCTCCGACCGCGTGGAGTTCGAGGTCTCGACCAATCCCGGCGCGCCGTTCGGTCCGCTGACCAAGATCGCCTCGGGCGGCGAGCTGGCGCGCTTCATCCTCGCGCTTAAGGTCGCCCTGGCCGAGGCCGGCACCGCCGCGACGATGATCTTCGACGAGGTCGATCGCGGCGTCGGCGGAGCGGTGGCGAGCGCGATCGGTGAGCGGCTGGCGCGCCTCGCCAGGGAGTCGCAGGTGCTGGTCGTGACCCATTCGCCGCAGGTCGCGGCGCGGGCATCGCACCATTACCGGATCGAGAAGAGCCACGGCGCGGACGGCACGCGCACGACGGTGCGCAAGCTGACATCGGATGAGCGCCGAGAGGAGATTGCGCGCATGCTCTCGGGCGCTGCGATTACCGATGAGGCGCGAGCCCAGGCCATGCGGCTGCTCGACGCGGCATGACGGCCTACGTCGCCCTGCTGCGCGGCGTGAACCTGATGGGCGGCACGGTGCTGCGCATGGTCGACCTGAAGGTGATTGCCGAACAGCTCGGTTTCGAACGTCCAAGCACGTTCATCGCCAGCGGCAACCTGCTGTTCGCCAGCGGCAAGAAGGAAAGCGCGGTGAAGGCGGCGCTCGAGAGGGCCCTCAAGGCGCATATGGCGCGCGATGTCGGAGTCATGATTCGTACCGCCTCGGAAATCGCCGCTGTTGCCAAGGCCAACCCGTTCGCCGACGAGCCGGGAAACCGCGTCGTCGCTATCTTTCTCGACGGGGCGCCGCCGGAGAATGCGCTCGAGGCCGCAAAGCGCGTCGATGACGAGCGGATGGCGCTTGGGAAACGCGAGATCTACGTGCATTACCCGCGCGGCCAGGGCCAGTCACGGCTGGCGATTCCCGCCGCCGCCAAGGGCACGGCGCGCAACATGAACAGCGTGGCCAAATTGGCCGAGTTGGCGAAGGAGTATGCATGAGCAAGGAACGCGAAATCCCGCTGGAGTTCGAGGGCGAGCAGCTCGAGCATGTCTTCGTCGGCCGCCGCGACGGGCAGTCGCGCCCGACGGTTATCCTCGTCCCCACGGTGATGGGCGTCTCCCCGCTTGAAATCGGCTTCAGCAAGCAGCTGGTGGAGCTTGGCTATAACGCGTTCGTGGCCGACACGTTCGGCAAGAAGTTCCGCGGCGCCGATCGGGACACCATGTTCGGCGAGCTTGGGCGGTTGAAGGGCGACCGGGGGGCTCTATTGCGGCGCCTGCAGGCGATCCTCGACCAGGCGCGGGGGCTCGATGACGTCGAGAGCGGGAGCATCGTCGTTGCCGGCTACTGCTTCGGCGGAATGTGCGCGCTCGATCTGGCGCGAAGCGGGGCCGAAATCGCTGCGGCGGTGAGTTTCCACGGCCTTTTCGATCCCCCGGGGCTCCCTCCGCAGAAAATCAAGGCCAAGGTCGTCGCCTTTCACGGCTGGGACGACCCCATGGTCCCGCCCGAGGCGGTCGTCGCGCTGGGCAAGGAGCTCACCGAGGCCGGCTCGGATTGGCAAATCCACGCTTACGGCCATGTCGCTCACGGCTTCACCAACCCCAACGCGCACGAGATCGGCATCGACGGCGTTCGCTATAACGCGCTCGCCGCCGAGCGCTCGTGGACCAGCTTCATCAACCTGCTCGAGGAACTCTTTGGCGGGACCCTCTGACACGCTGAGCGAAGCCGAGGTCGCCAATCGTCTGATGCGGCTGGCGAGGGAGATCGCGCGGCACGACAAGCTCTACCACGACCAGGATGCGCCGGAGATTTCCGACGCTGAGTACGATGCCCTGGTGCGCGAAAATCGCGAGCTGGAGGAGCGCTTCCCCGAGCTCGTCCAAGCCGATTCGCCCTCCAAGCGTCTGGGCGCCGCGCCGGCGACGTCAGGCCTCGCCAAGGTCGCCCACGCGCGCCCGATGCTCAGCCTCGAGAATGCGTTCGCCGAAGGGGAGGTCGCCGACTTCGTCGCTCGGGTGAAGCGCTTCCTCAACCTGCCGGCTGACGCCTTCGTGGCGATGACCGCCGAGCCCAAGATCGACGGGCTCAGCTGCTCGCTGCGGTACGAGCAGGGCGAGCTGGTGCTGGCGGCGACCCGCGGCGACGGCACGGTGGGTGAGGACGTCACCGCCAATGCGCGCACGGTCGGCGACGTTCCGCAGCGCATTTCCGGCGCGCCCGATGTCCTTGAGGTGCGGGGCGAGGTGTACATGTCGAAGGCCGACTTCGAGGCGCTGAACGAGCGGCAGGAAGCGTCGGGCGGCAAGGTATTCGCCAACCCGCGCAATTCGGCCGCCGGCTCTCTGCGGCAGAAGGATGCATCGATTACCGCGGCCCGGCCCTTGCGCTTCCTCGCCCATGGCTGGGGCGAGCTGTCAGCGCCGCTGGCCAACACGCAATATGAAGCGATGAAGCGGATCCACGGCTTCGGCATTCCGGTCAGCGACCTGCTGGTCCGCTGCGACGATCTCGACGCCATGCTCGACCATTATCGCGCGATCGAGCACGCCCGGGCCGATTTGCCGTTCGACATCGACGGCGTGGTCTACAAGGTCGATCGCCTCGATCTGCAGGATCGCTTGGGCTTCGTTGCCCGAGCACCGCGCTGGGGTCTGGCGCACAAATTCCCGGCGGAGAAGGCGGAGACGACGCTCGAGGCGATCGACATCCAGGTCGGCCGCACCGGCAAGCTGACGCCCGTCGGGCGGCTGAAACCGGTCGGCGTCGGGGGGGTCATCGTCGCCAACGTAACGCTGCACAATCGCGATGAAATTCAACGGCTTGGGCTTCGGATCGGCGACCGCGTCCGGATCCAGCGTGCGGGCGACGTGATACCCCAGGTGGTCGATAACTTGACTCGTAACGAGCCGCGCGAGCCGTACGTCTTCCCCGACCATTGCCCCGAGTGCCAGTCCGAGGCGGTTGCCGAGGAAGGCGAGGTCGACGTCCGCTGCACCGGCGGGCTGATCTGCCCGGCGCAGCGGTTCGAGCGGCTGCGGCATTTCGTGTCGCGCGGCGCGCTCGACATCGAGGGGCTCGGTGAGAAGAGCATCGCCGAGTTCATCGATCTCGGCTGGCTTCATTCGCCCGCCGACATCTTCCGCATTCACAACCATCGCGACGAGCTTCTCGGCCGCGAGGGATGGAAGGAGAAATCGGTCGACAATCTGCTCGCCGCGATCGAGGCCAAGCGGGAGCCCGACGGTCCCCGGTTCCTGTTCGGGCTCGGCGTGCGCCACATCGGGATCGTCACCGCGCGCGATTTGCTCAAATGCTTCGGCACCATCGAGGAGCTGCGCCGCGTCGCGATGTCGAAGGACGCGCAGGCTGAGCTGGCCGCGGTCGAGGGTGTGGGGCCGGTGGTTGCGGAGGCACTCGTCGATTTCTTCCACGAGGCGCACAACCGCGAGGCGCTCGACGATTTGCTGTCGGAAGTGTCGCCCAAGCCCTTCGTCAGCGACGCCAAACAGACCGAATGGACCGGCAAGACCATCGTCTTCACCGGCAGCCTCGAGACGATGAGCCGCGACGAAGCCAAGGCCCAGGCCGAGCGGCTCGGCGCGCGGGCGGCGGGCTCGGTTTCGGCGAAGACCGATCTGGTCGTCGCGGGCCCTGGCGCGGGGTCGAAATTGAAGAAAGCGGAGGAGCTGGGCATCCGCGTGATCGGCGAGGCCGATTGGGCGAAGATCGTGGCGGAGGCTTAGCCGGTGGCCGTCGAACCGACCGTTCTGACATCCTCCCGCGCCAAGCAGTGGGTTCTGCTGTGTATATGCCTGGCGTTTGTGGCGATTGCGCTGCTCCTGCCAGGATCGGACGGTGATGCGATCTGGCGCTGGGGCTGCGTCGCCTTTTTTGGCCTCGGAATCATCGTCTTCATCGTCTCCCTCGTTCGGCCGCACCGTCTCTATCTCGATGGCGAGGGTCTCACGATCTCGGGCGGCCTGATGCGTAAGTCGTGGCACTATTCCTGGAGCGACATCGCAGGTTTCAGACCTTTCCAAGTAAGCGCGCTTTCAGCCCTCGTCGGCGTCGATTTCAGCCCAACCTTCGAACGTTCGAAGGTTTTCGGACCAGTCAACCGCGCTTTAGGAGTTGATGCAGCACTGCCCGGATCTTGGCCCATGTCGACGGCGAAAATGGTCGGGTTCTTGAACGATTATCGCGAGCGCGCGCTCAGGCGCTAGCCTCCAGCACGAGCACCGGCCATTCGCCCGAGCCGCGATCGGCGACGGTAAGGCCGAGCATCTCGTAAGCCGCGATGACCGCGTCGGCCTGGTTGTCGAGTAGGCCGGCGAGGATGATCGTTCCGCCCGGCGTCAGCGCCTTCGCGAAATCCGGCGCGCGCTCGATCAGCGGCCCGGCAAGGATGTTGGCGACGACGAGATCGAACGGCGCGCGTGCCGCGAGCATCGGCGAGTCCATACCGTCGGCGACCGCGAGCAGCAGCTCGCCCGCGCCGTGGCCGAGCCGGACGCGGTTGATGGCGGCATTCTCTTGGCACACGTCGATCGCGACCGGGTCGATGTCGGTGGCGATGCATCTTGCCTCGGGCCACAGCGCCAGCGCGGCGAAAGCGAGCAATCCTGTGCCCGTGCCCACATCAGCAACGTTTGCAAATGAACAACCGTTGGTCCCGAGCAAATCGAGCGCGGCCAGGCAGCCGGCGGTCGTGGCATGCTGGCCGGTGCCGAAGGCAAGGCCCGCGTCGATCTCGAAATTGATACGACCGGGGTCGGGCTTGAAGGTCGGGGTGTGGACGGTGAAGCGCCCGGCGCGGATCGGCTGAAGCCCCGCCTGGCTCATCGCCACCCAGTTTGCGTCGCCCAGTTGCTCGAGCTGCGGCGCGCCGCCGCCGAGACGGCTCAGCAACGCGATTTCGTCATCGCTCGGTTCATGGTCGAAATAAGCGTGGATCAGCCAGTCGTCGGGCTTCGACTCGTCGGGCTCGTCGGCGACCAGAATCGGCGGGCGGTCGCCGAAGCCGGGAAGCTCCTCCATCGCGCCGATCGCCTCGCCCTCCGCGCGCGAGCAGGCGATCGTTACCCGCCAGCTCATTTGGCGGCAGCCTCCTTCGCCAGCCGCGCGTCGAGCTGCTTCGTCAGCGCCGCCGCATAGTCGCGGCACTGGTTGTCGCCCTCGACCGCCGCGCGGCCGAGGCGCTTGACCATGTCGCTCGCTGACGGATGCGGAGTGAGCAGGATTTCGCAATCGCTGATCGCGCCGACTTTGGCGATGCTCGCGCGGAACGCGGCGAGATAGTCGGGATGGTCGCTGAAGCGATAATCGCCGCGGCTTACCGGAGTCAGGCTGTCGGCATAGACGATGCTGCGGCAGACGCCGCCGTCGCAGCTGACCCAGCGCCAGGTCATCGCTCCGGGGGTGTGCCCCGGAGTCGCGACCGCGGTCAGCGTGAGGTTGCCCAAACTGACGGTTTCGCCGTCGCGGATTATTCGGTCGACCTTCGCCGGAGGGAAGGGCTTCTGCATGCCCGCCTGTGGATCGCCGGCGCCCGCCGCGCCCGTCGCCAGCACTTTCGCTGAAGCGGGCGAGGCGAACAGCCGCGCGCCGCTCAGCCGCTGCAGCCGCGCGATCCCGCCGACGTGGTCGTTATGTTCATGGCTGCTGAGGATGATCTTCACGTCGCTGAGGCGGAAGCCGAGCTTGCGGATGTTGCTGGCAATGAGGGCGGCGCCATTCTCGGTGCCACCGTCGATCAGAATGTCGCCCTCGGTCCCAACGATCAGGATCGAAGAGATGCCGCAGGTGCCGACCAGGTAGGTGTTGGCGTGGATCCGCACAGGCGGCGCCGGCTTGTCCCAATCGTCCCAATCCTTGCACGCTGCGGCAAAGGCCGGCCCCGCGGCCGCAAGCGGGGCCCGCGGCTGCTCGACCTGACGCGGCGTCTTTTGCAACGGGACGATGATCGTTCCGAGCTGCGCGGCGGCAGCCAGCAAGGCGATTTTAGCGAACATAGCTCGCGCCGTTGACGTCGATCACGCTGCCCGTCGCCGAGGCCGGAGCGTCGGTCGCCAGCCAGCGGATCGTCTCGGCGACCTCGTCGGTGGTGGCGACCCGGCCGAGGGGGATGTCGGCGACGATCTTCGCTCCGCCACGCGCGGCGAGATATTCCTCGGCCATTTCGGTGACAGTGAAGCCGGGCGCAACGGCAAAGCACAAAATGCCCTCGGCGGCGTAACCGCGCGCAATGGTCCGGGTCATCGACACGATCGCCCCCTTCGACGCGGCATAATGCCAGTGTTGAGGCGAATCGCCGCGGAAGGCGGCGCGGCTGGCGACGTTGACGATTCGCCCCGGGATCCCGAGGTCGAGGAAATGCGAGACGGCGAGCTTGCTGAGGTCCGCCGCCGCCTGCAGGTTGATGGTCAGCGTCCGCGACCAGGCGGAATGCCATTCCTCGTCGGTCGCATTGTCGGGGACGGCCTCATAGATGCCGGCATTGTTGACCAGGACGTCTATCCGGCCATCGAGCTCGGCGAGCGCGGTGTCCCAGATGCTGCGCGGCGCGTCGGGGTGCATGAGGTCGCCGGCGATGAGATCGGCGCTGCCCTGGCTCGAATGTCCGCGGACATTGTGCCCCGACTTTTTCAGCAGGGCATAGGTCGCGCCGCCGATCCCGCGGCTCGCACCGGTGATGAGGATGTTCATGTGGGCGAGTTAGCCCAACTCGTCACTCCCGCGAAAGCGGGAGCCTACCTTATTCTTTTGACTGGATTCCCGCTTTCGCGGGAATGACGAACCGCCCCTAAGCGACCATGCCGCTGACGAACGCCTTGGCCGTCGACTTGAAATTGGCGATCTGCTCGCTGAAGCGGCCGAAGCCCTGTTCGACCTCGTCGATGTCCTTGGCGACATTCTCGGTATCGCTGCGGATCGCGGCGATGGTCGAGCTCATCGAGTCGGCGGCGAGCGCCGTCTCGTCGACCGCGGCGGTGATCATCGTCACCGTCTGCGCCTGCAGCTCCATTGCCTGGCGGATGCGGTCGGCGGAGGTTTGCACTTCCTCGACCGTGCCCTGGATCGAACCGTTGGCTTCGACCGTCTGCTTGGTCGCCTGCTGGATGGCGGTGATCTTGGCGGTGATGTCGTCGGTCGCCCGAGCGGTCTGCGAGGCGAGGCTCTTCACTTCCTGGGCGACGACCGCGAAACCGCGGCCGGCGTCGCCGGCGCGGGCCGCCTCGATGGTGGCGTTCAGCGCTAGCAGGTTAGTCTGCCCGGCGATGTCGCGAATCAGCGAGAGTATCGATTCGATCGCCTCGACGTGCGCGGAGAGCGCCTGGCTGACCTTCACCGCCTGGCTCGCCTGGTCGCCGGCGCGGGTCGCGACTCCAGCTGCCACTTCGACCTCGGAACGGGCGTCTTCGATCGCGCGGATCAGGCCGGCGGCGGTCTGCGCGGCTTCACGCATCGCAACCGCCGACTGCTCGGCGGCGGCGGCAACTTCGCTCGTCTTGCCGAGCATGCCGCGAGCCGAGGCCGAGGTGGCGCGGGTGCGATCAGTCAAGGATTTCGACTGGTCGGCGCTGGCGCGGAATAGTTCGCCGACGCGGCGCTCGAACTCACCGCTCTCGCGGCCGCGCTGGTCGGCTGCCTCGATTGCTTCGAGGAGGGAAACCTGGGCGAGGATGATGTCGGTCTCGATAATATCGAGCCGGTAGTAAGCCGAGATGCAGGCCGCGAGCTGGTCGCAATCGTCGCGATACTGCTCGGTCAGCGCCCGGAAGACACGGTTCCCGATCTCGCCGCGATCCGCGATATATTCCGGCACGGGGATTTTATCGCGGTAGATCTGCCGGCCATATTCGGCGATCGCCTGAATCCAGTTGGCGTCGATCTTGCTCGAGTAGATTGCCGCGTAGCGCGCGCCCCGCTCGTCGCCGAACTGGCCGGCAATCTCGGCGACCACAAAATCGAGCACATGATCCTTGAACAGCTTCAAATCGCGGTCCAGCGATCCATCCGGATTGTAGGCTTGAAGCCGAGCGCTCACCTGCCCGTCCGTCAGCCTCTGCAGCCCGCCAGTCTCGCCACTCATTGATGCTCTCCGTTCATGGTCCGGCCTGCTCATGCCGAACAATGGTTAAGACGGGGTTAGGCTCGTGGGACTTTCCGCAGGCGAATCTTGCCTCTGGCGGGGTCGCGCCTTAATCGGGCGCACCATGGCAGAACCAAATCAAAGACCTCTCTCGCCCCATCTCGGAATCTGGCGCTGGGGCCCCGGCATGACCGTGTCCATCCTCCACCGCATCACGGGTGCGGGGCTGTCGGTCGTCGGCCTCGCCGTGCTCACCTGGTGGCTCGTCGCGCTTTCGGGCGGATCGGACTCCTACGAAGCCTTCAGCAAGGTCGCAGCGACTATCTACGGCAAGATCGTGCTAATCGGCCTCACCTGGGCCTTCTTCCAGCATCTGCTCTCGGGAATCCGGCACCTGATCATGGATAGCGGCGCCGGGTTCGAGGTTCCGACCAACAACCGCTTCGCGATCCTGACCATCGTCGGATCGGTGCTGCTGACCGCGGCCATGTGGTACTATTTGCTGGGAGTGGTGAAATGAGCGTCGGCGAAAGCACCACCCCGCTGGGCAAAGTCCGCGGGCTCGGCTCGGCTCATGCCGGCGGCGAGCATTGGCTGACCGAGCGCGTCACCAGCATCGCTTTGCTTCTTCTCGGCACCTGGCTGATCGCCTCGATCCTGATCCTGCCCGCACTCGACACTCGGACAGTGGTCGAATGGCTGCATGCGCCGAGCGGCGCGATCCCGATGGCGCTGCTCGTCATCATCGGCTTCAGGCATGCGCTCGATGGAATGAAGGTCGTCGTCGACGATTATGTGCAAGACGAGGGCAATCGCTTTGCCTGCAATCTCGTGCTCCTGTTCCTCGCCGTCGGTGGCGGAGCACTGGCCCTGTTCGCACTCGCCCGGATCGCATTCGCGGGTGGCGCGTGACCGCCTATAAAATTGTCGATCACAGCTACGACGTCGTCGTCGTCGGGGCCGGCGGGTCAGGGCTTCGCGCCACGATGGGCGCCGCCGAGCAGGGGCTGAAGACCGCCTGCGTCACCAAGGTCTTCCCGACCCGCAGCCACACCGTCGCCGCGCAGGGCGGAATCGCCGCCTCGCTCGGAAACATGGGTCCGGACCACTGGACCTGGCACATGTACGACACCGTCAAGGGGTCGGACTGGCTCGGCGACCAGGACGCGATCGAATATATGGTCCGGGAAGCGCCGGCCGCGGTGATCGAGCTCGAGCATATGGGGTTGCCGTTCAGCCGGACGGCTGAGGGCAAGATTTACCAGCGCGCGTTCGGTGGAATGACCCAGAACATGGGCGAAGGACCGCCCGCGCAGCGCACCTGCGCCGCCGCCGACCGCACCGGCCATGCGATGCTTCACACGCTCTACCAGCAGAGTCTGAGGCACGACGCTGACTTCTTCATCGAATATTTCGCGCTCGATCTCATCATGGAAGACGGGGCGTGCCGCGGGCTCGTTGCGCTCAACTTGGATGACGGCTCGTTGCATCGTTTCCGCGCGCAGGCGGTGGTCATTGCCACCGGCGGCTACGGCCGGATTTATTTTACCTGTACTGGAGCCCACACGCAGACGGGCGACGGGAACGCCATGGTCCTGAGGGCGGGCTTGCCGCTACAGGACATGGAGTTCGTCCAGTTTCACCCGACCGGGCTTTACGGCGCCGGCGTGCTGATCACCGAGGGCGCGCGCGGCGAGGGCGGTTACCTCACTAACAGCGAGGGCGAGCGCTTCATGGAGCGCTATGCGCCGCACGCGAAGGACCTCGCCAGCCGCGACGTGGTCGCACGCGCGATGGCCATGGAAATCCGCGAAGGCCGCGGCGTGGGCGAGCAGAAGGATCATATCTGGCTTCATCTCGACCATATCGACCCGAAGATTTTGCACGAGCGTCTGCCGGGAATTACCGAGACGGCGAAGACCTTCACCGGGGTCGATTTGACGCGCCAGCCGGTACCGGTCGCCCCGACCGTCCATTACAATATGGGCGGCATCCCGACCAATTATCATGGCGAGGTTGTGACCCTGAAGGACGGTAACCCGGACTCGGTCGTACCCGGCCTGTTCGCGGTGGGCGAGGCGGCCTGCGTCAGCGTCCACGGCGCCAACCGGCTCGGCTCCAACAGCCTAATCGACCTAGTCGTGTTTGGCCGCGCGGCCGGCAAGCGCCTCGGCGAAGTGGTGAAGCGCGATGCACTGATGGAGCCTCTCGCCAACGACGCCGCCGATCTCGCGCTGACGCGCCTCGATAAGTTCCGCCACGCCGAGGGCGGCAGCTCGACCGCCGATATCCGCCTCGACATGCAGCGCACGATGCAGTCCGATTGCGCCGTATTCCGCACCAACCGCACTCTGGGCGAGGGCGTCAGCAAGATCGACAAGGTGTTCCAGCGCATGGCCGACGTCCACGTCACCGACCGCAGCCTCATCTGGAACAGCGACCTGGTCGAGACGCTCGAGCTCGACAACCTTCTCGCCCAAGCGGTGGTGACGATGCATTGCGCCGCCAACCGCAAGGAAAGCCGCGGCGCACACATGCAGGAGGATTATCCCGAGCGCGACGACAAGAACTGGATGAAGCACACCATCGCCTGGATGGACGGCTGGGGCGGCAAGGGCGGATCAGTGAAGATCGACTACCGCCCGGTGCACCAGAACACGCTCACCGACGACGTGCAGTACATCAAGCCCAAGCCGCGGGTGTATTGAAAGGGGCGAGTATGCGTTGGGGGGTGTTGGCGTTGGTTGCGGGATTGTGCGGCTCCACCGCTTGGGCGGCGTTCGACCAGCGGGCGGACCAGGCGATCATGCGATCGCGGACCACGACCGCGACTTACGCCCTTTACGCATGGAACCACGTCACCCCGGCGGACGAGAATCCGCGGGAAGAATGGGCCGCCGAATTCCACAAGGGGACCCTCCACCGGGTCGAGACTCCGCGGACCCGGCTGGTCGCCGACTGCGCCGCGGTGATGGGGACTTACTTCGACGTCGAAACCGGCGAGACGGGCACCAATGCGCAAGTCGCGCGGGTCGCCTGCGGGATCAGCGCGGCCCGACCGATCCGATCCGCCGAGTGGATCGCGCGGGTGAGCAGCCGGTTCGGCCCGATCGACCGGATCCGGGTCACCGACGACAAGGTCATCCGAACTTACGACGTCGCCGACAATGGCGCGCTGGTCAGCGGAACGATTTCCGACCTCGATGGCACCTTGCGGCTCGACAATTTCGCGCTCGATTTGGTTTCGACGCTTCCGAGCGAGGACATTTTCTCGAAGGAATCGCTCCAGCGCAGCGTGGTTCCGGATCAGTACAAGCAGCGGCCGGCGCGCCGCTAAAAATCCACCTTGTCGTAATGGCTCGGCGGGACGATCACTTCCATCCGCTCGCCGAGCAAAGGCCGGAAGCACGGCCGCGACTTCATGACCGCATACCAGTCCTTGGTCTGCTTGTGCCCGCGCCAGTCGAGCGCGCCCAAATAATCGATCACGCTCAAATGCGCTGCGGCGGTGAAGTCGGCGAGGCTTAATCCCGGACCGGCCAGCCAGCGGCGGTGGTCGAGCAGATAATCGACATAATCGAGATGCTCTGACGCGACCCGCATCGCCTCGCGCAGCACCCGCGTGTCGGGGCTTTCGCGGGTCACCAGGCGCTTGCGCATCCGCTCGTTGAGCAAAGGCTCGACCGCCTCGCGATAGAGCTTCAGGTCGAACCACTCGGTCATCCGCCTTATCTCGGCGCGGAGCTGAGCATTGCCGTGGATCATCGGCATGCGGTCGACCGTCTCGTCGAGATATTCGACGATCGGCTGCGAGCCGATCAGAGTCACCCCGATATCCGGGTCGACCATTACCGGGGTCTCGCCCGCCGGGTTCAGGTCGATGAACTCGTCGCGCTTCTCCCATGGGTTCTCGCGCACCAGCTCATGGCCGATGGTTTTCTCGGCGAGGACGAGCCGGACCTTGCGCGAAAAGGGGCACAGCGGGAACTGGAAGAGCTGCCACATGGACGGGCAGCTTTAGCGTGTATGGGCGGTGCGTCTAGCGCTTGGGATAAGTCGGGTCGGGCATGTTCGCCGCGGCGCGCTCAAGCGAGTCCCGAAGCGCGTCGAGGCTCTTCTTCATCGCCGGAAGCGAATCCGAAATGGCTCGCATGCTCTGATGGATGCGCGGCCGCGCCTGGGCGATCTGGGCATGAAGATTTCGGTCGAGGCCGGGATGCTCGCTTCGCAAGGTCCGGGTCCTGTCGGCGGGCGTCGGCTGCCGGCCTTCGACCGCAGCCTGAAGCTCGCCGATCGGGAGGTCCATCAGCGTATCGGACAGGCTCTGCAGCACATTGGTCATCCGGTCGGCCATCACCGGATCGAGCTGAGGTTGCGGCTGGGGCACCGGCGCGGCTGCGACGGGCGCCGCGATCATAAGTAACGGAAGCAAAAGAACGATTCGCATGGACGGATTGTATCAGCGCATCGCGAGCCAGGCGAGGGCCACCGCTCCGGCGGCGATCCGGTACCAGGCGAAGGGCGCGAAGCCATGGCGCGAAATGTAGGCGACGAACGCCTTCACCACGACGATGGCGACGAGGAAGCTGACGACAAAACCGACCGCGACGGTTCCAAAGCCGACTCCGCTGGCGCCGGCGAGCAACTCGTCATGATGCCGAGCCAGCTCAAGCGTGGTCGAACCGAGCATCGTCGGGATGGCGAGGAAGAAGCTGAACTCCGCCGCGGTTCGCCGCTCGACGCCCAAGCTCAGCCCGCCCATGATCGTGGCGCCCGAACGGCTGACTCCCGGAATCATCGACAGGCACTGGACGAGACCGACACCGATTGCCGTCTTCACCGGCATCTCGGCGACACCGACGGTTGGCGTATTCTTCACCACCCGCTCGATGAAGAGGATCGCGATTCCGCCCAGAATGAACGCCCAGGCGACCACATTCGGTTTGCCGAGAAGGGCCTCGATGTTCTTGATCAGGAGGAAGCCGAGGATCGCCGAGGGCAGGAAGCCGATGAGGATGTTGCGGACGAACCTCCACGACATCGGCTGTTTTCGAAACAACCCTTCGAGCACCGCCCAGAAGGTCCGCCAGTACAAGACGACGATGGCGAGGATCGCCCCGAGCTGGATGATGACGTTAAACGCCGCCCATTTCGCGGCGTCGAAGCCGAGCAGCTTGGTGGCGAGGATCAAATGCCCGGTCGAGGAGACCGGCAGGAATTCGGTGACGCCCTCGACGATGCCGAGGATGATTGCGGTCAGCAGCGTTGACATGCGTCAGGCCACGGACCGGCCGGCGAACCGGTTGCCGCCGAACCGGTCGAGCCATTCGCTACCGACCGCGGCAAGCGGGGTCGGCCGAATGCCGAAGGCTTCGAGCCCGGGGTGCTTGCCGGACGTCACATTGTCCTGGCTCAGCATCAGCCACTGGTCGCGGGTCAGCGGAGCACCCGGCAGCCAGCCGAACCGCGACATCAGGTCTCCGACGAAATCGGGCAGGGCGACGATCTCGGGCGTCAGTCCCGACAGCTCCACAATCGCGCGGTGCAGCTCGATCATGGTCATCACCTGCGGGCCGCTGATCTCATAGGTTTTGCCGCCGTGCTTGCTCGGCTCGAGCGCTGCCTGCGCGATCGCCTTGGCGAGGTCGCGGACATAGACCGGCTGGAACTTCCGATCTGCGGCGATGACCGGCAAGACCGGTAATTTCGCCATGGCCGCGAACCGATTGGTGAGGCTGTCCTCGGATCCGAAGACGAGCGAGGGTCGGATGATCGTCGCGTGCTTGAACGCTTTCTTGAGTGCGATCTCGCCTTCGCCCTTGGTGCGGCCGTAGGTAGATGGCGATTCCGGATTGGCGCCCATCGCCGAGATGTGAACGACGGCCTTCGCTCCGCCCTTTTTCGCGGCGTCCGCGATATTGCGAGCGCCGTCGACGTGGATCGCCTGCCCCTGGCGGCCGAATACGCCGACGAGGTTGACAGCGGCGCTGGCGCCGTCGAGCGCGCGCTTCACCGATTCCTCGTTGGTGATGTTCGCCCGGACATAACCGATTTGGCCGACCTGCCCGAGCGGCTGGATGAAGTAGCTGTTTCGCGGGTCGCGGCTGGCGACGCGCACTCGCACCCCCGACTTCAGCAGTTTTTCGCAGACATAGCGGCCGATGAATCCGTCCCCGCCGAAGACGGTCACGAGCTCGTTTGGACGGAGGATCATGGATCAGGCCTTTGCCCTGCAGGCTTGGCGTTGACAAGGCGCGGCAGGCCCCTTTAAGCGCGCCCGCCTACCACAAAATCTTGTTCCCGTGCCCAGGTGGCGGAATTGGTAGACGCACCAGCTTCAGGTGCTGGCGCTCGCAAGGGCGTGGAGGTTCGAGTCCTCTCCTGGGCACCATCACTTATTGGGGCTGAAGCCTCATGACCCACCATCGAATCTGGAAATTCCGTCCGCCCGCCAATCGCGAACAGGAATTCGCCCTCGCTTACGGCGCCGACGGGGTCTGGGCGGCCCTGTTCGGCAGGGCGCAAGGCTATCTTGGAACCAGCCTCCTGCGTCCCGGGGAACCGGGCGGCTGGTGGCTGACGATCGACCGGTGGAACTCGGCTGCCGATTTCGAGGCGTTCGTCCGCGATTTCGGAGACGAGTATCACGCGCTCGACGCCGAGCTCGAGGGCGTGGCGGGCGAGGAACAGTTCGTCGGAGCCTTTGAAGAAGGCGAATAGGGACCGGCCCCTCAACTTCCGTTCACTTGACTTAGGGGCGGCCAAATGCCCCTCTAGCAACGTGGGGGCGTAAGATGACGGACCAGCCGAGCAAGCCGGACAATCCTGTCACCCTGTTCTTGAGCTACGCGCACGCCGACGAAGCGAAGGCGAAGCGGCTCGCGTCTGCGCTCCAGCACGCCGGTTACATCGTCTGGTGGGACGCGATGATCGAAGGGGGCGCGGCCTTCTCCAAATCGATCGCCGAGGCACTCGATTCCGCTGACGCCGTGCTGGTTCTCTGGTCGGCCCATTCGATCGAATCCGACTGGGTGCGGGACGAAGCCGCGCAGGGGCGGGAGCGCCATCGGCTGGTTCCGCTGTCGCTCGACGGCAGCCATCCGCCGCTCGGCTTCCGCCAGTATCAGATGATCAATCTCTCGCATTGGCATGGTCGACGGGCTTCACCGGAATTCCGGGCGATCGAGCGCGCCATTGCTTCGGTACTCGGGCAAGCTGTCGAGCCGGTCCCCACTCGCGGCCCGGTCGCGTCGCGCCGGGCGATCATGCTCGGCGGTGCGGCGGCCGGCGCTGTGGCCATCGGCGGCGGCGGATGGCTGGCCTGGGAAAAGGGGCTGCTCGGCGGAGGCGCCGACGCGCTCAGCATCGCCGTGCTCCCGTTCCGCAATTTGAGCGGCGATAAAACGCAGGATTATTTCTCCGACGGGCTGACCGACGAAGTCCGTACCGCCTTGACCAGGATCGAGCAGCTTCGGGTCCTCGCCGGCACCTCTTCGGTGAAGGCCAGCGAGGGTGGTGCTGACCCGAAGAAAATGGCCGCGGACCTTGGCGTTCGCTATCTCCTCTCGGGTTCAGTGCAGCGTGTCGAGGACATGGTTCGGATCGCGATGGATCTGACCGACGGGCGCACCGGCTTTAGCCGCTGGTCGCAAAGCGTCGACCGCAACGTCACCGATATTTTCGCAGTGCAAAGCGAGATTGCAAACATGGTCGCTGGGGCCATGTCGGTGCAGGTGGCAACCGCACGCCCAGCGCCCGGCGGCACGACCAATGTCAAAGCCTATGAGCATTATTTGCAGGGTCGATCGCTGTTCAGCCTGGCCAAGGACGAGGCAACGGATCGCGCCGCGCTGACGCATTTCGAACTTGCGATCGCCGCCGATCCCAAATTCGCTTTGGCCTATGCGGCGCGCTCGCGCTCGCTCTCCATCATCGCCAGCGAGGACGCCAAGGCCGACCAGATCAAGCCATTGTTCTCCGAGGCCATCGTGGCCGCGCGCCGCGCGGTCGAGTTAGCGCCGGACCGTGCCGAGGGGCACCTTGCCCTGGGCTATGCGATGTTCGCTGGCCGGCTCGATATCGAAGGCGCACGTCCATCCTATGAGCGGGCCTATGCGCTGGGCCACGGGAACGCCGATACCGCCCTGCTTTATGCGCTCTATTGCTCGCGCGCGGGGCGGCCGCGAGAAGCGGCGGCGGCCGTACAGCGGGCGGTCGTGCTCGACCCGCTCAATCCGCGTGCGTTCCGGGCCCAGGGATCGGTGGCGTATGCTGCTCGACGCTACGCGGATGCGCTTTCCCCGCTGCGCCGGGCGCTTGAGCTCAATCCGAAGATGAACGTCGCACATTCTCTGATCGGCAACGCGCTGCTTGGCCTTAATCGGAATGGTGATGCGCTCAAGGAGTTCGAAGCCGAGCCGGGCCGGCAATTCGCGCTGGCGGGAGAGGCGATCGCCCAGCGTCGCCTCGGCAACCAGCGCGCGGCGCAAAAAGCGTTCGGCGAACTGGTCAACGACATCGGCGATTCCGCGTCGTACCAGCAGGCCCAGGTGCTTGCGCAGTGGGGGCGGGCCGACGAAGCCCTGGCCCGACTCGAACGGGCACGCGCGGTCGGCGACTCCGGACTGACCTATGCGGCCACCGATCCAATGCTCGATCCGCTTCGATCAGATCCCAGATTCAAGAGATTCATCAACACGTTAAATTCATAGTTAACAAAGCCCTACCGGGAAAACGGGATTCGTGCGACAATCGCGCTTCATGCTCGGAAGGAGAAATCCAATGGTTACCGGGGGAAAGCCCGTCACCGATGAGTCCAATGAAGTGATGGGCGATGACGATCTTGCCGAACTTCGCGACGAGCTGAAGGAAGGCGCGACCGATAGCGGTGCCGCCGCGGCCCGCGTCAGCGGCGATGGTCGCGTCAGCGGCGATGGCCGTGTCAGTGGTGACGGTCGAGTGAGTGGCGACGGCCGAGTCAGCGGGGACGGGCGCTAGTTCTTTTTCGCTGGAGGCAGGCCGCCCACCTCGCGGTCGATCCAGTGGAAATAATGATCCCGGTCGATCCGGACGTACACGCCCGGATACTTGTCCGCGCACCCAATTCCCCAGCTGACGATTCCGACGAGCACCGGTTCGCCCTTGGCCCGGACCATCGGGCCGCCGCTGTCACCCTGGCAGGTATCTTCTTTCCGGCCGTAGGCGCACACGTTGCCGGCATCGGTTTTTCCGCCGACGTCCGAGCTCCAGTCGCAGGGGACGGCGCGAATGGTGATCGAGTCCAGGTGGGGATTGGTGGGAGCGTCGCGCTTGTCCTCGGTTCTTCCCCACCCGCCGACGGTCACATAATCGCCCACATTTACCGGCTCGTCGGCATCGCGTGACCCGTTCAGGCGGATTTTGGCGACATGCTTGCTCTGCCCGCGATTGTCCCATTCGCTGCGCGTTCGATCATCGACGGTGAAGTGAGCCAAGGCTAGGTCATTGACGTAGGAATCGTGCACGACGCCGCTCGGATAAGTGATGTGCGCGAAGTCCGGGTTCATGACGACTCGATCGATGGGAAAGGTGACGCCCTCTCCCGTGGGCAAATCGCGCGCTCCGAGCCGGATCCGCCAATGATATTTTTCCCACGGCTGGTTGTCGAAGCAGTGACCGGCCGTCAGGATCCAGTTGGGCGCGATATAGGCGCCGCCGCAGCGGTGGGCGAGATCCCACTGCGCCCGGCCTTTCGCTTCGCTGGTTGGATACTCGTAGCCGGTAAGAATTTCCGCCTGCCACGGCGCCCCGTACTTGATGGCCGGGTCGTCCGGGCCGGGGAGCGGAGAAGCTTCGCTGGCTGCCGCTGCCGGCTCCGCCTGGTTTGCCGGGCTGGCCGACGGGTCGCAGCCGGCGATGAACACCGCGAAAACGAAAATGGATTTCAACCGCATGCGAAGCCCCCGACCCGCTGCCTGGCAGCTCCTATAGCAGTTACAGCCCTGACACTTGAAGGGCTTCGTCGGGTCGCCACCTTGGAGCCATGATCGATATCCGCAAATTCGACAGCCTTGGCCATGCCGACCACGGCTGGCTCAACGCCCGCCACCATTTCTCCTTCGCCAATTATTATGACCCGAGCCGCATGGGATGGGGACGTATCCGGGTGTGGAACGACGACCAGATCGCGGCACAAAGCGGCTTTCCGCCGCATCCGCACCGCGACATGGAAATCGTGACCTACGTCCGTACTGGGGCGATCACTCACCAGGATTCGATGGGTAACAAAGGTCGTACGAGCGCCGGCGACGTCCAGGTGATGAGCGCCGGAACCGGCGTCACCCACGCCGAATATAATCTCGAGGACGAGCAGACGACCTTGTTCCAGATCTGGATCGAGACCGACAAGCCTGACGCCAAGCCGAGCTGGGGCGCCAAGCCATTTCCGAAGGATTCGCGCGAGGGCGCCTTCCAGCTGCTCGCCAGCGGTGATTCAGACGACGGAGCGCTGACGATCAACGCCGACGCGAGGGTACTTGGAGCGACAGTCAAGGCCGGGTCGAGCATCGCGATCGACGCCGATCCCGAGCGCCACCTCTATCTCGTGCCCAGCGGCCGAATTCGGGTGAACGGCGTCGAGGCCGGACCGCGCGACGGAGTGGCGATTACCGGCGAGAGCAGGGTCGAGATCGCTGCCGAGGACGACAGCGAGCTGGTGCTGGTCGACGCGCGCTAGGGGGTTTGTCTTCGAGTCCGGCGCCATTCATCTCACTTGTGCTTGAATAAGAGATGCTTGGCGGGCATGTGCAGCTCGCGCCCGGGAGAGCGGCGCCATTCACGCACATGAGCGGGAGAGGATGAGGGCGGTTTCACGCTTGGGTTTGGCAATGGTCGCGGCGAGCATCGCGCTCGCGCCGCTGCCCACGCTCGCCCAGACGGCTCCTGCGGCCACCAACACGCCCGGGACCGATGCGATCGGCCCGCGCGAGTTGCAGAATTTCAGCCTCAACGGCACGGTGACCAAGTCAGCCGACCCGCCGGCGACGACGGCCGCTCCCAGCCCGCGGGCCTCAGCGACGAGCCCGGCCCGCGATCGAACGGAGACGGCTGCGCCTCGTGCGGCCTCGGCCGAGCCGCGCCAGACCGCGCCCAGGCGCGAGGCCGCTGCCGCGCAGCCTTCCACTTCAAGCCAGCCGAGCCTCGATTTCCCCGCACCGACGGCGGCGACGCCGGCGAGCGTCGCTCAGCCCGGTTTCACCGCGCCTGCTTCGGAGCCGGCACTCCCGCCCGCGCCGCTCGCGCCTGAGCAGAAGATATTGCTGTGGCCTTGGCTGTTGCTCGCCGCGCTGCTCGGCGCGGCCGCCGCGTTCCTGCTGTGGCGTCGCCGCTCCCACCCGGCGCTCGCCGACGGGCCCGCATTCGACGCCTATGTCGCGCCGGAGCCGGCGCCTGCGCCACGTCCGGCGCCCCCGCCAGCCCCCACACCCGAGGCCGCGCCGCCGAAACCAGTGGGGATCGTCTCCTCGCGTCTACGGCCGTGGGTCGATGTGGCGTTCATGCCCCTTGGCTGCCTCGTCGACGAGGAACGGGTAACCATCGAGTTCGAAGTCCAGCTCACCAATACCGGCGGAGCGCCGGCGCGCGACCTGCTGGTCGAAGCGAGCATGTTTAATGCGGGCGCCACCCAGGAGCAGGACATCGGCGCTTTCTTCGCCAGGCCGCAGGGCCAGGGCGAACGGATCGAAACGATCGCGCCGCTGCAGAATGTCTCGATCCGGACGTCGCTCGTCGCCCCGCGCCAGAATATCCAGCTGTTCGAGCTGGGCGGACATCAAGTGTTCGTGCCGCTGATCGCGTTCAACGTGCTCTATCGGCTGAGCAACGGACCGGCGCAGACATCCGTGGCTTATATGCTCGGCCGTGACACCACGAGCGACAAACTCGGGCCATTTCGTGTGGACAATGCTCCCCGGACCTTTCCCAAGCTCGGCACGCACCCGCTGCCGATCGGGGTAAGGAACTAAAGGACGCTGCTGTTGTAGCTGTGCCAGGCGAGGACCGCGGCGGCACCGCGATACGGCCGCCACGGCTCGGCAAGCTCGCGCAACTGCTTTTCGCTAGGTTTGGAATCGAGGCCCATAAGCCGTCCAAGCTCGACGAGGACGGCGAGATCGCCTGCGGGGAAGACATCCGCCCGGCCCTCGGCGAACAGCAAATAGATTTCGGCCGACCAGCGGCCGATGCCCTTGATTTTGGTAAGAAGAGCAATCGCTTCCTCGTCGTCCGCCGGAAGATTTTCGAGATCGAGTTCTCCGGAGATCACGAGCTCGGCAAGACTGCGGATATAACCCGACTTCTGCCGTGACATTCCCGCCGCGCGCAGCTCCTCGTCGCTCGCAGCAAGAAGCAGGTTGAGATCCGGCGGAGAGCCGAAGGCTGCTTCGAGCTTGGCCCACATCGAGCGCGCGGCGGCGACGCTGACCTGCTGGCCGACGATGGTCCTCAGCAGGGTAGTGACACCCGGATCGCTTTTGCGCGGCTCGGGATGGCCATGGGTCGCGACAACCTTGGCGAACGCCGGCTCGCGCGCGGCGAGCGCGTCGACTGCAGTCTTAATGCTGTGCTTCGTTCGCACCATCAGGCGATGCTCGCGGCATAGAGTGCGACCGCGGCCGCGTTGGATACGTTGAGGCTCTCGATCGCGTCGGTGATCGGCAGTCGCGCGAGAGCATCGCAATGCTCTTTCGTGTTGGGCCTCAAGCCCGCGCCCTCGGCTCCGAGAACGAGCGCCACGCGCCTGGAACCAAGCGCGTCCTTCAAGTCCATCTCCGCGTCTCCCGTAAGGCCGATCCGCCAGAACCCCGCCTCGCCGATTTCCTCGAGGGCGCGCGCAAGATTGACGACCCGCACCCACGGTACCCGTTCGAGCGCTCCCGAGGCGGCCTTGGCGATAACTCCGCTTTCCGGCGGAGAGTGACGATCCTGGGTGACGATCCCGATCGCTCCGAAGGCGGCCGCGGATCGCAGGATCGCGCCGACATTGTGCGGGTCGGTCACTTGGTCGAGGACGAGCAGGTTTGCCCGCTCCGGCGCCTGGGTCAGCACATCGTCGAGCCAGGGTTCTTCGAGCGGCGCGACCTCGATCACTACGCCCTGGTGTGGAGCGTCGTGGGGAACGAGCCGGGCGAGGTCCTGCACGTCGGCCAAAGTGACCGCGACCTCCTTGGGGAATTGCATGAAACCCGCAGCCTCGCGGGTTGCCCAGGCACGGAGCACCTTGCGCTCGGTATTGTCGAGCGCGGCCGCGACGGCATGCTTGCCCCACAGGCGCGGACGGTTGGGTGTCCCGTGGCTCTGGTGCGATTTCTTGCGCCGCGACATGCCGCCCGCTTAGCCGGGGCAGCGCGCGAGTCTAGCCGTCGCGAGCGAGTTTTTGCCGCGAGCGTCGGTGGCTGCGCCAGGTCCCGATCGCCAGGATGAGGACGATGGGGTAAGCCCAGAAGTTGAGCGACGCGGCGTAGGCGCGGGGCAGCAACTCGCTGTCCATCCCTTTGAGGAAATGGCCCATGATCGTCGTCAGCTGAAGGCCGGCGACCCACAATGGCCAGAACCGTTCCGATCGCAGGGCAACGGTGAGGAAGCCCGCGAATACCGCAAGATCGACATAGACCACCGGTCCTTCGACGCTGGTGAAGCGATGGGCGATCGGGGCCAGGACCAGCGTCGTTACCACCGCGCCGATCATGCAGATGAGCGCAACCTGTCGCTCGTCGCGACTCCCGCGGATGAACGCGTAGAGCACGACGAGCGCTAGGAGGATTCGAAAGACCGATGGCGCCATGACTGTTCCCGACCGAACACGGCCTCACGAATGGGTCAATACCGCTCAGGCAACAATACGCAGGTCTGCGCGACCCTCGGCCGGCGGGCACTCGTTGTCGCCGAAGCTGACGGTACGCAAGCCCGGTACCTTGCCCTGAGCAACGACCAGCTCGCCGTGGCAATTCACGATCGAACCGCGGGCAGCGATCAGGCTGGCGAGCGCCGTGGACACTTCGGCGAGCGCGGCGTGGATCGGGGCCGGCCCGACACGCGCGACCGAATTGGCGTGCATCATCCGCATCTGCAGCTCGGCGATTTCGGCGAGCGTCGTGTCGAGGCTTTCCTCGACCGCGCGGACCTGGGTGGCGACTTCATAAGCGGCATTCTCGATCAACTGTTTGCGCATGACTGCTCCTTCCCCGGCGCTCCCCGCGCCGAAGTGGCTGATCGGACTGATCTGGTAATCGGCCTGGAGGTTTAGCTCTGGAGAAGCCTGGAGAGGCTCTCAAGCCCGGCGAGATACATGCCCGCCGAGAACGCCGCTCCGATTGCAATTACTGCAACCCAGAACAGCCTCTGGCCGACGCTCATCTCATTCCGGGGGTGGCTCCTCGTTGCGAACGGCAAAGGCAGGGAAGGTCCGAAAGTGACGGCCCGTTGCTCGGTCCGGAAACCGGCCCCCTCGGCCCTCCCTGCGCGGTCAGCGTGCCGAATCTGAGTTCTGACCGCGGCCTCTGGGTGGCCGGACAAAGCACTGGCGTCGATGTGCGGCGATTGATGTATCAATCGCTGATATGGTCCGCTGTACTGGGCGACGATGCGCGCCGCCTGGCTACGGCGCTCGACTCCGAGGGTGTGAAGGGCGCCGCGAATCCGCTGGTCGACCGTATGCGGCGAGATGTCGAGCTCGGCCGCGATCTCTTTGGAATTCAGATGTTCGTTGACCAGCTGAAGGCAATCGAGTTGCCCCGTGCTGAGGCGTGCGACACGCGCAGCCATCTCCTCCCCCGCCGAGCCTACAGGCTCCCTTGCGGTGTTGGGCACGCGCGGCCACTCCTCCAAAGCAATCCCCACCCCGAACGCCATGGCGCTACTTTTATAACCGAGTCCAGCGGTTAACTTATTTCATAATGGACCGATTGGCCAGATTCGAGCTTGATTGCCGGCCGTCGGGTTGGACGGAAAATGGTGGAGCGGGCAGGATTCGAACCACACAGCGATCGGCTGGCCGGATCGCGCAACCAAGACTTAGCTGGTTCGATCGCTGCGGCTGGCGGATGGTGGAGAGGGCTGGATTCGAACCAGCGTACGCTTGCGCGGGCAGATTTACAGTCTGCTGCCTTTAACCACTCGGCCACCTCTCCAGGTGCAGGCAGGCGCGCCAAATGGCGGCGCACCTTGGCCCTGTCAACGCGCTCCACGATTGGGAGTGCCGGTCGCCCCTCGCTGCCGCTCGGGCGCTCCAATTCTTCGGCATTCCCCCGGCATGCCGGAATTGGAGCGGGTGAAGGGAATCGAACCCTCGTCGTAAGCTTGGAAGGCTTCTGCTCTACCATTGAGCTACACCCGCCCGCGGACGCGCCAAATGGCGGCTCCGTTGGCCACCGTCAACCGACGCCTTGCTTGACCTGACGCGATTCAATCGCTTAGCAAGCCCTCCGAAATGACGCACCTGAACGCCATCGTCGCTTCTTCGACCGCCCGCTTCTGGTGGCGCGGCCGTACCGTTGCGGCGCGATGGCGCGACTGATCGACTAGCATCCGATCGTCGACTGCCCGCCCGCCAACCGGCGGGCTTTTTTGTTTTCAGGTGACCTTCAATGACTCAGATTCTGACTCTTTCGCGGGAGAATAGCGCCCCGGCGCCGACGCCCGCGTGCCTCATCGCCAAGCAGGCCGTGACCCGTCTGCTCGACGGCCAGGACCTCAGCCGGGACGAGTCCCGGGCGCTGTTCGAAACGATCGTCGAGGGCCGGCTCGCCGATCCGTTGATGGCCGCGGCGTTCGTCGCCTTGCGCATGCGCGGGGAAACAGCCGAAGAGCTGATCGGGGCGGCGACCGCGCTCCACGCTGCGGCGCGAGCCTTCCCCTCGCCGGATTATCTTTTCGCCGACAGCTGCGGGACAGGCGGCGATTTTTCGGGTTCGATCAACGTTTCGACCGCTGCTGCGTTCGTCGCCGCTGCCTGCGGGCTTCCAGTGGTAAAGCATGGCAACCGCTCGTTCACCTCGAAATGCGGGTCAGCGGACGTGCTCGAAGCGCTCGGAGCGCGGCTCGACCTGACGCCTCTGGAATCGCGCGACATCCTCGATGCGACCGGTTTCTGCTTCCTTCTCGCGCCTTATTATCATCCGGGGATCGCTCATGCCGGACCGGTGCGACGCGCGCTCAAGGTACGCACAATCATGAATCTGCTTGGGCCGTGCCTGAATCCGGCGCGGCCCCGGGTGCAGCTGCTTGGGGTCGCCGAGCCTTCGCTGCTTCGGCCCATTGCGGAAACGCTGTGCGCGCTCGGCGTCGAGCGGGCGCTGGTGGTTCATGGTTCGGGCCTCGACGAGGTTGCGCTGCACGGCTTCACCCAGGCCATTGGGCTCCGCGACGGCGAGTATGAGGAGTTGGAAATGACTCCGGAACAGGCAGGCCTTAGGCGCCTTCCGGCCGAGCGGATCGTGGGCGGAACACCCGGCGAGAATGCGCAACGGCTGGTGAAGCTGCTCTCCGGACGGGGCAACCGTGGCGGTGAGGCGGATGAGGCGATCGTCGCGCTCAACGCCGGCGCTTTGCTGATGACGGCGGGCGAGGGACCCGATCTGCATCACGGCGTTGCCATGGCGCTCGACGCCATCCGCTCCGGAAAGGCGCTCGAGGTGCTCGACCGGTTCGTCGAGGCCAGCCGTGGCTGAGGGCGTTCTTGGCCAGATTGTCGCCGCCAAGCGCGAGCAGCTGGCGAGGCGCCTTGACGGCGTGACGCTCGATGCGCTGCGCGCCCGTGCGGAGCCGACGAGGCGGAGCCTCAGCGCGGTCCTGTCCAGGCCGGGGGCTCGCTTCGTCCTCGAAATCAAGAAGGCGTCGCCATCGTCGGGGCCGATCCGGCTCGGCGCGGATCCGGCGAAGCTGGCCCGCGGTTATGGCGGCGTTGCCGATGCGCTGAGCGTGCTCACCGACCAGCAATTCTTCGGCGGCTCGGTCGATGATTTGGCAAAGGCGCGGAGCGCGTTCCCAGGGCCGATCCTTGCCAAGGACTTCTTTGTCGATCCGCGGCAGGTCGCGGAAGCGCGCATCGCGGGGGCCGATGCCGTGCTGGTCATGCTCTCGCTGCTCGACGATCCGGCCGCGCGAGAGATCATCGCGGAAGCGCGCCGTTTCGGCATGGAGGCCCTCGTCGAGGTTCACGGCGAAACCGAGATGCGCCGGGCGCTGGCGCTCGGAGCGCCGCTGATCGGAATCAATAATCGCAACCTGCGCGATCTCTCCATCGACCTGTCGACCACTGAGCGGCTCGCGCCCCTCGCGGCGGATCGGATCGTGGTGTCCGAGTCAGGAATCGCCACCCGGTCCGATGTTGGCCGGCTCGCTCCCCACGTCGACGCCTTCCTCGTCGGTTCTTCGCTGATGGCTGCCGCGGATCCCGCACAGGCAGCGCGCGAGCTGATCTTCGGCCGGGTCAAATTGTGCGGTCTCAATCGGCCCGAAGACTTTGCAGCAGCCCTTCCAGCCAGCCATGTCGGGTTGATCTTCGTGCCCGAAAGCCCGCGCGCCGTTTCGCTTGCGCAGGCGCTGCGCATGACTCGGCTTCATCCTCGCACGGTCGGCGTCTTCCGCAACGCCCCGGTCGACGAAGTGGCCGGGATCGCGGCGATGTTGGGCTTCGCGGCGGTGCAGCTTCATGGCGATGAGGACGAGGCCTACGCGCGGGCACTCACTCGCCGGCTACCGCAGGTCTGCGAGGTGTGGAAAGCGGTAAGCGTCGGGAAACGAGCGATATCTTCGTTCGAGGCCGCCGACCGGCTGGTCTTCGACAATGGCGGCGGAGGCACGGGGCGAACCTTCGACTGGTCGCTAGTCCGCGACCATCCGCGTTTCGCTGAATCCGTCATCGCCGGTGGCATCGGCGCGCACAATGCGCCCGACGCTCGACGGCTTGGCCCTTACGCGATCGACATCGGCTCGGCGGTCGACTCTGCGCCGGGCCGCAAATCGCCCGAGAAGATCGCCGCCGTGTTCGACGCGCTTCGCCCCGGATGCCGCCAGCGGTTGCGCGCATGCGCCTGAGCGGCCGCTTCGGACGCTTCGGCGGCTGCTATGTGCCCGAGATTTTGCTCCCGGCACTGGAGCAGCTTGAAGCGGCGTTCCTCGATGCGCAGGAGGATCCGGGCTTCGCCACGGAGCTGAACGCACTGCTCGCCAACTATGCCGCCCGCCCGACACCGCTGACGAAGTGCCGTAACTTCCCTGGTAACATCTACTTGAAGCGCGAGGACCTGCTCCACGGCGGCGCGCACAAGACCAACCAGGTTTTGGGCCAGGGACTGCTCGCGAAGCGGATGGGCAAGTCACGCCTCATCGCCGAGACCGGGGCCGGCCAGCATGGCGTCGCGACGGCGATCGTCGGCGCGCTGCTCGGCTTCGACACAATCATTTACATGGGGGCCGAGGACGTCGAGCGGCAGAAGCTCAACGTCTTCCGGATGGAGCTGATGGGTGCTCGCGTCGTGCCGGTCGAAAGCGGCAGCCGGACTCTCAAGGACGCAATCAACGAGGCGCTGCGCGACTGGTCGGCAAGCTTCGAGACGACCCATTATCTGCTTGGCACCGCAGCCGGGCCGCATCCGTTCCCGACCATGGTGCGTGAGTTCCAGCGGGTGATCGGCCGCGAGGCGAGGGCGCAGATCCTGGAGCAACTTGGCCGGCTGCCCCACGCGGTGGTCGCCTGTGTCGGCGGCGGATCGAACGCGATCGGCCTGTTCGCCGATTTTCTCGACGACGACGTTCGCCTGGTCGGCGTCGAAGCCGCGGGGAAGGGCCTCTCTGGCGAGGAGCATGGCGCGACTCTGCTCCGCGGGCGACCGGGTATCCTGCATGGCGCCGAGACCTACGTGCTGCAGGACGAGGACGGTCAAATCGCCGACACCTGGTCGGTTTCCGCCGGTCTCGATTACCCTGCCGTGGGCCCCGAGCATGCGCACCTCAAGGACAGCGGCCGCGCCGAATATATCGGCGTAACCGACGCCGAAGCGCTGGCCGCCTTCAAGTCGCTGGCAGAGAATGAGGGGATTCTTTGCGCGTTCGAATCCGCGCACGCCCTTGCCCACGGTTTGAAACTCGCGGAGGCCGAGCCGGACAGCGCGATCCTCGTCGGATTATCCGGCCGCGGCGACAAGGACGTCGCCCAGGCGCAGGCGCTGCTCGCGTGAGCCGCTACGCCGCCATGTTCGACCGGCTCGCCGCGCGCGGCGAGGGCGCGTTCGGGGCTTTCCTGATGCTCGGCGATCCTGATCTCGACACGAGCGCGCGTCTGCTCGACGATGTGATCGCCGGCGGCGCGGACATGATCGAAGTCGGGATTCCGTTCTCCGATCCGGTCGCAGACGGTCCCGTGATCCAGGCCGCGGCGAGGCGCGCGCTCGATTCGGGAGTGCGAGTCGCGGACTGTTTTGCGCTGATTGCGGCGTTGCGCGCGCGCCACAGCGAGGTGCCCATCGGAATCTTGACCTACGCAAATCTTGTGGTCGCCCGCAGCGGATTCATGAGTGAGGCTGCCGAGGCCGGAGCCGACAGCCTGCTGATGGCCGACGTTCCGTCGATCGAGGCCGAGCCTTTCGCGCGGACAGCCGAGCAAGCCGGGCTGGAACCGGTCCTGATCGCCGCCGCGAATACGCCCCAGGCGACCCTCGATCGTATCGCAACCGTTTCGAAAGCTTACACTTATTGCGTCAGTCGTGCCGGCATCACGGGTACGCACGCGGGCGGCGAGTTCGATGCGGGATTGATCCGGCGATTGCGCGACTGCGGCGCGCCGCCGCCCATCTTCGGGTTTGGCATCTCAACCCCCGCGCACGTCCGCGCGGCCCTCGAATCGGGAGCCGTGGGCGTGATTTGCGGCTCGGCCATCGTCGACCTCGCGGCTCGGGGCGGCGACGTCAAAAAGTTCACAGGCTTGCTAAAATCGCAATGTTTCAACGACAGAGAGGCGGAACGACTCACGGGCGCATTGATTGATTCGCCCTGATCAGGAGGTTCTTATGCCGTCGCGTCCAATCTGGCGGGGTCAAATCCGGCTCGCCTTGGTCTCGATCCCCGTCGAGCTGTACCCGGCGACCAAAAGCGGTGCTCAGATCCAGTTTCACCAGGTCCACGAACCGTCGGGCAAGCGCATCAAATATGAGAAGGTCGTGCCAGGGATCGGCCCGGTCGACCGCGACGAGATCGTCAAGGGCTATGAGACGTCCAAGGGTCACTATGTCCTGCTCGACCCCGAAGAGATCGAGAGCGTGAAGCTCGAGAGCCGCAAGACGCTCGACCTCGTCCAGTTCGTCGACGACGACGGGATCGACCCGATGTTCTTCGAGAAGCCTTATTATGTCGTGCCCGCCGACGACCTCGCCGAAGAAGCCTATGTCGTGCTGCGTGAAGCGTTGAAGGCGGCGAACAAGATCGGGGTGGGCCAGCTCGCCATGCGCGGCCAGGAATATGTCGTCGCGCTGAAACCCATGGGCCGCGGGCTGTTGCTCGAGACGCTCCGCTATGCAGACGAAGTCCACAAATCGGCGAGCTTCTTCCGGGATATCGGCGATCACAAGGCTGATCCCGACCTGCTCGACATGGCCTCCATGCTGATCGAGCGCAAAGCCGGCGAGTTCGACCCGAGCGAGTTCCACAACCGCTATGTCGACGCGCTGCACAAGCTCATCGAGAAGAAGCAGAAAGCCAAGGGCGAGAAGATCATCGAAGATCCGGACGCCGACGCCGGGCCGCCCAAGGGTTCGAACGTCATCGACCTGATGGCGGCGCTGAAGAAGAGCCTCGGCGAGCAGAAGAAGGAGTCGGCGAAGAAGCCGGCGGCCAAGAAGACCGTGCACAAGAAGGAACCGGCACGCAAACGCGCCTAGGGAGTTTCGTCAGGCGTGCGTGACCGCAAGCTCGACATCGAGACCTACAACCGCAAGCGCGACTTCGCCAAGACGAAGGAGCCCAAGGGGCGCAAGCTCAAGGGCAAGGGCGACAGCTTCGTCGTCCAGAAGCATCAAGCCTCGCGGCTCCATTGGGACTTCCGGCTCGAGCTCGATGGTGTGCTGAAAAGCTGGGCCGTGCCCAAGGGGCCGAGCCTCGATCCGGGCGAAAACCGCCTCGCGATGCGCACCGAGGACCATCCGCTCGATTACGGCGATTTCGAGGGCACCATTCCCAAGGGCGAATATGGCGGCGGAACGGTGATGCTGTGGGACAAGGGCCGCTGGATCCCCGACCCGCGCAAGGACCCCAGCAAGACCATCGAGGAGGGGCATCTACACTTCACTCTCGAAGGCGACCGGATGAAGGGTGAGTGGGTGATGTTCCGGCTGAAGCCGAAGCCCGGGGAAAAGGCCGAGCCGTGGATGCTGAAGAAGGTCACCGACGATTTTGCCGACGAAGCCGACGGCAACGCGCTCGTCGACAATTGCGTGACCAGCGTCACCACCGGCCGGACGATGGCCGAGATCGCCTCGGGCGAGGATGTGTGGCGCTCCAACCGCGGCGGTCAGAAAGGCGGCCGCGGCAAGCGCAAGAGCGGCAAGGCCCCGCCGGCGTTCGTCGCGCCGCAGCTCGCCACTCTGGTCGACGAAGTTCCGCCCGGGGATTCGTGGATCCACGAGATCAAATATGACGGCTATCGGCTCCTGCTGTCGGTGGGCGAGGGCGTTGCGACGGCCTTCACGCGCAAGGGCCTGGATTGGAGCGACAAGTTCAAAGCGCTGGTCAAGGCGGCGTCTCGGCTTCCCGCAGGCTGTCTGATCGATGGCGAGGGCGTCGCTCTCGACGAGGAGGGGCAGCCGAGCTTCCAGCTGCTGCAATCGACGCTCAAGGGCGGCAACGCCAACCTCGCTTTCTATGCCTTCGATTTGTTGATCGACCGCGGACGGGACATCCGCAAATTGCCCAACATCGAGCGCAAGGAGCGGCTGCGGGGCCTTCTCCAAGGCGTTCATCCGCCAATCCTTTACGGCGATCATATCGTCGGGCGCGGCGAGGAGATGTTCGACGCCGTCTGCAAGCAGGGCGGCGAGGGCATCATCTCGAAGAAGGCGAGCGCGGCCTACAGCGGCACACGCACCCGCAACTGGCTCAAGGTCAAATGCATCCAGCGGCAGGAGTTCGTGATCGTCGGCTGGTCCGAAAGCGACAAGCGCCGCGGCTTTCGCTCACTGCTGCTCGCCGCGAGGGATGGGCGCAAGCTGACCTACGTCGGCAAGGTCGGCACCGGCTTCAACGCGCAGCTGATCGAGGAGCTGATGGAGCGGATGGAGCCGCTCGCGGTCGACAAGGCGCCGGTCGAGGTCCCGCGCCCCGATCGCAAAGGTGCGCACTGGATCAAGCCGAAGCTCGTCGCTGAGATCAACTTTGCCGAATTCACAGACGAAGGCATCCTCCGCCACCCGAGCTTCGTTGGGCTCCGCGAGGACAAGGCTGCCAGGGACGTGGTGCGCGAAGTGGCGAAACATACCAAAGATGTCGCGAAGGACGTGAAGCCGAAACGGGCCGCGGCGAAGAGCGGCGAGATCGTCCACAAGACCGCCGAAGACTTGGGGATCGAGATCAGCAGCCGCGAACGAGTGATCTACCCAGAGCTCGGTCTCACCAAAGGCGACCTCGCCGATTATTATGCGACGATCGAGCCTTTGATCATGGTCGACGCTGCCGACCGGCCCATGACCCTGATCCGCTTTCCCAGTGGGCGCACCGGCGAAAGCTTTTTTCAGAAACACGATAAGGGGACGTTCGGCCCGCACGTGAAGCAGATCCCGATCGAGGAGAAGGACGGGCACTCCGAGGATTATCTCTATTTCGACGACATCCGCGGCCTGGTCGCCTGCGTGCAGATGGGGACGATCGAATTCCACGGTTGGGGGAGCAGGGTCGACAAGGTCGAATATCCGGATCGGCTGGTGTTCGACCTCGACCCCGATGTCGGGCTGGATTTCGGCAATGTGAAGGAAGCGGCGCTTCTGCTGCGTGAGCTGCTGAAAGGTCTCGGCCTCGAGAGCTGGCCGCTACTCACGGGCGGCAAGGGGCTGCATGTGGTGGTCCCACTGGATGCCTCCGAAGACTGGCCGACGGTCAAGAGCTTCGCCGAACGCTTCAGTCGCGCCATCTCCGAAGCCGAGCCGAAGATGTTCACCGCCAACATCCGCAAAGAGCAGCGCAAGGGCCGTATTTTCCTCGACTGGCTGCGCAACCAGCGCGGAGCGACGGCGGTCCTGCCTTATTCGGCGCGCGGCCGGGAGGGCGCGCCGGTGGCCGCTCCCATCGCTTGGGCCGAGCTCGATGAGTACGACAGCGGCCACCACTTCAGCATTCGCGACGTCGACGACCTGTTGAAGCGCGCCAAGTCCAAGACGCTTGCAGGCTGGGGGAAAGCCAAGCAAGCATTGCCGGATGCGTAAATCCTCAGCTTCGGGACTTCTTCCTCTCCTGTTCCTGCTCACTGCCGCCGCCCCGCCAGAGCTCGCGCGGTGGAAAGCCCAAGCGCCTCGAGTCACCATTATTCGCGACGATTGGGGGATCGCCCACGTCTACGGCCCGACGGACGCCGATGCCGTGTTCGGGATGATCTACGCCCAGGCCGAGGACGATTTCCCGCGCATCGAAGCCAATTATCTGACCGCGCTCGGCCGCACCGCCGAAGCCGAGGGCGAGGGCGCAATCTGGCAGGACCTGCGCGCCCGTCTCTACGTCAGCGAGGCGGAGCTCAAGGTTGATTACGCGCGCAGTCCGGTGCGCATGCAGAAATTGATGAACGCCTGGGCGGATGGGCTCAATTACTTCCTCGCCACCCATCCCGAGGTGAAGCCTCGGGTGCTGAAGCGGTTCGAGCCATGGATGGCGCTCAGCTTCACCGAGGGCAGTATCGGCGGTGACATCGAGCGGATCGAGCTCGGCCCGCTCGAGGCTTTTTACTCGGACAAAAAAATTGCCGCAGCGCCGACGCCCCGGCTCGAGCGCCAAGGCTCCAACGGTATCGCCATCGCCCCGGCCCTCACCCGCGACCACAAGGCGCTGCTGCTGATCAATCCCCACACCAGCTGGTACTTCCGTTCGGAGCTGCAGATGTCGAGCGACGAGGGTCTCAACGTCTACGGAGCGGCGACCTGGGGGCAGTTCTTCATCTACCAGGGCTTCAACAGCCATGCGGGCTGGATGCACACGTCGAGCGGTGTCGATAATGTCGACGAGTTCGCCGAGACCATCGAGCGCCACGGGAAAACCTCATGCTACCGTTACGGCAACGACTGCCGGACGCTTGAAACGCGGCCGATCACGATCCGCTATCGTCTCGCCAACGGCACGATCGGCTCGCGAACCTTCACGACGTATCGCAGCCACCACGGCCCGATCATCCGAGCGGACGGCGACCGCTGGATCGCTTTTTCGATGATGAACCGGCCGGTCGAAGCGCTGCAGCAGAGCTTCCTGCGCACCAAGGCGAGCGACTTTGCCTCCTACATCCAGGTCGCCGAGCTGCGGGCTAACAGCTCGAACAACACCATCTTCGCCGACGACAAAGGCGAGATCGCCTATCTTCATCCGCAGTTCGTTCCCGCCCGCGACGATCGCTTCGACTACACAAAGCCCGTCGACGGCAGCAACGTGTCGACCGACTGGGGCGCTCTGCATCGCGTGAGCTCGCTTCCGAACAGCGTCAATCCGCCCAATGGCTGGGTGCAGAACACCAACACCTGGCCCTACAAGGCGGCTGGACCTTTCAGCCCCAACCCCGCCTATTTCCCGAAATATATGGATATGTACGGGGAGAATTATCGCGGGCTGCATGCGATCAAGCTGCTGTCGGGCAGCCGCGACTGGACTCTGGAAAAGCTCCAGGCCGCCGCCTTCGACAGCTACCAGCCGGGCTTCGCGGTGCTGATCCCCTCGCTGATCAAGGCTTATGACGCCTTGCCCAAGGCCGACGAACGACGCGACCGGCTCGCGGAACCGATCGGAGTCTTGCGCTCGTGGGATTACCGCTGGAGCGCAGATTCGGTGGCGCAATCACTGGCGATGGCCTGGGGCCTAGCGTTGAAGGACGCGCTCCACGCGCCTTCAGACGAGCCGAGCAACAAGATTTTCATGCGCCTCGCCAGCGACACCTCTCCGGCGCTGAAGCTGAAAGTCTTCGAAGAGACTTTGGCGCGGCTCCAGGGCGACTTCGGCCGCTGGCAGGTGCCGTGGGGCGAGATCAACCGCTTCCAGCGCATTTCGCCCGCCATCAACAACCCCGAATACAGCGACACGGCGCCGAGCATCGCCGTGCCCTTCGCCGAGGGGGCGTTCGGCTCGCTGGCCTCGATCCGGGCAAAGCCGAAGCCCGCGACCCGGCGCTGGTACGGTGACTATGGCAACAGCTTCGTCGCCGTGGTCGAATTCGGGCCACGCGTGCGCGCTCATGCCGTCACCGCCGGCGGCGAAAGCGGTCACCCGGATTCGCCGCACTTTACCGATGAGGCGGCGCGCTATGCCTCCGGCAATCTGCGCGAGGTCTATTTCTATCCGGACCAGCTCAAGGGTCACACCGAGCGAGCCTACCACCCGGGCGAGGCCGCGAGCCTGAGTCCCTCGCCCGAACGAGGGTGACGCCCTAGAGTCCCGCGAACTTGTCCGTGGCCCGGATCAGTCCGTCGAGGACACCGGGCTCGCTGAACAAATGTCCGCCATCGGGGATGATGTTGAGCTCGACCTCGGGCCACGCATGCTTGAGTTTCCACGCAGCGACCGGCGGGGTGCAGGTGTCGTGCCGGCCCTGGACGATCACGCCCGGGATGCCCTTCAGCTTGACCGCATCCCGCAGCAGCTGGCCCTCCTCGAACCAACCATTGGTGGCCATGTAGTGATTCTCAATCCGGGCAACGGCCACGGCCACCTCGGGCGACGTGAAATGCTCGATCGTCGAGGGGCTGGGGAGCAAGGTGACTATGTCGCCTTCCCATTTGCTCCATGCCTTGGCGGCGGCGAGCCGGACGTCGGCGTCGTCGCTGGTCAGCCGCTTGCGATAGGCCTCGACCAGGTCGTCGCGTTCGTCTTCCGGGATCGGCGCGAGGAATTCATCGAACTTGTCGGGGTAGATCTGCGACGCCCCGCCTTCCTTGTACATCCAGTCGATCTCATACTGATCGAATAGGAAGATTCCGCGGAGCACGATCTCGCTGGTCCGCTCGGGATATTTTTGCGCATAAGCGAGCGACAGGGTCGATCCCCAGCTGCCGCCGAACACCTGCCACTTGTCGACCTTGGCCACCTCAGTGCGGAGCTTCTCAATGTCGTCGACCAAGTCCCACGTCGTGTTGTTTTCGAGGCTCGCATAGGGTGTCGATTTGCCGCAGCCGCGCTGGTCGAACACCAGGATCTTATATTTGTCGGGGCTGAACTGGCGGCGATGGTCGGGGCTCGATCCGCCGCCCGGGCCGCCATGCAGGAACACAACCGGCTTGCCGTCGGGATTGCCCGAGAGTTCCCAATAGAGGCTGTGCCCGTCACCGACGTCGAGCATGCCGCTCTCATAGGGTTCTATCTCGGGGTAAAGCGTCCGGCGCGGGGTCAGGGGCATGTCCATCAGAAACTGAATTCCTCGTAGATATGTGAGACGTCGCCGCCCCACTCGTTTTCATATTTGTGCAGCAAACGATCGGCCGGCGTCATGCCGGTTGCAACGACATCGCGCAATGGATCGAGGAATCCGCCCTCGTTGTCGCCGGCGCTGTTGAGCCTCGCCCGCCGGGTCAGGCCGCCCGCCGAAATATCAAGCACTCGTCCGGCGAAGTCGCGCATCGCCTCCCCGTCCGGCGTCACCGCGTCGAGCGCCAGCCGCGGCACGTCGTGACGCAAAGCCTCGCGTTCGCAAATCGTCCAATGCTTGACCAGGTCCCACGCCGCGTCGAGCGCCTGCTCGTCGTAGAGCAGCCCGACCCACAGCGCCGGCAGGCCGCAAATCCGGCTCCAGCGCCCGCCGTCGGCGCCGCGCATCTCGAGAAAGCTCTTGAGGCGAACCTCGGGGAAGGCCGTCGACAGATGGTCGGTCCAGTCGCTGAGCCGCGGCTTCTCACCCCACAGCTCCGGCAATTCGCCGTTGAGGAAGTCGCGGAAGTTGCGCCCGGCGACGTCAATATAACTTCCGTCGCGGTAGACGAAGTACATCGGCACATCGAGCATGTAGTCGCAGTAGCGCTCGTAACCGAAGCCATCTTCAAACACGAACGGAAGCATGCCGGTGCGATCAGGGTCGGTGTCCTCCCAGATATGGCTGCGGAAGCTCCTGAACCCGTTGGGTTTGCCTTCCGTCAGCGGCGAGTTGGCGAAGAGCGCGGTCGCCACCGGCTGCAGCGCGAGGCCGACGCGGAACTTCTTCACCATGTCCGCTTCGCTCGAATAGTCGAGGTTCACCTGGATGGTGCAGGTGCGCAGCATCATGTCGAGGCCCATGGTGCCGACCTTGGGCATGTAATTCAGCATGACCTTGTAGCGGCCCTTGGGCATGACCGGCAGGTCGGCGCGGGTTTTGTCGGGCCACATTCCGGTGCCGAGGAAGCCGAGTCCGAGCCGGTCGCCGATCATCTTGCACTGGCCGAGGTGCCGCGCCGCCTCGGCGCACGTCTGGTGAAGGTTCTCGAGCGCCGCTCCCGATAATTCGAACTGGCCGGCGGGCTCCAGGCTGACCGCGCCATCGACGCCCTCCAGCGCAATCACATTGCCGTTCTCGAGCACCGGTTCCCAGCCGAATTCGGTCAGCCCGAGCAGCAGGTCGCGAATCCCGCCGCGCTCTTCGTAGCTCGGAGCGCCATGGTCGGAATATCGATAGACGAACTTCTCGTGTTCGGTGCCGATTCGCCAATCTTCGGGCGGCTTCTCGCCGCCGGCGAATACCGACAGCAAGTCGGCGCGGCTTTCGATCGGCGGGCTGTACCCGGTCTCGGTGCGTTGGGTCATGTGGCGGCGGCGCTTAGCGCCAGTCCCCGGCCAGCGCCATATAGGCTGACAGGCAGGCGAGCGCGGCGGTTTCGGCGCGGAGGATTCTCGGCCCGAGCGAAACCGCAACGGCGTTGGGCGCCGCGCGGATGAGGCAGCGTTCATCGTCGGTGAAGCCGCCTTCGGGGCCGGTCAGGATCAGCGCAGGGCCCGGCTTGAACGCGCCAGCCACCGTGTCACCACCCGCCTCGTCGGCGAAATAGAGCGGTCTCTCAGTGTCACGCTGTTCGAGAAAACGAGCCAATGGGCGCGGCTCGGCAATTTCAGGAAGCACGGTCCGCCCGCACTGTTCCGCCGCTTCGATTGCGATCGCCTCCAGGCGTTCCAGCCTGACCCGTTCGGCGACCGTGCGGCGGGTCATCACCGGGATCAGCCGCGCCGCGCCGAGCTCGGTCGCTTTCTCGACCAGCCAGTCGGTTTGCGCCCGCTTTACCGGCGCGAAGCCGAGCCAGACGTCAGGAATCGTCTCCGCCTCGCGAGTCTTCCGCTCGACCGACAGGCGCATACGCTTCTTGCCGGCGTCCGCGATCCGCGCGAGCCACTCGCCCGAGCGTCCGTCGAACAGCAGCAGCTCGGCGCCCTCCTTCAGCCGAAGGACGTTGCCGAGGTAATTGGCTTGACCAGCCTCCAGCTCGACCCGCACGGCATCACCCAGCGGCGTGCGTACGAACAGGCGCGGCAGGCTCTTCGGCGGCCAGGCAGGGGTGGCGGGCACGGGCGCGGCTTAGCTTGTCGCGCTAATGCCCGCTACCGTTCGGCACTGATCAACGACTGAAGATTAGCCGTGGAGGCCGCCACCGCGCGTCGGGTTGCAGCCGAACCCTGGGCTCAGAAAATCCGACGACGGGTCAAGGCTGTTTACCGGGAACCCGGAACTGCCGAAGAACGAGCCAAAGGACTGAGTCTGTCCGCCCGGATCAAATTCGGGGTCGCCGGGCTGTCCCTGGCCGTCGGGCGTGTCGTTCAGCCCGGAAAATGAGCAAGCCGAATTGCCGTTGCTGATTCGCGGCGCGTCGGGGAGGTTGCTGCCCGGCGGCGGGCCCTTGATTTCGCCCGCGAAGGCCATCGTCGAACCAGCAAGCAGCATGGCTGCGAATGCACAATGCACTAGGGTTTTCATCCGTCACTCCTTCATCTGTCAAACAGCAACAGGAACCGATCGGGATTGACTGACGCGACTCATGCGTCGCGGCGCCTGTTACCCCCTTCGCGCGAAGCAAGCCACTTAACGAAGGTGTATATGGCGCATATGCGGTGCCTCGTGAGCATCGCGACCGACATCGTCCCCGACAGCGAGCGGCGCGGATTCATCGGCGCCCTCCCGCCTCGGCTGAGGCCCTTTGCCAGCCTGATGCGGCTCGATCGCCCGATCGGCACCTGGCTGCTCTATTGGCCATGCGCGTGGAGCGTCGCGCTGGCTGGCGTCGGCGGGCGCTGGGCCCTGTTCCTGTGGCTCTCGCTCGGCGCCTTCGCGATGCGCAGCGCCGGCTGCATTTACAACGATATTGTTGATCGCGACCTCGACAGGAAAGTGGAGCGCACTCGTCTGAGGCCCCTCGCCAGCGGCCGGGTTCCGCTGCGCTCGGCGTGGATATTGATTGGATTGCTCTGCGCGATCGGGCTCGCCGTCGTGCTTCAACTCAACCCCACCGCCGCGTTCATCGCACTCGCCAGCATCGCGCCGGTTGCCGCCTACCCCTTCATGAAGCGAATCACCTGGTGGCCGCAGGCCTGGCTTGGGCTGGTCTTCTCGTGGGGCGCGCTGGTCGGCTGGCCGGCGGTGACGGGCCGCTTCGAGTTGGCCGCTCTAATCCTGTGGTTGGGAAGCATTGCCTGGGTGATCGGCTACGACACGCTTTATGCGATCCAGGACATCGAGGACGACGCTCTGGTGGGCGTGAAGTCCTCGGCTCGCCGCCTGGGCGAGAAAGCCCCGCTTGGCGTTGCCATCTTCTACCTCGTGGCGCTCCTGCTGTGGGGCGCTGCGATCTGGCTGGTCCGGCCCGACTGGATCGCGCTTCTCGCGCTCGTCCCCGCGGCGGCTCACCTCGCCAACCAGGCGCTTCGCGCGGACCCCAGAAACGGCGAGCTCGCGCTGAAGCTGTTTCGATCGAACCGGACCTGCGGCTTCCTCGTCTTTCTCGCCATGCTGGTCGTCGGCCTTTCGACGCGTTAGTCGCCAGCCATGCAAACCCCGGACGCTGCCCGAAAAATTGCCGAAAGCCTTGTGGGGCGCGGAATACGCGCCGGCGCGACGGCGGCCGACGCGCTTTATGTCGGCGACCGCTCGTCTGCCGTGCAAGTTCGGCTCGGCGAGCTGGAAGATGTCAGTCGTTCCGAAGGAGAGGGCATCGGCCTCCGCTTGTTCGTCGGGCACCGCTCGGCAACCGCGGCGTCGTCGGACTTGTCCGACGAGGCACTCGGGACTTTGGTCGAGCGCTGTCTGGCGATGGCGCATGAGGCACCCGAGGACCCCTATGCTGGCCTGGCCCCGCCGGAAATGCTGCAGTCGGGCGCTCTCCCGGACCTCGATAGTGAGGATCATGAGGAGCCGCTGCCCGATGCGCTGAAGGCTCGCGCGCTCGAAGCGGAGACAGCCGCGCTCGCGGTGGCCGGAGTGACCAACTCGAGCGGATGCGGAGCCAGCGCCTCGGCGAGCATCATCGCCCTCGCAACGTCTGGCGGCTTTTCGGGCGCCCACGGCTCGACCGACCATGGGGTTTCGGCGTCGGTTGTGGCCGGCGAAGGTTCGACGATGCAGCGCGATCACGACTGGCATAGCGCGCGCCATCTCGAAGACCTCGAAATGGCCTCCGAGATCGGTCGCCGGGCAGGCGAGCGGGCTGTCGCTCGTCTCAACCCCGCGCGGCCGAAGCCCGGCAGATATCCGGTGATCTTCGACCCGCGTGTGTCTTCGACTCTGCTGGGGCATTTCTCGGGGGCGATCGCCGGTTCGTCGATCGCACGCAAGACGAGCTTTCTGCTCGAGAAGCTTGGCGAGCAGATCTTCGCGAACGGGGTCACCATCGTCGATGATCCACTGCGCCGGCGCGGCTTGCGGTCGCGGCCGTTCGATGGCGAAGGCCTGCGCGTTTCGCGGCAGGAGCTCGTGTCGGGGGGAATCCTCAATAGCTGGATCGCCGAGAGCGCCTCGGCCCGGCAGCTTGGAATCGCGCCAACCGGCCATGCCGCGCGCGGGGTCGGCGGAGCGCCCGGGGCCAGCCCCAGCAACCTCTACATCGAGCCGGGCTCGCGCGGCCGCGAGGATCTGTTCGCCGCTTTTCCGGAGGCCGTCCTGATCATCGAGCTGATCGGTCACGGAGTGAACATGGTCACCGGGGACTACAGTCGCGGCGCGGTCGGCTTCATGATCCGCCAAGGCGCGATCGCAGAGCCGGTCGCTGAGATCACCGTCGCTTCCAATCTCGCCGACATGTTCGGGACGCTGGAGCCTGGTTCGGACTTGGAGTTCCGCCGCGGGATCGACGCCCCGACGATCCTGGTGCCGGAAATGACCGTCGGCGCCGCCTAAGCGACGCTCGCCACTTTCGGCAGGCCCAGTCGGCGAATCTCGATCGCCGGGCAACGGTCCATCACGACCTTGACACCCGCCGCTTCGGCCCGCGCCGCGGCCTCCTCGTTGATCACGCCGAGCTGCATCCACACCGCTTTCGCGCCGACGAAGATCGCTTGGTCGATCGCGTCGCCCGCAGCCTCCGGTCGGCGGAAGATGTCGACGATGTCGATCGGCAGCCCGATCTGCGACAGATCCCGCCAGACGAACTCGCCAAGCACATGCTCGCCGGTGATCTGCGGGTTTACCGGAAGCACTCGATAGCCGTGGTCCTGAAGGACGCGCATCACGCCGTAGGACGGGCGCCTCGGTCGGTCCGACGCACCGACCACGGCGATCGTTCGGGCGCTTGTCAGCAGGTCTCGAATGTCCTCGTCGCTGGTTAGCATGCCTGAATAACGGCTCAGCGCACCGGTGTTTCCAGCGTCTGCAGCAACTTTGCCGCGAGCGCACGAAAGGGCTCAGCCTCGGCCCCTTGGTTGGCGGCTGGCGGCTGCCCCGCGTCGGACGCTTCGCGGATCGCGAGAGACAGCGGAAGGCGGCCGAGGAAAGGCACACCCATCTCGACAGCCGCCGCTTCGGCGCCACCGGTCCCGAAGGGGTGTGACGGCGCGCCGCAGTGCGGGCATTCGTAGGTCGCCATATTCTCGATGATCCCGAGCACTGGAACGCTCATCTTGTTGAACAGGTCGACCGCGCGGCGGGCGTCGATCAGCGAGAGGTCCTGCGGAGTCGAAACGATGACCGCGCCGGCCGGTCGCGACCGCTGGATCAGCGACAATTGCACGTCGCCGGTGCCGGGCGGCAGGTCGACGATCAGCAGCTCGCTATCACCCCAGTCCGCGTCGAGCAGTTTGGCGAGCGCACCGGTCGCCATCGGCCCGCGCCACGCCAACGCATGGCCGGGCGACACGAGATGCCCGAGGGAGAGGAACTTCACACCATGCGCTGATACTGGGATGAGTTGCTCGTCTTCTGCGGTCGGCTTGTCCGTCGAACCGAGTAGGGTCGGCTGCGAGGGTCCGTAGACGTCGGCGTCGACCAGGCCGACTTTCTTGCCCATCTTGGCGAGAGCGATCGCGAGATTGGCGGCGACCGTCGACTTGCCGACCCCGCCCTTGCCGCTGCCGATCGCGATCAACGTCCGGTGCGGTTCCGCTGCAGTGACGGCGATCCGCGCCTCGGTGATCCCGGGAATCGCAAGTGCCGCGTCGTGCAGTTCGCGCTCGAGCGCGTCCCGGCCGCTTTTCGACAGGCCGGTCGCGTCCGCGATCACCGTAGCGACGCCTCCGGCAAGCTTGCGCGAGCGGATCCGCTCGCCATGCGGAAGTTCGTCCAACACGCTGCTCGTATCGACCATCGGCCAGCGACATAGGGAGCGCATCGCGCCTTGCCACTGTTTTTCGTCTGCATGGCTACCTATAGATGAGGCCATGAACATTCTTTTCGGGTGGGGCGCCCGCGCTCGCGGCCTGTTTGCCGACACCAAGGGACCGTGGGGATCGAGCGGTGGCGGCGACGACGAGCCTCCTCCGCCCGATGGAGATGGCGGACCGTGGGGCGAACCTCCGCGGTGGCGCAGACGCTCTGCGAGTGGCTCGGGCGAGTCTTCACCGTCGCTCGACGAATTCCTGCGCCGGAGCCGCGCGCGCTTCTCCGGAGGAGGCGGTGGGCTCCCCGGCCGCTTCGACCCGTCAATCATCATGTGGGGCGTCATCGCCCTCGTCCTGTTGTGGCTGGTGTTCACCTCGATGCACGCGATTTCGCCGGGGCAGCGCGGCGTTGTCACGCGCTTCGGCCGCTACAGCTCGACGCTGGGGCCGGGCGTCAGCCTGACACTCCCGTCCCCGATTGACCGGGTGAAAAAGATTGACGTCGAGAACATCCGCACGGTCGACCTCGGATCGGGAAGCACCGAGGATCTGATGCTCACCGGCGACCAGAATCTGATCGACATCGCCTACACGGTGCGGTGGAACATCCGCACTCCGGAACTTTACCTGTTCCAGCTGGCGGAGCCAGAATCGACCATCAAGCAGGTCGCCGAAAGCTCGATGCGCGCGGTGATCAGCAGCGTCACTCTGACCGATGCGATGGGCGACAAGCGCGCCGACATCGAAATCCAGGTGGCCGACCGGATGCAACGCATCCTCGACGGCTATCGTTCGGGGATCCAGATCCAGGGCGTCGCGATCAAGCAGGCGGATCCACCGGACGCCGTCAACGACGCGTTCAAGCAGGTTACGGCGGCCCAACAGGACGCCAAGTCGTACATCAACCAGGCCAACGCCTACGCGCTGCAGATCACGGCCAAGGCGCAGGGTGAAGCGACGGCCTTCGACAAGGTCTACGAGCAGTACAAGCTCGCGCCCGAGGTGACCCGCCGCCGCATGTATTACGAGACGATGGAACAGGTGCTCAGCAAGGTCGACAAGACGATCGTCGAAGCGCCCGGAGTGACCCCCTATCTGCCGCTGCCGCAGGTCCAGAAAGAGCAGCAGAAGAAAGAGGGCCAGCAATGATGAGCTTCGCGCGCAACCGGCCGATCCTCACCGTGGTTCTCGGCTTCTTCCTGCTGCTGGTGCTGCTCGGCAGCTTCCCGATCATTCCGGAAACCAAGCAGGCGGTCGTCGTCCGCTTCGGCAATCCGGTCCGGGTCTATAACCAATATGCTGCCAACCGGCCGATCGGCGCGGCAGGCGCAGGTATCAACTGGCGCATCCCCTTCGCCGAGCAAGTTGTGTGGATCGACAAGCGGGTGCTCGACGTCGACATGCAGACCCAGCAGGTCCTCTCGACCGACCAGCGCCGTCTCCAGGTCGACGCGTTCGCCCGCTACCGGATCGTCAACCCGCTGCTGATGTACATTCGTGCGCGCACCGAAGATCAGCTGAAGGAGCAGCTCCGGCCGATCCTCGGCTCGGAGGTCCGCAACGAGCTCGGCAAGGTCGAGTTCGCCGCTTTGCTGTCGCCCGAGCGTCAGGGCATCATGGACAATGTGCGGACCTCGCTGAACCGCATCGCGGGTCAGTATGGGGTCCAGATCGTCGATGTCCGTATCAAGCGCACCGACCTTCCCGACGGCGCCCCGCTCGAATCGGCCTATGACAGCATGCGCACCGCTCGCGAGCAGGAGGCGCGGTCAATCCGCGCCCAGGGCATGAAGCAGGCGCAGATCATCCAGGCCGAGGCCGACGCCAATGCCGCGAAGACCTATGCCGCGAGCTTCGGCAAGGACCCGCAATTCTATGATTTCTACCGGGCGATGCAGAGCTATCGCCAGACCTTCATCGGGGAGCCGGGCAAGCAACCCGCGCCCACGACCGTCGTTCTGTCGCCGCAGAATGACTATTTGAAGGAATTCACTGGACGCTCGCACTAATCCCTGACGTTCAATCACCATTCAGCCGCGCCGGAGATTAGCGCCTTGCGTCAGCCCCCGAATAATGGAGTATCGATGACCTCGAAGGAGACCGGAAAAGTGCGCTACGCCTATGGGGTCGCAATGGCTCTGCTCCTGGGAGGTTCGACCTTCTCGCTTGTTACGGGCAAGGCCGGGGCGCAGGTCGCGCAAAACGCGCCCGGCGCGATGGCTCCGCGCGGTGCCCCGCAGTCCTTCGCCGACCTCGTCGCCAAGCTCCAGCCGGCGGTGGTCAACATCTCGACCAAGCAGCGGATTCCGGTACGCACGCAGGGCGATGCGATCGAGGAGCTTTACCGGCGCTTCGGCGTCCCCGTCCCGCCCGGCGGCGGCAGCGGAGATCAGCAGGGCAGTGGTCAGCAGCCGCGGACTCGCGAAGCGGGCTCGCTCGGCTCGGGCTTCATCATTTCGCCCGATGGCTATATCGTCACCAACAATCACCTGATCGCCGGCCTGACCGGAACCGGCACCGTCGACAGCGTCACCGTCACCACTATCGACCGTCAGGAGTTTCCCGCGAAGATCATCGGCCGTGACGAAACGTCGGACCTCGCGCTGCTGAAGATCGACGGCCGCAACCTGCCGTTCGTAAACTGGGGCGACAGCACCAAGGCGCGGGTGGGCGACTGGATTCTGGCGATCGGCGATCCCTATGGCGTCGGCAGCACCGTGACCGCCGGGATCATCTCGGCGCTCCACCGCAACATCACCGGCCGCGGGCCCTACGATCGCTACATCCAGACCGACGCGGCGATTAACATGGGCAATTCGGGCGGCCCGATGTTCGATCTCAACGGCAATGTGATCGGCATCAACTCGTCGCTGATCTCGCCGACCGGCGCGTCGGTCGGAATCGGCCTCGCCATTCCCGCCGAGGCAGCCAAGCCGGTCATCGACGCGCTTCGCCGCGGTCAGCGGCCGCAGCGCGGCTATCTAGGAGTCGGCCTTCAGCCGATCGACGACGATTCTATTGCCGGCGCGCTGGGTATCTCCAAGGGTGGCGGTGAGCTGGTCCGCTCGGTCGTTCCGGGCGCGGCGGCGGCCAAGGCCGGCATCCAGCAGGGCGATGTGATCGTGAAGGTCAACGGCCAGCAGGTGACGCCGGACCAGACCGTTTCCTTCATCATCGCCAACACCACCGTCGGTTCGCGCGTCCCAGTCGAGCTGATTCGCAGCGGCCGCAGGATGACCGTGCAGGTCCTGGTGGCCGAGCGTCCGACCGAGGACCAGCTCGCCAAAATCGCCGGCGGAACGCCGGAAGAGAGTACTCAGGCGACTCCGCCGCAGGCGCCGCAGAAGGCGCTTGGCCTCTCGCTTGCACCCCTGACCCCGGAGCTGGGCAAGGCGGCCAACCTGCCGCCGACCGCACGCGGCGTGATCATCACCGCGGTCGATCCCAACAGCGATGCGGCGGAAGAGGGGCTGCAGGGCGGCGACCTCATCCTGTCGGTCAACAACCAGCCGGTGACCACGCCGGGTCAGGTCGTCTCGATCGTCGAAGCGACGCGCAAGGCGGGGCGCTCCAGCGTCCTGCTGCTGGTCAAGCGCGGCAACTCCGCCGAAGCATTCGTCGGAATCGAGATCGGTTCGCGCTAACCCTTATCCCGCAGGGGCGGCGGCCTTGTCAGGCGTCGGCGTGGCAGCCGCGAATCCGCACTGCTTCTGCTCCATCGGAATCTGCTTGGTGATCCGGGTCGCATTTTCCGAATAGGCCTGCGTCACCGATCCGTTGTTCACGGTCTTGCCGCGGAGCGGGCTCACGTTCTGGCAGATGTGGAAGACGTGCGGCGTGGCCGACTTTTTGGCGCCGTTCTCGGGAGCGATCCAGTAGACGGTATCGAGGCCGTTCGGATTGGCGGCGCTCTTCGTCGCCTCGGCCACGGTGGCAGAGTCGGCGGCGATCGCCTTCGCTTGTTCGGCCACCTCGGGTGAGCAATCCTTGGTCGGTTGGCCGCTTTTGATCTCGGCCGCGCACTTGTTCATGTCCTGCGTGTACTGCTCGACCGACGGCGGGTTGAAATCGATCCCGATCAGTGTCGCACCCGCGGCCAGGACAACCCCGATGCCGCCGGCGATCTTCTTGTTCTTGGGGTCCATATCCTTGTCCATGAAGATCAGGACAATGAGTGGCAGGAAGGCGATCACCGTGATGATCGCGCCGAGCTGGTTCTGGAAGAAGAAGCGGGCGGCGTCTCCCTTGCGGGCCGGGTCGTGCTTGTTGGCCTGTTTCCACATCAGGCTGCCGGCGATGGCGAAGATGGCGATGACGACCAGCAGGCCGATGAGCAGGGGCAGGTTGCCGTGATCGAACTTGTGCTGGCGGAGCATGACCACGCCCGCGATCTCGGTGCCGATGGCGATGATCCAGGCGATCGCGGCGAACAGGCGAAGCTTTGTCGCAGAAGATTTCTGGCCCTGAGTCGCTCGCCATTCCTTGGTGACGTCGACGTCTGCGGCTGATTTTTCGTCGGACATGTTCAATCCCCCATCTGGCGCAATGGTGAAAACCTAAACCCGGTAAGGAAAAGCGTCCATCCCCGCGTCGACTGGCCGACGTTACAATTGCTGTTATGACGGGGTGAAGGATTGAACGATGCCGCTCCTGACCCTTCTCCTTGCCGTGGCGGCGCCGGACGCGTCGTCGGTCGCCGGCAATTACGAAATCCATCAGATGGAGATGGCTGGCGGGCTGGAGCTGCAGCCGAACGGGCACTTCCGCTACGCATTCACCTACGGGGCGGTGGACGAGGAGGCCGAGGGCGACTGGTCGTTCGACGGGACCGCCGTCCACCTGACCAGCAATCCGATGCCCAGCGAGCCGACGTTCGAGCTCGTAAAGGACATGCCCGCGCCGAAATGCACGCTGTCGCTTGCCGTCGACTGGGGCAGGTTCGGCTGGAGCTCGGCGCCCGATGTGCTGGTCACTTACGCGGACAATCCCCGCGAAATCCATTTCCTTCAGGCCGACGAGCGGGGCTCCGTCCATCTCGAGAATTGCGCGGTGACTTCCGTTTTCCCGCTGGTCCCGATGTTCGGGACTCCGGGCGAGCCGTTGAAGCTGTCACCCGCGACCGGACACCGGCTGTCGCTGCGCTTTCGCCCCAACGATCTCGGTCACATCGCCTTTCGTGGCGAGCCCCTGAAACTCGACGGGTCGGATCTCCTCTGGGAGCGCTACGACGCCGAGATTCGCTTTCTCCGGGTTCGGCCCTAAAGGAGATTCCAGAGGGAACGTGGCCGACAATAATCGCCAGCAGATTGAGTCGCTCGAGAGCGAATGGCGCGATGCTCTGTGCCGCAAGGACATGGAGAAGCTGCGCTCGCTCGTCCACGCCGACTTCGTGCTCATCGGGACCCGGTCGACCGGGCCCTTCATGATGGGCCGCGAGGAATGGCTCGATGCGATCCAGCGGCGTGACGTCGAATCGATTGAGCTCGACGTGCGCGACGCAACCGTGCTCGAACAGGTGATGATCGGCACCGTCGGCGCGAAATGGCGGCTGAAATATCTCGGCCGAATCATCGAGGATTGTGTGCTTCTGACTGACGTATGGGTCCTGGACGACGGCCGCTGGCAAGCGATCCGCCGTCATTCGACGCCCGCGCCGGCAAGCGATTTCAAGACTGAGTAGGGGAGAGGTTGATGGCGACCGAGGCGACTGCGTTACGGGCCGGCGAGAACATCAAGGAGCTGACGATCCGGGGGATCATCCTCGGCGCCTTGATCACCGTCATTTTCACCGCCGCCAACGTCTATCTCGGACTCAAGATCGGCATCACTTTCGCCACCTCGATCCCGGCCGCCGTCATCTCGATGGCGGTGCTCAAGGCGTTCCGCGACGCGACGATCCAGGAAAACAATATCGTCCAGACGATCGCCTCGGCCGCCGGCACGCTCTCCGCGATCATTTTCGTCCTGCCGGGTCTCATCATGGTCGGCTGGTGGACTGGCTTCCCTTACTGGCTGTCGGTCGCGGTCATCGGCATCGGCGGAATTCTCGGTGTGATGTATTCGGTGCCGCTGCGCCGCGCGCTCGTGACCGGCACGGATCTTCCTTATCCGGAGGGTGTCGCCGCGGCCGAAGTGCTGAAGGTCGGCTCGGGAGTCGGCGGGGCCGAAGAGAATCGCAGGGGCCTGATCCTCATCGGCGGCTCGACTTTGGTCTCGGCGCTCTTTTTCATTGTCGCCAAGACGCGGCTGCTGACGGACACGGCCAAGAAAGTCTTTACGGTCGGCACCGGCGGCTCCCAGATCTCCGCCAGCCTTTCGATGGCGCTGATCGGCGTCGGCCATTTGGTCGGCGTGGCGGTCGGCGCGGCCATGGTGATCGGCATGCTGATCACCTGGGTATTCATCGTCCCGCACTGGACGCAGGACGCCGGCTTCGTCGCTCAGATTGCTGCTCCCGATCTTGAAACCCTGGTCAGCGCCGCGTTCAAGCAGAAGGCCCGGATGGTCGGTGCTGGTACGATCGGCGTCGCGGCCATCTGGACGCTGCTCAAGATCATCGGGCCGATCGTCGCGGGTATCCGCGCGGCTCTCATTGCCAACCAGGAGCGCAAGGCTGGCCGTGGGGCAGACCTTCCGCTGACCGAGCGCGATATTCCGATCAGCATCGTCACCGGCACGATACTTGTCTCGATGATCCCGATCGGCCTGCTTCTCTATGCATTCGCGAATTCGCACCCGAGCCCGATTGCTGGCGAGCCGACCACGACGATCGCTCTTAGCATTATCTATACCTTGATCGCCGGCGTCGTGATCGCCGCGGTGTGCGGCTACATGGCGGGCCTCATCGGCGCCTCGAACAGCCCGATCTCCGGCGTCGGCATCCTCTCGGTGCTCGGTATCTCGCTGATCCTCGTCGCCCTCTACGGTAAGATGGGCGGGGACGAGACCAAGGCGCTCGTCGCGTTCGCCTTGTTCGTGACGGCGATCATTTTCGGTGTCGCCACCATCTCCAACAACAATCTTCAGGACTTGAAGACCGGACAGCTGGTCGAAGCCACTCCATGGCGACAGCAGGTTGCACTGGTGCTTGGCGTTGTGTTCGGCGCCCTCGTCATTCCGCCGATCCTCGACCTCCTCAACACCGCGTTCACCTTCGAGGGCGCGCCGAACGCCAAGGCGACCGCGCTGGCCGCGCCGCAGGCCGCAATCATCTCGACGATCGCACAAGGCGTGCTCGGAGGCAGTCTCGACTGGAGCCTGATCAGGCAAGGCGCGATCATCGGCGTCGTCGCCGTGATCGTGGACGAAGTCCTCAAGCGTGCGTCCGGAAAGAAGCTGCATCTGCCGCCGCTCGCGATCGGCATGGGCATCTACCTCCCGCTCGAAGCGGACCTGCTGATTCCCGTCGGGGCCGTGCTCGGCTGGTTTTACAACCGCTGGGCGATGCAGTCGAAGAGTCCGGCCTTCGCGGAACGAATGGGGACTTTGATGGCCACCGGGCTCATCGTCGGCGAAAGTCTTATGGGGGTGGTCTTTGCCGGCGCTGTGGCCGGCGCTGAGAAAGCTGGGTCGGCGGATAGCGCCAATGTGCTCGCGCTCGTGCCTGAATATGGTGCGGTCATGATGGTCAGCCTGCTGGTCTTCGCGCTGGCGCTCGCCGCGCTCTACTATTGGACCAAGGGCCGCGCCTCCGACGCTCCGGCGCCCGGCGACGATGCCTACCCTCCGGTGGAAGCTGCGCCTCGCTAGCGCCCGAGCACTTCGCGCCGAAGCTCGACAGGTGACAGCGGCGCCGCGCCGGCCTCGGCAGCGCGGATCAGCTCGACGATCCCGCGGTTGATCGGCGCTTCGATGCCGAGCCTTTCGGCCAAAGCGACCAGCTCGCCATTGATATAGTCGACCTCGGTCTTACGCCCTTGCCTCAGGTCGTCGGCCATCGACGAGCGCGCCTTGGCGTCGATCTTCCAGCGCCTGATGAACACTCGGTTGAACAGCCAGTCGGGCGAGTCGATCACCATCGGCATCAGGCGCGGTCCGACATCGCCGACCTTGGCCGGCGCAATTCCGGCGCGATCGAGGATGTGCAGTCCTTCGCGCATCGCGGCAGCAAAGACGCGGCGATAATCTCGCTCGGAGATCTCAGCGAGCAATGGGCGTCCCGACAGCGCGTTGACCGCATTGTTGAGGTTGATCAGCAATTTGCCCCAGGCGATTCCGAGCATGTCATCGGACAGCTTCAGCTCCGCGGGTCCACGGCCGATGCGCGCCGCCAGTTGCCGGGTTTTGGGCCGATCCTCGGCGTAAAGCGGCGCTCCGGCGACGCCTTTGTGAAAGCGCCCTTCGCCTAGATAAGCGCAGTTGAACGGCACCATCCCGCGCACGACCTCAAAGCGCCCGCCAAGTTCCTTATTGAGCACGTCGACGTTGCTGATCCCGTTCTGGAAGCTGATGACCAGCGCGCCCTCGCGCCCGTGCTCGGCGATCTCGCGCGCCGCGTCGGCGGTTGCCGCGCTCTTGACGGTGAGAGCGATGACATCGGCCTCGTTCAATCGCTCGACGACCGTTTCAAAGTCGACCTGATCGGGTTCGAGCTGCTCCCGCCAGCCGCTATAGTCGCTGACGGTCAGCCCATGTTCGGCGATGTCGGCCGCGATTCTCGGCCTGCCGAAAAAGGTTACCGGCAATCCCGCAGCCTGCCAGCAGCCGCCGATCAGGCAGCCGACCGAGCCGGCGCCGAGGATCGCGATCCTATCCGCGGCCACGATAGGGTTGGACGCCCTGATCGGGCAGCCACAGGCCCTCGGGTGGCGCGCCCGATTGCCAGAAGACGTCGATCGGAATCCCGCCGCGCGGGTACCAATAGCCGCCGATCCTGAGCCACCGCGGCTTCATTTCGTCGAACAGCCGCTGGCCGATGCCGACGGTGACGTCCTCGTGGAAGCCGCAATGGTTGCGGAAACTGCCGAGGAACAGTTTCAGACTCTTGCTCTCGACGATCGTCTCGCCCGGCGCATAGTCGATGACGAGGTGCGCGAAGTCCGGCTGGCCGGTGACCGGGCACAACGAAGTGAACTCAGGCGCCGCGAGCCGCACGAGATACAACGCTCCGGCCCGCGGATTGGGCACATAGTCGAGCATCGCCTCGTCGGGCGAAGCGGGCAGCGCGCTGGGTCTGCCGAGGTGGGTCGTCTCAACCATCGCGGCGGCTATTACGGTTCCGGAAGCGCCCAGTCGATGGGCGGCAGCCCGCGGCTTTCGAGGAATGCATTGGCCTTGGAGAAATGCTTGCAGCCGAAGAAGCCGCTGTGCGCCGACAGCGGCGAGGGGTGCGGCGCCTTCAGCACGAGGTGCCGCGCCTCATCGACGAACGCCGCCTTCTTCTGCGCGTAGCTGCCCCACAGCATGAACACGACCGGCTCCTGCTTTGCATTCACCAGCTGGACGATCGCGTCGGTGAACCGCTCCCAGCCTTTTTCGCGATGCGAGGCGGCGCGGCCCATCTCGACTGTCAGCACGCTGTTCAGCAGCAGCACGCCCTGCTCCGCCCAATGTTCGAGGAAGCCGTGCCGCGCGGGGCCGATGCCGAGATCGCTCTTCAGTTCCTTGTAGATGTTGACGAGGCTCGGCGGCGGCTGGGTCCCGTGCTTCACCGAGAAGCACAGCCCGTGCGCCTGGCCGAGCCCGTGGTACGGGTCCTGCCCGAGGATCACGACCCGCACCTTTTCTAGCGGCGTCAGGTCGAGTGCCCGGAACCACTCGCCGCCCTTGGGGAAGACGCGCTTGCCGGCCTGGCGCTCAGCGAGGAGGAATTGCTTCAGCTCGGCCATGTACGGCTGCTCGAACTCGCCTGCGAGCCGTTCGCGCCAGCCTGCTTCCAGCCTGATCGTCCCCTCCATAGTTCTGGATTGCCACGCGCCTTTGGCGCTCGCAATGACGGCTCATGGAATCGCTCGTTTCAACCGAATGGCTGGCTCAGCATCTCGGCGAACCCGACGTCACCATCGTCGACTGCTCCTGGTTCATGCCGAGCGCGGGCCGCAGCGGGCGCGATGAATATCTTCAGATGCACATTCCCGGCGCGCGCTTTCTCGACATCGACGAGGTCGCCGACCGCTCCAACCCGGCGCCGCACATGCTGCCGTCCGCCGACGACTTCGGTCACGCAATGGAGCAACTCGGAATCGGCCGCGACGACCGCATCATTGTCTACGACAACAGCCCGACCCGCACCGCGGCCCGCGGCTGGTTCATGCTCCGCCATTTCGGCGCCTGGGATGTCGCGATTCTCGACGGCGGTTTCCAGAAATGGATCGCCGAGGGTCGCCCGACCGAATCCGGCGAATCGGCACCGCGCCAGGCCCGCTTCGATGCAGAGGAGAATCCGGACGAGATCGTCGCCAAGGCGAACGTGCTCGGGTGCGGCCCGTTGCTCGACGCGCGCGGCGCCGCCCGCTTCACGGGCGAGGAGGCGGACCCACGCCCTGGCGTCGAGCCGGGCCACGTTCCGGGCGGCCGCAACCTGCCGTTCGGCCTGCTCTACAATGAGGACGGCACCTTCAAACCCCTGGACCAGATTAGGCGTCTGTTCGCCGAGGCCGGAATCGACCCCGCCCGGCGCTTCACCGCGACCTGCGGCTCGGGCGTGACCGCCAACAGCTTGATCTTCGCCGCGCATTTGCTCGGCTACGACGGCAATCGCTTGTACGACGGCAGCTGGAGCGAATGGGGCGCCGATCCGGCGACCCCGAAGGCGCTAGGGCCAGCCTAGCGGAATATGTGCTTGGCGACGTCCGCCAGTTCGCGGCGGATCTGGTCGGCCAGTGCCTTGCTCGCTTCCTCGTTCGGCTCGCGGCCGTTCTGCTTCTCGGCGAGCAGGGCTTCGACTCCGGCCGCGGTCGCTTCGACCAGCCGTCCCGACTTGGCGTCGAACCAGCGGCGCTTGGCGTCGTCGGCCTTGTCCCACGCCTCGGCGATCGCCTCGTCGTCGGCGACATCGGACGCCGGCCCACCGCCGAACGGATCGACCAGCCGCAGCGCATGGCGAACGGTCGAAAGGCGGGCGACCGCCTCGGCATAAGGCTCGGGCCGCGGCTGCGGCGCATCATTGGGAAGAAGCGTAAGCATTTCACCGGCGGTAAACCGGCGCGGCTAAAAAAGTATGAATCGGGAGGGCTTAAGCGCCCTGCTTCTCGTCGATGTCGCGCAGGATCCAGCCGCGCTGGGGGATGGTCTCGATGAACTCGGCTCCGCCCGAGGCATTGCGCAATTTCTTGCGCAGCTTGGAGATGAACACGTCGATGATCTTGGGCTGCGGCTGGTCGTCGGCGCGCCGATAGAGGTGCTTCAGCAGCATCGCCCGCGTGACGACATTGTTGCGCGCGAAGGCGAGCAGCTCGAGCACGCGATATTCCATCTCGGTAATCCCGATCGGATGGCCGTCGATCCGGATCAGGCGCTGGACCTGGTCGACGCTGAGGCGTCCGCCGCAGAGCGTCTCGGGCATCTCGCCGCCGCTTGCCTTCAGCGATGCCAGCAGCCGCGACGCCGCTTCCTCGCTGTCCTCGGGCGATACGGTGCGCGGGCTTCCGATCAGCGCCTGCTGGATTTCGCCGAGCAGCGTGTGCGCTTCCTCGACCAGCCGCGAACCTTCCTCGAAGCGGCGGCGCGAGCGATCGAGCATCGATTCGATCTCGACGAGTCGGGCGGAGAGAGTTTCTTCAGCCATTCTTTCGGGTTCGTCCCCGCTTGTTACCTTATTGACCGGCCTGAGCCGAAGCGACGTTGGTATCGGCCGCCGGAGCGTTCAGGATCTTGATCGTTGCGGCGCCCTTGTCGACCACGCGTGTATCGGGGTCCCAGGCCGTCGAACGGATGCCCAGCTGCGCACGCTCGCGTCCCGCCGTGTTGAGCAGCATCAGCTCCGACGCGCTGCGCGGGGCCGGCCCGCCGAACAGAGCGTCGATCGCCTGCTGCTGAGCGTCGGCCGGGGCCAGGCCGGCGGTTCCGGCGACCGGCGGGGTCAGCGAGAAGTCAGGCGGAATGATCAGCGGCGCGTTTCGCGCGACCGCGAACTCGTCGGGCCCGGCTTGTGAGCGGCCGCGGAGGACCCCGCAGCCGCTGGTTGCGGTGGCGGCGACGATCACCAGGGCGGTCAAGGCTTTACGCATGTTCGATAGTCTCCCCGGGCTTTTCGCCCTCAGACTGTTCCTTACGAGTCAGAAACGCTCTCAGCAACAGGATGACGACGCCGATGCTAATCGCTGCGTCGCCGACATTGAATACCAAAAAAGGCCGGAAGGTGCCGAAGTGAAGGTCAGCGAAGTCGACCACATAGCCGAACCGCACGCGGTCGAGGATGTTGCCGAGCGCCCCGCCGAGCACCATGCCGAGCGCGACCTGGTCGACGCGATTCTTCTCCTTGCCGATCCACCAGGCGACTCCGACGGCGATCGCCCCGGTCAGCGCGACCAGCATCCAGCGGCCGACCGGGTTGGTCGCGTTGAGAAGCCCGAGCGATATCCCGTTATTCTCGGTGTAGGTGAAGTTGAAGATCGGAAGGATGAAGATTTGCCCGATCTCGCGCAGCATCAGCGGCCCCGTGACCCACCATTTTGCCAACTGATCGAGCGCGAAGACGATCAGCGCGACCGCGAAGCCCAACCGATACTTAGCCATTCAGCACCGCCTGGCACCTGGCGTCGAGCCCGGTCGCCGGGTCGACGTCGGGCATGTAGCGCCGGCAGCGCTCGCATTTTTGATTCTTGGTTCGCGTAATCGTCACCGGACCGGTTTTCTGAACAAGATGAACTGAGCTTGAGATGAACACTTCAGCCAGTAACTCCGGATCACGATAGTCACCGAGGATTGCACCGAGGTCAGAGATCGTCACCTCGGCCTCGAGGCTCGAGCCCAGGACCTTGTCCTTGCGCAGCGGCTCGATCGCCTCGGTCACCTGTGCGCGAAGCTCGCGCAGCGCCGTCCACTTCGCGTCGTCAGCATCGACCGACGGCACTTCCGGCCATTCGAGCAGATGCACCGACCCTGCCTCGGGGAAGCGGGTGCCCCACACTTCCTCGGTGGTGAAGACCAGCACCGGTGCCAGCCAGCGCACGAGGGCATGAAACAATATGTCGAGCACGGTCCGGTTGGCCCGCCGTCGCTCGGTCTGCACCCCGGCTTCGGCGTTGATCTCGCAGTAAAGGACGTCCTTGCGGATATCGAAATAGAAGGCCGACAAATCCTCGTTGCAGAAATCGGTCAGCGCGCGGACGTAGGTGTTGAAATCGAAGTCCGCGACCGCCTGCCGCAGGGTCCTGTCGAGCTCGGCGGTGAGGTGGAGCACATAGCGCTCCAGCTCGGGCATCTGATCGACGCCGATCTTCTCGTCTTCGTTGAACCCGTCGAGCCCGCCGAGCAGATAGCGGAAGGTGTTGCGGATCTTGCGATACTGGTCGCCGACCCCGGACAGGATCTCGTCGCCGATGCGGTGGTCCTCGGTGAAATCGACGGAGAGCGCCCACAGCCGGATGATGTCCGCGCCATAGGTCTCCATCACCTTCAACGGATCGACCGTATTGCCCAAACTCTTGGACATTTTCATGCCCTTGGAATCCATGGTGAAGCCGTGGGTCAGCACCGCGTCGTAGGGCGCGCGGCCGCGCGTCCCGCAGCTTTCGAGCAGGCTAGACTGAAACCAGCCGCGGTGCTGGTCCGAGCCTTCGAGATAGAGGTCGGCGGGCCAGCGCAGTTCGGGCCAGTGCCCGCTCTCGAGCGTGAAGACGTGCGTGCAGCCGCTGTCGAACCACACGTCGAGGATGTCGCCGATCATTTCGTAATCATCGGGGCTGCGGTTGGGGCCGAGGAAATGGGCCGCGTTCGCTTCGTCCCAGGCGTCGACGCCCTCCTTCCCGATCGCCTCGATGATGCGGACGTTGACGAGGTCGTCGACCACCGGCTCGCCGGTCGCTTTGTCGACGAACAAGGCGATCGGCACGCCCCACGCGCGCTGGCGGCTGATCACCCAGTCGGGCCGTCCCTCGACCATCGAGCCCAGGCGGTTGCGCCCCTTCTCCGGAACGAAGCGCGTGTCGGCGATCGCCTGCATCGCGACGTCGCGCAGCGTGCGTTTGCGCCGCGGCGCCAGCGGGTTCTCGAGCAGCGCCCCGCCCTCATTCTCCCACCGTCCCTCGAAGAACCAGCGGCAGCTCTTCTCGTCGAGCGGCTTGTCCATCGCGATGAACCATTGCGGCGTGCAGCGGTAGATGACCTTGGCCTTCGACCGCCACGAATGCGGGTAGCTGTGTTTGAAGTCCGCGCTCGCCGCGAGCAACGCGCCCGCCTCGCGGAGGTCCGAGCAAATCGGCCCATCGGGCGCGTTGAACTTGTTGTTGATGACGCTCCCCTGCCCGCCGAGCCACGCCCAGTCGGGGCGGTAGAAGCCCGCCGCGTCAACCGCGAACACCGGGTCGATTCCGTTGGCGCGGCACAGTTCGAAATCGTCCTCGCCATGGTCGGGCGCCATGTGGACGAGCCCCGTGCCCTGGTCGGTGGTGACGAAGTCGCCCGGCAGGAACGGCCGAGGCCGTTCGAAAAATGCAAAGGCTCTGCCGAATTGTTCCCGCCCACCGGGGAAATCATCGGGGTAATGCCGCGCATTTAGATACGGGTGCGCTGCAATTGCGCCCACGAGTTCGGTCCCTCTGAGCGTTCCTACAATGTCAGCCTCGACCGACGTATCGTTGCTTTCCTGTGAGGTTGGAAAGGCCCGCACTCGAGCAAGGAACTGCTCGACCAGAGAAGAAGCGACCATATAGCAGCCGCCGATGGTGCTCGGTTTCCACCGAAGCATCACGATCGAGTATTCGACCTCAGGATTGAACGCGATGCCTTGGTTGACCGGTATCGTCCACGGCGTGGTCGTCCAAACTACGGCATGGATCGAACTAGACCATTCCCTAACTTTGGCGACGGCCGGGCTGTTTGGCGCTTCGACGATCTCGAAACCGACGTCGATCTGGGTCGAGACGATGTCCTCATATTCGATCTCGGCCTCGGCCAGCGCGGTCTTCTCGACCGGCGACCACATCACCGGCTTGGCGCCGCGGTACAGCTGCCCGCTGTCGGCGAACTTGAACAGCTCGGAAACGATCGTCGCTTCCGCGCCCTTGGCCATGGTCAAATAGGGCTTGGCCCAGTCGGCGCCGATCCCGAGCCGCTTCAGTTGCTCGCGCTGAACGTCGACCCAGTGCTGGGCATAAGCGCGGCACTCGGCGCGAAACTCCTTGACCGGCACCTCGTCCTTGCTGAGCTTCTTCTTGCGAAACTCCTGTTCGACCGCCCATTCGATCGGCAGGCCGTGGCAGTCCCAGCCGGGCACGTAAGGCGCGTCCTTGCCGAGCAGGGTCTGCGTCCGCACCACCATGTCCTTCAGCGTGTGGTTCAGCGCATGGCCGATATGCATGTCGCCATTGGCGTAAGGCGGCCCGTCGTGGAAGATGAACTTCTCGCGGCCGTCGCGCGCCTTGCGCAGTTGCCCGTACAGGTCCTGCTCCGCCCACCGCGCCGCGATCGCCGGCTCCTTCTGCGGCAGCCCGGCCTTCATCGGAAAGTCGGTCTTGGGCAGGAAGACGGTCGAGCGGTAGTCTGGCTTGGTATCAGGGGCGTCGGACATTGCGCGCGGCTCTAGCGGGGCGGCGGTGAAAAGTGCAACCGCCTCAATCCTTCCCGAGCTTGTCTCGGGAAGGGGGACCACCCGCAGGGTGGTGGATGGGCAAACGGCCGTGAGACTCAGTGATAATCCAGCGGAGCACCGCGTCGATATCACTTAGCACATCGACAGCCGGTATCCGCAGCGTTTCAATGCCGGCCGCACGGAGCCATTGATCGCGAGTTCCATCGCGCGTCGGCCTCTCACCTCGCGAGTGCGCTTCTCCGTCGACCTCGATTGCCAGCCGCGCATCGCTACAAAAGAAGTCTAGCACATAAGGACCGGTTGGATGCTGGCGACGGAATTTGAGACCTTCAGGACGTTGTCGAAGCCAATGCCAAAGCATGACTTCCGGCAAGGTCATTTTGCGCCGCAGTCTGCGGGCGCTCCGCGTCGCCTTCGGACGCGCCTTTGGTGCGATGTCCTTGAGCATGGCCCCTCCACCGTGCTTCGCACGGTCCCCCTCCCCGAGACAAGCTCGGTGAGGATTAGGCAGGAAGCGCCAGCAGCTTCCGCGCCTTCGCCTCATCCTCGCGCATCGCGGCCTTCAGTGCCTCGAGCCCGTCGAACTTCTTCTCCTCGCGGATATGGCCGTGCAGCGCGATCTCCACCCTGCGGTCGTACAAATCGCCGTCGAAGCCGAACAGATTGGCCTCGAGCAGCTCCTGCGGCGGATCGAACATCGGGCGGATGCCGAGGCTGGCGACGCCCGGATATTCGATTCCATCATCGAGCATGACCCGCACCGCATAGATGCCGTATTTGGGCCGCTGGTAGTCGCTCATCTCGATGTTCGCGGTCGGATAGCCGAGGTCTTTCCCGCGCCCGTCGCCATGTCGCACCACGCCCTCGATCGCATAGTCACGGCTCAGCATGTGCGTCGCGGTGGCGATGTCGCCCGCGGCCAGCGCCTCCCGGATGCGCCCCGACGAGATGCGCTCGCCGTCGAGCTCGACCTGGGCGACCGCCTCGGCGGTGACTCCATATTGCGCGCCGACCGCCTTCAGCAGCGCCGGGTCGCCGGTGCGCCCCTTGCCGAAGCTGAAATCGTCGCCGGTGACGACCCCGGCCGCGCCGATCTGCCCGGCAAGAACGTCGCGGACGAACTCCTCCGCGTCCATCGACGCCAGCTCATGGTTGAACTCGAACACCAGCATCGCGTCCGCCCCGGCATGGGCGAACAGTTCCTGCCGCTGGTCGAGGCTGGTCAGCCGGAAGGGCGGGACGTCGGGCTTGAAGAACGCCACCGGGTGGGGGTCGAATGTGGCGACGATCACCGGTCGCCGCTCGTGGAAGGCGCGCTGGATCGCCCGGTTCACCACCGCCTGGTGGCCCAGGTGAAAACCGTCGAAATTGCCGAGCGCGACGATACCCCCTCGGAAGTTCTCGGGGATTCCGCCGGCGAGGGTCAGCCGCTGCATGAGCGCGCGCCCTACCCGCGCTTTGCGCGGGCCGCAAACATCAGTGGGTGGGAAGGTGTTTCCGCAACAGCCGGTATTCGTGGACCGCCAGATAGATGACGAACAGGTCGAAGATCGAGAGCAGGATAAGCGCGATCTCGTGCGTGTAGCTGTAGCGATAGAGCTGGTAGGCGATGAACAGCGAGAAGACGACGAAGCTCGCCGGATAGGCCCATAATTTCTCGCGCAGGAGGCCATAGACCAGCACCGATTTCACCACTCCGTGGCTGAGCAGATAGAAGGCGAAGAAATGCTGCTCGGTCATCGGGAAGTAGCGGGCGATCACCTCGTTCGGGTCGACCTCGTCGATCCACCGCCCGATCGTGTCGCTGCTGAACAGGTAGAGCGCGAGCCCGCCGGCGATCTCGATCAGCGCGTGCGCGCCCTTGAAAAGCACGCTGACGACGAAGATCTGGTGGATGCGCCTTTCCTGCATGGCCGCTCCAACGCATTTGCGCTGGAAAAGTAGGATTTCGCGAGTCATTGCGTCGGCGATGAGAATGGGGTGAATTCGGATGCGCGTGAGCTCGCTCGTCACCCGGAACATTCGGGAACATTCGCGGTCTTGACGAGGGAGAGGCGCACTCCTATCTGCATCTCATCCCGATTCACCGGTTTCCGGCGGCGCATTCGTGCGCGCGTCGGTTTTTCGTTTGGACCGGGACTTTTTAGCGACGAGATAGGGCATGGGGCCCTGTGGAGCTGAAGAAGGGTAGAGAATGGCTCGTATTGCCGGGGTGAACATCCCCACCAACAAGCGCGTGGAAGTCGCGCTAACCTATATCCACGGAATCGGCCGGACCACGGCCAAGAACATCACCGCCAAGCTCGGAATCGCACCCGAAAAGCGCGTCCAGGACCTGACCGACCAGGAGGTCAGCCAGATCCGCGAGGCGATCGACCAGGGCCACCAGGTCGAGGGCGACCTCCGCCGCGAGACGGCGATGAACATCAAGCGGCTGATGGACCTCGCCTGCTACCGCGGGCTGCGCCATCGCAAGGGGCTCCCCGTTCGCGGCCAGCGCACGCACACCAACGCGCGCACCCGCAAGGGCAAGGCCCGGCCGATCGCTGGGAAGAAGAAATAAGCTTCCCGCTCAGCTGCAACGGCCCCGTTGAGGGCACAAGGATTTAGGACGAACCAATGGCTCAGGCACCGCAGCGTATCCGCAGAAGGGAACGCAAGAACATCACCGCCGGCGTCGCCCACGTGAACGCCAGCTTCAACAATACGATGATCACCATCACCGACGCGCAGGGCAATGCGATTGCCTGGAGCTCGGCCGGAATGATGGGCTTCAAGGGCAGCCGCAAGTCGACTCCCTACGCGGCGCAGGTCGCGGCGGAAGACGCTGGCCGCAAGGCGGCCGACCACGGCGTCCGCACCCTCGAAGTGGAAGTCAAAGGCCCCGGCTCGGGCCGCGAAAGCGCGCTTCGGGCGCTGCAGGCGGTCGGCTTCCAGATCACCAGCATCCGCGACGTCACCCCGATCCCGCACAACGGGGTGAGGCCGTCGAAGAGGCGTCGCGTCTAACGCTCGGCGCGCCGCTGCCGCGGGATGAGACCGCGGCGTTTGAGAGTTTAGTTTCGGGTGGGAGACGTCCCGCCCTAGGGCAGGAAGAAAAATGGCCGTCAACGCAAAGAACTGGCAGGAACTGAAGAAGCCCAACGCGCTCGAGAAGAAGCAGAGCGGGGGCGATGGCCGCCGCCGCGCCGCCTTCGTCGCCGAGCCGCTGGAGCGCGGCTTCGGAATGACTCTCGGCAACTCGCTGCGCCGCGTGCTCTTGAGCTCGCTCCAGGGCGCCGCCGTCACCTCGATCAAGATCGACGGCGTGCTGCATGAGTTCTCGAGCCTCGCGGGTGTCCGCGAGGACGTCACCGACATCGTCCTCAACGTCAAGCAGATCGCGCTGAAGATGGAAGGCGAGGGGCCCAAGCGCCTCCACCTCTCCGCCACCGGCCCGGCCGACGTCACTGCGGGGATGATCGCCACCGCCGGCGACATCGAGGTCACCAACCCCGACCTCCTCATCTGCCACCTAGACGAGGGCGCGACGCTCAACATGGAGCTCACCGCCGACATCGGGAAGGGCTATGTGCCGGCGGTCGCCAACCGCCCGGCCGATGCGGCGATCGGCCTGATCCCGGTCGACGCGCTCTACTCACCCGTCCGCCAGGTCGCCTACAAGGTCGAGAACACCCGCGTGGGCCAAGAGCTCGACTACGACAAGCTGACGCTGACGGTGGAAACCGACGGCACGGTGGCTCCCGAGGATGCGCTCGCCTACGCCGCGCGGATCCTCCAGGACCAGCTGCAGCTGTTCGTCCACTTCGACGAAGCGCAGGTGCGCATGGCCGCCTCGCCGATGATCGGCCAGCCGTCGGCGGCGATGCCCGTCGAGACGCAGGCCGACACCAATCAGCTCAACCGCTATTTGCTGAAGAAGGTCGACGAGCTCGAGCTGTCGGTGCGCAGCGCCAACTGCCTGAAGAACGACAACATCATCTACATCGGCGACCTGGTGCAGAAGACCGAGGCCGAGATGCTGCGGACTCCGAACTTCGGGCGCAAGAGCCTCAATGAGATCAAGGAAGTGCTGGCGAGCATGGGGCTTCGGCTGGGGATGGACATCCCCGGCTGGCCGCCCGAGAACATCGAGGAGATGGCGAAGAAGCTCGAGCAGGAAATGCTGGGGTAACTGCCGCTTCCGAGAACAAGGAAGGGCCGCGGGAAACCGCGGCCCTTTTTTCATGTGAGACTTAATGTCCGCTTTCGACCCATTGCAGGCATTAGGCGGAAGAAGTCACTCGCCCTGGTGCCCTTGTTAATCGGCGGTGCTGCCGTAGAGTAGGTCAAGCATTGCGCGGGGGCGGCGGCTTGGCGGGGTCAGAAGCGCATATTTTCGTCTCGTATAAGGCCGAGGACCGGGCGCGGGTGAAACCGCTCGTCGCAGCGCTGGAGGCCGAAGGTTTCAACGTCTGGTGGGACGCGCATATCGACGGCGGGACCAACTGGCGCCGCGACATCGAAGAGCATCTCGACGCCGCAAAATGCGTGATCGTCGCCTGGACCAAGCGTTCGGTTGGGCCCGAAGGTGAATTCGTACGCGACGAGGCCAGACGGGCAAGGCGACGAGGAACCTATGTTCCCGTTCTCATCGATCCGGTTGAACCACCGCTTGGCTTTGGTGAAGTCCAGGCCCTTTCGTTGAGAGGCTGGAAGGGCGATCCGACGGATTCTCGCTACGTGGCTCTGGCGAATGCCGTGCGCAACCGACTTGGTGGTGACGCGGCTTCGGCCCGGGAAGTCAGCTCCAGTCCAGACGTGTCGCGCCGGGTCGTTCTGGCGAGTGGCGCGGGAGCAGCGGCGATTGCCGCCGGAGCGGGCGGCTGGCTGCTGCTGAAACCGTCTTCTGCCTCCGCATCGGGCAGCATCGCCGTGCTCCCTTTCAACAATCTAAGCGGCGATGCGAACCAGGCATATTTCGCCGACGGCATCGCCGACGAGATTCGCAGCGCCCTGACGCGGATCGGCGGACTGACCGTGATCGGCAGCACGTCTTCAGCCGCGGTGCGCAACGACGACGCCCGGATCGCTGCTCAAAAGCTCGGCGTTGCCAACATCCTCACCGGCAGCGTCCGGCAATCGCCGTCGACGATCCGGATCAGTGCCGAACTGATCGACGGCCGCACCGGGGCCGACCGCTGGACCCAGGACTATGACCGGCAGCCCGGCGACGCGATCAAGATCCAGACCGATATCGCGGAGAAGGTGGCAACAGCGCTTCGGGGCGCGCTTGGGCTCGCCGCTCGCGCCGCGATTGAGCTCGGCGGCACGTCGGACACCGTCGCCCAGGACCTCATCCTGCAGTGCCGGAAGCTGCTTCGGGAAGGGCCCACGCTGGACTCCCTCAAGCGAATCATTGCGCTCGCCGACCAAGCGATCAGCCGCGACCCGAAATATGCCGACGCCTATGTCGTGAAGTCCGGCGCGATGGGCAGCTTGGCTGTGAACTTCACGAATGTACCCGCGGACGTTGAAGCGCGACTCGGGCAAGCGGATGCCGCCGCGCGCAAGGCGGCGGCGCTCGTGCCGCGCCTGGGGTCCGCCTATGCCGCGATTGCTCTCATCGCTTCCTTCCGGCTCGATTTCCCGAGCGCATTGCAGACCACCCTGCAATCGATCGCTCTTTCTCCAAACGACCCTGCCGTCCTGGGACCGGGCGCAATCACTTTCACCTATCTGGGGCGTGCGGTGGATGCGCTTCGGGCGTGCAACCAGGCGATCGCTCTCGATCCATTGAACGGCCGAAATTATCGAGTCAAAGCCGAAGTGCTTTTGTTTGCGCGGCGCTATGCGGACGCGATCGAAGCTGGACGCAAGGCTCTGCAGCTTTCGCCACTTAGTAATGCTCGCATCATAATTGGTGATGCCCTTCTTCTTCTTGGGCGTGCCGCCGAAGCCAGGACCGAATATGAAGCGATTACCGCGGACAATCCGTTTCGGTCATCGGAATTGGCGATTTTATCCGCCAGAACTGGCGATCGTGCTGAAGCAGCTCGGGCCCTCGCCCAAATGAAACAAAAATGGGGTCCGTCGGCAAGCTACCAATACGCCCAAATCCTTGCGCAAATGGGCAACACGGAGGGGGCGTTCGCTGAGCTTAACAATGCTGTGCAGACCAAGGATCCAGGGCTTAGCTATTTGAAGGTCGATCCGTTCCTCGATCCGATCCGCGGCGATCCGCGCTACCCGGCTCTCGTCAAAAGACTGAACTTTCCCTGACTCTGACGGCTAGTGCGTTTCCACCCATTCGCGAAAGTTCCGGCCGATCTATCTGCCCGCTGCCGGGAGGTCGCTATTGAAGATGTCGGCTGCGGCCTTCCAGGTGCCGTCGACCTTGCGCCAGACGACGACATATTTGCCGGTATCGTGCTGGGGCTTTCCGGCCGGCGCGACAGTCAGCTGGTAGGTCCCGCGATCGAGCGCCATGTCGCCCGATTGCGCAACGACGATCTGATCGGGAGCGAAGGTCAGGTCGATGCCCGGCGTCTGCATCAGCGACGCCCAGGTCTTCTGGATCGCCTCATGGCCTTTGCCGATCGGCCCGTTCGGCGGCATCACCGCGCCGTCGTCGGTGTAGAGCTGCGCGATGCCCGCGGCGTCCTTCGCCTTCACCAACTGAAGCCAGCGGTCCACTTGGCCGCGGATCGCCTTCTCATCCGCGGCGGCATCGGTGGCGGCGCCGGCGCCCTTCGTCGCGGCGGCGTTGCCCGCCGGCTTGTCGCCCGCCTGGCACGCCGGCAACAGCAGCGCGGCGGCGGACAGCAGCAATAGAGATTTCGTCATAGCCCCCTCCTCTTACCGTAACTCGCCATAGCACCGGCGGGGCGCCTTGCGCCAATTTTGCCCTTCTGGGTCGGGGGTCGCTCGACGAAGCGACCAACGTGCTGATCCCGCGGGGGTGGAAAAGGGCGGGCTAGTTATTCGCGAGCCAGGCGTCGCCGCAGACGAGGATGAGCTCGCGTCGGGCGCCGGGCGTGGCGAGCCAGGCCTCGACGGCCGGACGCGCATCCGCCGGAAGCCGCCGGAGAATTTCGGAAATGCTGCGATAGTGGCCCGACCGGGCGAGAGTGAACGCCTGCTCGATCGCCGCTTCGTTCGTCATCATCCCTCCTTAGGGGAAGCGAAGCGCTGAAACGAGTGGCGCGGTTCCCTGACCGCGTGAGAGCGAGCATAGAGGGCGCGATGAATCTCGACGACCAGATCCGCCGTTACTTCGGAGCGTCGAACCTCCCGGAGGTTTCGCCGGAAGCGCTCGCGGCGGGGATCGAGCGTATGCAGGTCGACCTCGGGCTGACCAAGGACCGCGGCGAGCGGTTCGCGCTTTGGGCGCTGCTGCACATATTGGGATCGGCGCCTGACCTCGACGTCGCCTTCGCGACCGAGGCCGACCGTGAGGCGGCGCGAAACTTCATGGACCTCATGGACGACGCAAGGGAGAATTGATGGCGGAGACCAAGTTCGAGCGGCACCGGCAGCCGTGGCGGCAGGACGAGATCCAGAAACTGCACCTGCTGGCGGGGAAGGGGCAGTCGCTGCGGGCGATCGCCAAGGCGCTGACCCGCAGCGAGGAGTCGGTGAAGGACCGGGCGAAGCTCGACAAATTGAAGATTTCGAAGCTTCGCTAGCGGCGCTCTTTTCGCGGCCCGAGCGTTTGCACCGTTCTTCCCCGAAAGGAGACAGGACATGGGCGAACGCGAATTGGTGAAGCCGCACACCGGCGACAAGCGCTACCAGCGGCGCAACGAGGACGGCACCTTCGGCGAGAGCGACGACCAATCGCAATCGCTGGGCCAGGACGTCCGGCAGCACGCCGCAACCAAGAAGCCGCGCAACGAGGGCGACAAGGGCGACTGAGACTCTTAGCGCGGCGTTCACCCTCTCGCTCAATGCGCATTTAAGCCGAAACGGATTAATAGCGCGGCTTGGCGGTGGGCCTCTTGCGTAAAGGGGCTGGTGTATGTCTGAATTTGGCAGGTGCGGCGGCGGTGGCCGAAGGACGGCCGTGCGAGAGAGCGCGTCGCTGGTCGCGGTGATCACGACATCGACCGAATCTTGGCCGGTGGCGCTCGTCGATCTGTCGTGCAGCGGCGCTCGCCTCAGCGGCCGCAACCTTCCCGCGGCGGGCAATTACATCAGCATTTCCATCGAGACGATCCGCGTGTTCGGAACCATCGCCTGGTCGCGGCGCGGCGAGTGCGGAGTCGATTTCGACGCGCCACTGATGCCGTTCGAGGTCGAGCGGCTATCCGCAGCGGGCAGCAGGGCGGGACGCGTCAACCTGTCCCTTGAGGAGCGCGTGGCGCTCGAGGATTGGGCCGCCGGCGCTGTGCGCTAGCCGCAACCATCCGAAGGACACGCCGGCCCGCGTCCGTTAAATCCGAAGCGTTGAATCCGGTAACGGCTAGCGACAGCCTTTGCGCGCCCAGTCGAGCCGGGGCTCGGCAGAAAAGGACCGCCGCTTCAGCTAGTTAGAATCCCGAGCGACGGTTTTTCCGCGGGGGGATCATCCATGGTCAGCACGGTCAAGGCACGGCCAACCCATTACGAGGCGCTGGGAATCGAGCCGACGGCGGGCGACGACGATATCGCCCGGGCGTTTCAGCGGCGGATGCTGGCGCCGTCGGCGGCGGACATGGCGCGGATCGGGCCCGCTTTTGCGACGCTGCGCGACCCGGCCCGCCGGCGCGCCTACGACGAAGCGATCGGGGTGCGACGCGAGCCCGCGCCGCAGTCGCCATCGCAGCATTATTCCTTCGCGGTGAGGGTGTCGCCGGGAGCGGCCGGGTTTATCGGATCGGCGGCACGGGAGCCCTTCGAGGAGTCGAATAAAGAGCCGCACGCCGAGCCGATTGCGGACGCCGAACCCGAGACGGCGGTCGAACCGACTTTTGCCGAGCCGCGCGAGCGCGTCATTCTCGAAGCGCCCGGCCCGCAACCGGCGCCACAGCCCGACGCCGAGGTGGAAAAGCTGCAGACGAAGATTGGCAGCTTCCTCGCGGGCGCGCGTCCGAGAGAAGAGCAGGCGAGGGAGCCCGACGAGCGTCCGCCCGAATGGAAGCGGCTTGGCCTCGCCGGCGGCGGCGTGGTCCTGGCCGTCGCGCTGGTCGGCGCCTGGGCGGGAATGAAGACGAGTGGCGCGACCGACCCCAAGGCCAAGGCGCAGGTGGCGAGCCTGCTGCTCCCGCCTCCGACGACCTTTTCGGTCGACGACGCCAACGCGCTCGGCCCGGCGAAGGTGACGGACGGGCGCGAACCGCTGCGCGCGAACGCTGCGACCCGGTCGGGACGGCGGATCGAACCGCGGACGCGGCGTGCCCGCACGAACGGTGCGGAGGATCGGCTGGCGGGAATCAGCCAATCGCTGCAGGAGCCCTATTACGGCGGACCCGCAGCGGTGGCGGCAGCGCCTCCCGCGGCCACCCAGCCAGCCCAAGTCACCGAGGCGGCCATGCCATTGCCGAACTCGACCATCGCGCGGACGCTACACCGGATCGGTTACAGCTGCGGCTCGGTCGCCTCAACCTCGCCAATCGATTCGGCGGGCGGCTACAAGGTGACCTGCACATCGGGGCACAGCTACTCCGCCAAGCCGGTGCGCGGCCGCTATCATTTCCGCCGCCTCGGCGGGGGCTAGTTCATTCCTTCGGCTCTTCGAGCCGCGGCTGGCTCTCGGCCGCCTTTTTGAAAGCGAGGCGCTGCTCCTCCGCAAGCCTGGCGAGCGCCACGTCGGCAGCCGCCTCGGCCTTGTTGCAGGAACTGCGAAGGATTGCCCGTTCGACCTCGCCCATCCGATTATAAGCGAAGCGAAGCTGCGTCGCCTGGCGCGACTCGAGGCGGGCGAGATAGAGGTTCCAGGCTGCGATGACGGGGGCCGGCGTTTCCTTGTCGGCCTGCAACCGCGGCATCAACGCCTGGCCATGGAATTTTAGGGTCGCGCCTGTGATCCGGCAGACCTTGCCGGTGGTCGACGATTGCACGGCGACGGCGACGGTCCAGCTCGACGTTGCGGGACGCGCCTGCTGAGTCGCCGGGTCGCGTGGAGCGGCTTTCTGCACCGCCTTGTGGATTTCAGGAACGCCATGGCCGGCGACGTCATAATAAGTGACCTCCACATTGGGGACGTCGCTGAAGCGGGCGAGCGTTTCGGCGACAGGCTGAGGAGCGACCTGGGCCGCCCGAGGCGCATTCGGCGGGCCGCGGGGAATGGTGAGAGCCGGCTGCAGCGCGGCCAATATGATCATCAACGGCATCGGCTCAGTCTGGCCCGGAGCACGCGGTTCAGCAATGGAGGCCTGAAGCGGCTCGTCGGCCGCGCCGCCAAAATTTGAACCCGCAGCTCAGATTCGCCACTAACGCCGGGCGGCTGCTAAAGCCGCCCGCTCCAACAAGAGAAAGCTGCGCGATGAGTGACGGTTCGGTCCACAAAGGCGAATGTTTCTGCGGCCAGGTCGCGGTGGAAGCGAGCGGTGATCCAGTGGCACAGGGTTATTGCCATTGCGAAAGCTGCCGGAGGATTGCCGGCGCGCCCGTCCGGGGCTTCACCGTGTGGCCGAAGGATGCCGTCCGAGTGACGCGCGGCGAGGATCAGCTCAAGGGCTACAGCAAGACCGACTTCTCCGACCGGCGGCATTGCGCCAATTGCGGCGGGCAGGTGCTGATCAACCATCCGACGATCGGGATGGTCGACGTGCATTCCGAGACTCTGAAGGGGTTCGACTTCCAGCCTGGGCTGCACGTCAATTATCAGGAGCGGACGCTTCCGATCCGCGACGGCCTGCCCAAGTTCAAGGACTTCCCGGAGGCATTCGGCGGGTCCAACGAGACAATAGCGGAATAATCACTCCTCGGTGCGGACGAGCACGGTCTCACCAATCAGCAGGAAGAGAAGGAACGGCGCCCAAGCGGCGATGAGCGGCGGATAGGCACCGCTGTTGCCCATCGCCAGGCTGAAATTATCGGCGACGAAATAAGCGAAGCCGAGCGCCATTCCGAGGCATGCGCGAAGCAGCACCTGTCCCGAGCGCGCGAGCCCGAACGCCGCAATCGCCGCGAGCAGGGGCATGAGGAGGATCGACAGGGGTTGCGATATTTTATGCGCGAGCCCGGATTGGGCTTCGTCGACCGGACGCCCGGCCCTCTCCAGCTCGCCGATGCGCTGCTTGAGCGTCCAATAGTCAAGCTGGGTCGGATCGACCTTGGCCAAAGTCAGCTGCTGCGGGGTGATGCCGGTCATCCCGTCCATTTGGGGGTGCTTGAGGATCAGGTTCATCGGCGCGTCGTAGACGGTGACTCCGCTGAGCTGCCAATCGGGCGAGCCGGGCTTGGGGACGGCGGTCGCAGCCCGGATGACACGCGACAATATGCCCCCGGTCCGGTCGTAAATTCGCAGATCGTCGGCGCGGAAGCTCGCGCCTCGGCCGGACACGCGCCCGGCGCGGATCATGTCTTCCCCATCGAGCAGCCAGACTTCGGATAGAATCCCGCTTTCGGGCGGGATCGGCTTGTAGTCATTGTCCGACCAGGCGGTGACGATCCGGGACGACTTCACCACCAACGTCTCGTTAAAAGCGAACAGGCCCGCGGCGATGAAAATGCTGGCAAGGAACAGAGGAGCGAGAATCTGATGCGCGGAAATTCCCGCGGCCTTCATCGCCACGACCTCGCTATGCTGGTTGAGGCCGACGAAGGCGATCAACGTCCCGAGCAAAACCGAGAATGGCAGGAAGCGCGAAACCAGCAAGGGAATGCGAAGCCCGACATAATGCCAAAGCTCGGAATCGCCGTTGCCCGGAACCGCGAGGATCTTGCCCGATTCGCCGAGGAGATCGAGGGTCATCAGGATCAGCACGAGCGCGACGAGCACGGCGAGGCTTCGAGTCAGGAACAGTCGGACGAGGTAGAAAGCGAGCCGCCGCGACGGGAAAAGATTGAGGTTGATCATGCCGCGGCTCTTCTTGGCAGCAGCCCGCGGATCCAGCGCCAACTCTTGGTCGCGGTATATTCGAGCGCGCCAATCGGCTGCCCGCCCGGGCGATGCGCAAGGACGTGGTACATCCACACGATCATCACCGCGAGCAGAAGGAACGGCACCCATAAGGCGACGATTGCGTCCACCCGACCCTGTGTCGCCATCTGCTCGGCATATTGATTGACCTTGTGATAGGCGACGACCGTCACGATCGAGAGGAAGATTCCGAGCGAGGACGAACTGCGCTTGGGCGGGACCGCGAGCGCCACCGCGAGGAGCGGTAGAAGCAACATCATCACCACCTCGACCAGGCGGAAATTGAGGTCGGCCCGAGCCTCGAGCATGGCGTGACGATCCGGTGCCGCGCCGGCGTACCCGCGCATCGCCAGCTCATGCAGATAGAGCTCGTCCGACTGGGTCCCGCCGCGACGGCGGAACTGGTCGATCACCGGCAGGCTGACCGGCAGGTCATAGGTTTCGAACGACAAAGTGCGCGGAGCCGGAAACTTGGGCGAATCCTGGATCAGCCGGCCCTTGACCAGGCGGAACAGGATGGTGTCGGGGTCGTCGGTGGCGAGGAAGCGACCGCGCTCGGCAGTCGCGGCGACGGTCATCCCGTTCTTGTCGTCCATCTGAACGAAGATTCCCTGCAGCTGAGTCCCATTATTCTCGCTGCGGTCGATCCTCAGCGTCAGGCGGTGGCCGAGATGATTGAACTCGCCGACCTTGATGGCCGCTCCGAGCGCGCCGGATTTGAGGTCGAAGCGCAGCCCTTCGTAGCGATAATGCGACCAGGGCTCGAGATAGCCGACGATGGCGAGGTTCAGGGCCATCAGCGGGATGGCGTAGAAATAGGGAATCCGAAGCATCCGCCCGAAGCTGATGCCGATCCCGCGCAACGCATCGAGTTCCGACGATAACGCGAGCTTGCGGAAGGCGAGGAGGATACCGAGCATCAGGCCAATTGGAATGCCGAGCGACAGATATTCGGGAAGGAGGTTGGCAAGCATCCGCCAGACGACGCTGACGGGACCGCCTGCATCGACCACGTATTGAAAGAGGCGCAGCATCTTGTCGAGCACGAGCAGCATCGCCGCCAGGATCAGCGAGCCGATGAGCGGCACCGCGATCGAGCGGGCGAGGTAGCGGTCGATCAAGGACAGCTGCGGCAAATTCGGTCGTCCCGACACCATCATTTGGCCGCAAAGGCAGCCGACATTGGACAACGGACGGATGTGCCCTGACGGGCGCGACCGGCCGAACTGGGGTCTGTATAGCGAAACGGTCAGCGGATTCATGCCGGAAATGCTGCGACAAAGCGACGCCGCGCTGCCCGACGATTCGGGATCGGCGCCTGCTTGCGCCCACAAGCACCGGCCAAGGATCGCATTGCTGTCCAACCCCAAGTCGACCGGCAACCTCGCGCAGCTTCCGCGAATCCGCGAATATTGCGCCGACCACCCGGACGTTTTCCACTACGAGGTCGAGCACGCCAATCAGGTCGGCGAGGCGCTTAAGACCATCGCCCGAATTCGCCCCAAAGTTCTGGTGATCAACGGCGGCGACGGGACGGTCCAGGCGGCGCTGACTGAGCTCTACAACGGCGGGCATTTCGGCAGCTCTCCGCCTCCGGTCGCCGTCCTGCCGAGCGGCAAGACCAATCTCATCGCGCTCGACCTCGGCGCCCAGGGCGACCCGATCGAAGCGCTCGGAAGGCTGATCGAGATCGTTCAGGGCGACATCGCGCCCTATATCGTCGCGCGCGAGCTGATTGCGCTGCGCAGCGGAGACAGCGGGGACAAGCCGGTGATCGGCATGTTCCTCGGCGGGGCCGGACTGGCCGACACCATGCTTTATTGCCGCAACAAGATTTATCCGCTCGGCCTGCCCAACAGCATCGCCCACGTACTGACAGCGCTGGCGCTACTCGCCAAAATGTTCCTGCGGGTGAAAGCAAACTTCCTTCCGCCCGACCCGACGCCGCTCAAAGTCTCGGTGCGCGAGGAAGGCCATGCGATTAGCGGGCGCTTCTCTTTGCTGGCGGTGACAACGCTCGAGAAACTGCTTCTGTCGGGCGAGCTCGGCGGCCGCCGCGAGGGCGTGCTTAAGCTGCTCGCGGTCGAGGAACAGCCGATGTCGCTGATCCGCGGTTTCGCCGCGAGCCTCGCCGGCAAGCTCGGGCGGGCGAAGGTCCGGGGAGTCCATTTCGAGGAGGCCGACGAAATCACCATCGAAAGCGACAGCTCGGACGTGATCCTCGACGGCGAGACTTTCCGCGCCGAAACCGGGAGTCCGATCCGCCTCAATCCCGCTGCGCCGCTGTCGTTCGTCAAGCTGGCGGCGTAATCACTCATCCGTGACTGACCTGCGCACCCTCGTCGCCGAGGAATTGAGCTTGCCCGTCGATCGGCGGGTGAGCGCGATGGCCCAAGCGATCGCAGCGAAATATGGCGCGGCAAGCCGGGCGGTGCTGTTCTACGGCTCCTGCCTGAGACAGAAGCAGCTCGACGGGCTGATGCTCGATTTCTACCTGATCGTCTCCGATTACCGGGCGGCGTACGGCAAGGCGTGGCTGGCGGCGGCGAACCGGCTGATCCCGCCCAACGTCTTCTACTTTGAGCACGACGGGCTGGCGTCCAAATATGCGGTGCTGAGCGAGGTGGATTTCAGACACGAATGCTCAACCGAGGCCTGGACTGTCTCGACCGCAGCACGCTTCGCCCAGCCATCGCGGCTTGTGTGGGCTGCCAATGCTGGGGCGACAGAGAAGATCATCGATACGGTGGCCTTTGCAGCCCCAACGCTTCTCGATTGGACGCTTCCGGTTGCGGGCGATTGTGCCGGGCCGAATGTGCTGTGGGGGAAGGCGTTCAGCCTGACTTTTGCGTCAGAATTAAGGGCAGAACGTGAAGGACGCTCAACTGCCATCATCGAGGCAGAGTCGGATCGATACGATCGTATTGGTCGCGGCGCATTGCAGGTGTTAGCCATCAAATATGGTGCCGGGCCCCACGGCGAAGTTCCATTCAGTCGGAGCCGGGAGCAAGCCGAGCGCTGGTGGCGGCGCAAACAAATCAAAGGAAAGATCTACTCAGTTGCGCGCTTGGCCAAGGCGAGCTTCACCTTTGCCGGCGGCGCCGATTACATCGTGTGGAAGATCAACCGCCATGCCGGCACGAAGATTGAGTTGAAGCCGTGGCAGCGGCGGCATCCGCTGCTCGCGGCGATCAGCCTTTTGCCGCGGCTTTTGAGGTCCGGGGCGGTTCGCTAGGCATTCGCGCCAGCGCCGCCGAGACCGAGCTTGCCAGCGCTCCGACGGTGAACGGCTTGCGCAGCAGTTCGTGGCTGCGAAGATCGTCGCTTTCACCCTCCCCGACATACCCGGTGACGAACAGCACGGCGAAGTCGCGCTCCTGCGTCGTCTTGAGGTGGCGGATGAGCTCGGGCCCGGTCATTTCGGGCATGATGACGTCGCTGATGACGAGGTCGAAATCGTGCGACTTGAACAGCTCGATCGCTTCCGCTCCGCTGGAGCAGGCGACGGGCTCATAGTCGAGATCTTCGAGCGCGCCGATGGTCGCCGCACGAACCCGCGGATCGTCCTCGACGAGCAGGATGCGGGCGCCCGGGACGTGCGCCTCAGACTCGGCCTGCAGCTGCGCCGGGCGGATGCGGATCGGTGCCGCCGCCTCGGTGCGCGGGAGGTAGATGGAGACCGTGGTCCCGCGGCCGAGCTTGCTTTCGATCCCGACCTCGCCGCCCGATTGATGGGCGAAGCCGAAAATCTGCGAGAGGCCGAGGCCAGTCCCCTTGCCCACGGGCTTGGTGGTGAAAAATGGTTCGAAGGCGCGCTCCATCACCTCCGGCGCCATCCCGCAGCCGGTGTCGGTGACGCTGATCTTCACATAATCGCCGGCGCGAACGTCGCCGACCTCGTTGGCGGCGAGCTTCACGTTGGCGGTGGCGATGCGCATCATCCCCTGGCCATCCATCGCGTCGCGGGCGTTGACCGCGAGGTTGACGATCGCGTTTTCGAGCTGGTGCGGATCGACGTAGCTCGGCCAGGTATCGTCGGCCAAGTCGACCTCGACGCGAATGCGCTCGCCCAGCGTCCGGTCAAGCAGGTCGGACATTCCGCCGATGAGGTCGCGGCTGTCGACTCGTTCGGGAAGCAGGGGCTCGGAGCGGGCAAAGGACAGCAGGCGGCGGGTCAAAGCGGCGGCGCGGGTGGCGCCTTCCATCGCGTTCTGGAGATGCGCGAGAACTTCCCGCCGCGGGCCATTGAGACGCCGCTGGGCGAGGTCGATTCCGCCGACCACGACGGCAAGCATATTGTTGAAGTCGTGGGCAATGCCGCCGGTGAGCTGACCCACCGCCTCCATTTTCTGGACCTGGCGAAGCTGGGCCTCGGCCGCCTCGCGCTCGCCCGCCTCGGCCTTCAGCGCCTGGTTGGTCTCCCACAGCTCCTGGGTGCGCTGTCGAACCGCCTGCTCGAGCGCTTCGGACCGCTCGGCCTCGGTTTCGATCTGCTTGCGCGCGCGGGCGTTCTGGCGGAGCGCCTGGAACGCGACGACCCCGAGGAAGACCGCGCCGACGCCGACGAGAACGCCGAGCCAGCTCAGATAATCGGTGAAGCGGTCGGCTTCGGAGGAGAAGAATACGCTTTGGGCGAAGCGGTCGCGAAGCGTTTCGCGCTCGGCCCGCGTGACCTGCTCGAGCGCGAGGTCAAGCTTTTCGCCCGTACCCGACTTGGCCGCCGCGTAATAATAACTGATCCCGGCCTGGCCCTCGCCCTTCAACGCGGCGCGGGCGGCCAGCGACAGTTCGCCGCTGCGGATCTGATAGAGCCGCTGGACGTCGGCAACGCGCTGCTCCTGGTCAGGGCTTCCGCGGACGAGCTTGCTCAGCTGGCCGATCTGGAAGCCGGCGAGCGCCCAGTCGCTGGCATAGACGTTGCCGTTGGGGTCGACCTTCTCGTCGAGGACGAACCGGGCCAGCGCGGCTTCGGACCGCGAGACGTTCGAGCTGACGTTGCGGACGACGAGCGCGACGTCATAGGCATGGCGCTCGGCGGCGAGCGCTTTTTCGCGCGAACCGTTGGCCGCGGCGACCAGCCAAACCATGGCGAGCAGGATGAGCGCCGAGATCAGGCCGGCAGCGGCTGCGCCTCCGCGCCTCCAGTCGAAGCGGATGTCGTCCCCATCCCCGATCATCATCAGGCGGCCAATGTAGTCCCGTTAACTATTTGGCGAAAGCCAAAGGTTCCGCCGATTTTGCCGTTTTAGCTCAGTCTATGCAGCCTGTTGCACGGCCTGCCGCAGCGAACATGCCCAAGATCTCGCCAACCTGGTCCCCGGTATGAAGCGCGCACAGCGAGCAGCGGAGCAAGGTCATGCCGGCCGGGGTCGCGGGCGGGCGGGCGAGATTGACGTAGAGGCCCTCTTTCAGCAGCGCCTCCCACATCGCCGCGCCGGTCTCGAGGTCGGGCATGATGACCGCGATGATCGCCGACTGCGGTTCGTCGGTGCCGAGCTGGAAGCCGAGCTGGCGAAGGCCCGCGTGGAGCCGCTTCGAATTCTCCCACAAGTGAGCGCGCTTGTCGGCGCTGTCCATCAGCTTGTGAATCGACGTCGCGGCGGTGGCAACGACCGAGGGCGGCAGCGAGGCGGTGAAGACGTAAGGCCGGCAGACCAGCCGCAGGATCTCGAACTTCGGATGGTTGGAAACGCAGAAGCCGCCGACCGTCCCGACCGACTTCGAAAAAGTGCCGATGATGAAGTCGACGTCGTCGATGATGCCCTGCGCCTCAGCGACTCCGCGGCCATGCTCGCCGATGAAGCCCATCGAATGGGCTTCGTCGACCAACACCATCGCTCCATTGGCCTTGGAGACGGCAACCATTTCCTTGAGCGGGGCGATGTCGCCGAGCATCGAATAGACACCTTCGAGCACCACCAGCTTGCCGGCGCCTTCGGGGATGCGTTTGAGGCGCTTTTCCAGCGCCTCGATGTCGTTGTGACGGAAGGGTACGATCTGCGCGTCGCCCATCTTGCAGCCGTCGTAAATCGACGCGTGGCTGTCGATGTCGAGAACGATGTAGTCGTCCTTGCCGGCGATCGTCGAAATGATGCCGAGGTTGGCCTGGTAGCCGGTCGAAAAGACCATGGCGTGATCCATGGCGTAAAAGTCCTTGAGCGCCTGCTCGACCGCCTTGTGGCCAACATAGGTGCCGTTGAGGACGCGGCTTCCGGTGGTGCCTGAGCCGAACTCGTCGAGCGCCTGCTTGCCGGCCGCGACGACGTCCGGATCGAACGTCATCCCCATATAATTATAGGTGCCGAGCAGGATCGTGCGCTTGCCGTTGCAGATGGCGACTGTCGGGCTTTCGACCCGTTCCATCACCAGGTTGAAGGGGTCGGTGACGCCCGATTCCAGCAGCGTCTCGCGCATTTCGATCAGGGGATCGAACTTGGAGAAAAGGTCGATCACTTGCCGGCTGTCAGCCGCTCGAGCGCATCGACCAGCTGGCCAACCGTCTCGATCTCGGCCTGCATGTTCATCGAGATGAGGACGTCGAACTCGTCCTCGATGTTGGCGACAAAATCGAGGACGGTGAGGCTGTCCCATTCGAGGTCGGTGGCGAAGCGCGTCGCCTCGGTGATCGCCACGCCCTTCTTGTTGTAGGGCGCAATGAGTTCGGCGACTTTGGCGTAGGTCTGCTGGCGGTCGGTCATGCGGGCCCCGTTAGTGCTGCGGCTGGTCTTAAGCAACGCAATGGGGCGCGAATGAGGCTGGTTTAGAGCCAGCCTCGGGCGCAGTACCAGTTCGCCGTTTGCTCCAGACCCTGGCGCGTATCGATCCGTGGGTGCCATATTTCGGGCGGGGGGCAGCGGCCGGAGCTGACCACCCAATCCGGGTGGGAGAAATAGGCTGCGCGGTCGGGGGTGAGCTTGGCCCGGCCGCGGCGCACCAGCCGGTCGATCCGAGCGGCGAGGCGCATCAGCGGCCGCGGTGCGGAGAGGCTGATGTTGCGGCGGCCGACCGCAAGCCCGAGCGCTTTGGCGAATTCCTTGTGGCTCCAGCCGTCGGGCGTGCCGTCATCGGGCTCGATCGTCAGGCCCTTCGGGGCGCCGCGGGCGGCCAGCGCGAGCAAAAGCCGGGCGAGATCGTCGACATGGATGAAGGACACTCGGCCGTTGGGCGGAAGCAGGACGATTCCGCGCTTCGCCATCTTGAATAGCTCGAGCGTCTCCTTGTCGCCTGGGCCGTAGACGGCGGGCGGACGGACGATCGCCCAGTCGAGGCCGGAGCTTTCCACCAGCTCCTCGGCGCGGGCCTTGGACGCGCCGTAGAGCGACAGCTTCGGCTCGCGCGCGGCGAGCGAGGAGACGTGAACGAAGCGGCGCACTCCGCCCGCCGTCGCGGCGGCGAGCATCGCCAGCGTTCCGGCGACGTTTCCGTGGTCGAAGGCGGCACCGTCTGGGGCGCTGATCACGCCCGCGACGTGGATCACAGCGTCGGCGTGCTCCACTAGGCCTTTCAGCGCGTCGCGGTCGTCGAGGCTTCCGGGAATCCATTGGAGGCGGCCGCGTGGCGGCTGGTCGCGGCGGGTGAGGGCGCGGACCTCATGGCCCGCGGCGAGCGCGTCGTCGATCACGTGGGAACCGACGAAGCCGGTGCCGCCGGTGACCGCCAGAATCATAAAGGCGACCAGGGCCTTTGGGATTCGGCGGCTTCGAAATCCGCGTCAGCGGCAGCGCCGAGGCGCTCGATCACCGCGTCGAGCAAAGGCTCAAGCCCATCCTCGAGCGGCGCCGACACGGGAAAGACCGGCTTGCCGGTCGCCTTTTCGAGCGCTTTGACGACCTTCGCGCGCTGCTTGTCGTCCAGGAGATCGGCTTTGGTGAGTGCGATCACCTCCGGCTTGTCGTCGAGCCCGGCGCCGTAAGTGTCGAGCTCGCCGCGGACGATGCGCCAGGCCTCAACCGGGTCTTCGGCAGCGCCGTCAATGAGATGGAGCAGCAGGCGCGTCCGCTCAACATGGCCGAGGAACCGATCGCCGATGCCGGCGCCTTCGGCCGCACCCTCGATCAGCCCGGGGATGTCGGCGAGCACGAACTCACGGCCCTTGTGGCGGACGACTCCGAGCTGGGGTCGCAAGGTAGTGAACGGGTAATCGCCGACCTTGGCGGCGGCGTTGCTGACGCTGTTGAGGAAGGTCGACTTGCCGGCATTGGGCAGGCCGAGGAGGCCGACATCGGCGAGCAGCTTGAGCCGCAGCCAAACCCATAACTCCTCGCCAGGCTCGCCGGTCTGGTGCTGGCGCGGGGCGCGGTTGGTCGAGCTTTTGTAGCTTGCGTTGCCGCGGCCGCCCATGCCGCCTTTCAGGAGCACGACGCGCTCGCCTTCCTTAGTCAGGTCGGCAAGCAAGGTGCGTTCGTCATCATCGGCGAGGAGTTGGGTGCCGACGGGGACCTTGATCACCAGATCCTCGCCGCCGGCGCCGGTCCGGTTGGAACCCGCGCCGCCCTTGCCGCGCGGGGCGCGGAAATGCTGGGTGTAGCGGAAGTCGATGAGCGTATTGAGGCCGGGCACCGCCTCGAACACGACGTCGCCGCCCTTGCCCCCGTCGCCGCCGTCGGGCCCGCCGAACTCGATGAACTTCTCGCGGCGAAACGAAACCGCGCCGGGGCCGCCGGCGCCCGACTTCACGTAGATTTTGGCCTGGTCGAGGAAATGCATCAGTCGCGGGCCCATTCGAGCGTCGGCCGGACCCAGGCGGGGAGCGGACGATAAACGATGCCGTGCCCCAGGCCCGTGTTGAGCCGGATCTCGCGAAAGGTGGTGACCGCCGGCGAGCGCCGGACCGCCGCGCCGCAGCTGCGGCCAAGCTCGTCCGATGCCTCATAGAAAGAAAGGATCGCGCCCGACAGGCGCGGCTTCCACGTGCGGATCAGCCCATCGTTGCACGCGGCGAGGAGGACGTAGCGGACCTGGGGGTTGTTGAGCCGGGTCGAAACCAGAGTCGCGATAAGTCCGCCCCTCGATGCCCCGACAACGGTGATGTGCGACGGCGGGACGCCGTGTTTCAACTGCGCGCGAATCTGGGCAACGACCTTGTCGGCGTAGGCCGAGGGATCGGTGTTCTTCGGCCGAAGCTCGCTGATGACGGTGACGCCGCCCTGTTTAAGAGCCGCAATGATCCCGGGATAATCATATACGCCGAAGCGCGGGCTGACGCCGCGCGGTCCTGAATCCTCGACGATCTTGCCGTGGAGGTAATAGACGTAACGTGGATAGTCGTAGCGCCAGTCGTCATGCGTCTGGGCGCTTGCGGCGACCGTTTCAGTCAGCAGCAGGCACGCGACCAGGCTGATGAGCCATTTCAGGGACATCGGGCCGAGTTAGGCGAAACGCGTCGGATTGTCTCGCGTCGCGGGCGGCCAGCCGTAAACCGTTCAACTTACGGAACGATTCCCCTCGCTTTGAGCTTAGGCTCCCCGGTTGAAACGAGTCGGGCGGGGGAGAATGCACGCCGAAAGCCCAGCCAAGAACCGCGACGTGCCGCCGCCGCAGGTCGGCAGCGACGAGCTCGCCGAGGGCCTGATGCTGATGCGGGCGTCGACGCTGAAGATGATCCGGCTGCAGCTTGCGATGGAGCGGCAGGACAGGCGGGTGGCGCTGGAGGCGGTCGACGACCTCGTCGAAATCGACCGGCGCCTCGAGGACTATCTCGCGGACGTGTCAACGCCGCTGATGTTCCGGCGCGAACTGGAAGCGGAGAGAGGCGCGGTCAATCGCGAGAAACTGACGCTCGCGGCGGGCGTAATTCGGCGCGAACCTCCGGAGCCTGAGCCCGAGCCCGCGACGGAAGAGCCCGCCGAAATGGCCGTTCCGGAAACCGAGGCTTGGAGCGGGTTCGAGTTCGAGGCTTACGAACCCGAGCACCGCCATCGCTCGATCAAATGGTTCGCAATCGTCCTCCTCGTCCTGTCGGCGGCTGCCTGGGCCGCCTACATGCTGGTCGACCCGCAGGCGCTGAGGACGCTGGCGGCGGAGATCGGAGCACTCCAATGATTGCGTCGGACGGCTTCTTCCGCGCCAAGGAACTCGAAGCGTACGAGAGCATGTCGCTCGACGAGCATGGCGAGATCGTCCGGCTGATCCTCGCCGAGGCGTCGCTGCTTGCGGAGAAATATCGCTATGTCGCTCGCCACGATGTGCCCCACGTCCGCGAGCTTGCGGGGCTGATCGACCTGCTGTGGCAGGAGATCGAGGAAGATAAGGCGCGGGTCCCCGAGACCAGCCCGCTCGACGAGGTCGGGACTTACTAGCCCCGAACTTCGCTGACCGAGACTTCGGCGCCTTCGCAATCGCGGAAGCGGGCGATGCGCGTGCCGTGGACTTCGCGCGGCGGACTGGTGATGGCGATGCCCTTCGCCTCGGCGTCGACGATGAACGCGTCGAGGTCGTCGACCCTTAAGCCGAGCTGGACATTGCCGGCCGGGTTCTCATCTGAAGCCGGGTGAAGCGCGAGGCTGGTGTCGCCGGTTGCGAACTCGCTCCAGAAAGGCGACGCCCATTTGAGCGTCAGCCCCAATGTGTCGCGGTAGAACGCCACCGCTTGGTCCATGTCACCGACGAACTTGATCGCATAGTTGAGGCGCATTTCCACCTCCCTCAATCGACGGGTCGCGGATAGCCGATCAGGCCTCCATGCAATAGAGGCGGCAGATGTTGTCGACGATCTCATCGATAAAGGCATCGTCGAGCGCACGGGCGGCGATGAACTTGCGGAAATAGATCGGGCCGGCGGCACAGGAGAACAGGGTTTCGCAATCGACGTCGGCGGCGAGTTCACCGCGGGCGATCGCCGCCTCGAACATCGGCTGCAGCTGTTCCATCCGGCGATCGAAGTAGGCGCGGGGATACGCTCCCCGCCCGGCCTGCAGCTCGATGGCGACGGCAAGGACCGCCGGCCCCAGCGGCGAATCGAGCGCGTCGCGCACTTTGCGGAGGACCGAGCGGAGGTCGCCGGCGAAGCTGTCGCCCACGTCCGGAAGCATGTCCTTGGCGGCAACGTCCATCAGCGCGTCGATGATCGCTTCCCAGCGGTCGGGGAAACGGCGGTAAAGGGTCGACCGTTCGATCCCGGCGCGATCGGCGACCGCGGAAAAGGTGCACGCCTGGACGCCGCCTTCGGCGAGCAGCTCGATGATCGCGTCGTGAACGCGATTGGTGACATCCGCCGTCCGGCCCCCCGGCCGGCGGGCAACTCCATTCTGGACCAAAGTTGACATACGGTTCAACTTTCCCTAAACGCAACAAGTTGTAGCATTAACTGGATGCTCCTTACATGTCGATGAACAATTTCCGGTCCGCCCGTGGCGGGCCGTTTTCTTTGCTGTTTTCCGCGGGAATCCGGGTTCGCCCGGCCGCGCTCGACCGATGAGGCGGAGCGCCGTGAATCGCGGCCTTCGAGTCCTTATTACCGGGGCGGCCAGGGGCGTCGGCCTAGCCAGCGCATATGCATTCTCGGAGCGCGGAGCCGAGCTGATCCTGTGCGACAGTGACGGGACGGCGCTGACCCAGGCGAGTGACTCGGCCGGCGGCTTCTCGCGCTTCTGCGATGTCGTGTCGGAAGCGAGCGTCGCCGTCTTCGCGGCGGAAATCGACGCGCGGTTTGAGAGCATCGACGTTGTGATCAACGCGGCCGGCGAGGGATATGTGCGCACTCTCGGAATGACCCAAATGACCCGCGCGCTGCTTCCGATCCTGAGACGGGGAAACGGCCGGCGGTTGATCGTCAACGTCGCACCTGCCGGGGGAATGACGGCGCAGGGAATGTTTCCCTACGCCAGCTCGCGCGAAGGCTTCCAAGGACTTTCGGACGCCCTCGCCGACCAGACCCGCGGCTCGCTGATCGACGTGGTCAGCATCACGCCCTGCCCGCGGCTCGACCCGGCGGCTGCGGAAGCGCCCTTCTATCGGATCGAGCGAGTGGACGAGGGCCGGACCGCGCAGCGCATCCTGGAGCTGGTCGCTTCGGCGCGGCCGGAATGGCGCCAGCGCGACGCGCGGCGCAGCCGCCGCGCCTGAGCTCGATTCTCGAGCGAAACGCTAGGCACTTCAGATGTCTGCCGGCGTTTTAATCTAAATCAGTTCGCGGAGAGTCTGTGTCCCACGAGCGCATCGTTGCGGTTGGCCTGTTGACCCAGACCGAGCTGAATCTGCTCGGTCCGGCGTTCACCCGCGCCTGGCCGGTCGAGGAAGCGCCGGTGTTCGAAGAACTCGTGGAAGCGATCGACCAGGCCGACCGGGAACTTCAAAGCTCGCGCAACACTCGGACAACGGAACCTCGCTAAGAGCGCGGGTGATCGCGCTCGATCTGCTTGCGCAGACGGTTGACGGCGATCTCGCGCGCGGTCGAATGCGACAGGCCGAGCGCATCGGCGATCGGCTCGCCGAGCAAGGCATCGCCAAGCGCAAGCAGAACCAGCCACAGGGTCGTGTCGGGCACATGATGATCCTCGTGCCCGACGGAAAGCTCGGCAACCAGGCCGTGAATCGATTCCAGAATTCCGCCGAGAGCATCGCGGTTACCGGACAGGATCATCCAGGCGGCGAGCGCTCCGGCGCCGCCCTTGCCGAAGGCATCGAAGGTCATGTCGACGATGTCGCGAGCGTCGGCTTCACCGGCGCGGGCGCGCTCCACCGCCTTGGCGATCTTGCCGTTGACCCGGTCGGCCATCGAACGCGCGAGCTCGGACTGAAGCCCGGCGGCGGATCCGAAATGGTGCAGCAGGTTGGCGTGGGTCCGGCCGACTTCGGCGGCAACCGCCTTCAGGGTTACCGCCTGGGGTCCGCGCTCCAGCAGGATTCGGCACGCCGCATCGAGCGCGGCGGACCGGCTTTCTTGCGGGCTCAGGCGTTTCCGAGTTATTGACATCAGTGTAAGTTAGTCTAGCTTCGCCGTCATGAGCACCGCCATTCTTCCCACGCCCGCCAATCTCAGCATCACCCCGCGCGACCGGCGGTTCGGGCGCGATGCCGCGGCGCCGCGTCTTTGGCACGGCGGGCGCGTCGAAGCGACCGCAATCTACAATGCGCTTTCCAGCACCTTCCCGATTGGCGAGGCCTATTTCGTCGAAAGCGTCCGCGCGGTTCGCCACGGCGCTCCACCCAAGCTCGCCGAGGAAATCAAGGCCTTCACCACCCAGGAAGCAATCCACAGCCGCGAGCATGACGCGTTCAACAAGCGCGCGGCGGAGGCGGGTTACGATCTGTCGAAGCTGGAACAGCGCGTCGAGGAGCGGCTGGCGGTGGCCCGCGCCCGCGGGTCATTCGCCAATGTCGCGGCGACCATGGCGCTCGAGCATTTCACCGCTATCCTCGCTCACCAGCTGCTCGCCAATCCCGCACATCTCGAGGGTGCGGAAGACGAAACCGCCGATTTGTGGCGCTGGCACGCGTGCGAGGAGATCGAGCACAAGGGGGTCGCTTACGACACCTGGCTGTTCGCGACGCGCGACTGGTCTCGGTGGAAGAGGTGGAAGGTCAAGGCCAAGGTCATGCTCTACGTGACCCGCAATTTCCTCGTCGACCGGACGGCCGGAGCGCTCGAGTTGATGCGTCAGGACGGTGTCACCGGCATCCGCGCGTGGCGGCTGCTGCTGACCTACCTGTGGGTGCGCCCGGCGATGTTCCGCAAGATTTTCGCGGCCTGGCTCAAATATTTCCTGCCCGGCTTCCACCCGTGGAACGAGGACGACCGGCATTTGCTCGCCGCCTACGACGCGTGTGCAAAGGACGCGCCCGAGCCGACACGGAAAGTGCGGCGCGCGGCTTAAGCGGCCAGCGCGCCACTCTCCTCGCCACCGCCGTCACCAGCGAGCCGCAGCCGCATCAGCCGAGCCGGAACGTCGGTGCCGCGGGCGCAGCTGAGCCGCGGCGCAACGAGGCCGGTCGATTCGAAGCCGAGCTTCTCCAGCACTCGGCCCGAAGCCGGGTTGTCGAGGAAGTGCGAGCCTTCGAGGCTGGGAAGGCCAAGCATCCGTGCGATGTCGAGCAAGGCGCGGCAAGCCTCGGTCGCATAGCCGCGGCCCCAGAAGGAGCGTGCGATCCAATAGCCCAACTCGACGGCGCCGGATGCCCGGCGGGCAAGGCCGCATGATCCGACCAGTTGCGGGGCGCCCGTCGTGCGCTCGAATATCAGCAGCGACGGCAGCACAGGATCGCGCGGGCTGGCGAGAAAAGCCTCGGCATCGCGCAGCGTGTAAGGCCACGGAACGACCGCCAGGTTCATGACGACCGCCTTGTCGGAAATCGCCCCGGCAAGCGCCGGCGCGTCCTCCGGGAAGCCCGGTCTCAGCAGCAGTCTTGGCGTTCTCGCGAACATTTCTTTTCTCCTCGACCCGGCCGCTACGAGTGGCCGGCGACAGCTTCGGGAGAAGGCAATGAAAAAGGGGAGACCCCTTCCGGGGCTCCCCTTCTCCCTGTCTGGTCTCAATCCGTTAGGATCTCGTCCGGGCCGCCCCTTTGAGGGAACGGTCCCTTTCTGACCGTTCCTATGCGTTCGCTTCCGTAATCGGCATGACGTGGACGTATTTGCGCCCGAGCTTGCCGTCGCGGAATGCGACCTGGCCGTCGGTAAGCGCAAAGAGGGTGTGATCCTTGCCCAGGCCGACATTGTCCCCCGGATGCCACTTGGTGCCGCGCTGACGCACGATGATGTTGCCGGCGAGGACCGATTCCCCACCGAACTTCTTCACGCCGAGGCGCTTGCTCTCGCTGTCGCGGCCGTTGCGGGACGAACCGCCTGCTTTCTTATGTGCCATCGCTGATTACTTCTTCTTCGGAGCTTTCTTGGCCGCGGCCTTAGCAGGTGCAGCATTTTCTGTCGAGGCGGCTTTCGCTTTGGGCGCGGCCTTCTTGGCCGGCTTCTCAGCGCCGGCTGCCTTGGCGTTGCTCGGCGCCGGGCTCTCGGTCGGCGTGCCGACCACGTCGCCAGCCTCGTGCTGATCGGCCGTCGTCTCGGCGGTTTCCTTCGCACGTGCAGCAGCGGACTTGCCGGCTCCGGCCTTGGGGCCTTCCCCGCCCTTCGGCGCAGCCTTCGCCGGCTTCTCGGCCTTGTGATCGCCGATCGCGACGATCCTCAGGATCGTGTGCTGCTGGCGATGGCCCTTCTTGCGGCGATAATTGTGGCGGCGACGCTTCTTGAACACCGTCACCTTCTCGCCCTTGGCCTGGGCGACGATCTCGGCCGCGACGGTTAGACCGTCGGTCTTCTTGAGATTACCGCCGTCGCCGGCGAGCAGAACCTCGCCCAGCGTGACCTTGTCACCGGCGTTGCCGTCGAGCTTCTCGACGACGATCTTGTCTCCCGGGTGGACGCGATATTGCTTTCCGCCCGTGCGCACGACTGCGAACATTGGCTCTTCTCTTCTCTAGAAATCCTGTCCCGTGCGCGTGCGTACGCTTGAAAAAGCACTGCGGCGCTCGGGAGAGCGAGCCGCCTATGGCAGGGGACGGCGGGTGTCAACTAGTGCTGGAGTTGCTCGCGCAGCCGGTAGCGGCCGCCTTCGAGGCGATCGAACATTTCCGCGAGAGCGGGGTGCTCAACCGGCTCCTGGCTGTCGTCCACGACCAGATTCTGCTGGCTGACGTAAGCGACGTAGGAGGTCTCCGAATTCTCAGCGAGGAGATGGTAGAAGGGCTGGTCCCGGCGCGGCCGCAGCGCCTCGGGGATCGACTCATACCACTCCTCAGTGTTGGCGAACTCCGCATCGACGTCGAAGATCACGCCGCGGAAATCGAAGATCCGGTGGCGGACCACCTCGCCGATCGCGAAGCGGGCTTGGGGCATGTCGATCGACCGGGCCATGCCCGGCAAACGATCGAAAGGTTCAATCGGGGTCATGCCTTCCTATCTAGGGCGGACTGGACCCTAGGCAACCGCCCGAGGCGCTGCTAGGGGCCCGCGTCTCGACCAAGAGCCGGCGTTCGTCGGCGAACGCACTCTCGAGCGGAGAGGTGGCTGAGTGGTCGAAAGCACCGCACTCGAAATGCGGCGTACGGGCAACCGTACCGTGGGTTCGAATCCCACCCTCTCCGCCAATACCGTCGTCTTTCCAGAGTCGCCTGGATGACTCAGCCGAACTTCGCCCGAGTCGCGGCGATTCCGTTCCAGAGTCCGTTGCCGCGTCCCAATTCGGGACGTGCCCAGCGCGCTTTTTTGTCGGATCGCCAACACTTTGCAGCGCGCTGTTCCGAGTCCGATAAACGCCGCTATTAAACAAGTGTTAAGCATTTCGCGCACGGAACCGTCATGTCGCGCCGTGCGGACAACACAAACCTATCATACAATTGAGGCATCCTATTATTATCCGCAGGCAGCAGTCGTCTTACCGTTCAGCCTAATGTGTAACCGTGACCGACATAGTCTCCTAGATGTGATCAGCAGTAATATTAAAGACGTTAACTAAGTTTTACTTATGTCATCGAGCTGAAATGATTCAGGTTGCGGCCCGTCTCTTTCTGACAAGCTTGCCAAATCCACCAGCCGGTGGTCTTTGTTTCGCGAGCGCGGGATTCCGACTCTCCACGTTAACCTTTTCCGTTGAACGGAAGCGGCACTGGGAGCCACAAATTCCGAATGCGAAATTGACCGTCGCGGGGTTGCTCCGCGCCGGATGAAGGCAGGGGTGATCACATGGGGTACGAAAACAAGACCGGCTCGATCAGCAGCGCGGCTCCGGCCGATGCGCACAACGACGCCGACACGCTCGCCAACGGCAGCAATGGCCCGGCGACCGGTAACGTCATCACCGGCGCGGGAACGACCACCGGCAAGGCCGGGGCGGACGCTCCGCAGAGCGGCCATGTCGTCGCGGTTCGCGGCGCCGGCGGCACGGATGCCTCCGACAACGGCCAGAGCCTGCATGTCGACGGCCGCTTCGGCACCCTGGTGATCGATGAGCACGGCAATTATAAATATGTCGCGGACGGCCACGCGCCGCAGAACTTCCGCGACCTCTTCCAATATACGCTCGCAGACTCGAAGGGCGGCCGTTCGGTCGCCGACCTGGTGATCAGCCGCGGCGGCGAATTCCAGGTGAGCGAGAATGCGCAGAAGGTCATTCCTGGTCCCGACGGCGTTGTTACCCTGCCTGCCGGCGTCGACCTGAATGACGTGCACGTGGTCGGCCGCGATCTCATCGTCACCATGCCCGACGGCTCCCAGATCGTAATCGTCGATGGCGCGGTGTTCGTGCCGCAGCTCGTGCTGGGCGGAGTCGAGGTCCCCTCGACCAACCTCGCCGCGCTGCTGATCGACGCCGAGCCGCGTCCGGCGGCCGGCACCCCGCAGAGCAGCGGCGGCAATTTCGACGTTCCGGTTCCACCGCTGGACCCGGGCGTTCCCCTCGGCGACCTGATTCCGCCGACGGAGCTCAGCTTCACACCGCCGACCTTCCATGAAGTGAACGGCATCATCAATCGCGAGCCGACGATCACGATCGAGCCCGACGGCCAGCCCGCGTCAGTTGCTGCGGTGGACAGCGTCAATGAAAAGGGATTGCCGACCCGCAACGGTGGCGAGCCCGCCGGTTCGGGCGAAATCGCCGACGGCAATGGTGGCAACAACAGCGACACCAGCGAAACGCACGGTGGGACGATCATCATCGATTCGCCCGACGGCGTTGACGGCGTCACCATCAATGGCGTGCTCGTCACCGGCGTCATCGGCCAAACGATTGCCGGCGCATTTGGAACGCTGACCATCACCGGCTTCAACGGCGACAACATCCTCTACAGCTATACCCTCAACGACAATACGTCGGGCGACAACACGCACGACGACTTCAGCGTGACCGTGACTGATGATGACGGCGACCAGGCGACTGCCACGCTTGTCGTGAACATCATCGACGACGTGCCGACGGCGCGTCCGGATACGGATTCCATTCCGGCGGGCCAATTTGGTCCCGCCACCGGCAACGTCATCACCGACGCGTCGGCCGGCGACAATGGCGACGGCGACAACGGAGCCGACACGGTCGGCGCCGACAATGCGCACATCTCGCTGGTGACGGGATTCAACGGAAGCAGCGACAACAGCGGCCCGTTCGTCGTCAACGGCCAGTATGGCGTGCTGACGATGCAGGCGGACGGTAGCTACAGCTACACCCGCAATCCGGGCACTCCCGGCGGCGTCAATGATGTCTTCAATTACACGCTCACCGACGGTGACGGCGACACGTCGAGCACCACGCTGACCATCAGCATCGGCGACGCGACCCCGCAGACCGGCGAAAATCCGCTGATCCGCTTCGACGACGACGCCCTTCCTGGCGGCAACCCGGGCGGCGTCGGCGACGACAGCCCCGACACCGTCAACGCGACCGGCCAGCTGGCCGGCTCGGGCGGCGACGGCCCGATCTCGTTCTCGGTGCAAACCTCGGGCGCGCCCGCGGGCTTCAGCTATGTGTCCGGCGGCGCGGGAATCGTCCTGATCCAGCAGAACGGCCACACCGTCCTGACCGTGACGGTCAACGCCAACGGCACCTACAGCGTCGTTCAGAATGCGCCGATCGACCATCCGGCCGGCAGCAACGAGAACAACCAGGTCTTCACGATCAACTACACCGTGACGGACCAGGACAATGACAGCGCTCCGGGCACGTTCACGATCAACGTCGACGACGACACGCCGACGGTTGGGATTGCCGATCGCGGCACGCCCAGCCTGACGGTCGACGAGACCGATCTCGGCACCAACGCGACGGCGAGCTTTGCCAGCAATTTCGAGCATAGCTTCGGCGCGGACGGTCCAGCAGCGGCCAATTCGCTCGTCTACACGCTCGGCATCAGCGCTCCTGGCGCCGACAGCGGGCTGATCGACGTCGCGACCGGCGAGCACGTGCTCCTGTCGGTTACCGCCGGCGGGGTGGTCGAAGGCCGCACCGCGATTGGCGGCGTGCTCGTGTTCACCGTCAGTGCCGCCCAGAACGGCGACGTCACGCTCGACCAGCTTCGCGCCGTGACGCATCCCGACACGAACAACCCCGACGACAGCGTCACCCTCAGCGCGGGCAATCTCGTCACTCTGACGCTGACCGCGACCGACCATGACGCCGACAGTGCGAGCCAGACGCTCAACATCGGCCAGAGCCTCCACTTCGAGGACGATGGACCGTCGATCAGCACGACGGGCACGGAGCCGACCCTGACGGTCGACGAGACGGTCCTCGCGACCAACGCTTCGGCGTCGGTTGCGGGCGCTTTCACCAGCGCGTTTGGTGCCGATGGCGCCGGAACGGTCACCTATGCCCTCGGGACGGCCGGCGGCAACAGCGGCCTGGTCGACACGCTCACCGGCCAGAACATCGTGCTCGTCAACAATGCGGGCGTGATCGAAGGTCACGTCGGCAATGCGGCGGGCCTGCTTGCCTTCACCGTCAGCATCGACGGCTCGGGCAATGTCACGCTCGACCAGATCCGCTCGGTCGTTCACCCGAACACCAGCAACCCCGACGACAGCGTCACGCTCAGCGCCGACAACCTCGTCACGATCACCGCGACGGTCACCGACCGCGATGGCGATCACCAGAGCGCGGTCCTGAACTTCGGTCAGAACCTCGTGTTCGAGGACGATGGTCCGTCGATCACCTTGTCGGGCACCGAGCCGAGCCTTACGGTCGATGAGACGGTTCTGGCCGTCAACGCCGGCCCGACCAGCTTCGCCAGCGCCTTCACGCCGGTGTTTGGCTCGGACGGTCCGCTGGACGCGGATCACAATGGCGTCGCTGACGCGGGTGCAGTCACCTACACGCTCGGCATCAACGCCGGTTCGACGGGTCTGGTCGATACCCTGACCCATGAAGCGGTGGTGCTGTCGAACAACGGCGGCGTCATCGAAGGCCGCACTGCGACCACCAACCAGCTGGTTTTCACCGTGACGGTGAGTGCCACGGGCCAGGTCACGCTCGACCAGCTCCGCGCGGTCGTTCACCCGAACACCGCCAATCCGGACGACAGCGTCACGCTGGCGGCGGACAACCTCATCACGCTGACCGCGACTGCCCATGACGGCGACGGCGACACGGCCAGTGCGACGCTCAACATCGGCCAGAACCTCAACTTCGAGGATGACGGCCCGAGCGCGAACAACGACACCGACGTGACCAGCAACGTCACGGATACGGCGGACGGCAACGTCATCACCGGCGTCGGCACTACCGAGGGCGCGGCCAACCACGACAATCCGGGCGCCGACGGCTTCGGCTCGATCACCAACCTGGTGGGCTTCAACGGGAGCACCGACGGCAGCTCGGCTGGTGGCGGGTTCGATGTGAACGGCCAGTTCGGCACGCTGCACATGAATGTCGACGGCAGCTACACCTACACGCGCACCAGCGGTGCCGGCGGCGCAACCGATACCTTCACCTACACGTACGTGGACGGTGACGGCGATCCGGCGACGGCGACCCTGACCATCACTCTGGCCGACAACACGCCGGTCGCGGGCACGGTCAACGTCGGCCTCGACGACGATGCGCTCGCCAACGGCAACCCCGGCGGCATCGGCGACGATCCCGACTCGGTCAACGCGAGCGGAAACCTGCCCGGCTCGGGCGGCGACGCTCCGCTGACCTTCGGCGTACTGCTGACCGGTGCTCCGGCGGGCTTCACTTACGTCTCTGGTGGCGCCGGCATCGTGCTCGTGCAGCAGGGTGGCGTCACGGTGTTGACGGTTACGGTCAACAGTACGACCGGGGCCTACTCGGTAGTCCAGAACGCGCCGATCGACCATGTCGCTGGCAGTGACGAGAACAATCAGAACTTCACAATCACCTACACAGTGACCGATCAGGACACGGACGTCGCCAACGGCACGATCAACATCAGTGTTGACGACGATACACCGACGGTCTCGGCCAATGCCGGCGTGCAGCTCGACGACGATGCCCTTGCGGGCGGCAACCCGGGCGGCATCGGCGACGACGCCAACGCGACGAACACCAGCGGAACGCTGGCGCACTCCTACGGCGCCGACGGCGCGGGCTCGGTCGCTTACCTGACGACGGGCGCTCCCGCCGGCTTCAGCTACGCCCTCCAGGGCAACGGCGACCTATGGGTGATGCAAGGCGCGACCCACGTCCTGACGCTCACCGTCAACAGCTCGACGGGCGCCTATACGGTCAGCCAGGTTGCGCCGATCGTTCATGCGGCGGGCAGCGACGAGAACAACCAGTCGTTCACGATCAGCTACCGCGTCACGGACGGTGATGGCGACACGGTCGATGGTTCGATCAGCGTCAACGTCGACGACGATACCCCGACCGTTTCGGCCAATGCCGCGGTCCAGCTCGATGACGATGCGCTCGCGGGCGGAAACCCGGGCGGCATCGGCGACGACGCCAATGCGACCAATACCAGTGGCACGCTGGCGCACAGCTATGGCGCGGACGGCGCGGGTTCGGTTGCCTACCTCACGACGGGTGCTCCGGCCGGCTTCAGCTACGCCCTCCAGGGCAATGGTGACCTGTGGGTGATGCAGGGTGCGACGCACGTGCTGACCCTGACGGTCAACAGCTCAACCGGTGCCTATACGGTCAGCCAGGTTGCGCCGATCGTTCACTCGGCGGGCGGTGACGAGAACAACCAGTCGTTCACGATCAGCTATCGCGTCACCGATGGCGATGGCGACACGGTGGACGGGTCGATCAGCGTCAACGTCGATGACGATACGCCGACGGTCTCGGCCAATGCAGCGGTTCAGCTCGACGACGACGCGCTTGCGGGCGGCAACGCCGGCGGCACGGGCGACGTCAACCCCGACACGGCCAACCTGACCGGCACTCTGGCGCACTCCTACGGTGCGGATGGCGCAGGCTCAGTGGCCCTGCTCGGGACCGGCGCACCAGGAGGCTTCACCTATGACACGAGCACGCCGGGCACGCTGCTGATTAAGCAGGGCGCGACGACCGTGATCACGGTGACGGTCAATCCGTCCACCGGCGCTTATACGGTCGTGCAGAACGCGCCGATTGCGCATGCGGCAGGCGGCGACGAGAACGACCAGGCATTCACGATCAACTATCGCGTCAGCGACAGTGATGGCGACACCGTTGACGGCTCGATCGTCATCAACGTTGACGACGATACTCCAACCGTTTCGGCGAACGGGACGCAGCCCTCGCTGACCGTCGACGAGACGATTCTCGCGACCAACGCCAGCGCCGACTTCTCCGGCATCTTCAGCCACTCGTTTGGTGCTGACGGTGCAGCCGCGGCGAATTCGATCGTCTATACACTCGGAGTCAGCTCGTCAGGTGTCGACAGCGGTCTCATTGATACGGCGACCGGCCAGCATGTGCTTCTGACCGTCAACGGCAGCGGCGTAGTCGAGGGCCGGACCGCGGTCGGCGGCGACCTCGTGTTCACTGTCAGCGTCAACGGATCGGGCTCGGTCACGCTGGACCAGATCCGCGCTGTCGTTCATCCGAACACCAGCAATCCGGATGACAGCGTCAGCCTGACGGCCGACAATATGATCACGTTAACGCAGACGGTCACCGACAAGGACGGCGACAGCGCGTCGGCCACGGCGAACATCGGCCAGAACCTCAATTTCGAGGATGACGGGCCGACTCTGGGCGTGGTGCAGAACCAGCAGACCGACAACAACCCGGCGACGACGCCGGCGATCGGCACGCTGCACTTCACTCCCGGCGCTGACGGCGCGGGATCCACGATGACGATCACGGCGGACGTCACGGGCCTCAAGTCCGGCGGCTTCAACCTCGTCACCGTTCAGTCCGGCAACGTGCTGACCGCATACCAGGACACGAACGGCGACGGCATTCACCAGGCCGGTGAAGCAACCGCCGTGTTCACGCTGACGGTAAATCCGAATGCGGGAACGTCCGGTCAGTATGTGTTCGACCTGATCAACCCCCTCGATCCGACTATCACAGATACCCCGATCGGCGGTTCCTCGTCGTTCGGCGCGGGTCCGACGGGCTTCCAGGTTCTCGACGACACCGGAGGCGCGCATCTGTCGGTCTTGACCGGTTACAACACCACCGCCAGCTTCAACGAGGCGACATGGCTCTCGACCGGCAGCCTGACGTCGGCCATGATCACCGACGCGGGGATCAACGGCTCGACCACCGGCTGGGGCGTCGACAACAACGTCTTCAGCGGCACGAACGAGTTCATGTTCTTCGATTTCGGCGCGCAACCGCTGGCGGATCCTGATGGTCCGGGCGGAATCGATACATCGACTTCGGGCGCGACATTGCCGAACATCAGCACCGCGACCTTCGACTTCATCCAGTACACGACGGCTGATGATATCACCTATGTCGTGCATTACACCGACGGGACGTTCGACTCAGGTCACGTTCCTTCGGCGAACATGGATGCGAGTGGACCGGACTGGACGTTCACGGCGGACGCGGGCAAATTCATTGCCGACATCCAGCTGTACACCAGCGGAACAGGCCCGGGTAAGGTCGACCTCGTTTCGGTTGGCGTGCAAACGTCGACCCTCGACAAGACGATCCCGTTCACGGTTCAGTTGACCGACGGTGACGGAGACCCGACTTCGACCGGCGCGTTCAGCGTTCATGTCGCGACAGGGCTGTCGCCCAATGCTCCGGCCGCTCAGGAGATCATCACCAAGGAGGCCGCCACACAGGAGGGTCTGAATACGACGAGCCTGGCGACGACCAGTGACACGCACCACGGCAGCCAGCAGACGGCAACCAACAGCAACAATGTGCTGATGGGTGCTTTCGCTGCCGCCGGCCTGCTGGCGTCGGACTCGCTTGCTGCAGCCCCGCTGCACGGCGACCTGCACGCCAGCGTCAGTCCGCTGGCGACCGCGGCGTACCACGCGCAGAACCTGGCGCCGATCGCGCTCGACTCTGTGAGTGGTATCCACGGCGACTCGATGCCGGCGCTGGCTTCGACGAAGGGCATGATTACGAGTGATGCGGCGAGCCTCCATTCGGCGCCCGAGCAGGTCACTGCTCATGCGCTGGTCGGCGGCGGCGAGGTCCAGCATGCGGCGTTCGCGTCGCTCCTGCAGGGCACCGAGGTCTCGGCGCACGGCGGCGGCTCGATGCCGACGATGGCGCCAGTCCTGGCCATGCCGTCGGCGCAGCAGCTGGTTTCGCTGAACAACGGCGGCGCCAGCAGCGCCCAGCACAATCAGGCCATCGGCCAGGTCCTGAGCGACGCCCTGCATGGCGGCACCAGCGCTCCGGCACTCGAGACGGCGCTCAACTCGCTTCCTCACGGAGCGGATGCGCTCAGCGTGCTGGCGAGCCAGCATGGCATATCGATACCGGACGCCGTGGCATTTGGCGGGTTCATGGCAGCTCACACGGCATTCTCGATGGAGACCGCGATGGTTCACGTCGATGCCGCTCCGCTGCATGCATAGTTTGCGTTAGACTAGACGAATCGGGGCCCCCGCTTGTGGACTGTGGGGGTCCCGCAATGACCAGAAGGGGGTACCATGACAAAGAAGCACTGGACGATGATCGTTCCCGGAGCGGTGCTGCTGTGCGCGTCACCTGCATTCGGCGTGGAACTGCGTGACGCCGTTCAATCGGCGCTCAACACCAATCCCGAAATCCGGCAGGCGGTCGCCAACAAGGCCGCTACGCGGGAAGAAAGGGTCCAGGGCCAAGGCCTGTGGTACCCGCGCATCTCGGTCGAAGGATCGGTCGGCGTGCGCAGCCTCAAGAACCCGACCCGTCGGTCGATCGGCATCGCCGACCAGACGCTGTATCCGATCGAGGGCGACCTCATCGTTCAGCAACTGCTGTATGACAGCGGTGGTCGCGAGGCCGAGATCCGTCGCCAGGCGTCGCGCACCGACGCGGCCGCGGCCCGGATCGAGGAGCGGTCTGAGTTCGTCGCGCTTAACGTGTCGCGGACCTATATCGATTACCTGCTGCAGCAGCGGCTGGTCGCGATCGCCCAGGACAACGTCACGTTCCATGAACGGCTGGTCGGCGACCTTCGTGAAGGCGTCGCCAAGGGTTCGATAAGCATCGCCGACCAGCAGCAGGCCGAAGAGCGGCTGCAGTCGGCACGCGCCCGCGTGACCGAGGCCCGCGAGGATCTCGACACCGCCGCGATCACCTTCCGCACGCTGACGGGCGTTCCGATCGACACCGTGTCGCTGCCGCCGGACGTGTCGCAGTGCATGCCGACGAGCCTCGAGGACGCCGAAGCGTTGGCTCGCGGGAACAACCCCCGCGTGCAGGAAGCGATCGCCGACCTCAATACGGCTCGCGAGGAAGTCCGTGCGGCGAAGGCCGATATCGGACCGAAGTTCTACCTCGAGGGCCGCGCCCGCGCCGGTCACGACATCGACGGCTTTGCCGGACGGACCACCGACCTGCAGGCCAATGCCGTGCTTCGCTGGACGCTCTACAATGGCGGAATCAAGGAAGCCAACGTGCGCGAACAGCAGAACCGGGCCGATGAGGTCCATGGACGGCTGTTCCAGGTTACCCGCCAGGCCGAGGAGGATACGCGCACCGCGTGGAGCCGCCTCACCAACCAGACGGCGCTGGTCAGCGAGCTCGAGACTCAGGCGAAGATCTCCGACGATGTGCTGCTTTCGTATCGCGAGCAGTTCAACATCGGCCGGCGCTCTTTGCTCGACGTGCTCGATGCCCAGAATACGCGCTATAACGTGCAGCAGCAGACCGAGACCGCTCGTCTTGCCAAGCTCTACGCGCAATATCGTGTGCTCGCGGCGGCCAACAAGCTGATCGAGTGCCTCGGCGTGCAGATGCCCGCCGCCGCGGCCGGCACGGAGCGCGCGCGCTTCCATGTCAACCCGATCCCGCCGGCGGACCTGCAAGAAAACAGTGTCCCATATCCGGCCATCGGCTCGGCACCCGCTGGACCTCCGGCAACCTCTCCGGGCATGGCGATGGCCAGCCCGACAAACCAGCCGGAAGGCCGGTAAGAGAGTGAGAAGGACGGTTCGTGAGTTTCATGCATTGGCTTGATGCGGAACGGTCGCGTGAAATCGACCCTGTCCTTGACTGCCTAACCTACCTCGCGCGCGAGGCGGACCGGCCATCGTCGCCGGTTCTCCTCCGCGCGGGTCTTGCCCTTGCCGACGACGGCACGCTCCCATTCCACCAGATTGAACCCGCACTCGACCAGGTGGGAATGCGCGCTCAGCCCGTCACCCGGCGGCTGAAGGGATGGCCGGAGACCAAGCTTCCGGCAGTGATAGAATTAACCGACGAGCGCGCCGCGGTGCTGCTCGAAACGCGCGACGGAGATGGCCTCGTCTACGCCCCGGGGCTCGCCGAGCCGAACTGGATCAAGCTCGAGGAACTCGAGCCGGCCTATACCGGCCGCGCGGTCGTGGTCGAAACCGACCCGACCCGCGAGCGCGAAGGCGAACGCCCGTGGGACAAGGCTAAGCGCACCCACTGGTTCTGGTCCGAAGTGTGGAAGGTCCACAAGGAATTCCGGCCGGTCCTGCTGGCCGCGCTCATCGTCAACCTGCTCGCCTTCGCGATGCCCTTGTTCACGATGAACGTTTACGACCGCGTCATCCCCAACAAGGCTATCTCGACCTTGTGGGTGCTGGCGCTCGGCGTGATCCTCGCGCTGGGCTTCGACTTCATGCTCCGAGTCGCGCGGGCACGAGTGATCGACGAGGTCAGCCGCAAGCTCGACGCCAAGCTGTCGCAGAAATTGTTCGAGAAAGTGATGAACCTGCCGATGGCCGAACGCCAGGGCAGCACCGGCGCCTTCGCTCGCCGGGTGTCCGAGTTCGAGCAAGTGCGGGACTTCTTCGCCTCGACGACCGTCGTCCTCCTCGTCGACGTCACGTTCCTCGTCCTTTTCCTAGGACTGATCACGCTCCTCGCCGGATGGCTGGTGTTCGTTCCGATCGCCGGAATCGCGCTGATGCTCTTCGCCGGGCTCAGCCTGCAGCGGGCAATGGGCCGAGCCGCGCTCGACGCGCAGGCTGATTCGAGCCTGCAGCATTCGGTGCTGGTCGAATCGATCGCCGGTGCCGAGACCCTGAAAGCGGCGCGCGCGGAAGGACAGATGCTCGGACGCTGGCGGCGCTATTCGTCGATGTCCGCAGCGACCAGCGAGCGGATGCGGCGCCTCACCGCCGTTGCGGTCAACCTCGCCAGCATCTCGCAGCAGCTCATCAGCGTCGGGCTCCTGATCGGCGGTTTCTACCGGTTCCAGGAAGGCGAGATGACGATGGGCGCGATCATCGCCATCATCATGCTTTCGGGCCGCTCGCTTCAGCCGGTCGGTCAGCTGGCTTTCCTCGTCACCCGCGGCAAGCAGGCGTTCACCACGCTCGAATCGCTGCAGCGGATGATGGACGCCCAGGACGAGCGCCAGGTAGCGATGCGCAGCATCGTTCCCGAGATTCGCGCCGGTCATATCGAGCTGGTCAACGTCTCCTTCCGTTATCCCAACGCGGGCCGCGACTCGCTCGACGGAATCAATCTCAAGATCGGGCCCGGCGAACGGATTGGAATCATCGGCCGCGTCGCCTCGGGCAAGTCGACGCTCGGCCGGGTGCTGTGCGGCCTCTACGCGCCGACTGAAGGCGAGATGCTCGTCGATGGGCTCGACAGCCGGCAGTACCACCCGCACCAACTGCGCGAGGCATTCCGCTTCGTCGCGCAGGACGCCGAGGTGTTCAGCGGAACCGTTCGCGACAATCTCATGCTTGGCGCGGCCAAGGCCAATGACGAGCAGCTGATCGACGCGGTGGTTCGCTCCGGAGCCGACATCTTCCTGTCGCGCGATGCGGCCGGCTTCGACCTCCCAGTCGGTGAACGCGGATCGCGCCTGTCGGGCGGGCAGCGGGCGCTGCTGGTGCTTGCTCGCGCGCTCGTCAGCCCGTCGAAAATGCTGTTCCTCGACGAGCCGACCGGGTCGATGGATACGCAAACCGAGCTCTATTTCATCGAGCATCTGAAGACGGCGCTGGCGCCCGACCAGGCACTCGTGGTCGCGACCCACCGCCATAACATGCTGTCGATCCTCACTCGGCTGATCGTGATCGACGGCGGCAAGATCCTGGCCGACGGGCCGCGTGACGAGGTGCTGAAGCATCTCAGCGCCCCCAAGGCGCAGCCGAAGGCGGCCGGATAATGAGCTCGCTCCCCCTTCGTCTTCGCCGGAAGGCTGCCGGACTCGGAATGGAGGTGGTCGCCGTCGCTCTGCTCGCGCTCGCTGGAATCATCGCGCTCGGAATCGCCTTGTCGCTTCGGGGCGCGGCGGATGCGTCGACGCTGAGCGTCAAAATTACGCCGACCAAGGCCGCGCAGCTGATCAATGCGACGACCGGCGCGCAGGCCGTCGACTTCCAGGCGATCGGCGACCAGGCGAAGCTGATCAACGCCGCGCTTCCGTTCGTTGGCGGGCCGCTGCATGCGGCCAGTCCGTTCGCGATTGCCGGCAGCACAACCGACCACAGCCGCGCGCTGCTGTGCATGACGCAGGCGGTCTATTACGAAGCGGGGTTCGAGCCTCTGGAGGGTCGTCGCGCGGTCGCGCAGGTCGTGCTCAACCGAATGCGTCACCCGGCATTCCCCAAGTCTGTCTGCGGGGTGGTCTATCAGGGTGCGGGCTCCGGCGTTTGCCAGTTCACCTTTGTCTGCGACGGCTCGCTGTACCGGACCCCGGCGCGCGACGCGTGGCTCCGCGCCGAGGAAATCGCGCGCCAGGCGCTCGCCGGCTACGTCGAGACCAGCGTCGGTGAAGCCACTCACTATCATGCCGATTATGTCGCCCCGCGCTGGGCGCCGATGCTCTCGAAGGTCGCTCAAATCGGCCAGCACATCTTCTATCGCTGGCCGGGCACATGGGGGCAGCCCGCCGCTTTCACCGGCCGCTACATCGGCGAGCCGCGCGATCCGCTGTCGATGCGCCCGCCCAAGCCGACCTTCTCGCCCCTGACGCCGGAAATTGCACAGGCCGCGGGACCGATCACCGACGGAACAGTGCTTCAACGGGCACCGAATGACGTCGGCGGGCTGCTCGACACGAGCAAGGGCTGGACGCTGCACATTCCGGGGCCGGACGAGAGCCCCGCTTCGGCGAGGCTGATCGCTTCGCAGGAGAAGAAGCCCGAGGCCCAGAATGATACAAGCGGTCCGGCGGCAGTCGTCGCCAGCCGCTGATTGGAGTAAGCGTAAGTTATGGCTAGCCTCCCCTTTGTTGGACCCGCGATCAAGCATCGCCAGCCGCTGACCGGCGCGCAGATGGTCATTGCCGCGTCCGCCGCTGCCTTCTTCCTCTTTCTCCTTTGGGCGAGCCTCGCCCAGGTCGACGAAGTGACTCGCGGCCAGGGCAAGGTGATTCCCTCGAGCAAGCTGCAGGTAATCACCGCGGTCGAGCCAGCGACGGTCAAGGAGATCCTCGTCAAATCGGGCCAGGAGGTGAAGAAGGGTCAGCTACTGGCACGCCTCGACAGTCCCGAAAGCCGCCAGGTTCAGGCCGAGACCGAATCTCTCCAGGCGCGGGTTTCACGACTGACGGCTGAAGGCACCGGTCAGCACGTCGAATGCACGGGCACTGACTGCGCGGGCGAGCTGGAATTGCGCCAGATGCGCGAATCCGCGGTTCAGAGCAAAGTCTCCGCGGCCCAGGCGGCTGCCGACCAGCATCGCCGCGAAGGGGCCGAAGCGGCCGCGACGATTTCGAGCCTGCAAGGCAGCCTTGCGCTCGCGCAGAAGCGGGTGACTATGCTCGAGCCACTCGCCGCGAAGAATATCGTGCCGCAGACCGATCTGCTCGACGCTCGCCGCGAGGTGAACGATCTGCAGGGTAGGATCGCGGCGGCGCGCGAACAACAGGGCAGGGCGATGGCCGCCGTCCGCGAGGCCCAGGCGCAGGCCGCGCAGGCCAATTTCGAATTCCGCCAGTCGGCGCTCGACGAGCGCAGTCAGGTCGCGGCGAAAATCGCTGTCAATGAGGAAACGTTGCGGGGCGCCCGCGGGCGTGAGCTCAGGTCTCCGGTCGACGGCGTCGTCAACGACGTGCAGGTGACGACCGTCGGCCAGTACGTTCAGCCGGGGCAGAAGATCATGGAAGTCGTGCCGATGGGCGACAAACTGCTCGTCGAAACTCGCGTTAAGCCGAGCGACATCGCCTTCATCCGCGTCAACGACAAGGCGCTGGTGAAGGTCACTGCATATGACTTCTCGACTTACGGCGGGCTGCAGGGACGGGTCGTTCAGGTGTCGGCCGACTCAATCTTCGACGAGGTCGAAAAGCAGCCCTATTTCACCGTGATCGTCGAAACCGACCGGAGCTATCTGATGGCGAGCGGCCACAAGCTGCCGATCACGCCGGGAATGATGACCGACACGCAGGTCATCACCGGACGCAAGAGCATCCTCACTTACTTGCTGAAGCCGGTCCTTAAAGCGCGGAGCGAGGCGCTTCGTGAGCGCTGATCGCCGGCACCTGCGCTGAGGTATCGGCGGCGGGCGTCAACGGGCTTTCCTCGGCGCTGGCGATATTCATCGGAGCCACCTGTACCCGATAGCCATGGGTGAAGGTCGCGTTGGCAGCGAAGGTGAAGATCGGCCGGTAATCCTGAACCCGTTCGCTATCGAGCAGCTCGTCAGTGCCATTGTCGAGCACGTACATGTGGCCGGCGGCACGGACGACAAGCACCGCATGATCGGCGCGGCGAACGGTGTCCTTGAGGATAACGAGATAGAGGTCCTTGTCGGCAAAACCGGCGCGGCGAAGCATTGCCAGCTTGGCGATGGCGAAGTCCTCGCAATCGCCCTTGCCGGCGTTCAAGGTCACATTAGCGGCCGACCACACGTCGGGGCGCCCCCAGCGGACCGAATCGTCGACGAAGCGGACGCGCTTGTTGACGTACCAGTTAACCGACTCAAGCCGCCGGACCGCGTCTTTTCCGCGCAGCGATTGAGCGAAGGTCGCGGCGACTCCGCCGACCGGAGCATGCTCGATCTGGTGCCAGCGCGCATCGAGCGGGGTGTGGCCGACGCGCAGGGCAACCGTGCCGAAAATATCTGGACGGCCGTTGGCGACGCCGGGGCTAACCGCCGGGCGGGTCTCGCGAAGGACGGCGGGAAGCAGCGGCGGACGCGAATAAGAGTAAGAGGCGGGGCGCGGCGCCGAAAGCGCGGTGACCGGCGTCCCGCTTTGCTGCGCCTTCAGGAGGTCGAGCGCGCTCGGCCCGCCGAGGATTGCCTCGGTCTTGCTTTGCGCCAACGCGGGCGCCTGGAACGAGGCCGCTGCGGCCGCAAATACGACGGCGCCAAGGGTGCGCCTGACGACTACCGACTTCTTCATGCCTGCGGTTGTCGCAGGACAAGGCGAAGACGCGGCTAAAGAGCATGGTTAAGCACACACTAACCGTGCCGAATTGGACCCATCTCGAAACTTGAAGCATTACCGCCAAAAGAATGCCGCCAGCGCTGCCGCCCGAGCCGCCGCAAGCCGCAATCGTGGTTACCGGGAAGGCGCTGCCCGAAGCCGGGTCGGATCGAGCTTATAAGGTCGAGCGGATCGACCGCAGCCAGATCGAGCAGGCGCCGAGCCACGAGCTCGACCAGCTGCTGAAGGACGTGCCGGGCCTTCAGCTTTTTCGCCGTTCGGACGCGCGGAGCGGGCACCCCACGAGCCAGGGCGTGACCCTGCGCGCACTTGGCGGAAACGCATCGAGCCGGGCGCTGCTCGTGCTCGACGGAGTGCCTCAGTCCGACCCGTTCGGCGGCTGGGTCAACTGGCCGGCCTACGACCCCGCCGACCTGACGGAGATCCGGGTCGTGCGCGGCGGCGGAAGCGTCGCCAACGGCCCGGGGGCACTTGCCGGAACGATCGAAATGGCAAGCCGCAGCGATGCCGGAGTTTCCGGAGAAGTTACTGGGGGTAGCCGCAGTTCCTTCGAAGGGCGCGCGCGCGTTGGTGCGACGATCGGCGGTAGCGTGCTCAGCCTGTCCGGGCGAGGCGAGCACAGCGACGGCTTCGTTCCGATCACCGAGGGGACACGAGGTCCGGCCGACGAGCAAGCGCCCTATCGCGAATGGAGCGGACGCGGCCGGTGGGTGGTCCCGGTCGGCGGCGCAACCGAGCTGCAGGCAAACCTCAGCGGATTCTTTCCAGCACATTGGGATCCTAAGCTTAGAATTCCACGTGGACAAGTTGTCGCG
>JADMIO011184567.1_pt1 | contig 166726 bp, 172 predicted proteins | sample 8958161 | NCBI WGS metagenome assembly JADMIO01 (sample SAMN16585339, study PRJNA669376) | soil metagenome | isolation source: Crop rotation soil | place: USA: Cullars Rotation, Alabama | collected 2011 | reverse complement strand
CGACAACTTGTCCACGTGGAATTCTAAGCTTAGGATCCCAATGTGCTGGAAAGCAATCGTCACAAGGACTCCTCCCCATCGACTTGCGATGGGGAGGTGTCGGCCGCCTCAGCGGCTGACGGAGGGGCCTTCCCGAACCGTGTAAGCCGCTCTTCCACCAGCGCCACGATCCCCTCCGCAACATCGGTTGCATCGCGCAGCACATCCGCCGCCGGAATGCGGAGCGTGTCGATGCGCCGCTTGCGCAACCACAGATCCCGCCGTTCGTCCCGCTCGGGCCGGTCGCCGGTTTCGTGCGCGAAACCGTCGATCTCGATCGCGAGATTGGCGCGGGCGCAGAAGAAGTCGAGGAGGTATGGCCCCGCTGGATGCTGCTTGCGGAAGCGATGGCCGTTGGGCGAGGCGCGCAGGCACCGCCAGAGCAGGATTTCGGGCAGACTGAGCTCACGACGAAACCGTTTGGCACGGGTCACCGTGGTGCTTGGCTTGCGCGGCCGCATTACCCCTCCGCCGTTCGCTTCGCGAACGGTCCCCCTCCCCATCGCAAGTCGATGGGGAGGCAGCTCAATCGTGGTCACCTTGTTTCGCCATCGCCTCGCGCAGCGCGGCCTTGAGGCCGTTGGGGAAGGCCTCGGAGACCTGGTCGTCGATCAGCCATTCGCCGTGCTCACGGACGAGGAGGAAGCGCGTCTCGGCGAAATCGCCGCGGCCCAGCTCCATGCGTGCGGTCACCTCGGCCTTGTCGCGCGTCCGCTCGCCGCGGGGCGCGATCGCGAGCGCGAACGCGTCGGTGTCCCAGTCCTGGCACTGGCACAGCCAGTCGAAGTCGGCGAGGTCCTCGACCTGGTCGGGATCGGCGCCCGCCATCCACCGGTCGATCAGCGCGCTGGTCGCCGCCGAGTACATCGGCTTCTCGCGCACCGTCTCCCAATCGGGATCGGCCTCGCCGTAAGGGGCATAGAGCGCGCGGACGAACGCCTCGGGCGAGGTGTCCTCCGCCTCGGCGGGCGCGGCGAGCACGAGCGCGAAGATCGCGAGCGCGCGGATCATCCGAGCTTCCATTCCCACCCGAGCGGATCGCCGTCCATCACCTCGACGCCCTTGGCGGCAAGCTCGTCGCGGATCGCATCGGAGGTGGCGAAGTCCTTCGCCGCACGCGCTTCCTTGCGGCGGTCGAGCGCAGCCTCGATCTCGGCTTCGCTGATTTGTGCATCAGCCGGGCGCAGGCGCAGATCGGCGCGAGTCAGATCGGCAAGGTCGAGGCCGAGGATTGCCTCCATCGCACCGATCACGCGCAGCTTTTCCGCCGGTTCGGCCTTGAGGGCCAAGGCATCCTCGAACGCGGTGAGAGCCAGCGGAGTGTTCAAGTCATCACTCACCGCTGCATCGAACCTGTCCAGGATGGGAGCCAGCGTTCCCAAATCGTCACCCTGAACTTGTTTCAGAGTCCATTGCTCCACCTGGTCCGTTCGCCCGCGAGGAGAGATGGATGCTGAAACGAGTTCAGCATGACGGGCGACCATCCGCTTCAACCGCGTCAGCGCCGCGCCGAGCCCTTCCCACGAGAACTCCAGCTCGCTGCGGTAGTGCGCCTGGAGGCACATCAGCCGATAGGCGAGCGGGTGGTAGCCCTTGTCGGTCAGCAGCTTCAAACGCAGGAACTCGCCCGCCGACTTCGACATCTTGCCCGAGCGCTCGACCAGGAAGTTGTTGTGCATCCAGATCTTCGCGCCGCTCGCGTCGGAGTGGCAGAAGGCCTGGTTCTGCGCGATCTCGTTCGGGTGGTGGATCTCGCGGTGGTCGATCCCGCCGGTGTGGATGTCGAACGGGAAGCCGAGCAGCTTGCCGCTCATCACCGAGCATTCGAGGTGCCAGCCGGGCGCGCCGCGGCCCCACGGCGAATCCCATTCCATCTGCCGCGTTTCGCCTTTGGGCGTGGTGCGCCAGATCGCGAAATCGGCCGGGTGGCGCTTGCCTTCGACCGCTTCGATCCGGCCTTCCCCTTCGTCGGTCGAGGCGCGGGCGAGGCGGCCGTAATCGGCCACGGTGGTGACGTCGAAATAGAGCCCGCTGTCGAGCTGGTAGCAGTGCTCGTCGGCGATCGCTTCGGCGAATGCGATCATCTCGGCGACGTAGTCGGTTGCGACCGGCCACTCGGCCGGCTGGCGGATGTTGAGCGCCTTGACGTCGGCCCAATAGGCCTCGGTGAAGTGCCGCGCGATGTCCCAGATCGACTGCGCCTTTTCCGCCGCCGCCTTCTCGAGCTTGTCCTCGCCCGCGTCGGCGTCGTCGGTCAGGTGGCCGACGTCGGTGATGTTGATCACGTGGGTGAGCTTGTAGCCCTTCCACGTGAGCGTCCGCCCGAGCACATCGGCGAACACGTAAGCACGCATGTTGCCGATGTGCGGGTAGTTGTAGACCGTCGGCCCGCACGAATAGACCCGCGCCTCGCCCGGATGGACCGGCTCGAAGGTCTCGAGCGCGCGGCTAAGCGAGTTGAACAGGCGGAGGGGGGCGGCGGTCATTCCACCTCGAACAAGTCCGCCAGCTGCTCGATGATCGTGCCGCCGAGCTGCTCGACGTCCATGATCGTCACCGCCTTCTTGTAATAGCGCGTGACGTCGTGGCCGATGCCGATCGCCACCAGCTGGACCGGCGACTGGCGCTCGATCCAGTCGATCACCTTCCTCAGGTGCTGTTCGAGATACCCAGCCGAGTTCACGCTCAGCGTCGAATCGTCGACCGGCGCGCCGTCGGAAATGACCATGAGGATGCGCCGCTCCTCGGGCCGCGCGAGCAGGCGCGCGTGGGCCCACAGCAGCGCCTCGCCGTCGATGTTCTCCTTGAGCAGCCCTTCGCGCATCATCAGCCCGAGGCTCTTGCGCGCCCGCCGCATCGGCTCGTCGGCCTTCTTGTAGATGATGTGGCGCAAGTCGTTGAGGCGGCCGGGTTGCGCGGGCTTGCCGCTCTGGAGCCATTTCTCGCGGCTCTGCCCGCCCTTCCACGCGCGGGTGGTGAAGCCGAGAATCTCGACCTTCACGCCGCAGCGTTCGAGCGTGCGCGCGAGGATGTCGGCGCTGATCGCTGCGATGCTGATCGGGCGCCCGCGCATCGAGCCCGAGTTGTCGATCAGCAGGGTGACGACGGTGTCCTTGAACTCCTGGTCCTTCTCGACCTTGTAGCTCAGCGAATGCCCGGGCGAGACAACCACCCGCGCCAGCCGCGCGGCGTCGAGCAGGCCTTCCTCCTGGTCGAACTCCCACGAGCGGTTCTGCCGCGCCATCAATCTGCGTTGAAGCCGGTTGGCGAGGCGGGTGACCACACCCTGGAGGCCCGTCAGCTGGCTGTCGAGGTAGGCGCGCAGCCGGTCGAGCTCCTCGTAGTCGCACAGCTCGGTCGCCTCGACCACTTCGTCGAATTCCTCGGTGAAGGTCTTGTAATCGAACGACTTCGGATCGTCGGTCCACGGCCGGTTGGGCCGCACCGGCATCATCCCCTCCTCGCCCTCCTCGCCCGGATCGCCCTCGGCCATGTCGGCTTCCTGCTCGACTTCGCCGTCGGGCTCGCCGTCCTCCTCGCCGTCGGCGGTCTCGCCGGCCATTTCGGTCGCGCGCTGCTCGGCGGCTTCGTCGGACCCGTCGTCCTTGTCGCCCTTGTCTTCCTCGCCGAGATTGTCCTCGTCCGATTCCTCGGGCGGCAGCTCGACCTCCTCGCCGCGAGTGAGCTCGAGGTGGCGCAGCATTTCGAGCGAGAGCTGCTGGAACGCGCGCTGGTCGCCGAGCAGGTCGCCGAGCTTGTCGAGGTCGCCGCCCGCGCGCGCCTCGACGAACTCGCGCACCAGCTCGACCCCGGCGCGGGCGCGCTCGGGCACGAGCTGGCCGGTCAGCTTCTCGCGCAGCAGCAGCGCGAGCGCCGACGCGAGCGGCACCTCCTCGGCGCTGTCGGCCCGCACGATCGGATCGCCCGCGGTGCGCTGCTCGAGCGCGGCGGCGAGATTGTCGCGGATGCCGGCGTAGTTGCGTTCGCCGAGCGCCTCGTAGCGCACCCGTTCGATCGCGTCGTAAGCCACGCGCGCGTCGGGCTCGGCGGGCATGTGGCGCATGTGCACCGCCGAATTGTGGTGGCGGAGGCGCAGGGCGTAGGAATCGGCCGCGCCGCGCGCTTCCATCGCCTGCACTCGCGGCAGGTTGCGGCCCGGCATCGGCACGCGGATCGATTTGCCCTGCATTCCCGGCGCGTCCGCGGTCCACGCGACTTCGCTCTCGCGGTCGTGCGACACCGCGCGCGCCGCGCCGGTCAGCGCGTGCTTGAACTTGTCGAGAACGGTTTCGTCGGCCATCGGAGCGAGAATGAGGGTTCCGGAAGGATTAGCGATGCGCGGTATAGGGCGCGCGGTGCGGCGCACAACCGCGATTTGCCTGCTTTCGGCGGCGATGTTTGCCGGCCCGGCGCAGGCCGCCGAGGACGACACCCAGCTGTGGCTCTACGCCAACACGGTGATTCCACTCGGCGACGACGCCAGCGCGACGTTCGAGCTCTCGCCGCGCTTTCGCGAAGGCGGCGACCAATTGCTGGTGCGCGGCACCGCCGAGCTCAAGCTGTCGCCTGAGGTCACTGTGGGTGGTGGCGCGGCTTACGTCGAGTTTGCCGACGGGCACGAATTCCGCCCGCACCAGCAACTGACCCTGACATTCGGCCCGGTCGCCCTTCGCAGCCGCGTCGAAGAGCGCTTCTTCGCCGGCGCCGACCGCATGCAGCTGCGCCTGCGCCAGCGCATCCAGCTGGCCACCGAGGTTGCGCCGGGCACGCGCCTGTCGGGATCGGCCGAGCTGCTCTATATCGCGCGCACCGAAGACCCCGCCGACGACGCGCGGGTCGACAGCTGGCGATTCCAGGCGGTCGCGCAGCACCGCTTCTCGAAGCGCGTCGAGGCCGGGCTCGGCTACCTGCTGATCTACAGCCCGCGCGCCGGTGCGCCGGACCGGGTCAGCCACGTGCCGCAAATCTCGCTGGTCGTCCGGCCCTAGAACGCCCGGCCCGCGCCGAGCGCGGCGGCGATCAACGGATCCCCCGCCGATCGCGGATCGGCGCGGATCGCGGCTTCCTCGGCACCGATCTCGCTCCAGATCGCATCGTCGACCCGGGCCGAGAAATCGCGCGCGACGGTCGCGACGTCGACCCCGGTGAGCGCCGACAAGAGCTGCCCGACCAGCGGCTCGTTGGCGATACGCAGCGCTTCGCCGACTTCGGGCACCATCGCTTCGATCAGGCTCGCGCCCATCTCGCCGCGCAGGAACGCGGTCGCCGCGGTCGGGCCGCCGCGGATCAGCGCGACCGCGTTGGCGATGCCGACCGTGCGCACCGCGTCCGCCACCAGCGGCGCGGCGCGCGCGGTGCCTTCCTCGGCGATATCGGCGAACGCGCTTTCGAGCCGGCGCTTGAACAGCGCCGAGGTGAGGATCGAGGCGACCACCCCGCCGCGCGAGCCGAGAAACCCGTTGAGCCCGATCTGCGCGACCGCCTGGTCCCAATAGCCGCCGGGTGCGGTGAGCCGGGCGAACGCGCGCTCGCTCGACAGCAGCAGCAGGCGGCGGATCGCTTCGGTGAAGCTGATGGGCCCGACCGACTGGCAGGCGGGCAGCGCGAGCAGCCCGATCGTGGCGAGCGAGCCGGCGATGAAGCGGCGGCGGCCGGCGTCATGCGGTGAAAGGTCCATCCCGGTCATAATCGGCTCCCTGTGCTTGCGGCGGCCGGTGCAGCGCTATCATATAGCCGTTCCGCCATGAACCGCGTCCGCCTTCTCGTGTTCAACGCCGCGCTCGGCGCGCTCGACTATCGGGTGCCCGAGGGCATGACGGTCGAGCCCGGGTCGGCGGTGGTCGCGCCGCTGGGGCCACGGCAGATTGTCGGCATCGTGTGGGAAGCGGAACGCCTCGAAACCGCCGAAGTGCCCGAGAGCAAGTTGCGCCCGCTGATCGAAGTGCTCTCGGTGCCGCCGCTCAAAGCCGAGCTGCGGCGGCTGGTCGAGTGGACCGCCGATTACTACTGCGCCTCGCTCGCCTCGGTCGCGCGGATGGTGCTCGCCTCGGGCGGTGCGTTGCGCGGCCCGGCCTCGGTCACCGAATATCGCCTCACCGGCGGGATGCCCGAGCGCATGACCCCGCAGCGCGAGCGGGCGATCGAAGCGCTCGACGGGGAGCAGGCGACGATCCGCGAGCTCGCCGGGATCGCCGGGGTGAGCGAAGGCGTGCTGCGCGGGCTGGTCAACCAGGGCGTGCTCGAGCCCGTGACCGTCGACACCGACCGGCCGTACAAGCGCGCCGAGGCCGACCATGCCGCGCCGCAGCTCACGCGCGAGCAGCAAGCCGTAGCCCAGCGTCTCGGCGAGGCCGTCGAGGCGGGCGGCTTCGCGCCGTTCCTGCTCGACGGGGTGACCGGCTCGGGCAAGACCGAGGCCTATTTCGAAGCCATCGCACGAGCTCTCAGGAATGGGCGGCAAGTGCTTGTTCTGCTTCCCGAAATCGCGTTGACGGAGGCGTTCCTGCGGCGTTTCGAGGAGCGCTTCGGCGCGCCTCCCGTCACCTGGCACAGCTCCTTGAAGTCGACCGAACGCCGCCGCGCGTGGCGCGCGATCGCCAGCGGTGAGGCGCAAGTCGTGGTCGGCGCTCGTTCGGCGCTGTTCCTGCCCTACGCGAGGCTCGGGCTGATCGTGGTCGACGAGGCGCACGAGGTCAGCTTCAAGCAGGACGATGGGGTGCGCTACAACGCCCGCGACGTGGCGGTAATGCGCGCCAGCTTCGAGCGCATCCCGGTGGTGCTCGCCAGCGCGACTCCGGCGCTCGAGAGCCTGCAGATGGCCGCGAGCGGCACCTACGAGCGGCTCGAGTTGCCGAGCCGCTTCGGCGGCGCCGAGCTGCCCGGGATCGCGGCGATCGATCTCACCAGGGACCCGCCCGAGCGGCAGCGCTGGCTTGCCCCGCCGCTCGTCGCGGCGATCGAAGACCGGCTCGCCAAGCGCGAGCAGTCGCTGCTGTTCCTCAACCGCCGCGGCTACGCCCCGCTTACGCTGTGCCGCCATTGCGGGTTCCGTTTCCAGTGCGGCAACTGCAGTGCGTGGCTGGTCGAGCACCGCCTCTCGCGCCGGCTCGCGTGTCACCACTGCGGCCACGAGGAGCCGCCGCCCGCAGCGTGCCCCGAGTGCGGCGAGCCCGAGTGCCTGGTCGCCTGCGGCCCCGGGGTCGAGCGCATCGCCGACGAAGTGCGCGAGCGCTTTCCCGAGGCGCGCATCGCCATCGCCACCTCGGACACGCTCAACTCGCCCGACAAAGTCGCGGCGTTCGTCAGCGCGGTCGACGCGGGGGCGGTCGACGTGATCGTCGGGACGCAGCTTGTGACCAAGGGCTTCCACTTCCCCGAGCTGACGCTGGTCGGGGTGGTCGATGCGGACCTCGGCCTCGAAGGCGGCGACTTGCGCGCGGCCGAGCGCTCCTACCAGCAGATCGCCCAGGTCGCCGGGCGCGCCGGGCGCGGCGCCAAGCCCGGCGAAGTGCTGATCCAGACGCGCCATCCCAAGGCGCCGGTGATCGCCGCGCTCGCCGCGGGCGACCGCGCGGCGTTCTACGACGCGGAGACCGAAGCTCGCCGCCACGCCGGCGCGCCGCCGTTCGGGCGCTGGGCGGCGATCATCGTCTCCTCGGAGGACGAGGCCGAGGCCAAGGAAGCCGCGCGCGCGCTCGGCGGGTCGCGGCCCGCGGTGGCGGATATCGCCATTCTCGGACCGGCCCCCGCGCCGCTCTCGCTGCTGCGCGGCCGCTACCGCTATCGCCTGCTTGTCAACGCGCGGCGCTCGGCCGGCCTGCAGCAAGTCATCGCGCAATGGCTCGGCGGGCTCAGCTTTCCGCGCAGCGTGCGCATCGGGATCGACATCGACCCGTACAGTTTCGTGTGAATATTGAGGGTGTTGCGGCGACTGTCCTGCGGTATGGTCGGGGCTCTAAACGATCTTGTGCGGGAAGGAATTCGATGCGACTGATCGTCGCCCTGATAGCGCTGTTCGTCGCGGCGCCGGCGTGCGCCGCCGACTGGTGGCAGGCCGAAACCGCGCATTTCATCATCAAGTCGCGCGATTCCGAAGCCGAGACCCGCGCCTTCGCGATCCAGCTCGAGCGCTTCGACGGTGCGATGCGAGCGCTGCAGAACCTGCCGCTCGACGAGAAGCTGCCGAGCCGCGCGGTCAAGCTCACCGTCTATCGCTTCGGCGACGAGGGCGAGATCGGCGCCCAGCTCGGCAACGCGGGCGTGGCCGGTTTCTTCCTGCCCCAAGCGGGCAACTCGGTCGCCTTCGTGCCGGCGCGCGCGGATCGCGACCCGTCGTCGATCCTGCGGCTCGGTAACGGCACCAGCATCGATCCGGGGCACGTGCTCCAGCACGAATACACGCACTACTTCATGATGCAGCACTTCCCCGGCGCCTATCCGGGCTGGTACGTCGAAGGTTACGCCGAGACGATGGGCACGCTGCGGCTCAATCCCGACGGCAGCTTCCATATCGGCGACCCGCCGCAGGCGCGCGCCTACCAGGTGCTCGAGATGCGCCAGTTCCCGCTCGAGGAGATGCTCGATTCGAAGCACAAGCTCTCGTACCTCGACTACATCCAGTTCTACGGCACCGGCTGGCTGTTGACCCATTACCTGAACTTCGATCCCAGGCGACAGGCCGAGCTGCGCGAATACCTCGTCGCCCTCGGCAAGGGCGAGGACAGCCTGGCGGCCGCCCGGCGCATCTTCGGCGACCTCGACAAGATGCAGGACGAGCTGCTCGACTATCGCAGCGGGCCGTTCCCCGGCTACGACGTCAAGCCCGCGAACTACCGCGAGCCCGAGGTCACCACCCGGCGCCTCACTCTCGCCGAAGTCGCGATGTTGCGCGAGGAAATGCGCCTCAATCGAGGGGTGTCGAAGAAGCAGGCCAAGGACCTCGCGGCGGATGCTCGCGGCCATGTCAAGGGTTTCGAGACCGACTACGGCGCGCTGCTGATCCTCGCACGCGCGGAGGCGACGGCCGAGAACTACGACGAGGCCGAACGGCTGGCCGACAAGCTGATTGAAATGGACCCGGCGCGCCCCGACGCGTGGCTGCTGTGCAGCGACGTCGCGATCGAGCGGACCGAGCATGACCCCGCGCAAGCGGCCAAGGCGCGCGAATACGCGACCAAAGCCGCCGCGCTCGACGGCGGCGACCCTCGTCCGCTGATCGACTACTACTATTCCTACGTCCGGGCGAAGCAGGAGCCGCCGGAGACCGCGGTGATCGCGCTCGAGGACGCGTTCGACGCGGCCGCTTCCGATCCCGGCTATCGCATCCTGCTCACCCGCCAGCTCGCGAGCGAGAAGCGGATGGACGAAGCGCGCACGGTCCTGCTGCCGATCGCCTTTCGCGGGCACAGCTACGAAGTCGAGGACGAGGACGCGGACAAGCCGTCGATGGACAAGCTGCTCGCGCTGGTCGAAGCGGGCGATCGCGACGGGACGATCGCGATGATCGACAAGCTGCTCGAAGAGGACGAGGACGAGGACTAGGCCCTGGCGTAGAGCTCCTTGGCCTCCTCCGTCAGCGCCGCCATCGCCTTGTGCCACGGCCCGCCGCCCCAGCTGACCCGCGCGACCCCGGCGCTCGCCAGCGGCCGCCAGTCGGTGAGCTCGCGGAACATCATCACGTTGACCGGCAGCGGGCTGCGCTCGCACACCTCGGCGATCAGCTCGATCTCGGTCAGGCCCGGCACGAAGAAGCCCTGCGCGCCGGCTTCGGCATAGGCCGCCGCGCGCTCGAGCGCCTCGCCGAGCAGGCCGCGATCGTTGGCGTTTCCGCCCGCCTTGAGCGCGCGCAGGAACACGTCGGTGCGGGCGTTGACCCACAGTCCGCTCGCGGCGACCGCGGCGATGCGCTTCGCCTGGTCGTCGAGCGGGTGCAGGGCGGGACCGCCGACCTCCTGGTCCTCGAAGTTGCAGCCGACCGCGCCGGTTTCCGCGAGATAGCGCGCGTGATCCGCGAGCCGCGGCGGATCGACCGCGAAACCGCCCTCGAAATCGACCGTGACCGGCACCTCGACCCCGGCGACGATCCGCCGCACGCTGTCGAGCAGCAGGTTGAACGGGATCTGCTCGCCGTCGGGAAAGCCCATCGCCCCGGCGAGCGAGTGGCTGCCGGTGGCGAGCGCCGGAGCGCCCGCCGCCGCGACCGCCACCGCGCTGCCGACGTCCCACACGTTGTACAGCAGCACCGGGTTTCCGGGGCGGTGCAGCGCCGCGAAATCCTCACCCTTGGAGCTCATACTCTTTTCTCCCGCGCGAGCAGCTCGCGCTTGATGTCGAGCCCGTAGGCGTAGCCGCCGAGCGAGCCGTCCGAGCGGATCACCCGGTGGCACGGGATCAGCACCGCCACGTTGTTCGCCCCGTTTGCCGAGCCCGCCGCACGCACCGCGCCGGGGTTGCCGGCCGCCGCGGCGATCTCGGCATAAGTCCGCGTCTCGCCCTTGGGTATCTTGCGCAGCTCGGCCCACACGCGCTCCTGGAACGCCGTGCCCTTCACATCGAGCGGGATGTCGTGCCCGTTGCCCGGCCGCTCGACCGCGGCGACCACGCGTTGCAGCAGGCCGGCGAAGTCCGCCCCGCCCTCGACCAGCTCGGCGTTGGGGAAACGCCGCGCGAGCGCCTCGGGGCCTTCGTCGAACGAGAGCCGGCACACGCCCTTGCCGCTCGCCGCCACCAGCATCGACCCAAGGGAAGTTTCGACCACCGCCCAGCGGATCGTCGCGCCCGCGCCGCCGCGAGCCCAGGCCGAAGGCGCCATCCCGAGCTTTCCTTCCATCGCTTCGTAAAACCGCGACGGGCTTTCATAGCCCGCGTCGTAGATCGCCTCGGTCACGCGGCCGTTCGTGCTGAGCGCCTCGCGCGCCCGTTCAGCCCTGAGCGCGCGCGCATAAGCCGCGGGCGAGAGGCCGGTGGCGCGGGTGAACACTCGCTGGAAATGGCTCGGTGAATAGCCGACCTTTTCGGCGAGGTCGGCCAGGAGCGGCGTTTCCTCCGCTTGCTTGATCGCCGAGATCGCCCGCAATACCGCCTTCTCGTCGCGCGCGACGTCGTCGGGCAGGCAGCGCTTGCACGGCCTGAGACCGGCTGCGCGCGCCTCGGCACCGTCGGCGAAAAAGCGCACGTTATGGCGTTCCGGATGGCGGGCGGCGCACGATGGCCGGCAATAGATGCCGGTAGTGAGCACGCCGGTGACGAAGCGGCCGTCGTAGGCGCGGTCGCGGCGCAGCACCGCGGCCCAGGCTTGATCCGCATCGATGCGGGCGAGTGTGTCGATCTGTTCCATGCCGCGTTCGTAGCCGACGAACCCCCATGCCACATCCCGTGCCTTGCTTTCAAAGGCCCGGAGCGTCATTCCGGCGCCGTGACGCGTCTTTTCGCCTTGCTGCTTGCGGTTGTCGCGCTCGTGCTGCCTGCCGGCGCCGGCGCGGACCCGGCCGACGTCAACGCCGCTTCGCGCGGCGTGGTGCGGGTGGTGATCGTCGGCGAGGACGGGGGCGAGGTGTTCCCGGTGTCGCACGGCACCGGCTTCGCGGTCTCGCCCGAGCGGATCGTCACCAACGCGCACGTGGTGCTCGACGCGCGCGACGACGACGACCTTTCGATCGCCATCGTTCCATCGGACGGAACCTCGGCGGTCTACGGCAAGATAATCGCGTTCAGCCCGCGCAACGACCTCGCGCTCGTCGCCACCACCGAGAAGCTCAACCTGCCGCCGCTCACCTTCGCCACCGCCGGCGACGATGACGCCGGCCGGGTGACCGCGGTCGGCTACCCGAGCAACGTCGATCGCGCGCAAGGGCTCAACCTCGAAGACATCTTCAGCCCGCAACCCCCCGTCAAAAGCACCGGGTTCCTCGCCGGGCGCCGCCCGACGCGCGATTTCGACACTTTGCTCCACACCGCCCCGATCGCGCGCGGCAACAGCGGCGGCCCGCTGCTCGACGATTGCGGCCGGGTGGTCGGGATCAACAGCTTCGGCGCCGAGAGCGACGGCACCGACGCCGAGTTCTACTTCGCCGCCTCGAACCGCGAGTTGCTGCCGTTCCTGCGCGACAACGGCATCACCCCGCAGGTCAACGGTCTGCCATGCCGCAGCCTGGCCGACCTCGACCAGCAGGAACGCGAACGGCTCGAGCAACAGCAGATGCGGGCGCGCGAGAAGGCGAGCGCCGACGCCATCGCCCGCGGCCGCGTCGAGGAGCGGCTGCGCGAGCGTGCGCTGTTCTCGATCATGGACGAGCGCGAAGCGCGCACCGCGCTGGCGCTGGTGCTGCTGCTCGGCGCCTTTGGGGCCGGCTATCTCGCATGGGTCGCGCGCGAGGCGGGCGATGCGAAGCGCTTGAAAATCGCGGGAGCGGCCGGCGGGGTCCTGCTGCTGGCGATGCTCGGCGTGTGGCTGACCAAGCCCGGCTTCGGCTCGCTCGACGACCGGGTGCTCGATCTCGAGCGCGCCGCGCACAAGCCGAGCGAGCCGGCGAGCCCCTCGCCGACGCCGTCCGCCGGGGAAATCGCCTACCGGTGCGTGGTCGACGTCGACCGCAGCCGTGTGACCACCGCCAGCACCGACGACGTCGAGCTGACCTGGCGGCCCGACGGCTGCGTCAACGGCCGCGCGCAATACGGCCGGGCGGACAACGGCTGGAGCCGCGTGCTGGTGCCGAACGACGAGGCCGTGGTCTCGGTCAACCGGTTCGACCCTGCCACCGGGGAATATCGAGTCGAACGCTACCTGCTCGGACGCGAGGCGATGGACGCGGCGAGAAAGGCGCGCGGCGAATACAAGGCCCCGGCGTGCGGCGCGGGCCCGGCGGCGGTGGCCGATCTCGGCAACTCGCAACGGGTGATTCTCGACCAGCTTCCCGGCGATCCGAACGAGCGCATCGTGTACAAGTGCAGCGAGGCCAAGGCCGGGGATTAGCCTGCCCGAGAGTCGGGTTGCATCGCGCAAGACCCTTTGCTAGGCGCGCGCCTGCCTTGCCGGGGCCGCCCAAGATCGCCTTGATGCGCGCCCCATCTGGCAGGCCGAAAATTCCGTTTTCTTCGGACCCAAGAGGACCCCTTCGCGTGGAGCTTTCCGCCGGTATTCAGGCCAGCCTGCCAGGGCGCTACGCTTCGGCGCTGTTCGACCTCGCGAGCGAGGCGGGCAACGTCACCGCGGTCGAATCCGACCTCGACAAGCTCGACGCCGCGCTGGCCGAATCGAGCGACCTCGCCGCCTTCATCCGCAATCCGGAAGTCAGCCGCGCCGAATTCGCGAAGGCGATGGCCGCGTTGGCCAAGCATCTCGAGCTCGACCGGCTGACGCAGAACTTTCTCGGTGTGCTCGCCCAGAATCGCCGTGTTTCCGCGCTGCCCGACGCCATCCGCGCGTTCCGCACGATCGCCGCCGCCCAGCGCGGCGAGGTCACCGCCCGCGTCACCAGCGCGCGCCGGCTCACCGACGAGCAGCTCAAGGCGCTCGAAGCCAAGCTCAAGGCGCGCGAAGGGCGCACCGTCAAGCTCACTGCCGACGTCGACCCCGAGCTCCTCGGCGGGCTGGTCGTCACCATCGGCTCCCAGCGGATCGACAGCTCGATCCGCTCGCGTCTCAATTCCCTCGCGCAAGCGATGAAAGGCTAAGGCTCAAATCATGGAAATCCGCGCCGCAGAAATCTCCAAGGTCATCAAGGACCAGATCGCCAGCTTCGGCACCGAGGCCGAAGTCAGCGAAGTCGGCACCGTGCTGTCGGTCGGCGACGGCATTGCCCGCATCCACGGGCTCGACAAGGTCCAGGCCGGCGAGATGGTCGCGTTCGCCAACGGCGTGCAGGGCATGGCGCTCAACCTCGAGGCCGACAACGTCGGCGTGGTGATCTTCGGCTCGGACGCCGAGATCAAGGAAGGCGACAGCGTCAAGCGCACCGGCACCATCGTCGACGTGCCGGTCGGCAAGGGCCTGTTGGGGCGCGTGGTCGACGCGCTCGGCAACCCAATCGACGGCAAGGGCCCACTGAAGGACGTCGAGCGCACCCGCGTCGAAGTGAAGGCGCCGGGCATCATTCCGCGCAAATCGGTCCACGAGCCGGTGCAGACCGGCCTCAAGGCGCTCGACGCCCTTGTGCCGATCGGCCGCGGCCAGCGCGAGCTGATCATCGGCGACCGCCAGACCGGCAAGACCGCGGTCGCGATCGACACCTTCATCAACCAGAAGGGCGTCAATTCGGGCAAGGACGAGACGAAAAAGCTCTACTGCATCTACGTCGCGGTCGGCCAGAAGCGCTCGACCGTGGCGCAGATCGTCCGCCAGCTCGAAGAGAACGGCGCGATGGAATATTCGATCGTGGTCGCCGCGACCGCGTCGGAGCCCGCGCCGCTGCAGTTCCTCGCGCCCTACACCGGCTGCGCGATGGGCGAGTTCTTCCGCGACAACGGCATGCACGCGGTGATCGTGTACGACGACCTCTCCAAGCAGGCGGTCGCGTACCGCCAGATGTCGCTGCTGCTGCGCCGCCCGCCGGGCCGCGAAGCCTACCCGGGCGACGTGTTCTACCTCCACTCGCGCCTGCTCGAGCGTGCGGCGAAGATGAACGAGGCCAACGGCGCCGGGTCGCTCACCGCGCTGCCGATCATCGAGACCCAGGCGGGCGACGTCTCGGCCTATATCCCGACCAACGTGATCTCGATCACCGATGGGCAGATCTTCCTCGAGACCGGGCTGTTCTTCCAGGGCATCCGCCCGGCGATCAACGTCGGCCTCAGCGTGTCGCGCGTCGGTTCGTCGGCGCAGACCAAGGCGATGAAGAAGGTCTCGGGCTCGATCAAGCTCGAGCTCGCCCAGTACCGCGAGATGGCCGCGTTCGCGCAATTCGGCTCGGACCTCGACGCCTCGACGCAGAAATTGCTCAACCGCGGTGCGCGGCTGACCGAGCTGCTCAAGCAGCCGCAGTTCACGCCGATGCCGTTCGAGGAGCAGACCGTGTCGATCTTCGCCGGCACCAACGGCTATCTCGACACCGTGCCGGTCGACCGGGTCACCGAATATGAAGCGGCGATGCTGAGCTTCATGCGCTCCGAGCACGCCGACGTGCTCGCGGAGATTCGCGAGACTGGCAAGTTCGAGGATGCGACCCGCGACAAGGTCAAGGCCGCGCTCGAAACGTTCGGCAAGACGTTCGGCTAAGGAACCTTAAGTGGCCTCCCTCAAGGAACTCAAGGGCCGGATCAACTCGGTCAAGTCGACCCAGAAGATCACCAAGGCCAAGCAGATGGTCGCGGCGGCCAAGCTGCGCAAGGCGCAGGCCGCGGCCGAGGCCGCGCGCCCCTATGCCCAGCGGCTGGCGAGCGTGATGACCTCGCTCGGCGCCAAGGTCGCCGGCCGGGAAGGCGCACCCAAGCTGTTCTCGGGCACCGGCAGCGACCAGCGGCACCTGCTGGTCGTCGCCAACAGCGACAAGGGCCTCGCCGGCGCGTTCAACTCGAACATCGTCAAGGCCGCGCTCGCCACCGCCAAGGCGCTCACCGCGCAAGGCAAGCAGGTCGAGTTCTACCTGATCGGGCGCAAGGGCCGCGCGCCGATCCGCCGCGCCTATCCGAACAGCATCGCCCAAATGTTCGACACCACCGAAGTGCGCGAGCCGGGCTTCGCCGAAGCCGAGGCGATCGCCGCCGAGCTGGTCGCGATGTACGAGGCGGGCAAGTTCGACGTCGCGCACTTGTTCTTCAGCCATTTCAAGAGCGCGCTGGCGCAGGAGCCGACCGAGCAGCAGATCATCCCGGTGCCGGCTTCCGAAGCCGCCTCGGCCGGGCTTGCCGCGGTCGAGTACGAGCCCGACGAAGAGGAAATCCTCGCCGAATTGCTCCCGCGCTATTTGAAGACGCAGATCTTCGGCGCGCTGCTCGAGAACATGGCCTCCGAGCAGGGCGCGTCGATGACCGCGATGGACAACGCCACGCGCAACGCCGGCGAGCTGATCAACAAGCTGACCATCCAGTACAACCGCAGCCGCCAGGCTGCGATCACCACCGAGCTGATTGAAATCATCGCAGGCGCTGAAGCGCTCTAGGAATCGAAGGCAAGGAACAGACAATGGCCACCGCCGCCAAGACCAAGACCCGTAGCAAGCCCGCCGCTGCGCGCCCGAACGTGACCGAGAAAGGCACCGTCGCCCAGGTGATCGGCGCGGTCGTCGACGTCGCGTTCGAAGGCGAGCTGCCGCCGATCCTCGGCGCGCTCGAGACCGACAACCACGGCAACCGCCTGGTGCTCGAGGTCGCCCAGCACCTCGGCGAGAACACCGTGCGCACGATCGCGATGGATTCGACCGATGGGCTGACCCGCGGCCAGCAGGTGACCAACACCGGCGCGCAGATCTCGGTCCCGGTCGGGCCGAAGACGCTCGGGCGCATCGTCAACGTGATCGGAGAACCGATCGACGAGCGCGGCCCGGTCGGCAGCGACATGACCGCGCCGATCCACGCCGAGGCCCCGCCGTTCGTCGAGCAATCGACCGAAGCGGCGATCCTGGTCACCGGGATCAAGGTCATCGACCTGCTCGCGCCGTATGCGCGCGGCGGCAAGATCGGCCTGTTCGGCGGCGCCGGGGTGGGCAAGACCGTGCTGATCCAGGAGCTGATCAACAACATCGCCAAGGGCCACGGCGGCGTCAGCGTGTTCGCGGGCGTCGGCGAGCGCACCCGCGAGGGCAACGACCTCTATCACGAGTTCCTCGACGCCGGCGTCATCGCCAAGGACAAGGACGGCAACGCCATTTCCGAAGGTTCGAAGGTGGCGCTGGTGTTCGGCCAGATGAACGAACCTCCGGGCGCGCGCGCCCGCGTCGCGCTCTCGGGGCTCACCATGGCCGAATACTTCCGCGACCAGGAAGGGCAGGACGTGCTGTTCTTCGTCGACAACATCTTCCGCTTCACGCAAGCCGGGTCGGAAGTGTCGGCGCTGCTCGGCCGCATCCCCTCGGCGGTGGGTTACCAGCCGACTCTCGCGACCGACATGGGCAACCTGCAGGAACGCATCACCTCGACCACCAAGGGCTCGATCACTTCGGTGCAGGCGATCTACGTGCCGGCCGACGACTTGACCGACCCGGCCCCGGCGACCTCGTTCGCGCACCTGGACGCGACCACCACGCTTTCGCGCGCGATCTCCGAGCTCGGCATCTACCCGGCGGTCGACCCGCTCGATTCAACCAGCCGCGTGCTGTCGCCCGCGGTCGTCGGCGAGGAGCACTACCAGGTCGCGCGCCGCGTCCAGGAGACGCTGCAGAAGTACAAGAGCCTGCAGGACATCATCGCCATTCTCGGCATGGACGAGCTGTCCGAAGAGGATAAGCTGACGGTGGCTCGTGCGCGGAAAATCCAGCGCTTCCTTTCGCAGCCGTTCCACGTCGCCGAGGTGTTCACCAACATTCCCGGCAAGTTCGTGCAGGTCGAGGATACCGTGGCGAGCTTCAAGGCGGTGGTCGACGGCGAATACGACCACCTGCCCGAGGCCGCGTTCTACATGGTCGGCGGGATCGACGAGGCGGTCGAAAAAGCCAAGCGCCTCGCCGACGAGGCCTGATCAATGGCGCTCAAGTTCGAACTCGTCACGCCGGAGAAACTGGTCCGCTCGGAGGAGGTCCACATGGTGGTCGTGCCCGGGACCGAGGGCGACTTCGGCGTGCTCGAGGGCCACGCGCCGGTGATGTCGACCGTGCGCGACGGCGCGGTGCAGGTCTACAAGGCCGAAGGCGCCGCGCCGGAGGAAATCCAGGTCCGCGGCGGCTTCGCCGAAGTGGGCGAGAACGGGCTCACCATCCTCGCGAGCACGTCGAAGGCTAGGACAGACCCCCGCTACCTGTCCGCGCGCTCGTAAGTCCAGCCCATCGCTTCGCTCCCGTCGCTGAGTGAAATTTCCGCCCGAAGCCGCTCGCCCTCGCGCCAGAAGCGGATGCGCTGCGGGTAATCGTGCGCCGGATTGGCGAACGTGACCTCTTGAGCCCCCTCGGCGATGGCGGGGAACGCGACTTCCGGCGCACCATCGACCGTGGCAAAGAAGTTCAAGGCACCCTCCACCTTAGCGATGCGCATGCGCTCGCCGCCCGACGGCTTGCCGTCCTTCGTGGTGGTCGAAGAACCGATGAGCGCGTCGCCGCTCGCGGACCAATCGTCGCAGATCTGCTCGTCGCCCGGTGCGGTGCACCAGTGCCCGACCAGCCATTGCGGCGGTCCGCCGCGCTCGTTGGCGCATGCGCTGCCGGAAGCCCCGAGCAGTACCCACAGCAAAAGAAGCTCTCGCATCGAACCATCCTCTTTTTTCCAGCGATGGGACGGGCGGATAGCGCGCGCCGAGTCCGCTGGCTTGAACTGACGCGACATGCGATGCTCGTTTCGTGGACTACGCCGAACTGCCGTTGCCGCCCGAACTGGAGGATTGGGTCGCCGCCTTATGGACGGCCTCGATTACCTTCGATGCGCGCGACTGGACCGAGTTCGAGGCGGTGCCCGACGGGTGCATCGAGCTGATCCGTCGCGCCGGTGGAAGTTCATTCTGGCGGCGCGAGCAGCCGGAGCTGTTCGCGACCGGGCTTGCCACTACGACCGCCAAGCTGCGCTTGAGCGCGGGCAGCTCGTTCGTAGGCGTCAAGCTCTGGCCTTGGGCCTGGGCGGCGCTTGGCGGACCCGCGTGCCGCGACTTCGAGGACGACTGGATCCCCGTTGCCGGCACTTCTCCGATGGCCGTGCTGATGAATCGTTCGCCGGAAGCGATCATCGAGTTGCTCTCCCGGACTTTGGGCGAGACGGAGCCGCCTCGCTATGCCCGCGCCGTGCTGCGCGAGCGGACGGTCGCGGATATCGCACGCCGCGCGGGCATGCCGCCGCGCCAGTTGCAACGGGCGTTCGCACGCGACATCGGCATGCCGCCTCGCGCATATTTGCGGCTGCTTCGATTTCGCGGGGCGCTATCGGGAGTCGCTGCGAACGAGACTTTGGCGGAGACCGCCGCCGAGGCGGGCTACGCCGACCAAGCCCACATGGCGCGCGAGTTTCGCTCGCTGGCCGGATTACCGCCGAGCGTCGCAAGGACGCGTGCAAACGGACCGTTCGTCTAGCCTTTCGAGATCGACTGACATCGGGCCGGCGCATCGGTTCATCGAATAGCTATGGCTCGCGAACTCGCGCGGCGCAGCATGCCGCGCAGGGGGATTGCCATGAAAATCACTCGACGCGAGTTTGTCGCCGGTGCCGCCGCGATCGGCGCCGCGGCGGTGTGGAGCGTACCGGCGCGCGCCTCGCGCACCGAATGGCGCGAACGGCGCGATCTCTATCCCGAAGGTGTCGCCTCGGGCGACCCCGACGAGCACAGCGTGATCCTGTGGACCCGCCGCCCGTTCGACGCGGCCGAAGCTCAGAAGCTGACCGTCGAGGTCGCGCGCGATTCCGAGTTCCGCCATGTGATCGCGCACGCCGATGCACCGGTGCTCGCAGCGGCCGACTGGACCGCGCGGGTGCTGGTCGGCGGGCTCAAGCCGGCGACGACGTATTGGTACCGCTTCACCGATGTCGACGGAAACGGCAGCCGCGTCGGCCGTACCCGCACCGCTCCGCGGCCCGACGACCCGCGCACCGTCAACTTCGCGTTCGTCAGCTGCCAGGACGTCAACGAGGGCACGCTCAACGCCTGCCGCCGGATGATCTATGAGGACGAGCGCGCCGCGCCCGCGGACCAGCTCGATTTCGTGCTCCACCTCGGCGACTTCATCTACGAGGTGGTGGAATATCCGGACGAGCTGCCCACCCGCCTCCAGCGCAAGGTTTACGAGATCGCCCGCATTCCCGACGGCGCGAAAGTCGGCGACTTTCACATCCCGCTCACGGTCGACGGCTATCGCGCGGTCTACCGCGGCTATCTCCACGATCCCGACTTGCAGGATGCCCGCGCGCGCTGGCCGTTCGTGTGCATCTGGGACAACCACGAATTCTCGTGGCTGGGCTTCCAGAGCGTCGTCATCGCACCGCCGCTCGTTCGGGCGGGCCAGACGGTCAAGGTCGCCGCCAACCAGGCCTGGTTCGAATTCATCCCTGCCCGCGTGACCAACGGCGACGGCGTCCAGCTGGACCGTTTCGATCCCCCGGCCGTCAGCGACGTCGATATCGAGAATTGGGGCGACGACGGGATCGGCGACGAACCCAACAACCGCATCGCCATCAACAGCCTGATCGCCTACCGCGCGCTACGCTACGGCCAGCACCTCGAACTGATCCTCACCGACCAGCACAGCTTCTGCAGCCAGGACCCGACGAACGCCGAAGGTATCGGCGAGATCTTCGACCCGGCGTTCGGCGGCTGGTTTTCCGAACCGGCGACGATCGCTTGCGACGCCGGCCGCGCGGCCAACAACGGCAACCCGCCGAACGAGCTCGAATTCCGCGACGTTCGCATTCCCAATCCGTGCAAGGACAGCCCGCCGCGCAGCATCCTCGGTCCGGTGCAGAAACGCTGGTTCATGGACCGGCTGCGCGGGTCGACCGCGACCTGGAAGATCTGGGGTAACTCGCTCGGCGCGCTCGACGAGCGCTGCGATCCGGCGAACCTGCCCGAAGGGATGTTCGAGAAACCCTGGCCCGCCGGCACGTTCGGCGTCAGCCGCACCGACGACTGGGGCGCCGCCTATCACGAGCGCGGGGAAATCTACGACCTCGTGCGCGACGCAAAGATCACCGGGTTCGGCATCGTCTCGGGCGATCGCCACAGCTTCTGGGCCGGTTATGCCGCGAAGGAGCTGCCCCCGGGCGAGTTCGATCCGGTCGGCGTGAGCTTCGTCGGCGGATCGCTGGCAAGCCCCGGGGCGATGGAGGGTTTCGAGCTGCGCAAGAAGGGCGACAAGCTGCGCCCGACCTATCTCGCCGACCGGCCCGACGGTTCCGTCGAATGGACCTACAACATGACGCTCAGGCACGGTGTCCGCTCGTCGTTCGAATACGCCAAAAGCTTCGACAGGGCGGCGGCCCTGGCGCTGTCGAACCCGGACCTCGCGCCGCATCTCGAATTCATCGACGCGGGCGGACACGGTTACGCCACCGTGCGCCTGACCGCGGGCGAGATGCGCACGGAGTTCGTGTGCATCCCGCGCCCGATCGCGCGCAGCGAGCAGCCCGACGGCGGCCCGCTGCGTTATCGTGTGACGCTCACCACGCCGCTGTGGGCTCCCGGCGAACGCCCGCGGATGGAGCCACGGGTCATCGAGGGCGATCCGGGTCTCGCCATCTGACGGCACCGCCCTCGCCCTCGCGCGTTGAGCGCGGGTGAGGATCGCCACCTACAACGTCAATGGGGTCAACGGCCGGCTGCCGGTGCTGCTGCGCTGGCTCGAGCTGCGCCAGCCGGACATCGTCGCGCTGCAGGAGTTGAAGGCGCCCGACGAGAAGTTTCCCGAGAAGGCGATCCGCGACCTCGGCTACGACGCGATCTGGCACGGGCAGATGCGCTGGAACGGCGTCGCGCTGCTGAGCCGCGTCGGGGAGATCCACGAGACCCGCCGCGGCCTGCCCAAGTTATCTCGGGGCGATCCCGACGACAGCCACAGCCGCTATCTCGAGGCGGCGATCAACGGCATCGTCGTCGGCGGGCTCTACCTGCCCAACGGCAACCCGCGCCCAGGGCCCAAGTTCGACTACAAGATGCGCTGGTTCGAGCGCCTGATCGCGCATGCGCAGGGCCTGATCGACAGCGGCCACCCGGTCGTCCTGCTGGGGGATTTCAACGTCATGCCGACCGAGCGCGACGTCTACAAGCCGGAGCGCTGGCTCGACGACGCGTTGTTCGCGCCCGAGGCGCGCGCGGCATGGTTCCGGCTGGTCGAGCAAGGCTGGACCGACGCGATCCGCGCGGTCCATGGCGATGCGGTGATCTACACCTTCTTCGATTACTGGCGGAACGCCTTCGCGCGCAACGCGGGCCTCAGGATCGACCATTTCCTGCTCACGCCCGATCTCGCCAAACGCCTGACGGCCGCCGAGGTCGACCGCGAGGCGCGGAGCTGGGACAAGACCAGCGACCACGCTCCGGTGTGGATCGACCTCAAGGACAAGCCCGCGCGCAAGCGGCGCACCTAGCGTTTCGCCTTCGTCGGAACGTGGAAGTCGGGCGGCTTGTCACCCACCCAGGCGACGAATCTCGCCACCGCCTCGTTCGCCAGCAGCGCCTCGCGCCCGCCGCCGTGCCTGGCCAGCTCGGCGTTGCTGAAATTGGCGTGGATCGCGCGGTGGCAGATCGGGTGCACCGCTACGGTCTCGCGGCCCTTCTTCGCTTTCGGGATCGGATGATGCTGCTGCACGCGCCGGCCGAGCGGCCGCCCGCACAGCCAGCACGGGTCTTCGCTCACTCGCCTCCGACCGGCCAGAACGTCCAGCTTTGCGCCTCGCTCCCGTCGGCCAGCGCGATCTCGGCCTTGAGCAATTCGCCCTCGCGCCAGTAGCGGATGCGCTGCGGGTAGTCGTGCGCGAGGTTCACGAACATGACGCCCGGCAGGTCGCTCGGCTGCCACACGAACGCGGTGCGCTCGCCGCCGCCCGGCGAAGCCCAGAAAGTCAGGCGCGGTTCGGCCTTCTCGCGGACTTCGGGCGCTTCGAGCGTGATCTGCATCGCTTCCCACTCGGTCGCGCCCTCGCCGCCTCCGCTGCGGCTCGCGCCGAGCATCAGCCCGCCGCGCGGCGCCATCCAGCATTCGTCGGTCCAGCTCTCGCCGTCGTCGCCCTGCCAGCAGCCGCTCATCCATTCGGGCAGGCCCTGCGCTTGCGCGCTCGCCGAGAACACCAGCGCCAGCACCGCCGCCGCAATCCGCTTCATCGCACGGACTCCTCATCCGCCATCACCCGCTTGCGTGAGGAATACCACAAATAGAGCCCGGCGCCGACGATGATCGCCGCGCCCAGCATCGCTGTCGCGTCGGGCGCCTCGCCGAAGAAGATCCACCCGAACGCGACCGCGGCGAGCAATTGCCCGTAGGCCATCGGCGCGACCGTACCCGGCCCCGCCTTGGTCGTGCCCATGAAGATCAGGAACTGCGCGAGCGTCGCCGACAGGCCGATGAACGCGCAGCGCGCGAACACGCTCCAGTGCGGCCAGTGGACCGCGAACCGTTCGATCCCGCTCGCCTCCCCGACGAGCGTCGCCAGGCACAGGAACAGGAACGCGGTCACCGACATGTAGTATTGCAGCGCGAGCACGCCGGCGTGGCTGCGCGAGGCGCGATTGGCGACGATCGTGACCGACATGCCGGTGGCGCCGAGGATCGGGAACAGCACCCCCCAGCCGACTTCCTGGAAGTTCGGCCGCAGCACGATCAGCACCCCCACGAACGCGATCGCGGTCGAAATCCACGTCGCCGCGCGCGACGGCTCGCGCAGCAGCAGGATCGCGAGCAGCGCGGTGATCATCGGCTGGATGAAGAAGATCGTCGTCGCCTCGGCCAGCGGCATCGTCCACACCGCGAGGAACATGCCCAGCGCCGAGCAGCTGATCGCGATGCCGCGCACCCATTGCAGGCCGCTGCGCGGCAGCGCGAGCGCGGGCAAGCCCCCGCGCCGGGAGAGCAGGATCGCGAGAAACACCGTTCCGACGAAGTAGCGCACCGCGGCGATCGCCGGCGGCGACCACATCCCCGCCATGCTCTTGACCACCGCGTCGCCGATCGAGAGCGTCGAAAAGCCCGCGAGGACGAACAGCAGCCCGGCGCGCTCGGAATTGTGCAAGAATCGCCCCCTGTTGTGCTGCGCGTGGCAGCGCGACTAGGGGTTGGGGTGCGCCCCGGCAAGGATGGTGACCGGCAGCTCGCGACGAAACGCCGCCCCGCTGCATTCGCGGATCGAGTACTTGTCGCGCTCGCCGATCGTGCGACGCAGGATCAGCTCGCCGAGCAGGCCGACGGTGATCATCTGGCCGCCGAACAGCACCAGCAGCATGCCGAGCATCAGCAGCGGACGGTCGCCGATCGGTCCCAGGCCGAGCAGCCACAGCACCGAGAGGTACCCGAGGATCGCGACCCCGAGCGCCGACAGCACGAGACCGCCGCCGCCGAACAGGTGCAACGGGCGGGCGCCGTAGCGGGTGTTGAGCCACACGGTCAGCAGGTCGAGCGCGCCCTTGACGAGGCGCTTGGCGCCGAACTTGGACTTGCCGAAGCGGCGCGCCCGGTGCTGCACCGGGATCTGCCCGATGCGATAGCCGCGCGCGTGCAGCAGCGCGGGGACGAACCGATGCAGCTCGCCATAGAGGTTGAGCTCGTCGAGCGCTTCGCGGCGATAGGCCTTGAAGCCGCAGTTGTGGTCGTTGAGCTCGAGCCCGAACGCCTTGTTGACCGCACCGTTGAACAGCCGCGAGGGCAGCGTCTTGTCGAGCGGGTCGTTGCGCACCTGCTTCCAGCCGGACACGACGTCGGCGCCGGCGTCGAGCGCGGCGAGGAAGTTGCCGATCTCGGCCGGATTGTCCTGCAGGTCGGCGTCCATGCTGAACACCACCTGCCCGCGCGCCGCCTCGAACCCGGCCGAAAGCGCGGCGGACTTGCCGAAATTGCGGCGGAAGCGGATCAGGCTGATCCGCGGGTCGCGCTCGATCAAGCCTCGCACCACTTCGGTGCCGCCGTCGCGGCTTCCGTCATCCACGAAAATAATCTCGAAGCTCTTGCCCAGCGCGGCGCAATTCTCGACGATTTCGCGGTGAAGGATCTCGAGGCTTTCGCGCTCGTCGAGGAACGGCACCACGAAGCTCAATTCGAGCGACGTCGCCACGATCGGTTCGATGGGCGCCTGGTAAGACATTCGCGCGGGTTCCCCTGTTCCGTCGCCCCGGTGCTAGGGACGGGAGGAAAAGAATTGGTTAACGCTGTTTGGTAAGGGGCTGCTGCCTATGATTGCGACGGTGCTGGTCACCGCGGCCATCGCCGCGCTCGCCATGCTGCCGGGCGTGCTGCTGATGCGCGGGAGCAAGCCGCAGGTCGGGCAATGGGCGGCTGCGGCGACCGCTTCGCTGGTGGCGACGATGCTGGCGACGGCGCTGATCGGCGAGCTGTCGGCGCTCGCGGGCCTCGGACAAGTCCCGGCGGCGGCGATGATCGCGGTGGCGCTGCTCGGTACGGCCGGCGCCGCCTGGCTGACCCGCGGTCGTCCATGGCACGGCGAGCCGCTCGAGTGGCAAGGTGCGGCGCTCGTCGCCGTATTTGCGGGATTCGCGATCCTGAGCGAGGCGCTGGCGGTGCGCGAAGATGCCTCGGGCGCGCTGCTGATCCACGCGTGGTACAATGCCGACTGGTTCAAGCACCTCGGCCATGTCGCCGCGCTGGCCGACTTCGGGGTGCCGGCCCGAGATGCGTTCAACAACGCAGAGCCTCTGCACTATTATTGGCTGAGCTACGTGCTGCCCGGCGCGGGGGCCGCGCTCGGCGGCGACAACTGGGCGGCCCTCGAAACCGCCAATACGATCGTGACCGCCCTGTTTTGCCTGACGCTCTACGGCACGATCCGCACCGCCACGTCGAGCCGGACGGCGAGCCTTGTCGCGGGGACGCTCGGCCTGTTCGTGTGCGCGCCGCTGTCGTTCGTGCGCTACTTCCTATCCGGCGGCGGACTCGAGGCGCTGCTGAGCGGCCCGAGCGCCCCAAAGGGCCCGGCCCTGCTCACCTTGTCGCAATACGTGCCGCAGCACACGCTGACGATCGCGGTGTTCCTCGCGTGGCTCCTGCTCAACCTGCCGGAACGCTCGGGCATGCGCCCGGTTCGCTTGCTGGCGCTCACCGCGCTCGCCTCGGCGATGACGCTGTCGACGCTGCTCGGGGCGATGGTCCTCGCGGCCTATGGTCTCATTGCGCTGTGGGAACGCCGCGCGCGCGCGATCCCCGAAGTGGCGGCGATGGCGGTCGTATCGGGACTGCTGGTGCTCGCGCTCGGCGTGATCATGCTCAATCACCCGGGCTCGGCGATCGAAAGTCCGCTGCTCGCCAACCCGCCCGATCCGCGTCCTTGGCCGATCCGCGAGGGCGCGAGCCTGATCGAGGTGGTCGGCGACCTCGGCCCACCGCTGCTCGTGGCGCTTTTCGTGCTGCGTCACTGGCGTCCCGCCGAGGCCCGCTCGACTTACGTCTGGCGGACCGCGATCGTGTTGATGGTGGTGGGCGTTGCGGCGGCGCTCGTCGCCGAGTTGCTCACCGCGCGGCTGGCGATCGAAACCCGCATCCGGCTGGTCAACCTGCCGGCGATCGCGGTTGCGATGATCGGCGCGTGGGCGATTGCGCATTGGTGGAACGCAGGAAGCCGGGCGCGCCTGGCCGTCGTCGCCACGCTCGCCGCGCTCGTCCTGCTCGCGCTTCCGAGCGCGGTGATCCGCACCATTTGGCACTGGCAGATCGGCGATCGCTACACCACCGCCGTGCCACGCGACGACCGCGCCGCGCTGGCCTATCTCAAGCGCGAGAGCCGGCCGACCGCCATCGTGTGGCAATATCCCGAGCCGCCCTTGCTGGCGCGGCCCGGCGGGGGCGATGCCTGGGCGGTGGTGCTGGGGGGACGAACCGTGACCGGCTCGCAGCGCGCGACCGACTATGCCTCGGCGGTGCCGCGCATCGTCCTCGCCCAACGCTTCTTCGCCGGCGAGCCGGTCGCAATTCCGCCGGCCGCAAGCTGGGTCTACTTGTCCCGCGCGCTGCACCCGGCGAGCTACGACGCGCTGGTCGCGCGGATGGCGGCCGACCCGGCCTGGCGCCGGCGCGCGTGCTACGCGGACGCCTGCCTGTTCGAGCGGCTCGAGCGCGCGGCGGCAAAGTAACCGGCGAGCCCGAACAGCCCGTCGCCGAGGATCCCGACAAGGCGCGCGAGCAGCGCCACCAGCGCCACCGCCGCGCTCGGCTCGTGCGGCGTCGCCAGTGCGAGGAACGCCGCTTCGCGCACGCCGAGCCCACCCGGCGCTATCGGCACGAGGAAGCCCGCGGTCCACGCGACGAGGAACCAGCCGGCGAGGCGCGCCGGGTCGTGCACCGGCCCGGCAAGCGTGCCGAGCCCGATCACGATGGCCGCGAACGCGGCGAAGAACAGCGCTTGGCAGCCGGCCGCCGCGATCCAGGGTTTCGACCGCAGGCGCACCGCAACCGCCCCGGCCGCGGCGGCCGCGAGCAAGGCCCAAGGGCTGCCGCCCGCGAGCAACGCGCCCGCGAGCGCCAGCGCTAGGCCGACGTGCATCGCCGCCTCCACCAGGCTCGCGCGGGCCATTGCCGCGTGCGCCAGGCCTTCGCGCTGGCCAACTACGTGCCGCGACGCGTACTGCAGCACCGAGCCCGGGAAATATTTCGCCACCACGCCGGGGCCGTAGACCGCCAGCGCGCGCGCGAAGGGCAGGCTGCGTCCCTCGCCGGCGAGCCGCGTCCAGCCACGCGCGAGCAGGCCGAGCGAAGCCGCGTAAAGCAGCGCGCCGGCCCCGGTGAAAAGCCATTCGCGCGGTCCGAAATCGGCCATCACCCGGCCGAGATCGAGATCGACCAGCGCCTTGACCAAGTAGACCAGGCACAGAGCCAGCAGCGCGATCCCCGCCCAGCGCAGCGCCACGCGCAGCTCGGGGCGCAGCGTCATGTCAGCCTCGACGGTCAAGGATGCTGGTATGGTCGGGATACGGCACGCAGAATGAGCGCCCGAAGTAATGGCGCTCGCTCAGCCCGCACCGCTCGATCGCGCCCCGGTAGCGCTTGCGGCCCGAATCGTCGAACAGCACGATGCCGTCGGGCTTGAGGTGGGCGGCGGCGGCCGCGAGGCATTCGCTGCGATGCCGGCCATCGACCACGACCAGGTCGAACTGGCCGCCGGCCTCGCCGATCGCGCCGACATAAGCCGCGGGCCCGCCCTCGATCGAGCGCTCGAGCAAGGTGACGTTGTCCAACCCGCCAACCATCTCGCGGAAGGTGCCGATGAACGCCGGGTCGTGCTCGACCGAGATCACGTCTGCCGCACGCCGCGCGAGCCACGCGGTGCTCGCCCCGGCGCCGTATTCGAACACCCGCGCCTGCGGTCGCGCGGCCAGATGGCGCTCGACTTCGCGAGTCGCCGCGACGTTCCACCACGGCAATCCGAGCCGCACCATCCGCCGGGTGTCGTAGATCGCGAGCAGCGAAGCGAGCCAGCGCCGCCAGCCGTAAGCATCGGAGCTCGCGGCAGCATCGGCGAAGCGGGCGAGCGGCGGGATCGCCGCGAGCGCTTGCACCGACTGGACGTAATGGCGCTTTATCGAAGGCATCGGCGGCTCCGGACGAAGGTCGATCAACCGGCAGTTAACCATAGGATGCTGTCGAAAGGTTAATGCGCGGGCGATTGTCCGCTCGGCCCCGCCGCATCGCCGCGCGCCCCGCCCGGGGGATTATCGAATCCACGATTTCCTTGTTGTTTACCATTTGCCGATAGGGCCCGTCAGGCATGGAGCGGCGCGAAGCCGGCCAGCGGCTGTTGGGACGACCTTCGGGGGTTTTAGATGAGCGCATTCGGGCGAAAGAGCGGGATCGGCGGGATGAATGCCGGTGCGCGTCCGAGCTTCGGCGTCGCACGCCCGATGAAGGGCGACGGGCGCCCGGTGCCCTCCCCCAACGCGCGCCAGGCCGGCGGCGAGCAGTTCCCGCCGCTGCCCGACGAAGGCGCCGCCGGCGACGCGCCGCAGGCCGCGCCGCTCAAGGGCGACGCGATGAGCCGGCTGGCCGACCGCGCCAACCAGGTTCACGAAACGCAGCACCAGCCCGAAGGCTTCGAGGCCAGCGTCCACAAGATCAAGGAGCAGGTGCTGCCGCGCCTGCTCGAACGCGTCGACCCCGAAGCCGCCGCGACGCTGACCAAGGACGAGCTGAGCGAGGAGTTCCGCCCGATCATCATGGAGGTGCTGGCCGAGCTCAAGGTCACCCTCAACCGCCGCGAGCAGTTCGCGCTCGAGAAGGTGCTGATCGACGAGCTGCTCGGCTTCGGCCCGCTCGAGGAATTGCTCAACGACCCCGACGTCTCGGACATCATGGTCAACGGGCCCGACCAGACCTACATCGAAAAGAAGGGCAAGCTGTCGCTCGCCCCGATCCGGTTCCGCGACGAGTCGCACCTGTTCCAGATCGCTCAGCGCATCGTCAATCAGGTCGGCCGGCGCGTCGACCAGACGACTCCGCTGGCCGACGCGCGCCTCAAGGACGGCAGCCGCGTCAACGTCATCGTCCCGCCGCTCAGCTTGCGCGGCACCGCGATCTCGATCCGTAAATTCTCCGAGAAGCCGATCACCATCGACATGCTCAAGGAATTCGGCTCGATGTCGGACAAGATGGCGACCGTGCTCAAGATCGCCGGCGCCTGCCGCATGAACGTGGTCGTCTCGGGCGGTACCGGCTCGGGTAAGACCACCATGCTCAACGCGATGTCGAAGATGATCGACCCGGGCGAGCGCGTGATCACCATCGAGGACGCGGCCGAGCTTCGCCTGCAGCAGCCGCACTGGCTGCCGCTCGAAACCCGCCCGCCGAACCTCGAGGGCCAGGGCGCGATCACCATCGGCGACCTGGTCAAGAACGCGCTGCGCATGCGCCCCGACCGCATCATCCTGGGCGAGGTCCGCGGCGCCGAGTGCTTCGACTTGCTCGCGGCGATGAACACCGGCCACGACGGTTCGATGTGTACGCTCCACGCGAACAGCCCGCGCGAGTGCCTCGGCCGTATGGAAAACATGATCCTGATGGGCGACGTGAAGATCCCGAAGGAGGCGATCAGCCGCCAGATCGCCGAATCGGTCGACCTCATCATCCAGGTCAAGCGCCTGCGCGACGGTTCGCGCCGCACCACCAACATCACCGAGGTGATCGGGATGGAGGGCGAGGTGATCGTCACCCAGGAGCTGTTCAACTTCGAGTATCTCGACGAGAGCGAGGACGGCAAGATCCTCGGCGAATACCGCGCCGCGGGCCTGCGCCCCTACACGCTCGAGAAGGCGCGCCAGTTCGGCTTCGACCAGGCTTACCTCGAAGCCTGCCTGTAAGCGGGGCCGCTAGCGGCTCTTCATCGCGAACAGGAACGCCGCCGCGGCGGCGAAGATCAGCAGCACAGACAGCGTCATCCACGGAATGCAGCCGATCTGGTCGGTGTTCGAACGCTTGTGCCGGCGCCGGTCGCGCCACACCGCGAACACCGAGAGCAGCAGCAGCACCACGCCCCAGATGATCCCCCAGGTGCGGTTGTCGGCGAACAGCAGGAAGTCCGGCTCGTGCATGGCGCCCCGCATATGGCGGACGCGCGCGCATCGCAATCCCCACCGTTCGGCGGGCGGGCGCTTGATCGCGCCGGGCAGGATCGTAAGCAGCGGGGCATGAGGGCGAACGACGCGCCGCACCATCCGCTGCTGCCGCTGGCGTTGCGGCTAGGCTCGATCGCCGCGCTCTCGACGATGGCGATGTTCGTCAAGCTGTCGTCCGAGGCCGGGATCCAGCTGGTCGAGATCCTGTTCTGGCGCCAGGCGCTCGGCATCCCGATGATCCTTGCGTGGCTGGTCGCCCGGCGGCGGCTCGACCTGGTCAAGACCGCCCGGCCGGGCGCGCAGGCAGTGCGCGGGATCTACGGGCTGGTCGGGATGGTCTGCAATTTCGGCGCGCTTTCGCTGCTGCCGCTCGCCGAAGCGTCTACTCTCACCTTCACCGCGCCGATCTGGGCCGTGGTGCTGTCGATGCTGCTGCTGCGCGAGCCGGTCGGCGTGTGGCGGTGGAGCGCGGTGCTGCTCGGCTTCGCCGGCGTGTTGATCATCGCCCAGCCGGGCGGCGGCGAGCTGCCGCTGTTCGGCGCCGCGGTCGGCCTCGGCGGCGCGTTCATGATCGCGCTGATCTCGATCCAGATCGCCGACCTCAACCGCACCGAACAGCCGATCACGATCGTGTTCTGGTTCGCTTCGATCACCAGCGCGGTGCTGCTCCCGCCGGTGCTGTCGCTCGGCCGCGCGCACGACGCCCACGAGTGGCTGCTGCTGCTTGCAATGGGGGTTTCGGGCAGCATCGGCCAGCTGCTGCTGACCGCGAGCCTGCGGTTCGGCAAGATCGCGAGCGTGATCGTGATGGACTACTCGGCGCTGATCTGGGCCACGCTCTACGGCTGGCTGGTGTGGCAGGTGTTGCCGCCGGCGACGACCTGGCTCGGCGCGCCGCTGATCATCGGCGCCGGGGCGGTGATCGGCTGGCGCGAGCGCCAGCTCGGACGGGCGCGAGCGGTGGAACCCATCGGCCCCGACCCCGTTTAGTGCCCCGTCCGCTCGATTGGACCCCAGGAAAGGAGCACGACATGCTTCGGAAATTGATCCTCGCCCTCGGCATCGGCGTCATGGCGCTGAGCGCCACCGCCTGCAACACCGTCAAGGGAGCCGGCGAAGACATCGAATCCGTCGGCGAAGCGGGCGACCGCGCGATCTAACCTCTTCCAACCGCTCGAAAAAGGCGGTCGCAGGCGCCCGTCGGGTCACCCCCGGCGGGCGCTTTCGCGTCCGCCTCAGGCTTCCTCCTCGAGCGGCGGCAGGCGCCGCGCCGCGCGGTGGATCGCCTCGTTGTCGTGGACGAACCGCCCGGCGGCCTTTTCGCGCGCCAGTTGCAGGATTCCCCGCGCCACTTCGCGCGCGCTGATCGAGCGATGCTGGCTGAGCCCGCCCTGGCGCAACAGGTCGGTCACCGGGCTGGCGATGATTCCGAGCCGCTCCCCGAGCCGGCGGTCGCTACCGCGCGGGCCGCGCAGCAGCCCGGGGCGCAGGATGTCGAGCCGGCGGAAGCGCAGCTTGATCAGCGCGTCCTCGACCTCGCCCTTGACCTGCAGGTAGACGTCGTCGCGCACATGGCGGTTGGCGCCGGCCGCGCTGACCGCGATCCAATGCGGCACGTCCGCCGCCTTCGCCGCGGTGGCGGTGCGCAGCACCAGCTCCTGGTCGACTGCGCGGAACTGCTCCTCGTCCTCGCCGGCCTTCTGCCATGTCGTCCCGACCGCGCAGACGATCGTCTCGGGTGCGATGTCGGCGATCGCCTCGCCCCAGCGCGGCGGATCGCACACCACCAGCTCCATGCGCCCGCCCATCGGCAGCGGGAACTCCCGCCGCCCGAGCGCGATCACCCGCAGGTCGGCGCGCCCGCGCGCATCCTCCAGCACGCGCGTGCCGACGAGGCCGTTCGCCCCGAGCACCACGACCTTGCGCCGGTCAGACATTCGACAGGCCCTCCGGCGGATGTCCGAAGACGGCCCGATACTGCCCGATCGCGAAGCGGTCGGTCATCCCGGCGATGAAGTCGGCGAGGTGGCGGCTGCGATCCGGCTCGTGCTCGGGCAGGCCCTCGCGCCACGGCGCGGGCAGGTGCGCGGCATCCTCGGAATAGGCGGCGAACAGCTCGGCGACCACGGCGCGCGCGCGCTCGGCCGTCGCGACCTGGTCCGGATGATAGTAGAGCTTCTCGTACATCAACTGCTTGAGGCGCCGTTCGCGCGCGGCGACGGCCGGCGAGAAGCCCGACAGCGGCCGCCCCGCCGCCCGCACGTCCTCGACCGACTCGAACCCCGTCAGATTGGCCCGCGTCGTGTCGATCACGTCGTTCACCATAGCGCCGATTTGGCCCCTCACCAGTTCGCGCAGTTGGCGCTCGCGTGCCGTATCGGGAAAGCGCTTTTCGACGTCGCGCCACTGCTCGGCGACGAAATCGAGCCCGACGAGGTCGTCGAGCGAGAGGAATCCCGCGCGCAAGCCGTCGTCGATATCGTGATTGTCGTAAGCGATGTCGTCGGCCACCGCGGCGACTTGCGCTTCGAGCGAGGGCCAGTCGGCGAGCGCCAGCGGGAACGCCGCGTCGAGCTCGGCGAGCGCCCAGTTGGGCTCGACGACCGGGCCGTTATGCTTGGCGAGCCCTTCGAGCACGTCCCAGGAAAGGTTGAGCCCGTCGTGCCCGGGATAGGGGCTCTCGAGCCGCAGCAGCACCCGCAGCGTGTGCGCGTTGTGGTCGAACCCGCCGTGCGGGCGCAGCGCTTCGTCGAGCGCGTCCTCGCCGGCGTGGCCGAACGGCGGGTGGCCGATATCGTGCGCGAGGCAGATCGCCTCGGTCAGGTCCTCGTCGAGCCCGAGCGCGCGCGCGATCACCCGCCCGATCTGGGCGACCTCGAGGCTGTGGGTGAGCCTCACGCGATAGTGATCGCCGTCGGGCGCGATGAACACCTGGGTCTTGTGGCGCAGGCGGCGGAACGCGATCGAATGGATGATCCGGTCGCGATCGCGCTGGAACGCGGTGCGGGGCCCGCGCGGGCCGCCGCTGTCGACCGCGAACCGGCGCCCTCGCGAGGTGGCCGGATCGGCGGCATAGGGCGCGCGGTCCATCGCCGGCGCGCTCAATCGGTGCCGAGGATCCATTCGGCCGCGCGCGCGGCGTGGATGCGCGTCGAATCGTAGATGGGCAGCACGTTGGCGTCGATGTCGACCACCATCTCGAGCTCGGTGCAGGCGAGGATGATCGCGTTCGCCTCCTTCTTCTCGAGGTCGGTGAACAGCGTCTTCATCTGGCGCTCGGCGTCGCGCGAGGCGCGCCCGTTCATCAGCTCGTCGTAGATGATCCGGTCGAGCATCTCGACCGCGTCCATCTCCGGCGGGAGCAGCTTGATCCCGTGCGAGATCAGCCGCTGGCGATAGAAGCTCTCGGTCATCACGTTGCGGGTGCCGATCAGCGCGGCGAGTTTGATTCCGTCGGCCTTCATCCGCTCGCCGACGCAATCGGCGATATGGATGATCGGCACGTTCACCGCCTCGGCGACCCGGTCGTAGACCTTGTGCATCGAGTTGGCGCCGATGATCAGCGCCCCGGCGCCGGCGCGGGCGAGCCGCTTGGCGCTGTCGACCAGCACTTTGGCCGCGCGGTCCCAGTCCTTCTCGTCGGTGAGGCCCCACAGGCGCGTGAAGTCGAGGCTCTCGATCAGCATCGGCGCGCTCGCATGGGCGGCATTGCGCGCCTGCACGATGCGGTTGATCTGCTCGTAATAAGTGCGGGTCGAGACCCAGCTCATCCCGCCGATCAGGCCGAGTTTGCGCATTTTAGACACTTGGATCCTTCGCGAGCGCCCCCGGGGGGACGGCGGCAGCCCCTAGCGGCAACGCGGATTAACCTAAAGGGCCTTTACGATTTCCTCGACCATCTTCTTGGCATCGCCCAAGAGCATCATCGTCTGGTCCATGTAGAACACGTCGTTGTCGATGCCGGCGTAGCCGACCCCGCCCATCGAGCGCTTGATGAACATCACCGTCTTGGCCTTGTCGACGTCGAACACCGGCATGCCGTAGATCGGCGAGCCGGGATCGGTCTTGGCGGCGGGGTTGACCACGTCGTTGGCGCCGATGATGAACGCGACGTCCGCCTGCGCGAACTCGGAGTTGATGTCCTCGAGCTCGAACACCTCGTCGTAGGGCACGTTGGCCTCGGCGAGCAGCACGTTCATGTGGCCCGGCATGCGCCCCGCGACCGGGTGGATCGCGTATTTGACCTCGACGCCTTCCTCCTTGAGCTTGTCGCCCATCTCGCGCAGCGCGTGTTGCGCCTGGGCGACCGCCATGCCGTAGCCGGGGATGATGATGACCTTCTGCGCTTCCTTGAGCAGGAACGCCGCGTCCTCGGCGCTGCCGCGCTTCCACGGGCGGTCGGTCTTGGCGGCGCCCACGCCGGCCGAGGCGTCGGCCCCGAAGCCGCCGGCGATCACCGAGACGAAGCTGCGGTTCATCGCCCGGCACATGATGTAGCTGAGGATCGCGCCCGAGCTGCCGACCAGCGCGCCGGTGACGATCATCGCGGTGTTGTGGAGCGTGAAGCCCATCGCCGCGGCGGCCCAGCCCGAGTACGAGTTGAGCATCGAGACGACCACCGGCATGTCCGCGCCGCCGATCGGGATGATCAGCAGGAAGCCGATCGCGAAGGCGAGCGCGACGACGATCCAGAACAGCGGGTTCTCGCCCGGCCCGGCGTGGGCGGCGACGGCGAACATGCCCGTGAGCACCAGGATCGCGGCGAGCGTGCCGAGATTGATCACGTGCCGCGCGGGCAGCAGGATCGGCGCGCCGCTCATGTTGCCGTTCAACTTGGCGAACGCGATCACCGAGCCCGAGAAGGTGATCGCCCCGATCGCCGCACCCAATGCCATCTCGACCCGGCTGACGGTGAGGATATTGCCGTCCAATCCGAGGATGCCGAACGCATCGGGGTTGAGGAACGCGGCCGCCGCGACGAGCACCGCCGCAAGGCCGACGAGGCTGTGGAACGCAGCCACGAGCTGCGGCATCGCGGTCATCTGGATGCGCCGGGCGGTGACCAGGCCGATCCCGCCGCCGATCGCGATCGCGGCCACGATTTCGAGCAGGGTCGAGGGGTCGAAGGCGAATCCGGCGCTAGCCGAGGATTCGCTCACCGCCATGTTCAAGCCGAAGCCATGGGTGAGCAGCGTGGTGCCGACCGCGATCGTCATCCCGATCATGCCGAAGCGGTTGCCGCGGCGCGAGGAAGCGGGCGAACTGAGCCCGCGCAGCGCGAGGATGAACAGCACGCCCGAAACGAGGTAGGCGACTGCGACCCACGGGCTCGTGGTGTGCATCGCGTCGGCGGCGATCGACAGGTCGGTCGGCTCGGGCGGGAACGCGACGCTCACTTGCCGCCCTCCTTCGCCGCGGGACGGTCCTTCTTCTTGTACATCGCGAGCATCCGCGCGGTGACCGCGAATCCGCCGAAAATGTTGACGCTGGCGAGCGCGACCGCGAGCAGCCCGAGCCACTTGGCGCCGGGCGCACCGGCGGCGGCGGCGGCAATCAGCGCGCCGACCACGATGACCGACGAGATCGCGTTGGTCACGCTCATCAGCGGGGTGTGCAGCGCCGGCGTGACCGACCACACCACGTAGTACCCGACGAAGCACGCGAGCACGAAGATCGAGAGGATCGAAATGAAGTCCATTAAAACACCTCCCCGGAACGGGGAGGGGGACCGGCCGCAGGCCGGTGGAGGGGACTCGTCACCAACGCAACGATTGCGTTTGCGGTGCCGGCTGCGTCCTTGAACACGCGCCGCGCCGAAACCCTGATCACCCTGAATCCGTTCTCTTCCAAAAATCTTCTTTTCGTTTGATCTCGCCCCGCCCGCTCGCCGAAATCGTGAACCTCACCGTCGACTTCGATGATCAGCCGTTCCGACAAGCAGCAGAAATCTGCAACGTAGGGGCCGACCGGATGTTGTCGGCGAAATCTCAGTCCGGCGGGACGTAGCCGCAATTGCTGCCAGAGCGGGCGTTCCGGCGGCGACATCTCCTTCCGCAGCTTGCGGGCAAGGACGACAGCGGGCTGCGCCTGGAACTTCGAATCCCCTCCACCGCGCTTCGCGCGGTCCCCCTCCCCGTTCAGGGGGGGCAGGGGATTCGTGCCCACCATCAGAGCTTCTGCGCGATCTCGACCGGGTTCCCCTCGGGATCGGTGTAGTACATCACCTTGACCCCGAGCGGCGCGACTTCGGTGATATCGAGCGCCGGGGTCAGGCCCTTGGCCGTCAGCGCACGCTTGGTCGCCTCGATGTCGCTGGTCGACAGCGTGATCTGCGAGAAGCCCTGCACCGCGGCGTGGCCCGGGGGCTTGGCGCGCGGCGGGTTCGGCGGTTTCGAATCCTTGATCTGGAGAAGCTCGATGCGCTCGTCGCCGCTGGTCAGCCAGCGCACCGGGATGCCCGGCCCGAACGTCGTATCGAGCTCGACCTTGAAGCCGAGCGTGTCGACGAAGAACGCGGTCTCCTTATCGAGATCGGCGACCGAGATCGCGACCATCCAGTGACCCAATTCGGGTGCCGCCTCGGCGGACGCAGGCACCGAAACAACCGCAGAAACCGCTGCAAGCGTGGAGAGCAATATCTTCATTTCAAAAGCCTTTTTATCTAGCTGCCCAAAACCTGCACGATCTCGATCGGATTGCCCTCGGGATCGTTCACAAACATCACCTTGATTCCGAGCGCGGCGATGGGAGTGATATCGACGGCAAGCGTCACACCCTTGGCGAGCAGCGCGGCCTTGGTCGCATCGAGATTCTCGACCTGCACCATCAGCTGGCCCGGACCGCGCACCAGCAGATGCGCCGGTGGCGCGCCGCGCTTGGGCCCAGGCTGCGAATTGGCCATTTGGACGAGCTCGATGCCCTGGTTGCCGTTGCGCAGCCAGCGGAAGTGCGTCGCTTCGCCAAGCGGCACATCCTTCACGACCTTGAAGTCGAGTACGTCGACGTAGAACTTGGTGACCGCCTCGATATCCGCGACCGAATAGGCCGACATGAAGTGGTTCAACTGGATGGGCGCGGCACCCCCATTCTGCGCGTGCGCGCCGGTCGGCGCGAGCAGTGCGCCCGCCAGTGCGAGTCCGATGAGCACCTGCTTCATCCCAAAAGCCTTTCATTGACCACTTTGCCGCCCTGCGTGAGCCGCACGGCATTGCCGATCTCCTCGTCGAGCACCGGCCGTCCTTGCTCGGCGTCCCAGAACGCCGAGAGGAAATTGTAGAGGTTGCGGGCGTAGAGCGCCGAGGCGTCGGCGGCGAGCGAGCTCGGGGTGTTCGAGAAGCCCATGATCGAAACGCCGTGCTTCTCGACCACCTGGTCGGCCACGCTGCCCTCGACGTTGCCGCCCTGCACCACCGCAAGGTCGAAGATCACGCTTCCCGGCTTCATCGTCGCGATCTGAGCGTCACTCACCAAACGGGGAGCAGCGCGCCCAGGAATCAAAGCAGTCGTGATGACGATGTCCTGCTTGGCGATGTGACTCGAAACCAGCTCGGCTTGCTTGGCCTTCTGCTCGTCGCTCAGCTCGGCCGCGTAGCCGCCGGTGCCGACCGCCTCGAGCCCGTCCGCGAACACCGCCTTGGCGCCGAGGCTCTCGATCTGCTCGCGGGTCTCGGGCCGCACGTCGGTCGCCGAGACCACCGCGCCGAGCCGCCGCGCGGTCGCGATCGCCTGCAGCCCGGCGACCCCGACGCCCATCACGAACACCCGCGCGGCGGTCACGGTGCCGGCGGCGGTCATCATCATCGGAAACGCGCGGCCGTAGAGGTCGGCGGCGGCGATCACCGCCTTGTAGCCGGCGAGGTTCGCCTGGCTCGAGAGCACGTCCATCGATTGCGCGCGGGTGATGCGCGGCATGAACTCCATCGCCAGCGCCTCGATGCCCGCAGCGGCGTAATTGTCAACGCGGTCGCGCCGGCCGAACGGGTCGAGGATCGCCGCGAGCCACGCGCCCGGGACGGCGCCGGCGAGATCCTTCGCGTCGGGCCCTTGCACGCCGAGGACGACGTTCGCGGCCTTGAGCGTCGCGGCGCGGCTGCCGACATCGGCGCCGGCTTCGGTGAACGCCTGGTCGGGAATCGAGGCGCCCGCGCCCGCGCCGCTTTCGACCGCGACGGTCGCGCCCAGCTTGATGAACTTGGCGACGGTTTCCGGAGTGGCGGCGACCCGGCGCTCGCCCGCAGCCGTTTCCTTCAGAACCGCGATGCGCATCCCCCCGATCGTCCGGTCAGGAGATCAGCGCGAGGACAATGGCCACGAGGATGGCAATGACCGGGATCGTCCATTTTATCAGGCCGATGAAGCCGGAATAGGTCTGCTCGGCGGCCTTCATGTCGTTGCCCGATGCCATCAACGGCTCTCCGTAAATCGGTCTCTGTCGCCGATCTTTCCTAGAGCCGCCGCGCGCCTCGCTCAAGCCCCCCTCCTCCGAGCGCGGGCGACAGGCTTAATCAGCTCTTTACCGGTGTCGCGTAAGCGGGGGGTCCGTCCCATTTCGGGCCAATCGGGGGGAGCATGGCGGAAGCAGAGCAACGGCTCCTGATGCTGATCGACGATGAGCCGGCGCAGAGCCGGCTGATCGGCGCGCTCGCTGCGCGCGCCGGCTGGCGCACGCTGGTCGTGCCCGATGCCGAGACCGCGATCGCCACCCTCGGCACGCGCCAGGGCATGGCGCTCAACGCGATCATCCTCGACCAATGGGTGCCCGGCGACGAAGCCTGCGAGCTGATCGCCGAATTGAAGGCGCGGCGTCCGGGGCTGCCGATCCTGATGCTGACCACCAGCACCTCGCCGAGCCTCGCGGTCGAGGCGATGCGCGCCGGCGCGACCGACTACCTGGTCAAGCCCGTCTCGCCCGACCGGCTGATGCAGGCGTTGCGCAGCGCGACGATGCGCGAGGCGCCGCGCGACGAGCTCCAGCACCTGACCGAGAAGCTCGAGACCGCGCTCGATTTCGATTCGATGATCGGCGCCAACCCCGACTTCCGCACCGCGCTGGCCCGCGCCGCCAAGGCCGCGCGCGGCCACGGCCCGGTGCTGGTCGAAGGCGAGACCGGCAGCGGCAAGGACATGATCGTGCGTGCGATGCACGCCGCGAGCCCCCGCGCGAAGCTGCCGCTGCGCGTGATCAACGTGCGCGGCGTCGCCTCCAACACGCTCGAATCGGTGCTGATGGGGCACGAGAAGGGCGCCTTTCCCGGCGCGTTCGACCGCCAGATCGGCGCGCTCCAGCATTGCGACGGCGGCACGCTGGTGCTCGACGAGGTCAACCGCCTGCCCGACGACGTGCAGGCGCGGCTCGCCGAAGCGCTCGCCAAGGGCAGCGTGCGGCCGATCGGCGCGCGGCACAGCTTCCGCATCGACACCCGCGTGGTCGCCGCGAGCAACCGCCCGCTCGCCGAGCTGGTCGAGGCGGGCGAGTTCCGCGCCGACCTCTACGAGGCGCTCTCGACAACGCGCATTTCGCTGCCCGCGCTGCGCGAGCGGCCCGGCGACATCGGCGCCTTGACGCGCTATTTCCTCGGCCGCATCGGCGAGCAGCCGGGCCTGCGCGCGCTCGGGATCACCGACGGCGCGCTGGCGCTGCTCGCGTCGTACGCTTGGCCCGGCAACGTGCGCCAGCTGCAGGCGGTGCTGTTCCGCGCGGCGGTGTTCTGCGACGGCGACGCACTGACCGCGGACGATTTCCCACAGATCGCCGAGATGGTCGGCGAGGACGTCACCGCGAACGGCAACGGCCACCAGGAAGCCGTCGGGGTCATGCTCTATACCACCGACGGCAACCTGCGCCCGCTCGAGGAGATCGAGGCCGACGTGATCCGCCTCGCGATCGGGCATTACCGCGGGCGCATGACCGAAGTCGCGCGCCGCCTCGGGATCGGCCGCTCGACGCTCTACCGAAAGCTCTCCGACCTCGGCATCGACAACGCCGCGTAAGGGCTTTAGCCCCGCGCGCGTGGAGTTCGACTTCTCGAGCAAGAGTGCGCTGGTCACCGGCGCGGCCTCGGGCATCGGCGCGGCTTGCGCGCGGTGGCTCGACGCGCACGGCGTCGGCCGGCTGGTGCTGGTCGACACCGACGGCGACGGGCTCGCGGCGCTGTACCTCGAATGCGACACCCAGCGGATCGTCGGCGACGTCGCCGACGAGGCTTTCTGGTACGGCACCAAGGGCGAGCTCGGCGCGCTCGACCACGCGGTGGTCAACGCCGGGATCGCCTCGGGCTCGCCGATCGCCGACACCGAGTTCGCCGAGTGGCGCCGCGTGCTCGGAGTGAACCTCGATGGCGCTTTCCTGACCCCGCGCGCGGCGTTGCGCGCGATGAGCGAAGGCGGCAGCGTGGTGGTGACCGGCTCGGCCGGCGGGCTCAAAGCCGAGCCCGGCACCGCCGCCTACGGCGCGTCGAAAGCGGGCGCGATCCACCTCGCCAAAGTCGCGGCCAAGGAAGGCGCGCCGCGCGGAATCCGCGTCAACGCGATCGCGCCCGGCGGGGTCGACACCCCGATCTGGGACCAGACGCCGTTCTTCAACGACCTGGTCGCGCAGCACGGCGGCGACCGCGACGCGGCGATGGCCGCGATGGCGCGGATCGCGACTCCCCTCGGTCGCTATGCGTCGCCCGAAGAAATCGCCGCGCAGGTCGGTTTCCTGCTGTCGGACGCCGCGGCGACGATCACCGGCGCGGTGCTGGTGAGCGACGGCGGCTACACGCTCTAGCCGGATCTCACTCCTTCGCGCGCTCGCCGTTGTAGGGCACGCTGAACTCGCCGATCGCGCCCTTGCCGGTGAACGTGTCGCCGCTGACCGTGCCGCTGTAGACCAATTCGATGTCGCCCTGAGGCAGCGGGACCTTGCGCTTGTACGAGAAGTTGTCGCCGTCGAGCTTGATGTCGTAGCCCGGCCCGCCCTGCGGCGTGCCTTCGGGCGGGGGCACGACCAGCTTGCCTTCGACGCTGTAGCCTTCGCCCGTCTTCCTGACCGACAGCCGTTCCTGGATCACGCCCCCGTCGGGCGTTTGCGCGGTGGCGATCCAGTCGCCTAGGAACGATTGCGCCGAAGCCGGGGTGGCGATGAACCCGGCCAGCAGCAGCCCAACGATGATGGAACGCATGTCACACCCTCCTCACATCAAGCGAGGCGTGTATTACCTTTCTAATACACTAAGTCAACCCGGCAGGTCACAGAAGTCGGTCAACGCCGCGTCGCGCACCCCGCGCCACACATTGCGCGCCTGGACCGTGTCGAACACATCGTGGACCCTCAGTAGCTGCACGCCCGCGTTCATGCCCGCGACCGCCAGCGCGACGCTGCCGCCGAGCCGCTGGTGCGCGGGAGCCTCGTGCGAAAGCGCGCCGATGGTGCGCTTGCGGCTCGCCCCCAGCAGCAGCGGTTGGCCGAGCGCATGGAACAGCGGCAGCGCGTTCAGGAGCGCGAGGTTGTCGGCCAGCGACTTGCCGAAACCGATGCCCGGATCGAGCACGATCCGCTCGCGCGCGATGCCCGCGGCGACCGCGCGGTCGCGCGCAGCGCCGAGCCAGTCGAACACCTCGAGCACGACGTTGCCGTAGGCGGCGGCGGCGTGGAGGTCGTCCGCGCTTTTGTCGACCGCGCCCGGCGCGTGCATCAGCACCACCGGCAGCCCGCTCGCCGCCGCGAGCTCGATGCTGCGCGGATCGTGGCGCAGCGCCGAGACGTCGTTGATCATGTGCGCGCCGGCCGCGATCGCCGCCTCGAGCACGCCCGCGCGGCGGGTATCGACGCTGATCGCCGCGCCCATCAGCGCCGCGCGCTCGATCGCCGGGATCACGCGCTCGGCTTCGTCGCCTTCCCACACCGCCGCTGCTCCGGGTCGGGTGCTTTCGCCGCCGATGTCGAGGATCGCCGCGCCGGCTTCGAGCATCGCCGCCATGTGCTCGCTCGCCGCTTCGGGATTGTCGAGGAATTGGCCGCCATCGGAAAAACTGTCGGGGGTGACGTTGAGGATGCCCATGACCTGCGGCTGGTCGAGCGAGATGCGGCGATCCCCGCATTCGAGCGCCGGATGCGCGAGGCGCAAATTCGCCCATTGCTCCTCGCCCGCCGCGCCGAGACCATCGGGCAGCGCGGCGAGCGCGTCGTCGATCGTTTCGGCGGTGGCGATCGTGCGACTGCGGACCTGGCCGTCCTCCGCCACGATCACCGCGAACTCGCGCGCGTAGACGAGCCCGCCGGCGAGCCGCACAGCGTCGCCATGGAACGTCTGGGGTCCTGAGGCAAACGTCAGCGGGCGGAGGTAGAGTCGAGCGGTCACATCATACCCCGTCATGCTGAACTTGTTTCAGCATCCATCCATCCTCGCGGGCGAACGGACCAGGTGGAGAAATGGACCCTGAAACAAGTTCAGGGTGACGAGTGGGGTTAGTCCTCGACCGCCAACAGGTAAAGCTGCCGCAGCGCGTCGAGCGGCTTCACTTCGCCGCCGTGCTCAAGGTGCCAGAACGCCCAGCCGTTGCACGAGGGCGCGCCCTGCAGGTCCTTGCCGAGCCCGTGGATCGAGCCCGAGCGCGGCCCGCTCGCGAGCGAGCCGTCGGCGCGCACTTGCGCGGTCCAGCGGCGCTGCTTGTCGAACAGCACGGTGCCCGGCGGCACCAGCCCCGCCTCGACCAGCGCGCCGAACGCTACCCGCGGCGCGTCCCTGCGGCTCTGCATCGTCGCCAGCGCGCTTTCGTCGAGCGGCAGCTCCTTCTCGATCCGCTTCATCGCCGCCTCGCGGTAGCCCGGCTCGCGCTCGCACCCGATCCACTCGCGGCCAAGCCGCTTGGCGACCGCGCCGGTGGTGCCGGTGCCGAAGAACGGGTCGAGCACCACATCCCCCTTCTCCGTCGTCGCCAAGAGCACGCGATAGAGCAGCGCCTCGGGCTTCTGGGTCGGGTGGACCTTGGCCCCATCCTGCTTCAATCGCTCGGGTCCGCCGCAGATCGGGATCACCCAGTCGCTGCGCATCTGCAGCTCGTCGTTGAGGGTCTTCATCGCGCGGTAGTTGAAATGGTAGCGCGCCTTTTCGCCCATGCTCGCCCACAGCAGCGTCTCGTGCGCGTTGGTGAAGCGCGTGCCGCGGAAGTTCGGCATCGGGTTCGATTTGCGCCACACGATGTCGTTGAGGATCCAGAACCCGAGGTCCTGCAGCGTCGCGCCGACGCGATAGATGTTGTGATAGCTGCCGATCACCCACAGCGCGCCGTCCGGCTTCAAGACGCGGCGCGCCTCGGTGAGCCAGGCCCTGGTGAACGCGTCGTAGGCGGCGAAGCTGTCGAACCGGTCCCAGTGATCGGTGACCGCGTCGACAAGGCTTCCGTCGGGGCGGTTGAGGTCGCCGCCGAGCTGGAGGTTGTATGGCGGATCGGCGAACACCAGGTCGACGCTCGCGTCCGGCAGCGTGGCCATCGCTTCGACGCAATCGCCCGAGAAGATTCGCCCGAGCGGTAGGTCCGCGCGCGCCCTGGCCGCGTTGACGGCCCGCACTTGCTCTTTGGTAAGGACGTCCCCCATCCCGCATTTCCCCCGCAGTTATCCACAGGGTGAGTCCCGCGGAGTCCGAGGTCAAGCAATGATTTAGCCGAAAGATGGTTAACGCGCTGTCAACTGTGTGGAGAACGAAAAGAGTCCGCCACAAGATGTAGAGTCCCGACGCGCCCGAGGGACTCGATATCTGGCGGTGTTGCGCATCGGACTCGACGCGCGATTTTCTTGCGCCCACAGTGCCGCCGGATCTGACCGGATCACCGGAGGACGCGGAGAATGACGCTCAAGGTAATCGGCGCCGGGCTCGGGCGCACCGGCACGCTGTCGCTCAAGCTCGCGCTCGAGCATATCGGGCTCGGGCCGTGCTACCATATGTCCGAGATGCTCGCGCAGATGCGCAGCCATCTGCCGTTGTGGATCGAAGCCGCGAAGGGCCAGCCGCAGTGGGACGCGATCTTCGCCGGCTACCAGTCGACCACCGACTATCCGGGTTGCATGTTCTGGCGCGAGCTGGCGGACCAATACCCCGAGGCCAAGATCGTGCTCACCACCCGCGATCCCGACAAATGGTTCGAATCGGGCGCGGCGACGGTGTTCTCGGCCGAGCATCGCGCACGCTTCGAAGGCAATCCGCTGATGGCCGAGTTCTTCCGCCTCAACGTGTTCAGCCAGATCGAGCAGCACTTGGGCGATCGCGCCGCGATGGTGAAGTACTTCAACGACTGGAACCAGTCGGTGATCGACCAAGCTCCGCCCGAGCGGCTGCTGGTCTACCGCACCGGCGACGGGTGGGAGCCGCTGTGCGCGTTCCTCGGCGTGCCGGTTCCCGCAGAGCCCTACCCGCGGGTCAACAGCCGCGAGGAGATGGTCCAGCGAACCGGCGAGCTCGACGGGCACCAAGGCCCGCCGCCGCCCGAAGTGTTCGAGACGATGGTGCGCGGCTATCTCGACGATTTGCGGATGAAGGCGTTTCCCGCGACGGCCTAGTCTTTCGCGCCGCGCGCCTCCGCGACGACCTGGTTCACCGCATCGATCACCACCGCCGGCCGCGACCGTTGGATGTAATGATCCGCACCGGGCACGCGAGCGTTGACACCGCGGCTGGATAGCGCGGCGAGCGCGTCGTGCGCGCGGCTCCACTCTTCCATGAACCGCTCGGAAGCCGCGCGTTGCTCGGCGGGTGCTTCTGGAGGAAAAGGCGGCTGGACAGTCGCGGTGAGCACGATCAACGGCATGGCGCCATAATTGCGCGCGGGATTGAGCACGATCGTCCCGCCTTCGTTGGAGCTGGCCATGAACGAGGCCATGGTTTCGTATTGCACCGGGTTGCTGACCTTTTCACCGAAAGCCTTGGCGAGGGCTGCCGGGAAGAACGGCGGATACGTTATGCAATTGTCTGGATCGGGGCTGCCCGCCTTGACGGTTCCGGCGCGGATTGCCGCCGCGCATTTGCGGAACGCGGCCACCGCGGGGTTCGCCCCGGGATCGGCCGACGGCAGGCCCGCGCGCTGCATGATCGCGACCTGGTCGGGAACGCTCGGATCGACCATCACCATCCCGGCGACCTGCTCGCGGTGACGGTCGGCAAAGAGCACGCTCTCGTAGCCGCCGAACGAATGCCCGACGAGGATATACGGACCGGGGATCTTGCCGGTGGCGAGCGCCGCCTCGAGCGCCGCGGCCGAAGTCGCGACCGTCTGCTTGCCCTCGGCGCCGTCGCTCAGCGCCCACCCGGGGCGATCCCACGCGCACACCCGGGTGATCTTGGCCATGTCGGGCTGGATGCTGCCCCACGCGAGGCCGGCGAAATCGCCCATGCCGGGGATCAGGATCACCGTCGGCGAGCCTTGGCCCATGCAGGTGAAGCCGGCCTTGCGCCCGTCGGGCAGCGTCACGACGTCCTTGTCGCTGGCATAGGGCTCGAGCATGGCCCTGACGTCTTCGCTCGAAGGTCCCTGCTGCGCTTGCGCCGCCGCCGCGCCGAGCAAGGCAAGCAAAGCGAGAATGGGTTTGAACGATTTCATGCGGCGTGCCCTCCTCCGGCTGCCGCAATCTGTCACACCGCGGCCGGCATCGCCAACGGCAATTCGGCCTGCGCGACCGGGGCGAAGCTCTTGCGGTGCAAGGGGCACGGTCCGTGGGCGCGCAGCGCGGCGAGGTGGTCGGGCGTCGAATAGCCGACGTTGCTCTCCCACCCATACTGCGGGTGCGCGCGGTGATACTCGCGCATCAGCCGGTCGCGGTGGGTCTTGGCGAGGATCGAGGCGGCCGAGATCGCCGGCTCGCTCGCGTCGCCGCCGACGATCGGGCGCGCCGGCCAGCGCCATTCGGCGCGCCGCCCGGCCGGCGTGAGGTTGCCGTCGACCAGCACTTCGGCCGGGTCGCATCCGAGCACTTCGCATAGGCGCGCCACCGCCAGCGTCATCGCCAGCATGGTCGCGCCGAAGATGTTGAGCCGGTCGATGTCGTCGACCTCGACCACGCCGATCCCGAACGCGCAGCGGCGGCGGATGTGGCCTTCGAGCGTTTCGCGGCGGGCGCGACAAAGCTGTTTGGAATCGGCCAAACCGCCCGGCCGCGGCTTGCACAGAATCACCGCGGCTGCGACAACGGGGCCGGCCAGAGGCCCGCGCCCCGCCTCATCGACTCCGGCGACCAGCGGACCCGCCTGACCGGTCGCGAATTCCGAATGGGGGAGTCCAGAGAGCATGCGCAGCCGAATCCTCGCCGCGTGCCTTTCCACGGCAGCGCTGGCTCTCGCAAGCTGCGGCGGCGGATCTTCTGGGGGTAATGGCGGCGGCGGCGGTGGCGGCCCGATCGGCGGCGGTACCCCGACGCCCGCGCCGACTCCAACCCCGGTGCCCACCCCGACGCCGGTTCCAACCCCGACACCGAGCCCATCGCCGAGCCCGACACCGACGCCGCGTCCGACGCCCACGCCCACTCCGCACCCCACCCCGACCCCGACCCCAACTTCGGTCGGCATCCAGTCGCAGCCGCGCGCGACCTTCAACGAACCGTGGGCAATGGCGTTCGAGCCCGGCACCGGGATCATCTTCGTCACCGAGAAGACCGGGACGATGAAGTTCTACAATCCCGCCACCAACACGGTCGGGACGGTCAGCGGCGGGCCGGCCGTCGCTTACGGCGGCCAGGGCGGGCTCGGCGACATCGCCTTCTCGCCCGACTACGCGACCACCAAGCGCATCTACCTGAGCTGGGCGGAGGCGGGCGGCGGCGGGACGTACGGCGCGGCGATCGGCCGCGGCACGCTCAACTGCGGCTCGACCACCGCGTGCAGCATCTCCGGCCTCACCGTGATCTGGCGGCAATCGCCGAAGGTCACCGGCCAGGGCCAGTACGGGCACAAGATCATGTTCTCGCCCAACGGGCAGTACATGTTCGTCTCGAGCGGCGACCGCCAGCATCCCGAAACCGCGCAGGACCTGTCGAACGACCTCGGCAAGATGCTGCGGCTCAATCTCGACGGCACGGCGGCGGCCGGCAACCCGTTCGAAAGCATGGGCGGGGTCAGCGCGGAGATCTGGACTTACGGCCACCGCAACGAATACGGCGTGCGCTTCGATGCCGCCGGGCGCCTGTGGGAGCTCGAGCACGGACCGATGGGCGGCGACGAGCTGAACCTTATCAAGAAGGGGCTCAACTACGGCTGGCCGCTCGCCTCGAACGGCGACAACTACGACGGCTCGGACATTCCCGACCATCATCCGGGCGACGGGTTCGAGCCGCCCGCGATCAGCTGGAACCCGGTGATCGCGCCGGGCGACATGATTTTCTACATCGGCACGCTGTTCCCGTGGCAGGGCCAGGTGCTGATCGCGGGGCTGGCATCGCAAGCGATCGTTCGGGTATCGATCTCGGGCGAGACCGGGCACGAGGAACGCCGCTACAACATGAACCACCGCATCCGCGACATCGAGGAAGCGCCCGACGGCGCGATCTGGGTGATCGAGGATGGGTCGAGCGGGCGGCTGCTGCGGCTGACCCCGAACTGAGGAGCCGACGATGAGATTTCCCGCCTTCGTGCTGGCGCTGCCCGTGCTGGCCATCGCCGCCTGCGGCAGCGCCCAATCCGGCGCCAGCGCGCAGGCCTCGAGCGAGACGGTCGGTCCGTTCGCGGTCGCCTCGCTGGGCGCGTTCGCCGAGCCGTGGGCGCTGGCGGTCGAGCCCGGAACCGGCAACGTCTTCGTCACCGAAAAAGCGGGTACGATGAAGTTCGTCCAGCCGGCCAACGGGCGGGTCGGCACCGTCACCGGCATCCCCAAAGTTTCGTACGGCGGCCAGGGCGGGTTCGCCGACGTCGCCTTCGCGCCCGATTACGCGAAGAGCCACGCGATCTACCTGAGCTGGGTCGCGGCCGACGCGGAGGGCAAGCGCTACGGCGCGGTCGGCCGCGGGACGCTGGTGTGCGAGGAGCACGATTCGTGCCGCGTCGACGGGCTGAAGGAAATCTGGCGCCAGAGCCCGGCGCTCTCGACCTTCGGCCAGTTCGCGGTGCGGATGGCGTTCTCGCCCGACGGGAAATACCTGTTCGTCGCCTCGGGCGACCTCGCCAAGGGTGACCCGGCGCAGGACACCTCGAACAACCTCGGCAAGATCGTCCGCCTCAACCTCGACGGCACGCCCGCGGCGGGCAACCCGCTCGCGGCGAAGGGCGGCGCGCCCGACATCTGGACTTACGGCCACCGCAACCCGCTCGGCCTTCGGTTCGATGCGAACGGCCAGTTGTGGGACGTCGAGCACGGCCCCGCCGGCGGCGACGAGATCAACGAGCTGGTGCCGGGCGACAACTACGGCTGGCCGGTGGTCTCGAACGGCGACAACTACAACGGCACCCCGATCCCGCGGCACCCGACCCACCCCGAATTCCACGCGCCCGCGATCAGCTGGAACCCGGTGATCGCGCCAGGCGACCTGCTGTTCTATTCGGGCAAGCTCTGGCCCGAATGGAAGAACCAGGCGCTGGTCGCCGGTCTCAAGACCCAGAGCATCGTGCGGGTGAAGCTGTCGGGCGGCAAGGGCACCGAGGAGGCGCGCATCGACATGGGCAAGCGCATGCGCGGCCTCGCCGAGGCGCCGGACGGCGCGATCTACGCGATCGAGGATGGCCCGGGCGGGCGATTATTGCGCCTCACTCCCGCTAAGTAATTGCGCGGTGCATCGCGCGCCCCTATCGGCGCGCGTCCATGGACGCCGACGCCGCCACGCTGATTCCGCTCGATGCCGTCGACCCCGCGCTGGTCGATGCCTTGCTCGACCGCGCGTTCGAGCCCGCGCGCCGCGGCCGCACCGCTTACAAGGTGCGCGAAGGAACCGAGTGGCTCCCGGCGCTGAGCTTCGCCGCGCTCGACGCCGACGAGCACCTCGTGGGCACGCTGCAGACCTGGCCGGTCGCGCTGACCGGCGCGCACGGCCGCGCGCATCCCCTGCTGATGGTCGGGCCGGTCGCGGTGCTGCCCGAGCGCCAGGGCGAAGGCTTCGGCACCGCGCTGATGCTGGCGATGCTCGGCGCGCTCGATCCGGCCGCGCCGCTGCCGCAAGTGATGATCGGCGACGCACCCTACTACGGGCGGTTCGGCTTTTCCGCCGCGCACACCGGCGGTTGGACGCTGCCGGGGCCGTGGGAGCCCGGTCGCTTGCTCGCGCGCGCGACCAATCCGGCGGTGCTCCCCGCCGAAGGCATGCTCGGGCCTTGGCGCGGATAGGCGCATCTGCCATCCCGCGGGCGATGAGCGCGCTGTTCGATCACTTGAAGCGCCTGTTCGACGAAGGCCACGCCGCACAGGCACAGGGCCTGAGGACCGACGCAATGTTCGCTCCGCCGGGCGAAGTGCGCCCAGCCGCGGTGCTGATCGCGGTGACCGAGCGGCGCGAGCCGGGCGTGCTGCTGACCCACCGCCCGCACGCGATGCGCCAGCACGCGGGCCAAGTCGCGTTCCCGGGCGGCAAGCTCGATCCGGGCGAGGACGCGGTCGCCGCGGCGCTGCGCGAGGCGCACGAGGAACTGGCGATCGAAGCGCGCGACGTGCGCGTGATCGGCGCGAGCGACCGCTTCGTCACCGGCACCGGTTACGACATCACGCCGGTGCTCGCGCTGGTCCCGCCCGACCTGCCGCTCGCGCCCAACCCGCTCGAGGTCGAAGACTGGTTCGAGGCGCCGCTCCGGTTCCTGCTCGACCCGGCGAACCAGGTCGAGAAGGAAGCGACTTACGGCGGGCATCATCGGCGATACATCGAGATCGAATGGCAGGGGCACCGCATCTGGGGCGTGACCGCGGCGATCATCGCCAACCTCTCGCGACGGCTGGCGTGGCGGGAGCCGGTCGAGTGACCGCGCTACCCGCAGCCGAATGGACCCAGCGCCCGGCCTTGGCTCGGCTCGCCGCCGCGCTCGGCCCGGGCAACGTGCGCTGGGTCGGCGGCGCGGTGCGCGACACGCTCGCGGGCCTCGCGGTCAAGGACGTCGATGCCGCGACCCCGCTCCCGCCGGACGAAGTGATCCAGCGCCTCGAGGCCGCGGGCATCCGGTCCGTGCCCACGGGCATCGAGCACGGCACCGTCACCGCGGTGCTCGAGGGCGGCAGCGTCGAGGTGACGACCCTGCGGCGCGACGTATCGACCGACGGGCGGCGCGCGACGGTCGAATTCTCCGACGACTGGCGCGAGGACGCCGCGCGGCGCGACTTCACCATCAACGCGCTCTACGTCGAGCCGCAAACGCTCGAGCTGTTCGACTGGTTCTGTGGCGGCGACGATCTCGCCGCGGGCCGCGTGCGCTTCATCGGCGACGCGCGCGAACGGATCCGCGAGGATCACTTGCGCATCCTGCGCTACTATCGCTTCCAATGCCGCTTCGGGCGCGCCCTCGACCCCGAGGCGGAGCAGGCCTGCGCCGAGCTCGCGCCCGCATTGAAGGGCCTCAGCCGCGAGCGCGTCGGGTGGGAAATGCGCCACCTGCTCGCGCTGCCCGATCCGGTGGCGACGGTGCGGCGGATGCATTCGGCGGGCGTGCTGCCCGTGGTGCTGCCCGAAGCGGGCGACAAGCAGCTCGACGCGCTCGCCGCGCTGGTCGCCCAGGAGCAGGCGCACGGCGCCGAGCCCGATGCGCTGCGGCGCCTCGCCGCGCTGCTCCCCGCCGATCCGCGCGCGGCCGAGGAAGCCGCCGCGCGGCTGCGGCTGTCGAAGGCCCAGCGCGAGCGCCTGGCGCTCGCCGCCGCGCGTACGGCCGAGGATGCCGCCGATCCGCGCGCGCTCGCCTACCGCCTCGGCCGCACGAGCGCGGTCGACCGGCTGCTGCTTGCGGGTGCGCCGATCGAAGCGATCCGCGAGTGGAATATTCCCACGTTCCCGCTCAAGGGCGGCGCGATCGTCGCGCGCGGCGTCGCCGCGGGGCCCGAAGTCGCGCGCATCATGCAGGCGGTCGAGGCACGCTGGATCGCCGAGGGATTCCCCGGCGCGTCCCGCGTGGAGACACTGCTCGAGGAAGTTTTGGCCGCGAATTGAAGTCCTTGAAGCGTGCCTGGGATGCGGCGAACCGAAACGGCGGACTTGCCTCCGTCATCGTCGAATGGAAAGATGCGCGCGACATAGCGAGCGGCCGCGAGGCTTCGCTCGCGTCGAATCCCTGTGCCTTTTGACGTGCAGGAGGCTTGCCCTTCGGGCGGGCCGTGGTGGATCTTTGTTTACGGGAGTGGATCGATGAAGTTTTCGAAATTGGCGGTCGCCGCCGCGCTGGCGATGGCAGCAACCCCGGCGGCGCTGCTCGCCAAGGATGTCACCGTGGGCGAGACCATTTACGGGCCCAAGGGCGCGGTCGTCGGCACGGTGACGCAAGTGGGCAACGGCACCGTCACGGTCGATACCGGCAAGCACAAGGCCGCGCTTCCGGCGGACGCGGTCGGTGAGATCGAAGGCGGCAAGGCCGCGATCGGCATGACCAAGGACGACCTCGACGCGCAGCTCGACCAGATGCTCGCCGACCAGGCGGCCAAGGTCCAGGCGGCGCTGGTCGCCGGCGCGGCGGTGGTCGACGTCGACGGCGCTGCGCTCGGCACGATCAAGTCGGCCGATGCGAGCGGCGTGGTGGTCGAGAGCGCGGCCGGCGCGTTTACGCTCAAGCCGGAGAACTTCTCGCTCCAGGGCGACAAGCTGACGGCGGCGGTCCGGGTGGCCGACGTCGAGGCCCAACTCAAGGCGAGTGCCGGCTGAGTTGGTAAGCCCCTCTCCAAGCTTCGCTAGCCGCTGAAGCGGCAAGCTGCGCCATCGGAGACTTGCGAGCTTGCTCGCTAGTCGGAGTTGGAGAGGGGGCTACTCCCTAAAACCGGTTGTCCTTCGGGAAGCCCTGCGGCGGCAGCCGGCCGGCGGCGCCGCGTGCGACCTTCCACAGGCCAATCTCGGTTTCGGTGCGGATCCGCCCGGTCTCGCCACCCAATGCCCAGCTCAACCCGTCGGCGAGCTTGAAGGTGGTCGCGTCCGAAAGCCCGCCGTCGCGGTAGCGCTGCAAGGTCACCCCCTGCCCGCGCGCGAGCTCGGGCAGCTCGTCGAGGCGGAACACCACCAGCTTGCGGTTGTCGCCGACCACCGCGACGTGATCGTCGCCCTCGCCGATCTCGCGCACGACCGCGAGCTTCGCGTCGCCGCGCACGTTGGCGACCTGGCGGCCCTTGCGGGTCTCGGCGAGCAGCTCGTCGGTCGCCGCGACGAAGCCCTTCCCATTCGTCGCCGCGAGCAGCAGCCTGGTGCCCGGCTTGTGCACCACCAGGCCGACCAGGTTGGCCTCGGCGGGCACGTCGAGCATCGTGCGCAGCGGCTCGCCGAACCCGCGCGCGCCCGGCAACCGGTCGGCGCCGATGGTATAGAACCGCCCGTCGTCCGCCGCGATCAGCAGCTTGTCGGTGGTCTGGCACTTGACGGTGAAGGCTTCGGCGTCGCCCTCCTTGTATTTCCAGTCCTGGTCGAGGTGGCCGCGCGCGGCCCTGATCCAGCCCTTGGCCGAGAGGATCACCGTCACCGGCTCCTTCTCGATCATCGCGTCCATCGAGAATTCGACCGCCGGCGCGGCTTCGGCGATCGTGGTGCGCCGCCGTCCGAGCGCGGTTTCCGGCCCGTATTCCTCGCGCAGCGCGCGCAAGTCCTTCTTGAGCCGGGTGCGCTGGCGCGCGGGCGAGGCGAGCAGCTTGTCGAGCTCGTCTTGCTCGGCGCGCAAGTCGTCCAGCTCCTCGCGCAGCGCCATTTCCTCGAGCTTGCGCAGGCTGCGCAGCCGCATGTTGAGGATCGCTTCGGCCTGGCGGTCGGTGAGCTTGAACTCCTCCATCATCACCGGCTTCGGCTCGTCCTCGGTGCGGATGATCTCGATCACCCGGTCGAGGTTGAGGAACGCGATGATGTAGCCTTCGACCAGCTCCAATCGCGCGGCGATCTGCTCGAGCCGGTGGCGCGTGCGCCGCTGGAGGATCTCGATCTGGTGGATCACCCAGTGCTCGAGCAGCTCCTTCAAGCCCATCACCATCGGCGTGCGGGTGGCGTCGAGCACGTTGAGATTGAGCGAGAAGCGCGTCTCGAGGTCGGTGAGCTTGTAGAGGCTCTCCTTGAGCAGCTCGGGATCGACGTTGCGGCTCTTGGGGACGAACACGATGCGCACCTGCTCGTCGCTCTCGTCGCGGATGTCTTCGAGGATCGGCAGTTTGCGGTCGGCGATCGCCTGCGCGACCTGCTCGATCAGCTTGCCCTTGGGCACGCCGTAGGGGATCTCGCTCAGCACCAGCTGCCATTGCCCGCCACCGAGCCGCTCGAGACCGGCTTCGCGGTCGGCCTCGCCCGCCGCTTCGGCGGCGTGGAAGCGGCCGCGCACGCGAAAGCCCCCGCGCCCCGTTTCGTAAGCCTGCGAGATCGCCTCGGCGCTGTCGACCACCAGCCCGCCGGTGGCGAAGTCCGGTCCGGTCATCAGCTCCATCAGCCGCGCGTGCTCGACGTGCGGGTTGTCGATCAGCTCGAGCGTCGCGTCGATCACTTCGGCGGCGTTGTGGCTCGGGATGCTGGTCGCCATGCCGACCGCGATCCCGCTCGCGCCGTTGGCGAGCAGGTTGGGAAACAGCCCGGGAAAGACCTCGGGCTCTTCCTCCTCGTTGTTGTAGGTCGGGACGAACTCGACCGTGCCTTGGTCGAGCCCGTCCATCAGCTCGACCGCGGTGCGCGTCAGCCGCGCCTCGGTGTAGCGCTCGGCCGCCGCGCCATCGCCGTCGATGTTGCCGAAGTTGCCCTGCCCCTCGACCAGCGGGTAGCGCAGGGTGAACGGCTGCGCGAGGCGCACGAGGGCATCGTAGAGCGCGAGGTTGCCGTGCGGGTGGTACTTGCCCATCACGTCGCCGGTGATGCGGGCGCACTTCTTGAACGCGCTGCCCGGATCGAGCCGCAGCCCGCGCATGCCCCACAGCAGGCGGCGGTGGACCGGCTTCAGCCCGTCGCGCAAGTCCGGCAGCGAGCGCGCGGTGATCGTCGACAGCGCATAAACGAGGTAACGCTCGGAAAGCGCGCTGTCGAACGGCGCGTCGACGATCGCGTCGAACTCGTCATTTCCGTCTTCGATCACATCTGCCATGCCGTTCGGCCTAGCAGCAGCACAGGTCGCGGGACAGGGCGGAACCGGCGCGTTTCGCGGCGATTTCCACCGCGAATCCAACCCCGGAGATAGCCATGCCCAAACGTGTCCTGATCCTCGCCACCGACGGCTTCGAGCAGTCCGAATTGACCGGCCCGCGCGAGCGGCTCGACGCGGCCGGGTTCGAAACCGTCGTCGCCAGCCCCAAGGATGGCGAGATAAAGGGCTGGCAGCACACCGATTGGGGCGACGCGGTCAAGGTCGACTTGACCCTCGATGAGGTCGAGGTCGGCGATTACGACGCGCTGATGCTGCCCGGTGGACAGATGAACCCCGACAAGTTGCGGATGGACGAAAAGGCAGTCGGCCTGGCCAGAGCTTTCGCCGAGGCGGACAAGCCGATTGCCGCGATCTGCCACGGGCCTTGGCTGCTGGTCGAAGCCGACCTCGTCAAAGGCAGGACGGTGACCGGATGGCCGTCGATCCGCACCGACCTCAAGAACGCCGGCGCGAACGTGGTCGACCAGGAAGTCGCGACCGATGGCAACCTCATCACCAGCCGCAAACCCGACGACATCCCGGCGTTCTCGGACGCGCTGATCGCCGCGTTGCAGGACGAGCGCGTGACCGAAGAGGCGTAACGCTCCTCTCCCGCAAGGGGGAGAGGATTTTACGCGGTGCGCGTGATCAGGAAGCTCTCGTCGGTGAACCATAGCGCGCCGTGCTTCTTGAGCACGGCGCGGGTGCCGTCGAGGTAGGCCGAGGTGGTCATCGCCTGACTCAGGCGGTCGTCCTCGATCTGCGCGACGTAAGTCGCGGCGTTCCACGCGGCGAGCAGGGTCGAGGTGCCGATCAGCGCCTCCTCGGCGTCGAGCTCATCGGGCAGCGTGTGCATCTCGTAGCGGAACAGCGCCCGCTTGTCGGGCAGGGGATCGAAGGTGAAATCCTTCGCTTCGGCCCCGAGGGCCTCGCGGGTCGCTTCGAGCAATTCGCGGCGCGAGTGGGTGAACGGGTTCTCGTCGGGCCACACGTGACGGACGATCTCGAGCCCCGGATCGCCGCCCGCCGAATGGATCCCGAGCACCCGCCCGCCGGGGCGCAGCGCGCGCGCCATCGGTGCGATCACCCGCCCGGCCTTGAACGCGATATCGGCGCGCAGGCGGTAGGGCTGGCTCGCCAGCACCAGGTCGTAGTCAGCGCGGGCATCGCCCTGGCGCGGAATGACACTGTCGAGGATGAAGCGGCAGTCGTGGCGGTAGATCACGATCACCGTCGGCGTCTCGGGCAGCAGCACGCCCGATTTCTCGCTCACCTTGGTCCGCCAGTGCTCGGCCATGAAATCGTGCAGTTCGAGGATCTGCCGTTCGAACTCGGCCGCGGTCGAGCCGGTCAGCGCGACTTCCTTCCAGGTCACGTCGTCGGCTGCGCCCGGCTTGCGCCGGGCGAGCCACGGCGCGTCGGCATAGGGCAGGTTGGTGACCGCGAGCACCGTCTCGGGATGCTCGAAGAAGCGGTCGGGCATCTTGTCGAGCGTCAGGCGGATATCCTCGAGGCTGATCTCCTTGGCGGCGATGAAGAACGGGAGCCGCTCGAACTTGCGGTGCATCATCCTGAGGAAGCGCGCCAGCACGGTGCCGTCGCCGACGCCCGCGTCGAAGAACCTGAGCGCGGGCGGCTGCGGGTCGAGCGCGTCCAATTCGCGCGCCAGGCGCTCGGCGATCACCGCCTTCTCCGAGCAGGTGTTGACGAACATCAGGTATTTCTGGCGGTTGTCGTAGAACCGGAAATTCTGCTTCACCCCGTTCCCCTCCCCCGTTGCCCGCGCTTCAGAAGCGTTGCACGTCGTGGCTGTCGGCCGGAATCCGCACTTCGAGCCCGTCGAGCTCGGGCGATAGCACGATCTGGCACGAAAGGCGGCTGGTCCGCACGGCTCCGGCGGCGAGGTCGAGCATGTCTTCCTCCTCCTCGCTCGCGGACTTAAGCCGGTCGAACCACTCGCGCGCAACGATCACGTGGCAGGTCGAGCATGCCATCTGGCCTTCGCAAGTGCCTTCGAGCGGCATCCCGGCGGCCTGGCCCAGGTCGAGCAGCGAGAGGCCCTCCTCGCCCTCGGCCGCGACCTTGTCGCCCTCGCGGGTGATGAATGTGACGCTGACGGTCATAGGCCCTGCGCCGCGACTCCTTCACCGATCAACGCCGCCGCGCGTTCGAGTTCCTCGATCGTGGTGTAGCGCCCGAAGCCGAGCCGGATCGAGCTCCTGGCTTGCGCGTCGCTGAGCCCGATCGCGCGCAGCACATGGCTCGGGCGGCCCGAGCCGCTGGCGCAGGCCGAGCCGGCGGAAAACATCACCTCGCGCACCTCGCTCATCAGCCGCGCGACGTCGAGCCCGTCGCGGCGCAGGTTGAGGTTGCCGCGATAGCGGTGCTCGGCGCTGCCGTTGAGCGTCCACCCGGCAAACAATTCGCGCGCGCGGTCCCACAGCGCGGCCACATGCGCGGCGTCGTCCGCCATTCGCGCCCGCGCCAGCACCGCCGCGACGCCGAACCCCGCGCACAGCGCCGGGCTCAGCGTGCCCGAACGCAACCCCTGCTCCTGGCCGCCGCCGTAGAGCAGCGGCTCGAGCTCGATCCCGTCGCGCACCCACAACGCGCCGATGCCCTTGGGCCCATGGATCTTGTGCGCTGAGATCGCGATCAGATCGGCGCCGTTGGTCATATCGATGCGGCCGTAGCCCTGCACCGCGTCGCACAGCACCAGCGCGCCGTGCTGGTGGGCGAGCGCGGCGATCTCACCGAGCGGGTGGATCGCGCCGATCTCGTTGTTGACCAGCATCGCCGCGACCACGCCGGTGCCCGGCGCGAGCGCCGCGACTTCGGCGCGGCCATCCGGCAGCACCGGGAGCACCTCGAACGCGCGCCCTTGCGCTTCGACCGGCCGCGCGCAGTCGAGCACCGCGGCGTGCTCGGTGGCGAACGCCGCCACGTCGCCCGAGGTCCCGCGCAGCGCGAGGTTGAGCGCCTCGGTCGCGCCGCCGGTGAACACCACGCGCCCGCCGGGCGGGAGCAGCGCCGCGACCTGCTCGCGCGCGAGCTCGATCGCCGCGGCCGCCTGCCGTCCGGCCTTGTGCGCGCTGTGCGGGTTGCCGAAATACCCCGAATCGCTGGTGCCGAGCAACGGCAGCATCGCCGCGCGGGCCTCGGGCGCGAGCGGCGTGGTGGCCTGGTAGTCGAGGTAGATCATGCCCGCGCGACCTCGCTCCACGCCTCGCAGAACGCGTTGAGCTCGGCGGTCGTGGTGCTCCAGCCGACGCTCACCCGGATCGTGCGCGCGGCGACCTCCTCGTCGATCCCGAACGCTTCGAGCGCGCGGCTGCGCTTGAGCGTCCCCGACGAGCACGCGCTCCCCGCCGAGACCGCGAACCCGAGCGCATCGAGCTTGATCAGCAGCGCCGCCGCGCTGAGCGTCTCGTGCGCGACCGCGACGATGTGCGAGCATTGCGGGCCGAGGGTGAGCACCTCGCCGTCGCGCCGCAGCAGGTCCTTGAATTCGAACCGGTCCGGATACGAGGTCGGCCAAGTGCCAACATCGCCGGCTTCGAGCGCCGCAGCGAAGCCGAGCGCGCCGGGCAGGTTCTCGGTCCCCGCGCGATAGCCGCGCTCGTGCCCGCCGACCGGCTCGAGCATCGCGAAGTCCTTGACCAGCAGCGCGCCGATCCCGACCGGGCCGCCGAGCTTGTGCGCCGAGACCACGACCAGGTCGGCGTCGGGCAGCGGGACCCGGCCCGCCGATTGCGAGCAGTCGGCGAGCAGCAGGCCGCCCGCCTCGCGCACCCGCGCGACCACCGCCGCGTCGTCGTAGGGCAGCAGCACCGTGCCGGTCTCGGAATTGACCGACTGGACCGCGACCACCGCGCGGCCGGGCCTGGCCAATGCCGTTTCGAGCGCGTCCGGATCGACCGTGCCCTCGGTCACGGGCAGCACTTCGGCGTGCGGAGCGGCGCGGAATACCGCGTCGTGCTCGACCGCGGAGACCAGCCGCCGCTCGGCCTTGGCCCGGCCGAGCCCGATCGCCAGCGCCTCGCTCGCGCCCGAAGTGAACACCGCCTCGCCGCCCCAGCCGAGCGCCGCCTTGACCCGCTCGCGCGCGTCCTCGAGCGCGGCCCGGGCGGCGCGCCCCTCGGCGTGCGGGCTCGACGGATTGGCCCAGATGGCGAACCCGCGCCGCATCGCGTCGGCCGCTTCGGGCCGCAGCGGCGACGTCGCCGCGTGATCGAGATAGATGCGGGTCATTTGCGGGAATTGCGAAAAGTTGTCCGGAACCTATATAGCCGCCAACTTCCGCGCGCCAGCCGCGCACCTGCCGCACCACTTTCGAAAGTCCCGACAAGCCCATGCCGTCAGTCATTTTTCCCGGTCCCGAAGGCCGCCTCGAAGGGCGTTTCGCGCCCGGCCCCCGTCCGCGCGCGCCGGTGGCGATGATCCTCCACCCGCATTCGCAGGGCGGCGGCACGATGAACGACCGCATCGTCCAGCACCTCTACAAGACCTTCACCGACCGCGGGTTCGCGACCCTCAGGTTCAACTTCCGCGGGGTCGGCCGCAGCCAGGGCAGCTTCGACAATGGCATCGGCGAGCTCAGCGACGCCGCCGCCGCGCTCGACTGGGTGCAGTCGATCCATCCCGAGGCGCAGACCACCTGGATCGCCGGCGTCAGCTTCGGCGCGCTGATCGGCATGCAGCTGCTGATGCGGCGGCCGGAGATTCGCGGCTTCATCTCGATCGCCCCGCCGGCGAACATGTACGATTTCTCGTTCCTCGCCCCGTGCCCGGCTTCGGGCATCTTCGTGCAGGGCGCGGCGGACACGGTGGTCCAGCCGATCGCGGTGCAGAAGCTGGTCGACAAGCTGCGCACCCAGAAGCACATCACCATCCACCACGAGGAAATCCCGCGCGCGAACCACTTCTTCGAGAACGAGACCGACGAGCTGATGGCCGCGGTAAACAACTACCTCGACTTCCGGCTTTCGCCCGACTGCCCGATAAAATAGTGTTGAGTTGGTCAATTTAGCTTGACATTTTGAACCATATCGGTTAGACGGCAAACCGCGGCGGGTGCGGGGCGTGTCAGCGCTTGCGTTTTCCCCACTCCGCCGGATCGGTCGGCGCCCTCGGACACTCGTCCAGCGGGTGTCCGTTCATGGATGCGAGGAGCGGGTTCTTTGGAACCCGCGGAAACCGGGGTATGCCCCACGGAAGGCGGCTCACTTGCGAGCCCTGCCCGCCACCGTCCTCGCACCGCAGGGCCGAGCCGCGAGTTACCGCAAGCCCTCGCCGCCGTTCGCACTTCGATGCTCGCGCAGGCAACCCTGTGATGCCCAGGTCACGCCGGCCGTTCCGCCCGGAGCCTTGCTCCGGGACCCGTCCGCATTCGCGTAAACGCACCCCCCTTGCCAACCGCGCGCTCTTATGAGATGTTATGGTATAACATAATGAAGAGGAGCCGCTGCCATGGCCTACGTAGACCGGCAACCGCTGAGCCAACGCCTCGCCAACCTCGGGACCGCCGGACTTATCGAGCTCGCGATCGGGGCCACGCTGATCGGCGCCCTTTCGTTCACCGGCACGATCCCCCGGCCCGTGCCGACGACCGAGGCGACCCCGATCCCGATCCCGCTGCCGCCCACGCCCGAGCCGACGCCGACCCCTCGGCCGACCGACTTCCCAACCGCGCGACCGACCGGGTCGATCCTCGACCCGCTGCCCACCCCTTTGGCCACGCCCATTGGCTATCCGACGCCCACCATCACCGGGACGGACGAAGGCGGCGGGACCGATCCCCGCCCCAGGGCGACGCCGACTTCGTACTTCACGCCGGTCGCGGCCTCGCCGCGTAACGCCCCCTCGGGCTGGGTCACCACCGACGATTACCCCGCCCGCGACTTGCGCGAAGGCAACCAAGGCGTCACGCGCTTCCGCGTGACCGTCGGGACCGACGGCCGCGTGCAACGCTGCGAAATCCTGCGGTCGAGCGGCTTCCCCTCGCTCGACGACACAGCCTGCGCCAAGATCACGCGGCGCGCGCGGTTCGATCCGGCGATCGGCGAGAATGGCGCGAAGGTGGTCGGCTCCTACGCGAGCTCGGTGCGCTGGCAGATTCCCTGAAGGTCAGTCGTTAGCGAGGGCGTCGGCCCGGCCAAGCGGCGCGTCGCCGTTCGCGTAGGGCAGCGTCCAGATCGCGACGTTGGCGAGCAGCACCACCGCCAGCACGAGCATCAGCGCCGCCTGTTTGCGCGCGCCCCGCTTGAGCCACAGGAACGCCGCGCCCGCGGCCAGCGCCAGCGCGGCCAGCATCATCAGCGACAGGACCAGGTCCATCGGCTCTCCATGGCCTCGCCGCGCCGGCCCGGCAAGCCGATGTAAACCACGCTCGCGCTGATCTTCGATACGATTGAGACGGTATCTTCGCGCGCGGCGCGGTGATAAACCGCGCGTGGGGCAACAGGGCGGAATCGCAAAAACATGGCGGACGGCAGGCTACATCGACAGCCTCTCCCGATGCTTGCTGCGGCGGCGCTGCTGCTGCCGGCGATCATCGCGTTCGGCGTCTGGTTCAAGGCCCAGCAGGATACCCAGCGCTCGGACGTCGAGCGCGCCTCGCTCGACACCGCGCGCAAGGTCATCGCGCTGGCCGATGCCGAGCTCTCGGCCAACCGGCGCGTGCTTGGCGTGATGTCGGGCTCGCCGCTGCTGCGCGATCGCGATTTCGACACCTACGCGGCGCGCACCGAGCGCCTGGTGAACGAAGACCCCGATTGGAACGGCTTGGTGGTTCGCGACGCGGCGGACGGCGCGGTGCTGCTCGAGATCCACAAGCCAGGCGACACCCCTTCGGCCGAGCTGCCGCCGCTCGACCCCGATCCCGCGACCCGCGCCGAAGCCAGGGTCCTGCGGCAGGGGCGCTATTGCCCGTGCGTGATGGTGAGCGTGCCGGTCGGCGATGCCGGCCAGCAGGTCATGACCCTGTTCCTCGACCCCCGCGCCTTCCAGCGGATCGTGACCGCCAACGCGGGACAGACCGCGATCAGCGGGATCGTCGATCGTCACGGCGGGCTGGTCGCGCGCACGGTCGACTTCGAAAGCCGCGTCGGGACGCGCGCGGGGGCCTCGGTGCTCGCGGCTGTCAGGAAAGCCGGCGACGGAGTCTACCACGGCACCACGCTCGAAGGCTTCGAGACCTATTCGGCCTATTCGACTTCGCCCGAAAGCGGGTGGTCGGCGCACATCGCGATCGGTTCCTCGCCGATCGACAGTCCGCGCATCTGGGGCAACGCGGCCTACGGCCTCGCGATCCTCGCCGCGCTGGTGCTCGCCGCCGGGCTGATCTTCTACGCCGCCTACGAGATGCGCCGTCGCCGCGGCGACGAGGTCCGTTTCCTCGAGATGCAGAAGGCGGAAGCGGTCAGCCAGTTCACCGGCACCGTGGTGCACGATTTCCGCAACATCCTCGCGGTGGTCGACGCCGGGCTCAACCTGATCGGACGCCAGCGGACCAAGGCGCAGATGGAGCAGACCATCAAGGAAGTGCGCGACACGCTCGGGCGCGGCGAGCGGCTGACCAACCAGTTGCTCAGCTTCGTGCGCGGCGACGCCGCCGAGATCCGCACGATCGACCTCGAGCAGCTGCTCGAGGGAAGCGAAGAGCTGCTGCGCCGCTCGCTCGGTGACGAGATCGCCTTCAGCTGGAAGGTCGCCGCCGACGCGCGCTACGCCCGCGCCAACGCCGACCAGCTCGAGCTGGCGCTGCTCAACCTCGCGATCAACGCCCGCGACGCGCTCGCCGGCCCGGGCCGCTTTGCGATCGCCACCGAGAAGGATCGCGACCGCGTCGTGATCGCGGTGAGCGACAACGGCCCCGGCATCCCGCCGCACCGGCGCGAGGACGTGTTCGAGCTCTATGTCTCGACCAAGCCCGCCGGCAAGGGCACCGGGCTCGGCCTCGCCCAGGTCGCGGGCGCGATGCGCCAGGCCGAAGGCCGCGTGCGGGTGACGGACGCGCCGGGCGGCGGTGCCTGCTTCCTGCTCAGCCTCAAGGCCGGGACCGGCCCCAATCCGGGCGAGTTCGTGCTGCCCACGCCCAAACCCGCGCCCAAGCCGGAACCGAAGACGAAGCCGAAGACGAGGACGAAGTCGCCGAAGCCGAAGCCGGAACCGAAGGCGAAGCCGAAGTCGCCGAAGCCGAGAAAGGCGCCCGCGACGAAGGCCGCGCCCAAAGGCAAGACAGCCGCGAAGAAGACGCCGCCGAAGCGGAAATAGGCCTGCCTAGGCGGCCTGGGGCGCCGCTTGCCGCACGCTCTCGTCGACATGCGCCTCGAACTGCGCGAAGTTGTCGACGAACAATTGCACCAGCTTCTCCGCGGTGCGGTCGTATTCGTCGGTGTCGGACCAGGTCGAGCGCGGATCGAGGATCGCGTCGTCGACGCCCGCGACCGCGACCGGCACGTCGAAGCCGAAGTTCGCGTCCTTGCGGAACGCGGCGTCGTTGAGCGACCCGTCGAGCGCGGCGTTGAGCAGCGCGCGGGTCGCCTTGATCGGCATCCGCTTGCCGACGCCGTATTTGCCGCCGGTCCACCCGGTGTTGAGCAGCCAGCACTGCACCTGGCCCTTGGCGATCCGCTCCTTCAGGAGGTTGCCGTAGACGCTCGGGTGGCGGGGCATGAACGGCGCGCCGAAGCAGGTGCTGAAGGTCGCCTCCGGCTCGGTGACGCCGATCTCGGTGCCCGCGACCTTGGCGGTGTAGCCCGAGAGGAAGTGGTACATCGCCTGGTCCGGCGTCAGCCGCGCGATCGGCGGCAGCACCCCGAACGCGTCGGCGGTGAGCATGATCACGTTGGCCGGCACCGGGCCGAGGTTCTTCTCCGAAGTGTTGGGAATGAACTCGAGCGGATAGGCGCCGCGGGTGTTCTCGGCGAGCGAATTGTCGTCGAGGTCGAGCTCGCGGGTTTCGGGGTCCATCACCACGTTCTCGAGCACCGTGCCGAACATCCGGGTGGTGGCGTAGATCTCGGGTTCGGCCTCGGGCGAGAGGCGGATCATCTTGGCGTAACAACCGCCCTCGAAGTTGAACACCGCGGTGTCCGACCAGCCGTGCTCGTCGTCGCCGATCAGGGTGCGCGAGGCGTCGGCCGAGAGGGTCGTCTTGCCGGTGCCCGAAAGGCCGAAGAACACCGCCGTCTTGCCGTCGGGCCCGATGTTGGCCGAGCAGTGCATCGGCATCACGCCCTTGGCCGGCAGCAGGTAGTTCAAGATGCCGAACACGCTCTTCTTCATCTCGCCCGCGTAACGCGTGCCGCCGATCAGGATCAGCTTCTCGGCGAAGTTGACCGCCACCACCGTCTCGCTGCGCGTGCCGTGGCGCTCCGGGTCGGCCTGGAAGCTCGGCAGGTCGATGATCGTGTACTCGGGCTCGAACCCGTGCAGCTCCTCCGCGCTCGGCCGCACCAGCAGCGTGCGGATGAACAGGTTGTGCCACGCGAGTTCGTTGATCACCCGCACGCGCACCCGGTGCTCGGGCTGCGAGCCGCCGAACAGGTCGGCGACGTAGAGCCGCTCCTTGTCCTTCAGCGCGGCGAGGAAATCGGCCTTGAGCGCGGCGAAATGCTCGGGCGTCATCGCCACGTTGACCTTGCCCCACCACACGCTGTCCTCGGTCTTGGCATCGCGGACGATGAACTTGTCCTTCGCCGAGCGGCCGGTGTGGCGCCCGGTCTCGACCACCAGCGGGCCGTGCTTCGCCAGGCGCCCCTCGCCCCGCGCCAGCGCCTGCTCGACCAGCGCCGGCGTGCCGAGGTTGGCGAAGATCTCGGCCGACGTGGCGATGCCCTGGCGGTCGAGCGGGTAGGAAAGCGAGGCGGTCACTGAGGTCTCCGTAGCAGATCGGGGGGCGCGCGTCGAACGCGCCGGAATGCGGTTGGTGCCCGCGCATAGTCGGCGGGCTGTGTCGCGTCAAATCAGGGGGTTAACGCTCGTCCGGCGCGGACCACGCGGCACGGTTTCACCCTGTTCGAACAAGCGTTTACCGCGCCGCCGAAGGCCGCGATGCGGGCGCGCCGGCAATCGCGTTGTCTGATGCCCGGCGAACCGGTAATCAGGGCGGATGGACGCCGTTTCCGCCACCGACCAGGCGCCCGAAGGCGCGGGGCCGCGAACGATCGCGCTGGTCGACGACGACCGCAACATCCTCACCACGCTGTCGATCGCGCTCCAGGGCGAGGGCTTCGCCACGCGGGTCTATTCGGATGGCGAGACCGCCTTGAAGGCGCTGCGCGAGAACCCGCCCGACCTCGCGGTGTTCGATATCAAGATGCCGCGCATGGACGGGATGGAGCTGCTCGCCAGGCTGCGCGAGACCTCGGATCTGCCGGTGATCTTCCTCACCAGCAAGGACGAGGAGCAGGACGAGGAAGCGGGCCTGGCGATGGGCGCCGACGACTATATCGCCAAGCCGTTCAGCCAGCGCCTGCTGCTCGCGCGCATCCGCGCGATCCTGCGCCGCAGCGGCCCGGCGCCGGCGCCGGGCGGATCGGGCGAGGAAACGCCCGCCGAGGCGATCGAGCGCGGACGGCTCAAGATGGACCCCGCGCGGCACCGCGTCGAATGGGACGGCCGGGCGGTGTCGCTGACCGTGACCGAGTTCCTGATCCTCGAGGCGCTCGCGCAGCGTCCCGGGGTGATCAAGAGCCGCAACCAGTTGATGGACGCGGCCTATCCCGATGACGTGTTCGTCGACGACCGCACCGTCGACAGCCACATCAAGCGCCTGCGGCGCAAGTTCCGCGGGGTCGACCCCCAGTTCTCGGCGATCGAGACGCTCTACGGCGCGGGCTACAGCTTCGCCGATGGCTGACCGGGAAACCGGCGCCGCGGCCGGCCGGCGCGCCTACCAGTTGAGCTGGTCGCGCAGCCTTTCGCTCACCTCGCGCATCCTCGCGGTCAATATCCTGCCGCTGCTGCTGCTCGGTGGCGGCATCTTCTACCTCGACGTCTACCGCAAGCAGCTGCTCGACGAGCGCTACAAGCTCGCCCGGATCGAGGCGCAGATCACCGCCGAGGCGCTCGCCGGCGCGACCCGCGAGCGGCAGGAGGCGCTGCTGATCCAGATCGGCAAGGAACAGCGCATGCGCCTCAGGATGTACGACGCCGAAGGCAACCTGTGGGCGGACAGTTTCAAGCTCGCCGAGCCCGCGTTCGAGTTCGACCGAACCGGCGACGAGACCGCTTCCGAGCAGTTCGCCCGCTGGCTCGACCGGGCGGTCGACAAGATCGTCGGGGCCGAGCCGATTCCCGACTATGTCGAGCCGACCAGCCCGCGCGCCGACGCCTGGCCCGAGCTGCGCCGCGCGCGCCAGGAGAGCCTCACCCAGATCCAGTTGCGCGACGCCCCCGACGGCACGCCGGTGATCAACGCCGCCGCCCCGGTCGGGCTGGTCGGCGCGACGCTGCTCACCACCCGCAACGCGGTCGACATCACGATGGACGTCCGCGAGGCGCGCAGCACCCTCGGGATGGCGGTCGGCCTCGCGCTGCTGATCTCGGTGCTGCTCTCGCTGTACCTCGCGCGCACGATCGTCCTGCCGCTGCGCACGCTGGTGCGCGCGGCGGTGCGCGTGCGCCTCGGCCGCGACCGCGAGGTCGAAGTTCCGCGGATGAATGAGCGGCGCGACGAGATCGGCCTGCTCGCGCGCGCGATCTCGGACATGACCGCGGCGCTGCGCCAGCGCATCGACGCGGTCGAAGGCTTCGCCGCCGACGTCGCGCACGAGATCAAGAACCCGCTCGCATCGCTGCGCAGCGCGCTGGATTCGCTCGGCAAAGTCGACGATCCGGAACTGCGGCGGCAGCTCACCGGCGTCGCCAACCACGACGTCCGGCGGCTCGACCGGCTGGTCACCGAAATCGCCGACGCGAGCCGGATCGAAGCCGAGATGAGCCGCGCGATCTTCGAGCCGATCGATCTCGACGAGCTGGTCGCCAACGTGCTCCAGGCGCGCGAGGAGCGCGGCCAGAACGACGGGCGCACGGTGGCGCTTCACCGGGAGGGCCACGAGCCGGCGATGGTGCTCGGCGTGCCGATGCGGCTCGAACGGGTGATCGCCAACCTGCTCGACAACGCGGTGTCGTTCTCGCCGCCGGGCGAATCGATCGACGTCACCGTGCGCGCGAGCGACGGGCGGGTCGAAACCTCGGTGTGCGACAAAGGCCCCGGCATCCCGGCCGAGGAGCGCGACAAGGTCTTCAACCGCTTCCATTCGGTGCGGCCCGAGGCGGAGAGCTTCGGCGACCACTCGGGGCTCGGGCTCGCGATCGCGCGCACCATCGCCGAGGCGCACGACGGCACCCTTTCGGTTCGCGAGCGCGCGGGCGCGATGGCCGGCGCGTGCCTGGTGCTCGACTTGCCTTGCGCGCCGTGAGCGGGAGGGTCGTGCGCCAGGCGACCGCGATCGCCATCGGCGGGCGGGCGGTGCTGATCGAAGGCGCCCCGGGAAGCGGCAAGTCGGGCCTCGCGCTCGCGCTGATCGACCGCGGGGCCGTGCTCGTGGGCGACGACGCGGTGACGCTGGACTTGCGCGACGGTCGGGTGTGGGCCTCGCCGCCGCCGAACACCGCCGGGCTGATCGAAGTCCGCAACGTCGGGATCGTCGAGCTGCCGGCGACCGAGGCGCCGGTGGCGCTGGTGGTGCGGCTCGATCCCGCAGCGCCGCGCCATGTCGAGCATGCCGCATCGATCGAGCTCGTCGGGCAGCCGATCCCGCTCCTCGCCCTCCGGCCGGACGCCTGGCCGCTGCCGCTGCGCGCCGAATGGGCGCTGGCCCGGTACGGTTTGACCTAGGCGGGGACGGGCATCCTCCGCCCCTTCACTTTCGCCCGCAACAGGACCAAATGCCGCCTCCCATGTCCGGCGAATCGCACGACGGCCGCCAGCGCATCCTGCTCGTCACCGGCCTGTCCGGAGCGGGCAAGACCACCGCCTTGCGCGAGCTCGAGGACTTGGGTTGGGAAGCGATCGACAACTTCCCGATCCGCCTGCTCGACCGGCTGCTCGGCGGCGACGACGCGCACGCCGGGGAAGCCGGCGGGCACCGGCCGCCGCTCGCAATCGGCTTCGACAGCCGCACCCGCGGGTTCGTGCCCGCCGACATCATCGCCCGGGTCAAGGATATCGCCGCGCGCGACGACCTGCTTTTGACCACGCTATTCCTCGACTGCGGCGGCGCCGAGCTCGAGCGGCGCTACAACGAGACGCGCCGCCGCCATCCGCTGGCGCAGGACCTGCCCGTGTCCGCCGGCATCGCGGCCGAACGCGAGCTGCTCGCCCCGCTGAGGCGCTGGGCCGACGCGGTCATCACCACCACCGCGCTCTCGACCAACCAGTTGCAGCAGGAAATCCGCGAGCGCTTCGGCGAGGAAGCCGGCGGCGAGCTGACGGTGACGGTGACCAGCTTCGGCTTCGCGCGCGGGATGCCGCCGGTCGCCGACCTGGTGTTCGACATGCGCTACCTCGACAACCCGCACTGGCACGACGACTTGCGCGACCTGACCGGCCGCGACGCGGCGGTCGCCCGCCATATTCGCGGCGATCCCGCCTTCGCCGCGAGCTATCCCCGGATCCGCGACCTGCTGCTCGACTTGCTTCCGCGCTACGCCGCGCAAGGCAAGCGCTACGTCACCGTCGCGTTCGGCTGCACCGGCGGGCGGCACCGCTCGGTGTTCCTCGCCGAGGAAGTGGCCGGGGCCTTGCGCGAGGCGGGATTTTCGCCCACTGTCCTGCACCGGAACCTGGCGTCGCGCGCTGCCGAACTGATCGAGGGGCAGCAGCCGTGACCGGTCGGAGATCCCTTCGAGGCACTTTTCTCAAATGATCGGTTTGATACTCGTCACCCACGGCCGGCTGGCCGAGGAATTCATTCACGCGATGGAGCATGTCGTCGGGCGCCAGGAGGCGATCGTCGCAGTATGCATCGGCCCCAACGACGACATGGAAGCGCGCCGCAGCGAAATCCGCAAGGCGATCAAGAAGGTGGACGAGGGCGACGGCGCGATCGTCCTGACCGACTTGTTCGGCGGCACTCCCTCCAATCTCGCGATCTCGCTGCTGAAGGCCGGCCGGGTGGAAGTGCTCGCGGGGATCAACCTGCCGATGCTGATCCGCCTCGCCACCGCGCGCAAGTCGATGGACGTGATGGCCGCGGTCGCCGCCGCGCGCGACGCGGGCCGCAACTACATCACCATCGCATCGGAATTCCTCGGGCAGGACGCCTGATCGGTGGCGGGGGCAGCGACGGCGCAGGGGCGTGTGACGATCACCAACCAGCGCGGGCTGCACGCGCGGGCGAGCGCCCGGTTCGTCGCCGCCGTGTCCGCGCTCGACGGATGCGAGGTCAAGGTCGCCAAGGACGGGCTCGAAGCCGGCGGGAGCTCGATCCTCGGGTTGATGATGCTCGGCGCGGCCAAGGGCGACACGATCGAGATCCTCGTCAGCGGCAAGAAGGCGGACGCGCGCCTCGCGGAGCTGGTCGCGCTGGTGAGCGGCGGCTTCGGCGAGGACTGAGCGGTGCCCGAGCGCCGCCAGATCACCGGCTTCTCCAACCCCACGGTCAAGCTGCTGCGCTCGTTGCGCGACAAGAAGCACCGAAAGCGCGAGAAGCGCTTCCTCGCCGAGGGTCTGCGCCTGCTGACCGACGCGCGCGAAAGCGGGCGCCTGCCCGAGATGCTGGTGCTTTCGAGCGGGCGCGAGCCGCACCCGTTGCTCGATGCGCTCGAGGCCGAGGTCGGCGCGGCCGGCGGGGAGGTGATCGAGACGTCGCCCGAAATCCTCTCGCGGATCACCGGCAAGGACAACCCGCAGGCGGTCGCGGGCGCGTTCGCCGAGTGGGGCACCGGTCTCGGCCAGCTCGATCGCTCGGCCGCGCCGATCTGGCTCGTCGCGCAGGCGCTGCGCGACCCCGGCAACCTCGGCACGATGCTGCGCACCGGCGACGCGGTCGGCGCGGGCGGATTGATCCTGCTCGACGAGTGCGCCGACCCGTTCTCGGTCGAAGCGGTGCGCGCGAGCATGGGCGCGCTGTTCACCCAAACGCTCGCGCAAGCGAGGTGGGACGAATTCCTGCCATGGCTGCGCGCGGGAGAGGGCCAGTTGGTCGGCGCGAGCCTGCGCGGCGCGCAACCCTACCGCGGCGCACCGTACCGGGCGCCGTGCTTCATCCTGGTCGGCAACGAATCGCGCGGCCTTCCGCCGGCCTACGAGGACGCGTGCGACCTGCGCGTGACGATCCCGATGCGCGGGCGTGCCGACAGCCTCAACGCGGCGATCGCCGGCGCGGTGCTGGCTTACGAAGTGCTCGCGGCGCTAGAATGACCACTCCTCTTCCCTTGCGGGAGAGGAATTTTCGGTTAGTCGCCCGCGACGAGGCTGGTGATGCGCCAGCGATCGTTGCGGCTGAACGCGGTCAGGCGATAGTCGATCTCGCTGCGCAACTTGCCGGTCGCGACGTAGCCGACCTTCTCGCCGAACTTGACGTGCTGGAACGGCTTCTCGGGCTCGAGACCGTCGACCAGCGCGACCGCGTCCCAATTCAGCGTCGCCACCTGGTCCGACCTGGCGTCGGGGCCGTTCAGCAGCGGCACGTTCTCGCCGGTGACGATCATCGCCTCGTAAGGATCGAGCGGGATGTCCTGGGTGAAATACCACGGCAACGTGATCCCGCCCTGCTCGTTCTCGGCGCAGCCCAGGGTGAGAAGCTGGTCGAGCTCGCGCCACAGCACGCCCGAGGGATCATCGAGGCGCTTGACCAGCTCGGCGCGCCCGGCGCCGCTGCCGAAGTCGAGCTTGACGTCGTCGGCCGCGAGCGCGGCGACGCCTTCGGAATCGCGCGCCGCGACCGCGAGCGCGAGGCGCTGGCGGAAGTTGGCCGCGCCCTCGACCTGCGTGCAATCGTCGCGCGGCGCGTACTTGCCTGCCGCGGCGGCCGGTGTCGCGGTCGCGGTCGCGCCCTCGACGATGTCCTGCGCGGCTTCGGCGACCTTGTCGGCCGGCGCATCCTCCTGGCTGCAGCCCGCGACCAGCACCAGGGCCGCCATGACGATCGCTTTCATCCCCGCGCTCCCTTCCGCTGTCGGTTCGCTCAACCGGGGCGGCCCCGGCCGGTTCCGCGCGCCCCTGGGTCAGCTTGACTTAAGCTCGCCTGTATCAGACTTGCACCGAGCCTGCCCACCCGGCAAGGAACCGTTCGCCTCAACAGGAAGTCGCCGATGCCCACTCCCAAGCTCGCCTTCGCCGCGCTCGCGCTCGCGGCCCTCACGCTTCCCGCCGCCGCGCAGGCGCCCGAGCTCGCCGCGCAGGCGTGGACGGTCGACAAGGCGCAATCGCGGCTCGGCTTCACCGCCGCCGCCGACGGCGAGAAGTTCGCCGGCAAGTTCAACTCGTGGGACGCGCAGATCGCGTTCGATCCGGCGAAGCTCGCAGCCAGCTCGGCCGACGTGACGATCGCGCTCGGCAGCGTCGAGACCGACAACGCCAATGAGGGCGGCGCGCTGCAGGGTGCCGAATGGTTCTCGACCGCCGCGTTCCCCAACGCCACCTTCAAGACGACCGCGATCCGCGCCGCTGGCGCGGGTTACGTGGCCGACGGCACGCTGACGATCCGCGACCAAAGCAAGCCGGTGAGCCTGCCGTTCGACCTGACGATCGACGGCGACGTCGCCAAGATGAACGGCAAGCTGACGATCAACCGCAAGGACTTCGGGCTCGGCGGTGGGTGGCAGGACAGCCACATCGACCCCGGGGTGACGGTCGAGGTCGCGATTACCGCGCACAAGGGTTGACCGGCGGCGCTACTCGGCGGCTTCGGCCCTGTCCTCGTCTTCGTCAGCCGCGGTGTAGCGCGGCGCGTTCTCGACCAGCGGCACGTCCTCCGCCTCGCGCCGGCCGGTCTCGATGCCCTTTTCCTTGAGCTTGCGCGCGGCCGACAGCACGTTGCGCTCGAAGCTGCCGACGAACTTGTTGTAGTTGCCGACCGCGGATTCGAGGCCCGAGCCGACCCGCTTCAAGTGCTCGCCGGCGACCGCGATGCGCTCGTAGAGCTCGCTCGCGAGATCGCCGATCGCGCGCGCTTCCTGCGCCAGTGCATCCTGCCGCCACACCTGCGCGACGGTGCGGGCGATCGCCACGAGGTTGGTCGGGGTCGCGAGCAGCACGCGCCGCTCGAACGCGAAGTCCCACAGCTGCGGGTCGTGCTCGAGCGCCGCGGCGACGAAATGCTCGCCGGGGACGAACATCACCACATAGTCGGGCGCGTCGTCGAACTGGCTCTGGTAGCTCTTGGCGCCGAGCTGCTGGACATGATTGCGCATCGATTTCGCGTGGTCGTCGAGCGATTGCCTGCGCACCGCCTCCTCGTTCGCCTCGAACGCCTGCTGATAGGCGTTGAGCGAAACCTTCGCGTCGATCACCAGCACCTTGCCGCCGGGAATGCGCACGATCGCGTCGGGCCGCAGCCGCCCGTCTTCGGTGTCGATCGAATGCTCGAGGAAGAAATCCGTGTGCTCGGCGAGCCCGCATTGCTCGAGCACGTTCTGCAGCGCCCGTTCGCCCCAGCGGCCGCGCGCCTTGGGCGCGTTGGTCAGGCTGTTACCGAGCCGCGCGGCCTCGGCGCGCACCTGCTCCTGCCCCTCGCGCATCGACTGGATCAGCCCGGTCAGCTGGCCGAACGCGTCGACCCGCTGCTTCTCGAGCGCCTCGACCTGGTCCTCGTAGCGCTTCAATCGCTGGCTGACCGGCTCGAGCAATGCCGCGACCGCCTCCTTGCTCGCCTTCTCGGCGCTGCCGAACTTCTCCTCGGCGCGCTTGAGGAACTCCTCCTGCGCCTTCGACAGCACCTCGCCGCCCGCCGCCTTGAATTGGGCCAGCAGGTCCTCGCGCGCCTGCTTCAGGAGGTCGAGCTGCTTGTCGAAGTTCTCGGCGTTGGCCTTGAGCGTCGCGATCTCGATCCGCGCGTCGGCCAGCTCCTTCACGGCCGTCTTGAACTCGCCCTCGTCGGTGCGGCTCTTCTTCGAGCCGATATACCAGCCGACCGCGGCGCCCGCGGCGAGCGCGATCACGACGAATAGGGCAACGAGCGCGTCCATCCTGCCACCTTGCGGAACGAAGCGCGAACCTAGACTCGCTCACCGGCCGCTGCAAGCGCCTCGCCCCACGCTCTCCACGCCTGCGCAGAATCACCCTTGAGGCCGCGCCCGCTTTGCCTGTAAGAGCGGGCATCAATTCGGAAACGCGAAAAATTCGCGTCCGCGAAATTTCTTGCCGAAAGTCTGAGAGGAGCCCCGATGCCCACCGATATCGAGATCGCCCGCGCCGCAAAGATGAAGCCCATCGCCGAGGTCGGCGCGAAACTGGGCGTGCCGGACGAATCGCTCGAGCCCTACGGCCGCTTCAAGGCCAAGATCTCGATGGACTGGATCAGGCAGCAGCAGGAGCGCGAGGACGGCAAGCTGATTCTCGTCACCGCGATCAACCCGACCCCGGCGGGCGAAGGCAAGACCACCACCTCGGTCGGCTTGCACGACGGCCTCTGCAAGATCGGCAAGCACTCGATCGTGTGCCTGCGCGAGCCCTCGCTCGGCCCGTGCTTCGGGATGAAGGGCGGCGCGGCGGGCGGCGGCCACGCCCAGGTCGTGCCGATGGAGGACATCAACCTCCACTTCACCGGCGATTTCCACGCGATCACCAGCGCGCACAATCTGCTTTCGGCGATGATCGACAACCACATCTACTGGGGCAACGCGCTCGAGATCGACACCCGCCGCGTCACCTGGCGCCGGGTGCTCGACATGAACGACCGCGCGCTGCGCCAGATCGTCAACTCCCTGGGCGGCATCTCGAACGGCTTCCCGCGCGAGACCGGCTTCGACATCACCGTCGCGTCCGAGATCATGGCGATCCTGTGCCTCGCGACCAGCCTCGAGGACCTCGAGGAATCGATCGGCAACATCATCGTCGGCTACCGCCGCGACAAGAGCGCGGTGCGCGCGCGCGACATCAACGCCCACGGCGCGATGACCGTGCTGCTGAAGGACGCGATCCAGCCCAACCTGGTGCAGACGCTCGAGAACAACCCGGCGTTCATCCACGGCGGCCCGTTCGCCAACATCGCCCACGGCTGCAACTCGGTGACCGCGACCAAGACCGCGCTCAAGCTCGCCGACTACGTCGTCACCGAGGCCGGCTTCGGCGCCGACCTCGGCGCGGAGAAGTTCTTCGACATCAAGTGCCGCAAGGCCGGGTTGAAGCCCTCCGCGGCGGTGATCGTCGCCACCGTGCGCGCACTCAAGATGAACGGCGGCGTGGCCAAGAACGACCTCGGCAAGGAGAACGTCGAGGCGGTCAGGAAGGGCGTGGTCAACCTGCTGCGCCACATCGAGAACGTGCACCAGTTCGGCGTCCCGGTGGTGGTCGCGATCAACCACTTCGTCGCCGACACCGACGCGGAAGTGCAGGTAATCCGCGAGGCGGTCGCCGAGCAGGGCGTCGAGGCGATCCTGTGCCAGCACTGGGCCAAGGGCTCCGAAGGCACCGAGGAGCTGGCCCGCAAGGTGGTCGAGATCGTCGACTCCGGGAAGGCGCAGTTCGCCCCGCTCTATCCGGCGGAAATGCCGTTGTTCGAGAAGATCGATACCATCGCCAAGCGTATCTACCGCGCCGACGAGGCGATCGCCGACCAGTCGGTGCGCAAGCAGTTGAAGCAGTGGGAGGAGGATGGTTTCGGCAACCTGCCGGTGTGCATGGCCAAGACCCAGTACAGCTTCACCACCGACCCGACCAAGCTCGGCGCGCCGACCCACCATTCGGTGCCGGTGCGCGAGGTGCGCCTCGCCGCGGGCGCCGGGTTCATCGTCGCGATCTGCGGCGACATCATGACCATGCCCGGGCTGCCGAAGGTGCCGAGCGCCGAGAACATCCGCCTCGAGGACGGCAAGATCGAAGGGCTGTTCTAAGCGCGCGCGCGCCGCTAGCACCGCCGCGATGACATCCGAGCCGCAGCCCGGCGAACGCGCCACCGTCGTCAGGCTGCTCACCGCCAGCTTCCTGATGCTGTTCCTCGAGCTGGCGCTGATCCGCTGGCTCGGCGCCAACGTCGTCCACCTGTCGTACTTCTCGAACTTCGTGCTGCTCGGCTCGTTCCTCGGGATCGGCGCGGGGTTCCTGGTCAGCCGCAAGAGCTGGTCGGTGTGGCCGCTGTCGCTGCCCTTGCTGACCGCGCTGGTCGCCGGGGTGATCGCGTTCCCGGTGACGATCGAGCGCGCCGGCTCGGACGTGATCTACTTCACCGCGCTCGAAGTGAGCGGGCCGCCCGCGTGGCTCGCGCTGCCGATCGTGTTCGCGCTGGTCGCGGTGATTCTCGCGGGCCCGGCCGAGGTGGTCGGGCGCTGCTTCGGCCGGCTCCCCGCGCTCAAGGCCTACCGGTACGACCTGCTCGGCTCGCTCAGCGGGATCGTCGCGTTCAGCGCGCTAAGCTTCTCGCGCGCGCCGTCGGTCGCCTGGGGCGCGATCGCGGTGGCCGCGTACCTCGCGCTCGCCGGTCGCAAGGGCCTGTGGGTTCCCGCCGCCGCCTCGCTCGTGCTGCTCGGCAACCTCACCTACGAGACCACTCGCCCCGGGGTGAGCTGGTCGCCTTATTACAAGGTGACCACCTCGCCCGCCGGCGACGACGGGTTCCTGCTGATCAAGGCCAACGGCGTCCCCCACCAGTTGATGGCGCCGGCGGCGTGGAAGGTCGAGCAGGGCGAGAAGATCTACCAGGCGCCGTATTTGCGGCTGCCCCGGAACAAGCTCGGCGACGTGCTGATCGTCGGCGCGGGCTCGGGCTCGGACGTGGCGATCGCGCTGCGCGAGGGCGCGAAGCGGGTCGACGCGGTCGATATCGACCCGCGCATCCTCGAGATCGGCACCCGGCAGAACATCGATCGGCCCTACGCCAATCCGGGCGTGACCAAGCACGTCAACGACGGGCGCGCGTTCCTCGAAAGCTCCGACAGGAAATACGACCTGATCCTGTTCGCGCTGCCGGATTCGCTGACGCTGGTGAGCGGCGCCTCGCAAATCCGGCTCGAAAGCTTCCTGTTCACCCGCCAGGCGATGGAATCGGTCCGCCGACACCTCAAGCCTGACGGCGCGTTCGCGATGTACAACTACTACCGCGAACCGTGGCTGATCGACCGCCTCGCGCGCACCGTCGAGAGCGCGTTCGGCCACGCGCCGTGCGTCGACACTTATGCCGGCGCGCAGGCGACGATCAGCGTCGCGGTGATTCCGGCCGACCAGGCCTGCGAAACCACCTGGACGCCGTCGCCCGGCACCGCGAGCGTCCAGCCGGCGACCGACGACGCCCCGTTCCTCTATTTCCGCGGCGGCAGGTTCCCGACCCTCTACTGGGTGACGCTGGCGTGCATCCTGATGACCTCGCTGGTCGCGGTGCGCGCGCTCGGCGGGCCGCTCAGGCCAATGCGTCCTTACGCCGACCTGTTCTTCATGGGTGCGGCGTTCCTGCTGCTCGAGACCAAGAACGTCGCCACCTTCGCGCTGCTGTTCGGCACCACCTGGTTCGTCAACGCGCTGGTGTTCGCTGGGGTTCTGGTGATCGTGCTCGCCGCGGTCGAAACGACCGCGCGGTTCAGGACCCCGCCGCTGAAGCTGGTCTACGCGGGCATCGTCGCCTCGCTCGCGCTGGCGTGGATCGTCCACCCCGACTGGCTGCTGCCGCTGCCGTTCTGGCCGCGGCTCGGTGTGGCGACGCTGCTCGCGTTCCTGCCGATCTACCTCGCCAACGTCGCGTTCTCGAAGCGCTTTCGCGAGACCTCGGATTCGCAAGAGGCGTTCGCGATCAACCTGATCGGCACGATCGTCGGCGGGTGCCTCGAATACGGCGCGCTGTTTCTCGGCTACGAGAACCTGCTGGTCGTCACCGGCCTGCTCTATTTCGCCGCCTTCGTGCTGGTGCCGAGGGGCCGCGCGGCCGCGGCCTAGTCGGAACCCATCGCCGCGCAGCGCGCTCTCCTGTCGAAGGAGGACACGCGATGTCGATCGAGAAGATGATTGCCGAGCACCCGGACGTCGGCCCGGCCTACAACCCGGCGTTGGGCCTGGCGGTCAAGCACGCGATGTACTGCGCGGCGATCTGCAATTCGTGCGCCGACGCCTGCGTCGCCGAGCCGATGGACATGAACCGCTGCATCCGGCTGTGCCTCGACTGCTCGGACGTGTGCGAGGCGACCTGCCGCGTTGCGAGCCGCCGCACCGACCACAACCGCCAGCTCATTCGCACGATGCTCGCGGCCTGCATCGAGGCCTGCGAGATTTGCGAAGCCGAATGCGCGACGCACGACAATCCGCATTGCCGCCGCTGCGCGCAGATGTGCTCCGAGTGCGCGCGCGACTGCCGCGCGGCGCTGGTCTCGCTCAACGAGGAGGTTCACGAGAGCGCTTAGGGCGGCCAGCAAATTGGTTTGACAGCATTTTTGGCGAAGCGCATTCTGGCGATGGGGGGATGCGATCATGCGCTATGTGCGGTCGAGCTCGATTCTCGTGGCAATCTTTGCGCTGGCGGGCACGCAGGCGCTTGACGCACGCACCGAGTTTCCCGTCGTCGGCAGTTCGGGCAGTTCCTTCACGGACGAATGCCCTGCCGGGCAGTATCTCGTCGGGCTGAACGCGCGGCAATCCACATACGTCGATCAGGTGCAGATTATTTGCGCCACGATCGGCGCGGACGGCGCCTTCGGGCCCGAGCTCTACTACGGTCCCGAACGCGGCGGCCGCACCGGCACCCCGCTGGAGAGCGCCTGCAACCGCGGCGTCGTGGTCGCTGCCGAGCTGACCATGGCGGCGAGCAACCGGCAAATGTTCAACGTCGAGTTGAGGTGCCGATACACGCGAAACAGCCAGAGCCAGAAGCTCAGCTTCACATCAGGCGGTGGCGGCGGCAAGAGCGTGGGCACGCAATACCGGCAGGAATGCCCGGACGGCGAGGTCGCCACCGGCATCAAGGGCCGCGGCGACGACTATGTCGCCGCGCTGGGCCTCATTTGCGAAGCCAGCACCATCTCCTTTGGCAGCGCCCCGCCCCCGCCACCGCCGTCACCGCCCCAGCAAGCGCAAACGCCGCCCGAGCGCGAGACTCCCGGAAGCGGCAACGGCTCGGCCACAGGCAAGATCGGCCAGTTCGACCTTCCGTTTGAATCCGAATCCAGCCTCGGCGGCAAGTTCGACCTCAAGTTCCAGGTCGCCGGCATGTACCGGAATCCCTCGCGGTTCCATGTCACCGGCACGATCACCAACACCGACATCGGGCCCGAGTACAACGGCACCTTCGACGGCACGATGCCGCTGAACGACACACGCACGGTGACGCTGAACTACGAGCAACCGGGCGCCCATGCGAAAGGCACCGTGGTGTTCCATTTCAGCGCGGACGGCGAGACCTTCACCGGCGACGGAATGCATATGGGCGCCACGCCGTTCAAGTGGACCGGCCGACGCAAACGCTGACGACGCAGCGCGCGCCGCCGGGGAGCGCGTGCTGATTTGAAGGCAAATTTGTCGAGGCGCACCGTGTCGCCTGGGGGAGTGGTCATGCGCAATACTCTTGCCTTCGCATTTGCCTTCGGTCTTTCGATCTCGCTGGCGGCAGGCGCGTCGAGCGCGCAGGACAGGCCCCCCGCCGAGTCCCGCGACGAGGTCAACAACGGCAACGCCCCTCCGCCCGCCACGCCCGATTCGACCATCCAAACGTCGAAGCCCGGCCCGTTCGACCTTCCGTACGAGTCCGAATCCAGTCTCGGCGGCAAGTTCGATATCAAGCTGCAGGTCGTCGGCGCTTATCGGAACCCGACGCGCTTCCACGTGACCGGCACGCTCAAGAACACCGATATCGGGCGGCAATACGACGGCTCGTTCGAGGGAACGATGCCGATGAGCGGCCGCGTCGTGACGCTGACCTACAACCAGCCGCGAGCGAACGCCCACGGCACGGTCGTGTTCACGTTCAGCGAAGATGGCGAGACCTTTACCGGCGACGGCATGCACATGGGCACGACGCCGTTCAAGTGGACCGGCCGCCGCAAGCACTAAGGATAAGGGGGGAGAAACCGATGTCTATTGCTCGCATCGCAGGCGCATCGCTTGTTGCGGCCACGGTTCTGGGCACTCCGACCGGGCTATACGCCGAAACGCGATTTCCCGGCACCGGCGCGCATGGCGATGCTGGCACCGACCTCAAATGCCCGCCCGGCATGTTTGTCATCGGATTGTCGGGCCAAACGGGCGGCTGGATCGACAACATCAGGATACGCTGCGGCCGCCTGACCGCCGAAGGGCGCGCGGGGGCAGACTGGATTAGCCCGCCCATCGGAGGCACCGGGGGCTCCTACAACAACACCCAATGCCCCAGCGGGATGGCGGTGAACGCGGTCGACATCATGCTGACCGATGACGACCGCCAGGTGCTGAGCATCACCCCGACCTGCTACGGGGTGTTCAACGGCAGCACTGGATATCCGCGCGGCGACCGCGGCTTCGTGGCGTTCGGCGGGGTAGGTCAGGAAGCGGACTCGGGCATATTGATCGAGGACCGGCCGGCCAAATTCCCGACTTCGCAAGCGTGTCCGGGCGGCGAGTTGGCCACTGGCTTTTCGCTTCGCTACGGCAAGCACGTCAACGCGGCGGGTTTGATCTGCAACAAGATCGTGACGGCTGAGCCCACTCCGGTCGCCGCACCCGCTCCGCCCCCGCCGCCGCCCAAGCCGGCAAAGGAGGTCGCGGGCAACGCAAGAGGACCGGGTAGCCCCACGTCCATCAGCGTCGGCCTGTTCGATCTGCCATACACATCCGAATCGAGCCTGGGCGGCAAGTTCGACCTCAAGTTTCAGGTGGTTGGAGCGTACACCAAGCCCATGAGACAACACGTCACGGGCATCTTGGTCAACACCGACATCGGACCGCAGTACAACGGGACCTTCGACGGCACGCGGCCGATGAGCGATCCCAACACGGTCACCCTCACTTACGACCAGCCGAAGGCGAACGCCCACGGCACCGTCGTGTTCCACTTCAGCGAGGATGGCGAAACCTTCGTCGGCGACGGCATGCACATGGGCACGACGCCGTTCAAGTGGACCGGCCGCCGCAAGCACTCGAATTGAGGAAGGATTCGACCATGCGCAACGCGACCGCTGCATTGGCCTTCGCGCTCCTCGGCGCTTGCAACCAGGGCAACGACAACACCGACGCCGGCGCCGGTGCAACCGGCGGCGCGGAGGCGGCTCCCGCCGCCACGACTGCGAGCGGAGCGCCCCAGCGCGCGGCGGGATTGTGGGAGCTCAGGAACGTCGGCGGTGGCGGCCAGATCATCGGCACGCAGACGCTGTGCGTCGACGCGGCTTCGGAAGAGAAGGCATCGGTGTTCGATCAGATCGCGCGCAACACGAACTGCAGCAAATACGAGATCACGCCCGACGGAACGGCCTGGTCGTTCGAGTTCGTGTGCGGCGGCGAAGGCCTGGCTTCGACATCGAAAGGCACCGTAAGCGGCGACTTCGCCACCAGCTATCGCGTCGAGATGACCGAAGACGACGGCACGATGACGCTTTCGCGCACCATCGAGGCGACCCGCACGGGGGATTGTCCGGCGGGCGTCGCGCCCGGAACGCTACGCGACGAGCAGGGTAACGTCGTCGCCGATATCACTCGATAGGGGAGCGGCGTCAGGCCGCGTTGCGCAGCTTCTCGAGCTTCTTGAGGGCCATCTGCCGCTTCAAGCGCGACAGGTGGTCGATGAACAGCACACCTTCGAGGTGGTCGATCTCGTGCTGGATGCACGTCGCCAGCAGGCCTTCCATCGCCTCTTCATGCACGTTGCCGTCCAAGTCCTGGTAGCGCACGCGGCAGGTCGCCGGGCGGTCGACGTCGGCGAAGATCTCGGGCACCGACAGGCACCCTTCCTGGTAAGTCGCCAGCTCTTCGGCCGGGTCGAGGATCTCGGGGTTCACGAACACCCGCGGCTCCTTGATGGTCGGCTGGTGCGTATGCTCGTGCCCGCCGTGATTGCACACTTCCGGCTCGGCGTCGGGATCGTCGGGCTGGAGGTCGATCACCAGCACCCGCAGCGGCACTCCTACCTGGATCGCGGCGAGCCCGATGCCGGGGGCGTCGTACATCGTCTCGAACATGTCGGCGACGAGCGTCTTGAGCTCGGCGTCGAATACTTCGACGGGCTTCGAGACGGTCTTGAGCCGGGGATCCGGCACTTCGAGGATTTTGCGGATGGCCATCGCCGAGAGATAGGTATCGCGCGCGGGAGGGTCAATCGACCGGGCGGTTCAAGTACATGCACGCGAGCGCGAGCAGGCTCACCGGAACCGCGATCGGCAGCCACCAGGCGAGGAAAGTCCAATAGACGTGCGGCAGCCACGCGCCGGTCGTCCCGTCGACGTATTTCCCCAGCGGGTTGCGTGCGATCCGGTCCGCCAGCACCCACAGCACCGGCATTGCAGAAGAGCCGAGCGCGATCGCCCAGCCGCCGACGATCCAGCCGCGCCTGATCCCGCGCATCAGCCCACCGGCCTGCGGGCCCGCAGGGCTTGGGCGAGCGTCCCTTCGTCGAGGTAATCGAGCTCGCCCCCGACCGGGAGTCCGTGCGCGAGCTGGGTGATCCGCACCGGGTAGGGCTCGAGCCGCTCGGCGATGTAGTGCGCGGTGGTCTGGCCTTCGAGCGTGGCGTTCATCGCCAGCACCACCTCGTCGATCCCGCCCGCCTCGACCCGCTCGAGCAGCTTGCCGATGGCGAGGTCTTCCGGCCGCACGCCGTCCAACGCCGAGAGCCTTCCTCCGAGCACGTGGTACTTGCCGGTGAACAGCTTGGCCCGATCGAGCGCCCACAAGTCGGCGACGTCCTCCACCACGCACAGCTGGCGCGCATCGCGCCGGGGGTCGGTGCAGATGCCGCACGGGTTGCGGGTATCGATGTTGCCGCACGTGCCGCACTCGACCAGCGTTTCCTTCACCCCCGCCAGCGCCTCGAGCAGCTGGACCAGCGACGTCTCGCGCCGCTTGACCAGCCACAGCACCGCGCGGCGCGCCGAGCGCGGGCCGAGCCCGGGCAGGCGGGCGAGCGCGGAGGCGAGCGTCTCGATCTCTTGCGATGCCATGGCGCCGCAGATAGGGCCGCAGCCGCGCCAGAGAAAGGCCCGAGAACCCTCCTATGCGCATCGTCTTCATGGGAACGCCGCAGTTCGCGGTGCCGACATTGCAGGCGCTGGTCGAGGCCGGGCACGAGGTCGCCGCGGCCTACACCCAGCCGCCGCGGCCGGGCGGGCGGCGCGGCGGCGCGCCGACGCCCTCCCCGGTGCAGCGCGAGGCCGAGCGGCTGGGGATCGAGGTGTGCCACCCGGAAACCCTCAAGGACCTGGCCGCCGAGGCACACTTCCGCGCGTTCGAGCCCGAGCTGGCGGTTGTGGTCGCCTACGGCCTGATCCTGCCGCCCGCGATCCTCGACGCGCCGGCGAAGGGCTGCCTCAACGTCCATGCGAGCCTGCTGCCGCGCTGGCGCGGCGCGGCGCCGATCCAGCGCGCGATCCTCGCCGACGACGCGATCACCGGGGTCACGATCATGCGCATGGAAGCCGGGCTCGACAGCGGGCCGATGCTCAAGACCGCCCGCGTCCCGGTCGAGGACAAGAACGCCGGCGAGCTGGCGGCCGAGCTTGCCGAGCTCGGCGCCGGGCTGCTGGTCGAGACGCTGGCCGAGCTCGGTGCCATCGAAGGCGAGCCGCAGGACGACAAGCTTGCCACCTACGCCGCCAAGATCGACAAGGCAGAGACGCGGATCGACTGGACCCGCGCGGCCGAGCACGTCGAGCGGCAGTGCCGCGCGTTCGCGCCGGTCCCGGGCGCGTGGTTCATGCTCGGCAGCGAGCGGGTCAAGCTGCTCGCCTGCCATGTGATCGGGGTCAACGGCGCGCCCGGCACGGTGCTCGACGAACAGCTCACCATCGCCTGCGGCGACGCCGCGGTCCGCCCGACGCGACTGCAGCGCGCGGGCAAGCCGGCGATGAGCGCCGAAGAGTTCCTGCGCGGCTTCCCGGTCGAGGCGGGCATGGTGCTCAAGTGACGCGCTTCGCGCTGACGCTCGAATACGACGGCGGGCCGTTCATGGGTCTGCAGCGCCAGGACCACGGGCCGAGCGTGCAGCAGGCGGTCGAGCAAGCCGCGCTCGCCATCACCGGCGAGCAGCCGACGATGCACGCCGCGGGTCGCACAGATGCGGGAGTCCACGCGCAGGCGATGCGCGCGCACATCGACATCGGCAAGGCGATCGCGCCGTTCCGGCTGATGGAAGGGCTCAACGCCAAGCTGCGGCCGCTCCCCATCTCGGTAACCGCCTGCGACAAGGTCGCCGACGACTGGCACGCGCGGTTCTCCTGCGTCGGCCGCGAGTACGCATATCGCATCCTCAACCGCCGCGCCCCGCCCGCGCTCGAGGCCGGCCAGGTATGGCACGAGCCGCGCCCGCTCGACGCCGAGGCGATGCACCGCGCCGCGCAGGCGTTGGTCGGGCGGCACGACTTCACCACCTTCCGCTCGGCGCAGTGCCAGGCGAAGGACCCGGTCAAGACGCTCGACCGGCTCGCGGTGCGGCGGGAGGGCGAGCACGTGATCGTCGAGGCCGCGGCGCGCAGCTTCCTCCACCACCAGGTGCGCTCGATGGTCGGGTGCCTCGCGCTGGTCGGCCTCGGCAAGTGGTCCGAGCGCAACATGGTCGATGCCCTCGCCGCGAGGGACCGCGCCGCGCTCGGCCTCAACGCCCCGTCGGAGGGGCTGTTCTTCGTGCGCGCGCGCTACCCGGACGGCTAGGGTGGCGGGGTCGGGCTCGGGCGCGGCCGCGCGGGCGGTACGGGCGCCTGGTCCGCGCGGATCGCCGCTTCGACCGCATCCTGGTCGACCGCCAGCCCGTCGCGGTCGAGCCGCAAGTCGACCGGCACGCCGTTGATCTCGGTGGTGAGCGTCGCGCCCGCTCCCTCGTCGATATGCAGCGTGGTGTTGTCGATATCGATTTGGGCGCCTTCGGGCAGGTCCATCGGCTCGACCGGCCCGCTCGGATTGGGCTTGGGTTTCTCGCGCGGGGCGCTGGCGCCCAGGGCCTGGCTCATGAAATCGCGCCAGATGCGCGCCGGCACGCCGCCGCCGTGCACGCCGGCGAGCGGGGTGTTGTCGTCATTGCCGACCCACACTCCGACCACCAGGTCCCCCGCATAGCCCACGAACAACGCGTCGCGGTTGTCCTGCGTCGTGCCGGTCTTGCCGTAGCTCGCGATCGATAACCGCGCCGCGCGCCCGGTGCCACGCGCGACGGCGGCGCCGAGCAGCTCCTCGATGTCGCCGTGCACCCGCGGCGAGAACGAGCGCTTCGAATCCCACAGCCAGTCGAGCCACCCGCCCGATTGCTCGGCGAAGGCGTGCGGCACCACCGGGTAGCTGTTCGCGGCAACCCCGGCATAGGCGGCGGTCAGCTCCATCAGGGTCATCGTCGAGGTGCCGAGCGCGACGCTGGGATCGCCCTTGGCGAGCGGCGAGGTCACGCCAAGGTCGCGCGCGACGCGAATCACCTTGTCGTCGCCGACCTGCTGCATCAGCCGCACCGCGGCGACGTTGCTCGAGCGCGCGAAGCCGTCCGCGAGCGTGATCGTCTCCGAGTAGTTGCCGCTGGCGTTCTTGGGCCGATAGCTGCCTTGGGTGATCGCGCGGTTGTCGATCGTATCGTCGGGGCTCATCCCGGCTTCGAGCGCGGCGAGGTAGACGAACAGCTTGAACGTCGAGCCGGGTTGGCGCCGCGCCTGGGTCGCGCGGTTGAACGGCGAATCGGCGTAGTCCTTGCCGCCGATCATCGCCACCACCTCGCCGTTGGTGCGCATCGCCACCAGCGCCACCTGCGCCTTCCCCAGCCCGGCACGGCCGGTGACGCGGCGGGCGATCGCCTGGAGGCGCGAATCGAGCGTCGTGGTGATCGTCTGGTCGGCGTACGACGCCTCGGAGAGCTTGCGCGCCGCGGGGAGCGCCCAGTCGGCAAAGTAAGTCCCGGTCGGGAGCGTATCGACCTCGCGGACGTCGAGCCGCGGGTTGGGCATGCGCCGCGCCTCGCGCTCGGTCAGGTAGCCGGCGGCGACCATCGCCCCGAGCACCGTGCGCATGCGCTTGGCCGCGCGGTCGTAGTGCCGCGTCGGGTCGTAGGCCGAAGGCGCCTGCACCAGCCCCGCGAGCATCGCCGCCTGCTCGGGCTTCAGCTTCTCCGGCTGGCGGTAGAAGTAGTGCAGCGAAGCCGCGCGCAGGCCGTAGGTGTTGTCGCCGAAATAGGCGTTCGACAGGTAGCGCTCGAGGATCTGGTCCTTGGTCAGCCATGCCTCGAGCCAGAACGCGATCAGCATCTCGCGGCCCTTGCGGGTCAGGCTGCGCTCCGGCGTGAGGAAGGTGAACTTGGCGAGCTGCTGGGTGATCGTGCTGCCGCCCTGGGTCTGCCCGCCGGTGACGTTCGACCACGCCGCGCGCACCAGCCCGCGCGGATCGACCCCCCAGTGGCTGTAGAACCGCCGGTCCTCGGTGGCGAGGAACGCCTGCACCACGTGCGGCGGGAGCTTGGCGACTTCGACCGGCGCGTCGATGTTCGCGCCGTTGCGCGCGATCGGCGTGCCGTCGGCGGCGAGCAGCGTGAGCTGCGGCGGGGCGATCGGCTTCAAGGACTTCGACAGCGGCGCGGTGACCGCGAGGAACGCGACGAGCAGGATGAACAGCCCGATGCACGCGGCGATTCCGCGCACCGTCCACCATTTCCAGTCGCGCACCTTGCGCGGCGGCGGCGGCGGGTTGAGGTAAGCGTTGAAATCGATCCCGCCGGACATCGCGCCGCTCGCCGGGTCGAGCTTGCGGAATGAGGGGAAGTATTCGTCGAACTCGCGCGGCAGCCGGCGCCAGCTGGTGCCGTTCAGGGGCAGCGAATCGTCGTCCATCGCCACTGTGTTATGACCTTAACACAGTAAGATCGGGTGACAAGGCGAATCCAACAGAGTGACGGGTGTGACACGGTTCAAGGCGAAAACTCCCCCCGGACGAATTCCGCGCGTTTTCAACGGTGTCGTCGTGAAGGCTGCCGCCGCGGCTCATGCCGAAGATTTACCGCATCGCCGCCGTGTAGGAAAATCGTTTTGCTTGAACCCTCTCACCCTTCAGGGGGAGAGGGTCGGCGCGCCAGCGCCGGGGAGAGGGGCGATTCACTCGAAGTCCCTGCCCAACGCGAGAAGGATCGCTCGTGCGACGCCGTCAGGATTGGTCATGATCTCGTCGTTCGGAATGCGCAGAACGCGCCAGCCCTGACCTTCGAGAGTGGCGGTTCGCCGCTCATCATACGCTCTGGCGTGCGCACTTCCATGCGTGTCCCCGTCAAGTTCGACGATCAGGCGTTCGGAGCGCGCCGCGAAGTCGGGAATGTAGGGCGCACGAACGGTCTGCCGCACAAACTTCACGCCGCCGAGTCTCTTGGCGCGCACGATCTCCCACAACGCCCGCTCGGGCGGCGTCATGTCCTTGCGGAGTTGCTTTGCGCGCTGCCGCGTGAATTCGTTACGTTTCGCGATGCCCCCCTCTCCCCCTAAAGGGTGAGAGGGAGTCCTAAGCCTTCGCCACCGCGCTCTCGGGCAGCTCCTCGCCGAACACCCGCTGGTAGTATTCGGCGACCAGCATGCGCTCGGCCTCGTCGCACTTATTGAGGAACGTCAGGCGGAAGGCGAAGCCGATGTCGCCGAAGATCGCGGCGTTCTGCGCCCAGGTGATCACCGTGCGCGGGCTCATCACGGTCGAGATGTCGCCCCCGATGAAGCCCTGGCGGGTGAGGTCGGCGACGCGGACCATCTTGACCACCGTGTCCGGCTTGGTCTCGGGGCTCTTGGCGAGCACGATCGCCTTCTCGGTGTCCTCGGGCAGGTAGTTCAATCCGACGACGATGTTCCAGCGGTCCATCTGGCCCTGGTTGATCGCCTGGGTGCCGTGATAGAGCCCGCTGGTGTCGCCGAGGCCGACGGTGTTGGCGGTCGAGAACAGGCGGAAGCCCGGATTGGGGCGGATCACGCGGTTCTGGTCGAGCAGCGTGAGCTTGCCCTCGGCCTCGAGCACGCGCTGGATCACGAACATCACGTCCGGGCGCCCGGCGTCGTATTCGTCGAACACCAGCGCCACCGGGTGCTGCAGCGCCCAAGGCAGCAGGCCTTCGCGAAACTCGGTGACTTGGAGGCCGTCGCGCAGCACGATCGCGTCGCGCCCGACAAGGTCGATGCGGCTGATGTGGGCGTCGAGGTTGATGCGGATGCACGGCCAGTTGAGGCGCGCGGCGACCTGCTCGATGTGGGTCGACTTGCCGGTGCCGTGGTAACCCTGGACCATCACCCGGCGGTTGAACGCGAACCCGGCGAGGATCGCCAGGGTGGTCTCGGGATCGAACACGTAGGCCTCGTCGAGGTCGGGCACGCGCTCGTCGGCCTCGGAGAACGCCGGGACCTTCATGTCGCTGTCGATCCCGAACACCTCGCGCACCGAAACCTCGCGGTCGGGCGCGGCCATCTTCGTGCCGCCGTGATCGGAATGCTTGGTCATCTCGTTCATCGCGCGGGAGCACCTAGACGGCGGCGCGAAGGGCTGCAACTAGCAAAGCCTGTCGTGTCACCAAGGAGAGTAGACTCGTGAAGATTTTCGGATTTCCGCTGTCGCCGTTCGTACGCAAGGTCCAGGTCGCCGTCGCCGAAAAGGGCATCGACGCCGAGACCGTGCTGACCAATCCGCAGCAGCCGGACGAGGAATTCCTCAAGGCGAGCCCGTTCCGCAAGATTCCCGCGCTCGCCGACGGCGACTTCACGCTCGCCGATTCGACCGCGATCGTGACCTATCTGGAAGCCAAGCATCCTTCGCCCGCGTTGCTCCCCGCCGAGGCCACGGCTCGCGGCCGGGCGATCTGGTTCGAGGAAGTGGCCGACACCGTGCTGGTCCCGGCCGGTGTGGGGGTGGTCGCCAACCGCTTCCTCAAGCCGGTGATCTTCGGCCAGGAAGGCGACGAGGAAGCGGCGAAGGAAGCCGAAGGCAAGCTGGTCCCGGTGATGGAATACCTGGAGGGCCAGGCCGGCGACGGCTGGCTCGACGGCGACTTCTCGATCGGCGACATCGCGATCGCGAGCGTGATCAAGACGCTCGGCTACGGCCAGTGGCAGCCCGACGCGGCCAAGTATCCGAAGCTCGTCGCGTGGTTCGAGCGGGTCTGCGCGCGGCCAGCGTGGACCAAGGTGGCCGAAGCCGAGGCCGCGGTGTTCGCCAACATGGGCCGCTAGCGAGCTAGCCCACCTTCTCGGGCAAGTGGAACAAGTCGATGAAGCGCGCCGCGAGCGCGCGGTCGCCTTCGATCCGCACGCCCTCGCCGGCGAGATCCGCTGGCGGGACCTTGCCGTAAAACACCGCGGCGAGCAGCGGCGCGGCGGGCGCCCGGAACACCACGTCGGCGCCGGCCGGGTCGTCGCGCCGGATCGGCAACTCGCCGCCCTTTAGCTCGGCGACGAAGCTCTCGCCGCCGACCTCGAAGCCGATCGTCGCCTTGAGCGCGCGCGCGCGCGCCTTGTCGAGCATCGTGCGGAAGCTGAGCATCAGCGACACCGGCGACAGCGGCAGCGTCGGGTCGTGGTGGACCGAGGTCGCCGCCCAGCGTCCGAGCTCCTGGATCACCGGTTCCGCCAGCAGGCCCCATTCGGTGAGCTCGTAGACCTGCACCGAAGCCGGCGGCGGCAGCTTGCGCTTCACCAGCACGCCCGCCTCCTCGAGCTTCTCGAGCCGCTCGGCCAGCACTTTGGCGCTGATCCCGGGCAGGCTGGCGCGAAGGTCGTTAAACCGCCTTCCGCCGAGCATAAGCTCGCGCACGATCAGGAGCGCCCAGCGCTCGCCGATCAGCTCCATGCCGAAGGCGGTGCCGCAGGCGTCGTTATACCACCGGCCGTGGCCATCATGCGCCGAGTTGGTTTCTTTTTGTAACTTCACAGTTGCTTTTAGTAATCACTTGGGGCACGAATCGCAAGTCCCGAGTCGCGAAAAAATGGGAGAGACGCGATGGCCAAGATGATTTTCGTGAACCTGCCGGTCAGCGACTTGCCGCGTTCGAAGGCGTTCTACGAAGCGATCGGCTTCACCGTGAACCCGCAGTTCACCAACGAGCAGGCCGCCTCGATGATGTGGTCCGACACGATCGTCGTCATGCTGCTGACGCATGATTTCTGGAAGACCTTCACGACCAAGGAAATCCCCGACGCGCACAAGTCCGCGCAAGTCGCGCTGTGCGTGAACTTCGACAGCCGCGAGGAGGTCGACACGATTACCGAGACCGCCGGCAAGAGCGGCGGCAAGGCCGACAGCGGCCCGCCGCAGGACCATGGCTTCATGTACCAGCGCAGCTTCGAGGACCCCGACGGCCACGCGTGGGAGCCGGTGTGGATGGATCCCAAGGTCGCCGCCGGCGAGATGGAGCCCGCCCATGCCGGCTGAACGCTTCGTTTCCGGCGCGGGCACCAGCACGGTCCCGCTCGAGCGGCTCGACCGCCCCAATCCGCGCATGCGCGTCGCCGGCTGGGCGCTGAGCGGCCTGGCGATCGCGTTCTTCCTGGTCGACGCCGGGACCAAGCTCATCGCGCCGGATTTCGCTGCCGCCAACAGCCCAGACCTCGGCTGGCCGCTCGATCCCGGTACGCTGCGCACGCTCGGGGTGCTGTTGCTGATCCCGACGCTGCTCTACGCCTGGCCGCGCACCGCACTGCTCGGCGCGATCCTCGTCACCGGCTACCTCGGCGGCGCGATCGCGACCCACGTGCGGGTCGGCAGCCCACTGTTCACTCACATCCTGTTCGGGGTCTATCTCGCGCTGTTCGTATGGGGCGGGCTGTGGCTGCGTTCCCCCGCCCTGCGCGCGCTGATGCCGATCGTTCAAACGAAGGACTGACCCATGACCGACGCTACCCGCCCGATGCTGACCGCCTTCAATTGGGTGCCCGACTTTGCCCGCGGCCTGGTGCGCGACTTGCGCATCCGCTGGGCGCTCGAGGAGATCGGCCGCCCCTATGGCACGGAGCTGTTCAGCGCGACCGCGCCTCGGCCGGGGGATTACCTCGCGCGCCAGCCGTTCGACCAGGTCCCGGCGTTCGCCGACGGCGAGGTCGAGCTGTTCGAGAGCGGGGCGATCCTGCTCTACCTCGGCGAGCAGGACGAACGCCTGCTCCCGCCCGAAGGCCAGGCGCGGTGGAGCGCGATCTGCTGGCTGTTCGCGGCCTTCAGCAGCGTCGAGCCGTTTTTCCAGCGACTGGTCGGCTACGACGTGTTCCATGCCGACAAGCCGTGGGCCAAGGAAGCGCGCGTGCCCGCCGCCGAGCTCGCCGAGCGCAAGCTGCAGCGGGTCGCCGACGCGCTCGGTGACAAGGACTGGCTCGCCGGTCCGTTCTCGATCGCCGATATCGCCATGGTCACCGTGCTCAGGACCTTGCGCCATACCGAGATGGTCGCGGGCTTCCCCTCGCTCGCCGCCTACCAGGCGCGCGGCGAAGCCCGCCCCGCGTTCCAGCGCGCGCTCGTCGCCCAGCTCGCCGACTTCGAGGACAACCCCACGCAGGCGCCCGAACAGGCGGGCGCCACGCTCGACCGAATCCGCGCCGCGGGCGGCCGATCGACCGCCGCTTAAGGAGACCGACCATGTACATCCAGGGATTCGTCGTGCCGGTGAAGGACGAGAACAAGGAAGCGTATCGGAAGATCGCCGAGCAGTTCTGGCCGATCATCCACGACCACGGCGCGATCGAGCACGTCGAGGCGTGGGAGGTCGACGTCCCCGCCGGCAAGCAGACCGACTTCCGCCGCGCGGTCGCGCTCGAGGACGGCGAGAAGGTGGTGTTCTCGTGGGTCATCTGGCCCGACAAGGCGACCGCCGACGCCGGGCAGGAGAAGATGATGGCCGACGAGCGGATGAAGGCGATGGACATGGCGAACATGCCGTTCGACTCGCAGCGGATGATCTTCGGCGGCTACGAGCCGATCGTCGCCAAAGGGCGCGAGTGATGGTCGGCCGCCCGATTTGGTACGAGCTGATGACGCCCGACGCCGAGGCCGTCGCGCCGTTCTATCGCGCGACGCTGGGTTGGGAGCTGCAGGGCCTCGGCACCGAAACCCCCACCGGCCATCCGTACTGGATGATCCAGCGCGGCGACGGCGGGTATGCCGGCGGCGTGTTGCTCCTGACGGACGAGATGGCGGCGGGCGGCAGCAAGCCCGGCTGGCTGCCCTACTTCCACGTCCAGGACGTCGCCGCCTCGGCCAACCAGGCGCAAGATGCCGGTGCGCGGCTGTGGATGGGCCCGATGACGATGCAGGCCGGCACCATCGCGATGCTGTCGGACCCGCAGGGCGCGCCGTTCTACCTCATGGACCCGGTACCGCCGGCGGACAGGCCCGACGCCAAGAGCGACGTATTCCAGGCCAAGTCGCCCGGGCACGCGGGTTGGAACGAGCTCCAGACCCCCGACGAACCGGCGTCGACCGCGTTCTACACCGCGCTGCTCGGGTGGACGGCGGAGAACTCGATGCCGATGGGCGAGCACGGCGAGTATCGCTTCATCGAGGCCGAAGGCGAACAGATCGGCGCGATCAACCCGTGGCGGCCCGAGTGGATGGGCATCGCGTGGCTGCCCTACTTCAACGTCGTCGACATCGAGGCAGCGCGCGATGCCGTCGCCGCCAATGGCGGCACCGTCCGCCACGACGTGCACGAAGTCCCGGGGGGTGATTTCATTTTCACCGCCACCGATCCGGCCGGCGCCCCGGTCGCGTTCGTCGGCCCCAAAGGAGAATGACCATGACACACAGCACCGGACAAATCTGCCTGTGGTTCCAGAGCGACGCCGAAGGCGCCGCGCGGTTCTACGCCGAGACCTTCCCGAACAGCTCGGTGGGCAAGGTCCATAAGGCTCCAGCGGACAACCCCTCGGCCAAGAAGGGCGATCCGCTCACCGTCGACTTCACCGTGATGGGCATTCGCTGCATGGGTCTCAACGGCGGCCCGCACTTCCAGCAGAGCGAGGCGTTTTCCTTCTGCGTCATCACCGAAAACCAGGAAGAGACCGACCGTTACTGGAACGCGATCGTCGGCAACGGCGGGCAGGAAAGCATGTGCGGCTGGTGCAAGGACAGGTGGGGCGTCTCGTGGCAGATCACCCCGCGCATCCTCGCCGAAGCGATGGACGGAGAGCCCGAGCGCGCCAGGCGCGTGTTCGAAGCGATGATGACGATGAAGAAGATCGACGTCGCCGCGCTCGAAGCCGCGGCCGCGGGCGAAACCGCCCATGCGTAAGCTGACGGGAGCCGTGTTCGTCTCGCTTGACGGCGTGATGCAGGCACCGGGCGGACCGACCGAGGACCCGACCGGCGGGTTCAAATTGGGCGGCTGGGTCGCGCCCTATTGGGCCGAGGACATGGGCCCGTTCGAGACGCTCATCGGGGGCGACTACGACCTGCTGCTCGCGCGGCGGACCTACGAAATCTTTGCCGGGTACTGGCCGTACAACCGGGACCAGCCGATCGGCGAAAAATTCCAGCACATCAACAAGTACGTGTTGACCCATTCGGACGAGCCGCTCGCGTGGGAGAACAGCAGCAAGCTGTCGGGCGATACCGCCGAGACCGTTGCCGAGCTCAAACGGAGCGACGGCCGCGACCTGCTGATCCAGGGCAGCAGCTCGCTCTATCCGCCGCTGTTGTCGGCGCGGCTGATCGACCGGTTGGTGCTGATCCGATTCCCGATCGTGCTCGGCCGCGGCAAGCGCGTGTTCGACGGGTCGGAAAAGGCAGCGGCGTTCAAGCTTGTCGACCACTTCGTCTCTTCAAAGGGCGTGACGATTTCCTCGTACGAGCCGGCCGGTGACGTACAAACCGCCACCTTCGAGACCAAGCCGCCGTCCGAGGAGGAGCTGGCGCGACGCGAGAAGATGGCGGCGGAGGACACCTGGTGATGCTCAAGCTCTACGGCCACCTATTCTCGTCGTACACCTGGAAGGCGCTGATCGCGCTCTATGCGAACGACACCCCGTTCGAGTTCCGCGGCATCGGCCCTGAGGGCAGCGACGAGGACAACGCGTTCGTCCACGCCGCGCACCCGGCGGGAAAGTTCCCGATCCTGCGCGACGGCGAAACGACGGTGATCGAGGCGACCTCGATCGTCGAATACCTCGCCGCAAAGCACCCCGGTCCGGCGCCGCTGCTCCCGGCGGACGCGCTCACCGCGCGGATGCTCGACCGGGTGTTCGACAACTACGTGATGGCGAACCTCCAGCGCGTGGTCGGTGCCTACCTGTCGAACACCGAAGTCGGCAACACGCCGACGGTGGGCGAGCCGGACATGAAAGAGCTCGAAGCGGGCCAAGCCGGGCTGCGCCGCGCTTACGCCTGGCTCGAGAGCTGGCTCGGCGACCATCGCCTGCCGCCGCACGTCTCGCTGGTGACCTGCGCCGCCGCGCCGTCTTTGTTCTACGCCGACTGGGTCGAGCCCATCCCCGCGGATTGCCCGCGGCTCGCGGCGCTGCGCGCCGAGCTGCTCGCGCTGCCGCCTGTCGTCAGCTGCGTCGAGGATGCGCGGCCCTATCGCGGATGGTTCCCGCCCGGCGCACCCGAGCGAGATTGAGGAGGAGTCGTCATGCAAGAGCTGAGCATCACCCGCTACATCGACGCCGCGCCCGACAAGGTGTGGCACGCGATGACCGACCGGATCGAGGAATGGTGGTGTCCCAAGCCGTGGCGCGCGGAGTTCGACGCGTTCGACCGGCGCCCAGGCGGCGCTTCGAACTGCACGATGTACGGACCCGACGGCGAAGTGCACAGCCACCCGGGCACGGTGCTTGCGTGGGACGAAGGCAAGCGCTTCGCCTTCACCGATGCGATCGTCGGCGACCTCGAGCCCAACGGGCCGTTCATGATCGGCATCTGGGAAATCGAGCCCGAGGGCGGCGGCACGCGCTACACCGCACGCTGCCGCCACTGGAAGGAGGAGGACGCCAAGCGCCATGAGGAGATGGGCTTCGAGCCCGGCTGGGGCGCGTGTGCCGACCAGTTGAAGGCGCTGTGCGAGGCTTGACCGGCACGTCTCCGTTCACCTAATGTTCTGGTGGGTCGACTCGCGCGGGAGAGCGCCGATGGCCGAGTTCACGTTCTTCTTCCATCCGATGAGCCGGGCGCAGATCGCCCGCTGGGCGCTGCACGAAGTCGAGGCCGACTACGAGCCGGTGCGGGTCGAGTGGGGCGACAAGCCGCCCGCGCTGCTCGCGGCAAACCCGATGGGCAAGCTGCCGACCATCATCCACCACCACGGCGGGCACGACCACGTGGTCAGCGAAGGCGCGGCGGTGTGCCACTACCTCGCCCTCACCCACCCCTCGGCGGGCCTGTTGCCCGACGAACACGAGGCGGCCGACTATTTCCGCTGGCTGTTCTTCGCCGCGGGCCCGCTCGAGCAGGCGGCGACGGTCAAGATGTTCGGCTGGGAGGTGCCGCCGCAGCAGGAGATGGCCGCCGGGTTCGGCAACTACGACCGCGCGATGGGCGCGCTCGACGGCTGGCTCGCGACGCGCGACTACGTGTGCGGCGACCGCTTCACGATGGCCGACGTCTATGTCGGCTCGCAAATCGACTGGGGCATGGTGTTCAAGTCCTACCCGGCGACCGAGGCGTTCTTGGCCTACGCCGAGCGGGTCCAGGCGCGGCCGGCCTACCGGGAGGCCAAGGCGATCGACAACGCGCTGATCGCGGAGATGCAAGCGACACAGGGAGCGAATCCATGAGCTTTACCAGCAGCTGCCATTGCGGCGCGATCAGCGCGACGGTTGACGAGGACATGCCGACCAAGGGCATGACCTGCAATTGCTCGATCTGCCGCCGCAACGGCAACATTCACCATTTCACTTCGGCGGACAAAGTCTCTTTCGTTGGGCCCGAAGGCCAGGCGGCCGAATACACGTTCAACAAGCGCGTGATTCGCCACCAGTTCTGCGCCACTTGCGGCAGCACCCCGTTCTCCGAAGGTACCAGCGCGGACGGGCGCGTGATGGTCGAGATCAACTTGCGCTGCGTGCCCGAATGCGACCTCGACAGCCTGGAAATCAGTAAGTTCGACGGCGCCTCGCACTGAGTTTCCAAGCCGGCGCGAGGCGGCTAGAAGCGCGCGCATGGCCCCAATCCTGCACAAGTGGTTCGTCGCCCATCCCGCCAGCGTCGGCGAGACTTACGCCGAGCATTTCGCGATCGCCCGGCGGTTCGGCCTGACGATGATCGGCGGCGGGCTCGCCGCGCTGGTCCACGCGCTGTTCCCCGCGCTGTTCGAGCGCACCGGCAGCAGCGCGATGAAGAAGCTCTACAGCGAGATGGTCGCGCGCCAGCCCGACACCCCGCGCCCGGCATACGAAGAACAGACTTGGCAGCTCGAATACGAAATCTGACGCTTCAGGCGAACCCGGCCGCCTTGCGCAGCACCTGGTACGCCTCGACCACCCGTTGCAGCCGCGCTTCCTGGCTGCGGTCGCCGCCGTTCCTGTCGGGATGATAGCGCCGCACGAGGTCCGAGTAGCGCTGCCTCAGCCGCTTGCGGTCGGCGTTGCCCGCGAGGCCCATCACCGCCAGCGCCTCGCGCTCGCGCGCCGTGAAGCGCGTGTCGCCCGGCTTGTAGGACCGAGCCCGAGCCCGCGCCTTGATGTCGGCCGCGCGCGAGCCGATCGCGTCGAGCGGATCGTCGAAGTCGGCCCATCGCGGCACGCCGTCGATCCCCGCGTCCGCCCGGAACGCGCGAGTCTCGGTCGCCCAGCCCGCTGCCGGGTGTTGCGCGGCGATGATTTCCTCAGGCGTCATGCCCTCGAACCAGTCGTAGTCCGAATTGAATTCGCGCACATGGTCGAGGCAGAACCAGCGGTAGTCGCCCGGCCCGTCGAACCCCGCCGCGCGGCCGCCCGGCGCCCGGAACTCGCCGGGCTCGGTGCACCCCGGCGCGCTGCATTCCCGCTTCTTGCCCGAAACCCGTCCGTGGAACTTGTCTTGCTTCACCGTGCTATGATGGTGATTGGAGCGCGCGAAGGAAAGCCTGGAGAACTCGCTTGGTCGGCACGGTGCAACGCGAAATCGAAACCCTGCTGCAGGAAGCGTTCCTGCCGACGCGCCTGCAGGTGATCAACGACAGTGCGCGGCATCACGGTCATGCGGGCGACGACGGCAGCGGCGAATCGCATTTCACGGTGGTGATCGAGAGCGCGGCGTTCGCCGGAAAGTCGCGGCTCGAGCGCCAGCGGCTGGTCAATCGCGCGCTCGGCGACATCCCGGGCAAGCGCGTGCACGCCTTGGCGATCCGCGCGTTCGCGCCCAACGAGCCCGCTTAACCGGCGAGCGTGAAGAACATCACGTAGATCAGCCGCCCGTTCTCGAGCGAATCGCCGAAGCCCGGCCCGGCGGTGTGGAACAGCCACGGCCGCAGCACGACCAGCCGGTTGTAGCGCATCGGCACGTCCATGATCTTTTCCCACGCGGCGCGCTTGTGGCCGTCGTCGCCGGTGGTCCTCTGCACCGCTTCGTCGACCGACGCGAAGCCCGCGGCCTGCGCCTCGGCGGCGGTGACGGGGGCGCGATCGAGCCCGCTCGCCTTGTGGCGGAAGAACTCGGTGCCGCCGCGGCAATCCTCGGGCCGGCTGAGATAGAGGATCGCCGACCACTGCGAGACGTCGACATGCACCGCGCCGCGGCGCGGGTCGCGCGCCAGCGTGATCCGGAACTTGCCGTGCGATTGCGGCGGATCGACCGGCTTGAGCGGTTCGCCCACCAATTGCGAGGCAAACTCCGAAATGCCCGGAATCTCGGTCCGCTGCAGGCTGTTGCGGCCCGGATAGTTGCCTTTCAGATCGGGGTAGTCGAGGCCCATCGCGTGCGCGCGCAGCTCGTCCGGGCGATTGAGGAAATCGTCGACGATGATCAGCGAGGTCGGCACGCCCCCGGGCGTAAAGAGCGGCCGTGCCACGCACAAGCTTGCAGTTGCCGTCGCGGCGGCGCAGGGGCGGCGGATGAGCGTGCTCCAGACCATCGCCCCGGTGACTCACGATCTCGGGGACTTCCAGGTGCGCCGCGCGCTGCCCGCGCGCGAGCGGACGATGGTCGGCCCGTTCGTGTTCGTCGACCAGTTCGGCCCGGCGCAGCTCGATCTCGGCCAAGGGATGGACGTGCGCCCGCACCCGCACATCAATCTGGCCACCGTCACTTGGCTGTTCGAGGGCGCAATCGATCACCGCGACAGCCTCGGCTCGTGCGCGCAAATCGAGCCCGGGCAGGTCAACCTGATGACCGCCGGGAGCGGCATCGTCCACTCCGAGCGCAGCCCGCAAAGCGAGCGCGACGCGGGCGCGAAGCTCTACGGCATGCAGACCTGGCTCGCGCTGCCCGACGGCCGGGAGGAAATCGACCCGGCGTTCGAGGCGCGCACCGAGCTTCCGTCGGTCGAAGGCGGGGGGGCGCGGGCCCGAGTCATCATGGGCAAGCTATGGGGCGCGAGCGCGCCGACCACTTGCTACGCGGCGACGATCTATGCCGAGATTGCGCTCGAAGCGGGGGCGTCGTTGCCGGTCGAGCCTGAGGCCGACGAGCGCGCGGTGATGCTGGTCGGCGGCGAGGCGAGCCTCGATGGCGAACCGCTCGGGCTCTACACGCTCACCGTGCTCGCTCCGGGCGCGTCGATGACGCTGCGCTCGGCGCGCGGGGCGCGGGCGATGCTGCTCGGCGGCGAAGCCTTCGCCACCAAGCGTCACGTCTACTGGAACTTCGTCAGCTCGCGGCGCGAGCGCATCGAACAGGCCAAGGACGACTGGCGCGCAGGCCGCTTCGCCAAAGTGCCCGGCGACGAGGCCGAGTGGATCCCGCTGCCGGAGAAGCCGCTGACGGTCAGCTATCCCTGAAACGACGAAGCCGGCCGCGCGACGACCGCGCGACCGGCTCGTGACGGGAAAACCCGAACTTAGTGCGCGTGCGTTTCGGTCGCGAGCTTGGCCGGCTGCGCGTTGAGGTGCGGTTGGGCCACGCCCTTCGCGGCGAGCTGCGCCATCGCGCCGGCCACGACCTGGTCCTTGCAGCTCTGCACCGCGGCGACGCCCTTGAAGGTGCGGCCGCACGCAAGCTCGGCGTTGGATTCGATGCGCTTGCCGAGCTGCTCGGTGCCCGCCTTAGTGGCGAGGTCGAGGTCGGCGTAGCTGATGCGCACGGTGAAGCCCTCGGCGGCGGCGGGCGCCGCGGCGAGGAACGAAAGCGAAGCGGCGAGCGCCGCGGTGAGGGCGAACTTGGTCATGGCGAAATCCTTGTCAGCAACGCGGGGGAGTGCGTTGGTCGCCCATCTAGGCGCGCGTTGTCGCACGAGTTTGCCGGCGTTGGCGCAAAGTGTCGTTTAATGTATCAAATTGTTGCAACGCAACATGCCGGCGCGGATCCGGCACGGTCGGTCGCGGCTTCAGTCGCTTGCGCGCCATTCGATCCACGCCCCGTGCGGATGAGCCTCCGACAGCGTAATCCACCGCTCGCCGCCAGGCCAGAAGCGCACCGCGAGCTCGTGCTTGAAGGTTTCGCGGTTGGTCTCGAGCTTGATCCAGGCGAGCGGCTTTCCGGCGGTGGCGCCCTGACCCGCCCGTTCGATCGTGTCGGCGATCGATGCGCGGGTTGGAGCCGGGAGATACTGCCATACGATCGAGTGATAGATCGCGCGGGTGACGCCTTCGGCTTGCGGGGCAGCGAGGCGCTCGCGGACGAAGTCCCCGGCGTCCATGCGCACCAGGTCGGGCCGCGCCTTCCGCGCGAACGCGACCGCCGCATCGATCCGCGCGAGCCGCTCGGTCGCGTCGGGCCAGACGTAAGCCTTGATTCGCAGCGCCGCCGCGGGGTCGGTCAAGTCGACCGGAGCAACGTCCGCGCCGCGGATCGCGACGATCTTGACGTCTCCCGCGGGCGGCGGCGGCCCGCGCCACTCGGGCGCAAGCTTCATCGGCGCATCCACCGGCCCGGCCTCGACCCCTCCGAGGTCGTAGAAATAGCGCTCCATCATGGTGTTGATCCCGGCACTGGCACCGATCTCGTTGAGCTCGAACTTCACGGGCCTTTGGGGCCCCAGCCGTTGCGACAGCCACAGGAGACCGGCCATGATGCTTGCGGAGCGCCCAGCCTCGTTGGTTTGCGGCGGACCATCGAGCCATGGCGTCAGCAGCGTGTCGTATTGCTCGGCCAGCGCCACCATTAGCGCGTCGATCTCGGCCTGGTCGACGACCTCGCCCGCATAGACCGGCTTCAGCCGCTCGTCCGTGCCGCTGAGCACGAGCCAATGGAGCCCACCCGCGACTCTCAGCGGCATCGCGTCCTCGATCGGATTGCCGGGCCAGCGGTTCATCCGTCGGCCGAGCTCGGTGTCGGTGTCGAGGATTGCGAGTTCGGCGCGAACCACGCGCGCGGTGTTCGGAGCCAAAGCCCTCTCGGCATGATCGGCTTGCCATTCGATCGCCGCGCGCACGTCAGCGATCTCCATCGCGCCTTTGGTCGCCCCAGGGGCCATTTCCGTTGCCCTTTCACCCTTCGCTTCGTAGAGGCGCGCCCGATGGCCGAACCGCTCACCTTCGCCGTGCCCAAGGGACGGATCCTCGACGAGGCGCTGCCGCTGATGGCGCGCGCCGGGCTCGTGCCCGAAGCCGCGTTCCACGACAAGGCCGGGCGCAGCCTGAGCTTCGCCACCGAGGACGCGAACGTGCGGCTGATCCGCGTGCGCGCGTTCGACGTCGCCACCTTCGTCGCCCACGGCGCGGCGCAAGCCGGGATCGTCGGCTCGGACGTGGTCGAGGAATTCGACTACCCCGATCTCTACGCGCCGGTCGACCTCGGCATCGGCCACTGCCGGCTGTCGCTCGCGGTGCCGAAGGGCGCTGACGACCAAGCCTGGAAGCGCGCCAGCCACCTGCGCGTCGCGACCAAGTACCCGAACATCACCAGCCGTTTCTTCGAACAACACGGGGTCCAGGCCGAGTGCATCAAGCTGAACGGCGCGATGGAACTCGCCCCTTCGCTCGGGCTCGCCGGACGGATCGTCGACCTCGTCTCGACCGGCAAGACGTTGAGGGACAACGGCCTTGTCGAAGTCGCCGAGATCATGCCGGTCTCGGCGCGCCTCATTGCCAACCGCGCCGCGTTCAAGACCGACCGCCGCGTCGCCGAGCTGGTCGAGACGTTCCGCTCTTTGGCCGACGCTCTCGCCGACCAGGACGCAGCCTGATGCAACGGCTGCACATCAACGACAAAGACTTCGAGGTTCGCTTCAGCCGCATCGTCAGCGACCGGCGCGAGAGCGACCCGGAACTGTTCGGCGAGGTCTCGGCGATCCTCAACGAAGTGCAGGTGCGCGGCGACGAGGCGGTCGTCGAGTACACCGAACGGTTCGACGAACATAAGCTCGCGAGCGATGCGGACTGGCGGATCGACCCGGCCGATTGCAAGGTTGCGTACGAAGGCCTCGAGCGCGGTCTGCGAGAGGCGCTCGACCTTGCCGCCGAGCGCATCGGCGCGTTCCATCTCGCGCAGATGCCGCGCGACCGCGACCTGACCGATGAGGCCGGGGTGCGGATGGGCGCGAAGTGGCGTCCGGTCGACGCCGCCGGGCTTTACGTCCCGGGAGGACGCGCGGCCTACCCCTCGTCGCTGCTGATGAACGCGATTCCGGCCAAGGTCGCGGGGGTCGAGCGGCTGGTGATCGCGACCCCGACGCCCGAAGGCCGGGTCAACCCGCTAGTGCTCGCCGCGGCGCACATCGTCGGGATCGCGGAAATCTGGCGCATCGGCGGGGCGCAGGCGATCGCCGCGCTCGCCTACGGCACCGACCGCATCGCCCCGGTCGACGTGGTGGTCGGCCCGGGCAACGCGTGGGTCGCCGAAGCCAAGCGCCAGCTCTACGGCGTGGTCGGGATCGACATGGTGGCGGGGCCGAGCGAGATCCTGGTGATCGCCGACAACAAGAACGATCCCGAATGGATTGCCGCCGACCTGCTGAGCCAGGCCGAGCACGATCCCGAGGCGCAATCGATCCTGATCACCGACGACGCGGTGTTCGCCGACGCGGTCGCCGACGAAGTGATGGTCGAAGCGCAAATGCTCAGCACCGAGAAGGCGGCCGAGGCGAGCTGGGAGAAGTACGGCGTGGTGATCGTGGTCGAGAGCCTCGACCAGGCGCCCGCCCTCGCCAACCGGCTCGCGCCCGAGCATGTCGAGATCGCCATCGACGATCCCGAGGCGATGTTCGACCAAATTCGCCACGCCGGCAGCGTGTTCCTCGGCCGGCACACGCCCGAAGCGGTCGGCGACTACGTCGCCGGGCCCAACCACGTCCTCCCGACCGGGCGCCGCGCACGCTTCGCCAGCGGGCTTTCGGTGCTCGACTTCATGAAGCGATCGAGCTTCATCCAGATGGACGCGAAGGGTCTCGGCCGGATCGGCCCCGCCGCGATCGCGCTTGCCGAAGCCGAAGGGCTGCCCGGGCACGCGCTGTCGGTGCGGCTGCGGCTTAAATGACCCGACCCGCCCGCTCTATCGCCCGCTCGGCCGCGCGGCTCGCCGCCGTCCAGGCGCTTTACCAGCGCGAGATGGAGGCGACCCCGCTCGCGCGCCTGCTCGACGAATTTCACCAGCACCGCCTCGGCCGCGAGATCGAGGATGCGCGCTACGCCGAAGCCGAAGTCGCGTTCTTCGACGACGTCGTCAGCGGAGTCGACGCGCGCAGCGAGGAAATCGACGCGCTGCTCGAGGCACGCCTCGCCGAAGGCTGGAGCCTGAAACGGCTCGACAGGACCATGCTCCAAGTGCTGCGAGCGGGCGCGTACGAGCTGCTCGCGCGGCCCGACGTGCCGGTCGGCAGCGTGATCAGCGAATACGTCGACGTCGCGCATGCGTTCTTCGACGAGCGCGAGGCGAAGTTCGTCAACGGGGTGCTCGACGCGGTGGCCAAGGAAACGCGCGCCTGAGGCACATCATCTTGGTGGGGAAATGAAGGGCTTAGGGGTGACGTCGCACCGCAACCTGGGTTATCGTTTCGGCATCGAGGGGGGACTGCCGTGAACGAAGGCGCTTTCATAGAGCGCGTGCGAGCGCTTGCCGACGACCCGGCCGCGCGCGGGCTGAGCGACGACGCGGCGGTGATCGAGGTCGGCGGCGAGACGATCGTGCTGAGCTGTGACATGCTGGTCGAAGGCGTGCATACCCTGCCCGGCGCCGATCCGGCGGACACCGCGTGGAAGCTGGTCGCGGTCAACATGAGCGATCTTGCGGCCAAAGGCGCCGAGCCGCTCGGGGTGCTGCTCGGGCACATGCTCGGAGACGGGGACGAGCGCTTCGTCGAGGGCCTGCACGAAGCGCTCGACCATTTCGGGGTGTCCCTGCTGGGCGGCGACACCACCAGCGGCGGCCCGCCGCGCGCGTGGAGCCTGACCGCGATCGGCCGTGCGACGCACAAACCGGTGCCCTCGCGCGCCGGCGCACAGCCGGGCGATGGCATCTACGTCACCGGGCCGCTCGGCGCGGCAATGCTCGGGTTCGAGGCGCTCAGGGACGGAACCGACGACGACAGCACGGCCTATCGCCGGCCGATCGCGCGGCTGCCGCAGGGGCAGATGCTCGCGCCGCTTGTGAGCGCGATGATGGACATCTCGGACGGGCTGCTGCTCGATGGCTGGCGCATGGCGACCGCCAGCGATGCGACGTTCGCGATCCAATCGGTCGCGGTGCCGATCGCCACACCGCGCGCGCGGCAGGCCGACGCGATGCGCTGGGGCGAGGATTACGAGCTGCTGTTCACCGCGCCCGGCAACGGGCCGTTGCCGGTCAAGGCGTGGCGGATCGGCGCGGTGCAGGAGCGCGGGAACGCGCCGCTGCTGCTCGATGGCGAGGCGCTGACCGAACCCGAGGGGCTCGGCTACCTGCACAAAAGCTGAGGAACCTTAGATCCAGCGGCCGCGCAGAACCGCGTAGAGGCCCCAGGGGGCGCCCACCGCCAGGCCGAAGGCGATGCGGCTCATCCCGAACGGCGCGGCCACGTCCCACCACGCCATCGTCTGCGCGATCAGCGGCGCGATGAAGCCGATGCCGAAGATGAACGGCATCCATTTGAACAGCGCTTGGACGGCGGACTGAGCGGTCATAGCTTGGAGATGTCCACCCCGCGCGCCTCGAGCACAGGCTTCAACGCGAAGTAGGCCGCCTTGGTGCGATGGTTGGGAATGTTCGGATAGAGATGGTGGACGATGTGCGTCTCCATGCACATCGACGCCACGTGACCGAGCCGGCTCTTGAACACGTAGGTGTTCTCGTACCGTCCCTTGCGCCCGGCGCGCGGATGATGCGGCGCCCAGCTCAGGTAGAAACGGATGTAGCTGAGCCCGACATGACGCGGCAGCCACCACACCATCGCCGCCTCCATCGCGTAGCCGCTCCACGCCATGCCGAACAGCACCGCCATGAAGAACAGCTGCAGCAGCATCGTTTCCTTGAGCGAGCGGTCGGCTTCCGGCGTGCCCATCTCCTTGAGGATGCGCTTGTAGGCGTGGATCGAGCCGTCGACGCCCGGCTGGCGGTTGTACCAGGTTTTGTACCACGCCATCAGCGCGTTGGGCGCCTCGTCGGTGTAGTCCGGGTCCTTCTCGGGGTCGTTGCAGTGGTAGTGATGCTCGAGGTGCATCAGCCGCGCCATCGAGAACGGGAACACGATCGGGATGGTCGAGACCTGGCCGACCCATTCGTTGATCCAGCGGGTCTTGCTGCCGCGCTGGCCGAGATTCGAGTGCATCGCCTCGTGGCTGGTGACGTAACCCCCGGTGGCGAGCACCGAGGAGACGATGAACGCGAGCCAAAGCGGCACGATGCCGAGCATCGTCAGCGGGAACAGGCTGACCCACAGCGCGAACCCGCCCCACGCGGCCAGCGCATAGGGCCAGATCGGCCCGCCCATGTACTGTCGCGCGATCGCCTGCTCCTGCTTGCGCAAGTCGCGGCGGACGTGACGGTCGAGCCCGTCCGGAGCGGTGAGGGGGATCGCCGGCGCGTCGCCCGCGGGCGCGAGCGTTTCGCCCGCGTCGTTGCGGGCGAGGACGTGCGGGTCGCCGATCGGTCCGTCTGTCACTGCAAGCTATCCATGGGCTCGGGTATGCTTAATCTCTCATAAACCATCGCGGCCCGCAAGAATCCTGGTGCTGCATTGCAACATTGTCCCGCTCTGCAACTCCTTGGATTGCCGGGATGGTTACCGTCCCGACCCGGCATGGAATTGGGGCAAAGGGGCTTGCGCGCAACGCAACCTTGCCTATAGCGGCGCAACCGCTTTTCGGCCCCGCTCGGCGGGGCCTTTTCATGTTGCTCTGAGCAAGGGGGCTCGCGTGGACCTTCTAATCATTCCGATCATTCTGGGGCTGCTCGCCGTCGTCTACGGCTTCGTCACCAGTCGCCAGGTTCTCGGCTCGCCGGCCGGCACGTCCAAAATGCAGGAGATCGCCGGCGCGATCCAGGAAGGCGCGCAAGCCTACCTCAAACGACAGTACACCACGATCGGGATCGTCGGGGTGGTGGTGGCGATCATCGTCGCGATCTTCCTCGGCCCGATCAGCGCCGCGGGCTTCGTGCTCGGCTCGATCCTGTCGGGCGTCGCGGGCTTCATCGGCATGAACATCTCGGTCCGCTCGAACGTGCGCACCGCCGCGGCCGCGCAGAACGGCTTGCAGCAGGGCCTGACGATGGCGTTTCGCGCGGGCGCGATTACCGGGTTGCTGGTCGCGGGTCTCGCGCTGCTCGCGATCGCTGTGTTCTTCTATTACCTGACCTCGATCGCCGGCTACGAGGTCGGCAGGACCGACCGCACGGTGGTCCAGGCGCTGACCGCGCTCGCCTTCGGCGCCTCGCTGATCTCGATCTTCGCGCGGCTCGGCGGCGGCATCTTCACAAAGGCGGCCGACGTCGGCGCCGACCTCGTCGGCAAGGTCGAGGCCGGCATCCCCGAGGACGATCCGCGCAACCCGGCGGTGATCGCCGACAACGTCGGCGACAACGTCGGCGACTGCGCCGGCATGGCGGCCGACTTGTTCGAGACCTACGTCGTCACCGTCGGCGCGACGATGGTGCTGACCGCACTGCTGGTGAAAGGCCTCGGCGCGGGCCTGCTCGCACTGATGACGCTGCCGCTGCTGATCGGCGGCGTGTGCATCGTGACCTCGATCATCGGCACCTACTTCGTCCGCCTCGGCGGCGGCAAGAACGTGATGGGCGCGATGTACAAGGGCTTCATCGTCACCGCGGTGCTGTCGATCCCGGCGATCTACGGCTCGATCTGGTACGTCGAGCAGGGCCAGATGGCCGCGCCGATCGGCGACCAGGCGTTTACCGGCATGGACTTGTTCTGGTGCTCGCTGCTCGGGCTGGCGATCACCGGCCTGATCATCTGGATCACCGAGTATTACACCGGGACCAATTTCCGCCCGGTGCGCTCGATCGCCAAAGCGTCGCAGACCGGCCACGGCACCAACGTGATCCAAGGCCTCGCGATCAGCCTCGAATCGACCGCCCTGCCGACGCTGGTGATCGTCGCCGGCATCATCATCGCCTACTCGCTCGCAGGCCTGATCGGCATCGCTTACGCCGCGACCGCGATGCTCGCGCTTGCCGGGATGGTCGTCGCGCTCGACGCCTACGGCCCGGTGACCGACAACGCCGGCGGCATCGCCGAGATGGCCGGGCTCGACGACAGCGTGCGCGAGAAGACCGATCTGCTCGACGCGGTCGGCAACACCACCAAGGCCGTGACCAAGGGCTATGCGATTGGCTCGGCCGGCCTCGCCGCGCTAGTGCTGTTCGCCGCCTATACCACCGACCTCAGGGAGTTCTTCCCCAACGTCACCGTGGATTTCAGCCTCGAGAATCCCTACGTGATCGTCGGCCTGCTGCTCGGCGCGCTGCTGCCCTACCTGTTCGGCGCGCTCGGCATGACCGCGGTCGGCCGCGCGGCGGGCGACGTGGTGATCGACGTGCGCGAGCAATTCGCCAACGACAAGGGCATCATGGCCGGCACCAGCCGCCCGAACTATGCCCGCACGGTGGACCTCGTCACCAAGGCGGCGATCAAGGAGATGATCGTTCCGAGCCTGCTGCCGGTGCTCGCGCCGATCGCGGTCTATTTCGTGATCACCTGGATCGCGGGCTCGGCGAACGGCTTCGCCGCGCTCGGCGCGCTGCTGCTGGGCGTGATCGTCGGCGGGCTGTTCGTGGCGATCTCGATGACCGCCGGCGGCGGCGCGTGGGACAACGCGAAGAAGTTCATCGAGGATGGCAACTACGGCGGCAAGGGCTCCGAAGCCCACAAGGCCGCGGTGACCGGCGACACGGTCGGCGATCCGTACAAGGACACGGCCGGCCCGGCGGTGAACCCGATGATCAAGATCACCAACATCGTGGCGCTGCTGTTGCTCGCCGCGCTGGCGGCCTGATCCACCGATAAAACGGTACCGAAGCCCCGTCCGGCTCACGCCGGGCGGGGCTTTACTTTTGCCGCCTCGCTGTCCCGCCGCGAGACGCGCGATAAGTCGTGAACGCGCGTTAACGGTTCGCAAGCCGTGCCGGGTTATCGGACTCGCGCGACGGCGCATTCGCGTCGCGAGCGAGGTTAACCGCTTGGCCACAACGGCGTCCCGACTGGTCGATCTGCCACCGCCCGTGCAGCCCGAGATGCGCGCGCCGGCGTTCGCCGCCCGCGCGCTGCCGTGGCGCGAATTCGAAGCCGCCGGGCGCCTCGCGGCGTGGGACGCGCTCGCGACCTGGGCGGCCGATCCCAACCCGTTCTTCGAAAGCTGGTCGCTGCTGCCGGCGCTGCGTGCGCTCGACCCGCACGGCAGGGTCGCGCTGCTCGCGCTCGAGTGCGACGGCGTGCTGACCGGGCTGATGCCGATCCGGCGCGAGCGCAGTTATTACGGCCACCGCCTGCCCCACTGGCGTGGGTGGGTCCATGCCAACGCCTTCCTCGGTGCACCGCTGGTCGCGCGCGGGTGCGAAGCCGCATTCTGGCGCGCGGTGCTCGAATGGTGCGACATTCACGCGAACGCGGCGCTCTTCCTCCACCTCGCGCAAATCCCGCTCGACAGCCCGCTGCACGCGGCCCTGGTCGCCGAACTGAAGCGGCAAGGCCGCCACGGCGCGCTGGTGATGCGCGAGGAGCGCGCGCTGCTCGCCTCGCCGCTCGGCGCCGAAGCCTATTACGAGGCTTCGCTCTCGGGCAAGAAGCGCAAGGAGTTGCGCCGCCAGCACAACCGCCTCGCCGAAGAAGGCACGCTCGCGTTCGCGCGCCGCCGCGACGGCGAGGGGATCGAGCAATGGATCGAGGAGTTCCTCGCGCTCGAAGCCGACGGTTGGAAAGGCAGGGCCGGCTCCGCGCTCGGTTCCGACGCGGCCACCGCCGCGCTGTTCGGCGAGACGATCACCGCGGCCGCGCGCCTCGGCCGGCTCGAGCGCCTGTCGCTGACGCTCGACGGCAAGCCGATCGCGATGCTGGCGAACCTGTTCGCCGGCGCCGGCGCGTTCTCGTACAAGACCGCCTTCGACGAGCGCTACGCGCGCTTTTCGCCCGGCGTGCTGCTGCAGCGCGAGAACCTCGGGCTGCTCGAGGACGACGAAGTGCGCTGGTGCGACAGCTGCGCCGCCTCGGGCCATCCGATGATCGATCACTTCTGGCGCGAGCGCCGCGCGATCGGGCGGCTCAGCGTCGCGATCGGCGGCCCGCTGCGCCGCTTCGCCTTCACCGCCATCGCCGCCGTCGAAACGCGCCGCCGGCCCGAAACCCGCATTACCCACCAAGGACCGAACGCATGAGCATCTTCACCGCCGAGAGCCAGGCCACCTTCGCCGCCGCCTATCCCGAAGTGCCGCACAAGCTGCGCCACCGGCTCGACAGCCATCCGCTGATGACCTTCGACCGCCTCGCCGAGCTGGCCGAGGCGCTCCCCGAAGGTTCGGTCGAGTTCAATCTCGCCGACCTGCCGATCGCGATCGAGGGCAAGCCCGGCAAATCGAACCTGCCGATCGGCGAGACCATTCGCCAGATCGGCACCAGCGGGTCGTGGGCGGTGCTGCGCCATGTGCAGCAGGACCCGGCCTATGCCGCGCTGCTCAACGAGCTGCTCGACGGCGTGGTGCCCGAAGTCGAAGCCAAGACCGGGCCGATGCTCGACCGCGTCGGGTTCATCTTCGTCACTTCGCCCGGGGGCGTGACCCCGTGCCACTTCGATCCCGAGCACAACATCCTGCTGCAGGTGCGCGGCTCGAAAGTGATGACCCAGTTCCCGGTCACGGAAACGCTCTACGTCGAGGACGAATCGCACGAGCGCTACCACACCGGCGGTCCGCGCGAAGTACCGTGGCGCGAAAGCCTCGAAACCGGCGGCACCGAGTTCGCGCTCGGACCCGGCGACGGCGTATTCGTGCCGGTGATGGCGCCGCACTTCGTGCGCAACGGGCCCGAGCCCTCGATCTCGCTCTCGATCACGTGGCGCAGCGAATGGAGCTACGAGGAAGCCGATGCGCGCGCTTTCAACGCGGTGCTGCGGCGCGCGGGCCTGCGGCCGCAGGCGCCGGGGCGGTGGCCGGCAAGCAATCGCGGCAAGGCGCTGGCTTGGCGCGCGTTGCGCAAGACCGGCCTCGCCAACGCCGCCGCGCACGCCGGTTGACCGGGCCCGGTTGATTTAGCGCGCGCGCCCGCGCATTTGCGGGCGATGGCCGCCCCGTCCGCCGAGCATCGCCTGACACCCGAGGAGCTGGTCGCCGAGCTGCTGCGGCTGCTCGACGTCGACGCACGCGGCGAGGACCGTTTCGAGGGGCCGCGCAAGCCCGGGGGGATCGGCCGGGTGTTCGGCGGCCAGGTGATCGCCCAGGCGCTCGCGGCAGCGCAGCGCACGGTCGACGACGAGCGCGCGGTCCATTCGCTTCATGCCTACTTCCTGCGCGGCGGCAGCGAGGACCACGACATCGAGCTGCAGGTGCGGCGCGATTTCGACGGCGGCAGCTTCTCGAACCGGCGGGTGATCGCGAGCCAGCAGGGTCGCCCGATCCTGACGCTCAGCGCGGGCTTCCAGCGTCCCCAGCCCGGTTTGCACCACCAGGCGCCGGCGATGCCCGGCGTGCCCGCGCCCGACGACATCGCGATCGACGAAACGCTGCGGCTCCAGCTCGCCGAGCATCTGACCGGCCGCGCCCGCGATCTCGCGCTGCTGCAGTGGCCGATCGAGATCCGTTCGGTCGGCGGGCCGCAGTGGGCGCTGGCCGGTCCGCGCGAGGCGGTGGCGTGCGCGTGGTTCCGCACCGCCGCGCCGCTGCCGGACGACCCGCGGTTGCATCGCGCGGTGTTGGCCTACGCGAGCGACATGCAGTTGCTCGGCACCGCGACCCAGCCGCACGGCAAGAATTTCTGGCGCGGCGAGCTCAAGCTGGCCAGCCTCGACCACGCGCTGTGGTTCCACGAGGATTTCCGCGCCGACGATTGGCTGCTCTACGTCACGGAGAGCCCGTGGTCGGGCGGCAGCCGAGGTTTCGCGCGCGGGCAGATCTTCGATCGCGCCGGAACGCTGGTAGCAAGCGTGTGCCAAGAGGGCATGTTGCGCGAGGCTTGACACGGCGCCGAGCTGCGGTGGACAACTCGGCGGCCCACGTCGCACCGGCGCGCGATCCGTGCGAAAAGCCTCGCCGGGGAGGTTACGGCCATGTTGTTGGTCAAGGCGCTCGTCATTGGCGGGTTTCTCACCTGGCTATTCGCGCTGGTGCTCGGTTCGAACCACACCAAAGGCGGGTGGCTCAGCATCCACCAGATGACCGTCGCGAGCCACCAGGTGTACTGGTCGTGGCCGCTGTTCGTCGCCACTACCGGGGTCGCCTGGGCTATCCTGGCGATGATGCCGGAGCGCTGATTCACCCGTCCGAATTCAACTGTTGGGGTGATAGAAATCCCACACCGCGCGCGCGACCGCCTCGCTCACGCCCGGCGCGCGCTGCAAGTCCTCGAGCGCGGCCGCGCGGACCTTGCTCGCGGTGCCGAAGTGCAGCAGCAGCGCGCGCTTCCGCGCCGGGCCGATCCCGGGAATTTCGTCGAGCGGCGAGGCGCTGATCGCCCGGCTGCGCTTGGCGCGGTGCGCCCCGATCGCGAAACGGTGTGCCTCGTCGCGCAGCCGCTGGACGTGGAACAGCACCGGCGAGTTCGGCGGCAGGGTCTTCTCCCGTCCGTCGGGGAAATGGAACACCTCGCGCCCCTCGCGCCCATGGTGCGGGCCCTTCGCCACGCCGACCAGCGCGATGTCCTCGATGCCGAGCTCCTCGATCGTCTCGCGCGCGGCGCTCACCTGGCCCTTGCCCCCGTCGATCAGCACCAGGTCGGGCCATGAGCCCGTCTCGCGCTCCGGATCTTCCTCGAGCACGCGCGCGAAGCGCCGCGCGAACACCTCGCGCATCATCCCGAAATCATCGTTCGACTGCGCGTTGCGGATGTTGAACTTGCGGTACTGGTTCTTGATGAACCCCTCGGGCCCGGCGACGATCATCGCCCCGACCGGCTTGGCGCCCTGGATGTGGCTGTTGTCGTAAACCTCGATCCGCTCCGGCGGCTCGGGCAGCTCAAGAAACTCGGCCAGCTCGCGCAGGATCTTCGCCTTGGTGCCGCTTTCCGCAAGGCGCCGGTCGAGCGCTTCCTCGGCGTTGCGCCGGGCCTGCTGCATCAACTTGCGGCGGTCGCCCCGCTGCGGGACCGAGATTTCGACGCGGTGCCCGGCGCTCTCGCACAGCGCCTGCTCTAACAGCGCCCGTTCGGGCAAGTCGCGGTCGACCAGGATCGTCTTCGGCGGCGGCACTTCCTCGTAAAACTGCATCAGCGTCGCCGCGAGCACCTCCTCGTCGGCGACGCCGGCGGTGTGGCTCGGGAAGAACGCCCGGTGGCCCCAGTTCTGCCCGCCACGGACGAAGAACGCCTGGACACCGATCTGGCCACCCTTCGCAGCGAGCGCGAACACGTCGGCGTCCCCGAGCCCGCGCGCGTTGATCGCCTGCGTGCCCTGGATGAAGGTCGCCGCGCGCAAGCGGTCGCGCAGCAGCGCCGCGCTCTCGAAATCGAGGTTCTCGGAGGCCTGCGCCATCTGGCGCTCGATCTTGGCCTGCACTGCGCCCGATTTGCCGCCGAGGAAGTCCTTCGCTTCCTGCACCAGCCCCGCGTAATCCTCGCGGCCGATGCGCCCGACGCACGGCGCCGAGCAGCGCTTGATCTGGTACAGCAGGCACGGCCGGTCGCGTCGGGAAAAAAACCCGTCGGTGCAGCTCCTCAGCAGGAACAGCTTCTGCAGCGCGTTGATGGTGGTGTTGACGCTGCCGGCGCTGGCGAACGGGCCGTAGTAGTTGCCTTTCGCCCGCCGCGCGCCGCGGTGCTTCATGATCCGCGGAAACTCGTGGTCGGCGCGCAGCAGGATGAACGGAAAGCTCTTGTCGTCGCGCAGCAGCACGTTGAACGGCGGGCGGAAGCGCTTGATCAGCTGGGCTTCGAGCAGCAACGCCTCGGCTTCCGAGTTGGTGGTGACGATCTCGAGGCTGCGGGTCTGTGCCACCATCCGCTGCAGCCGCGCCGGAAGCGCGTTGACCTGGCAATAGTTGCCGACGCGGTTCTTGAGCGCGCGCGCCTTGCCGACGTAGAGCACGTCGCCGCGGGCATCGAGCATGCGATAGACGCCCGGCCGTGGCTTGAGCCCCTTCACCGCCTCGCGGATCGCCGCGACCCCGGCCTTCAGGTCGGGCTGCGCGCTGGCGACCGTGTATGCCGCGCGCTCCTCGTTGAAGCGCTCGGCGCCGCGGGGATCGGGCGGTCGTCCTGCGGGAGTGCGGGCCATCGCCTGCAAATAGTCACGAAGCGGTGGCATCTCAAACGCCTAAGCCGCGCTTAACGATTGCCGCGTCTGCTGCGCCGTTTCGAGAACGGCACAGGGGGGCATTAAGACTCATCTTGGACGAAAAGGGTTAATCCACTAAGTTTTCCACAACCCGGGGGTCGCATCCCGATTCGTTTTCCACAGGGGGGTGGAAAGATGGCTCTCGAGGCAGTGCTAGACCTGACCGAGCAATTCGAAGAGGCCGCCGGACGGTCCCGCGAAGAACATCCCTCCGTCGTGCTGCGCGATCTCCACGGCCGGCGCCGACCCCGTGGCCACGTCATCACCTTCGCCAACGAGAAGGGCGGAGTCGGCAAATCGACGCTCGCCTTCCATTGTTCGGTCGCGCTCGCGCACCAGGGGCTCAAGGTGCTGGTGGTCGATTGCGATCGCCGCCAGCAATCGATCCACCGCCTGCTCGAAGCCCGCGACGGCACCGCGCGCACGCTCAAGGTCGAGTTGCCGCGCCCCAAGCACTTCGCGCTCGAACGCCCGAGCGGCGCGATCCTGTGCCAGGAGATCGACCGTGTCGCGCCCGACGCCGACGTCGTCGTGATCGACCTCGCCGGACACGATTCGCCGATCGCCCGGCGCGGCATCGCCCTCGCCCACACGGTCGTGACCCCGGTCAACTGCTCGCACGCCGATCTCGACCCGATCGGCCGCATCAACCCGGTGTCGCACAAGTTCAAGCAGGCCGGACCGTTCGCCGAAGTGGTCGCGCAATTGCGCGAGGAGCGCATCGCGCTCGGGCTCGGCACGTTCGACTGGGTGCTGGTCAAGAACCGCATGCGCAATTGCGAGCAGCGGCTGATCGCCGCCGCCGACCAGAGCCTGGCGACGATGGCCGAGTGCCTCGGTTTCCGGATGGCTAAAGGGCTGACCGAGCGGCTCGCCTATCGCGACCTGCTGCCGTTCGGGCTGTCGCACCTCGACCTCAAGCTAATCCCGCAGCTCGGCCAGTTGCGCGCCGAGCATGCGCGCGAGATGCGCCAGCTGCTCGACGACCTCAACCTGCCCGAGTTCGCGGCGGGCGAGGAGCGCAAGCACGCCAAGGCTGCGCCGGTGCTCGCCAAATGCGAGCGCAACTACCGCGAATCGCTCTACGCCGCGACCAGCGCCGCCGCGGGCTGACGCCCGTCAGAACATCTTGCGCAATTCGACGCCGATGAACCGGCCGACCGGGTCAATCAGATACGGCTGGTAACGCAGCGGTACGTCCCCGTTGCTGTCGGTGACCCGCTGGCGCGCGTCGAAGATGTTGTCGATCGAGAACGTCACACGCGTGTTCTTGAGCAGCGGCACCGCCTTGATCACGCTTTCCTGCTGGTTGAGGTCGACGAACACCCTGAGGTTGAAGGTCGCATAGTCGTGGAAGAGCAGGTCGGTGCTGCCGGGCAGCCCGCTGCCCTCTAGCCGCGAAGAGCCTGTGTAGTTGCCGCTGAGGAACGACCCGAAGCCGTGGTAGAACAATCCGCCGCGGAAGCTCGTGGTGTTGCGCGCGAGCGGGCCGGTCAGCGCATCGCCGTGGAGCAAGTCGAGCTCGGGCACGCCGTCGGCGATCAGCACCTTGTTCGACAGTTCGAGCGTGTGGTTGAGACCGAGGAACCAGCGCCCCTGGCCATTGCCACCGCCGCCGGGGCCGAACCCGCCGCCCCCGAAGCCGCCGCCCCGGCCTCCGCCGCCCCCACCGCCGCGGCCGCCGCCACCACCGCCTCCGGGAGGTCCACCGGCGAAGAACCCGCCGCGACCGCGCTCGCCACGACCTTGGCCATCCTGGCCCTGCTGGCCCTGGGCTTGCGGATTGAAGCTGCAGATGCGCTGGCGGAATTGCTTCCACAGCTCGGGGTCGATCGTGCCGTCGGGCTTCTTGAGCCGGGCGACGAGCGGCGCCGGAAGCTGCGCGAGCTGCTCTTCGGTCGGCAGCTGCTCCTTGTCGGCGTCGCCGCAGAACTGCTGGCGCATCTGCTGGAAGCGCTCGGGATTGAACCCCTGGCCCGGGTTGGCGCTGCACAGGCGGCCCTTGAACTCGGCCCAGCGCTCGGCATTGATCGTGCCGTTCTCGTCCTTGAGGCGGTTGACCAGGAATTCGGGCAGGCCGGCTAGGTCCTCGGCGGTCGGCACGGTGGTGGCCATTTCGGGCGTGCAGAAGCGCATGCGGACTTGCTCGAAGGCCTGCGGGTTGAATCCGCCACCGCCCTGGCCGCCTTGCCCGCCGCCCTGGCCGCCGCCGAAGAAGAAGCCGCCGCCCCCGTTGCCGTTGCCGTTTCCGGCGTCAGGCCGCGGCTTGCCCACCGGTCCGGACAGGTTGAGGCCGAACACCAGCCGCTTCGAGTTGGTTTCGGCGAACGTCACCGGGCGTTGGTCGACCGAAACCAGCCGCCCGCTGATGTCGCGCGTCACGCGCCCGGGGAACGCCGCTTCGATCTCGGGCGTGAGCAACGGAAATCCGCTCGCGACGTCATCGGAGTGATTGTCGAAATAGTCGACCGTGACCCGCGAGTTGCGGAACACCGGCAGCTCCCAGCTCACCCCGACCCGCCAGTCGCGCTGGGTCTGTGCGGGAAGGTCCGGATTGCCGCCGGTGATCACCGTCGCCAGCACCGTCTCACCGCGCGAGATGTCGAACACCGGCACGTTGGGCGTGGCGATCTCGGGGTTGCCGAGCTGGGTCAGCGAGGGCGCCTCGTCGCGCCCGATGAAGCTGCCGTTGAAGCTGAGCTTGTCGGTCACGTTCCAGTTGAGGCCGACGGTCCAGTCGGTCAGCGTGCCGAAGTCCGAAAGGTGGTCGACGCCGCCGTTGAGGTTGAGGCTGAGGTCGCCGATCTTGCCGATGCCGTCCATGTCGCTGCTGACCAGGGGGACGTTGATATTGGCGCCGGCCGAGAGAATCCCGCGAGTGAGCCTGATCTCCTCGTCCGCGTTGCGGGTATCGGTGCTCTTGATGCGGTTCCACGAATAGCCGCTGTCGAGCGTGACGCTGACGTCACCCGCCGGGAGCTCGAGCGGATGGCCGATGGCGGTGACCAGCCCGCGCGCAGAATCGTTGGTCGAGCGCGCCTCGTCGAAGCCGGGATCGGGCAGCGTCCCGAGGTCGGCGTCGAGCGCGAGGTCGCCCGCCGCGGCGGCCTCGACCAGCGCGGCGGTGTCGGCAGAGCGGTCGATCTTGCTGTCGCTCTTGGCGCGGCTGGCATCGAGCGTGCCTGTCAATTGCCACTCGCCGAGCGGCAGGTTGAGCGTGCTGCCGAGCGAATAGGTATCGGTGCGGCTGCGCGCTTCCAGCGGGTTGTCCGGATCGAAGGTGCGGAACAGGCTGTTACCGTCGGGGTCGGTCAGCAAAACCGAGTTGAGGCCCTGCAGGCTCGACCGGTCGTTGCGCTCTATGGTGCCGTTCAAGCTGAGCGAAGTGCCGTTATCGGCCAGCTTGGTGGTCCAGTTGGCGGTCGCCTCGTAGCTGGTGCTGTCGGCGACGAGGCTGCGAAAGGCAGCCGGATCGGGATCGGTCGCGAGGCCGGGCTCGCTGCCGTCGGCCTGGATCACTCCGCGCTCGGCCTCGGTCAGCATGCTGGTGTCGTGGACTTCGGCGTTGAGGTTGAGCCGGCTGTTGCCGTTGATCAGCAGGTAAGTCGCCTCGGCCTGCTTCTGCGAATAATCGCCCTTGTCGGGCTGCTGGTATTCGAGCTCGACCTCGCGGCTCTGGAAGTTGTCCTTGAGGATGAAGTTGACCACCCTCTGGTCCGGCGAATAGCCGAACTGCTGCGCGACCTGCTCGGGCAGCACCTCGATCTTCTTGATCGCCTCGGGCGGGTACGAGCGCATCTCGCGGAAGCTCGACACGCGCACGCCGTTGACCAGGAACACCGGCTGTCCCCCGCCACGGCCGCGGCCACTGCCGGTGACCGTCGAAAGCTGGTCGAGCAGCTCGGCGAGCGAACCCGCGCCGTAGGAGGCGATGTCCTGCTCGTCGAGCTCGAGCACCGGCGGCACGTCGGTGTCGACCTGGCCGCGGACGCGCCCGCCGGTCACGACGATGACGTTGTCGGTCGGCCCCTGGTCCGCTTCGTCGGGCGCGGCGGCCGCCTCGTCGGCTCCCGCCGCCGCCGGCGCTTGCGTCGTCTCGACCGGCGCGGGCGTCGCGTCCTGCGCGGGCGCGGCGACGGGCGCCGCGGCGGCGATCGCGATCAGGCTGGCGGAAAGAAGATTGCGCAAAGACGGGTCCGTTCGATTGATTTTGTCCGGCGGCTCTTTCGGCTGCGGGGGTCAATTCTCAAGCCGCAATTTGTCGTAAAATGTCGCAGCTTTCGGGCCGCCGAACGCGCCGTTCAGCGAAGCGTTTCCGCGGAATGACTTCCCTTTTCGCCGCCTCGCCGCTATGCGCGCGCACCGACACGCCGGACAAAAAAGGGTAACAGACTGAATGGCCAAGGAAGAACTCCTCGAAATGCGCGGAAAGGTGGTCGAGCTGCTGCCCAACGCGATGTTCCGGGTGGAGCTCGAAAACGGCCACGAAGTGCTCGGCCACACCGCAGGCAAGATGCGCAAGAACCGGATTCGCGTGCTCGTCGGTGACGAGGTGCTGTGCGAGTTGACGCCCTACGACCTCACCAAAGCGCGCATCACTTACCGCTTCATGCCCGGCCGGAGCGGCCCGGGCCCGCAGTAGGGGGCGCCGCCGATTGGGCGCGCCCACCCTCATCCTAGCATCGGCCAGCCCGCGGCGGCGCGAGTTGCTCACGCGGCTCGGCGTCGAGCCGGCAAAGGTAGTCCACGCGGACATCGACGAGACGCCCAAGAAGGACGAGCTGCCAAGCGACTACGCCGTGCGGATGGCGCGCGAGAAAGCGCAGGCGGCCGCCGATCCAGGCAGCTACGTTCTTGCCGGCGACACCGTGGTCGCGGCGGGGCGGCGGATCCTGCCCAAGGCCGAGGACGAGGCCGCGGCGCGAACTTGCCTCGAGCTGCTGTCGGGGCGCCGCCACCGGGTGCTGTCGGCGGTCGCGCTGCTTGCGCCCGACGGCGCGCTGCGCGAGCGGCTGAGCGAGACGCAAGTGCGCTTCAAGCGCCTGTCCGGCGAGGAAATCGCCGCCTACCTCGCTTCGGGCGAGTGGCGTGGCAAGGCCGGCGGCTACGCGATCCAGGGGCGCGCCGAGGGGCTCGTCGCCTGGCTCGCCGGGAGCCATTCGGGCGTCGTCGGCCTGCCGCTCCACGAAACGCGCTCCTTGCTTCGCGCGGCGGGGTTCGTTCTTGGTTGAGTGGCTAATCGAAGAGGGCATCGGCGAGCACCGCGCGGTACGGCTCGCCAACGGGCGCATCGTCGCCGCGCGAGTTCAATGGCCTGGCGAGTTGGTGGCCGGCCATGTGGAGGAGGCGACGCTGGTTTCGCGCGCCGCCGGTTCCGCGCGCGGTACCGCGCGCTTTGCCGATGGAGAGGAAGCGCTGGTCGATCGCCTGCCGAAAAGCGCGATCGAAGGGGCGGCGATCCGGCTCGAAGTAACCCGTGCGGCAATCGGCGAGCGCGGGCGCCTCAAGCGCGCGCAGGCGCGGCCCACCGGTGCCGAACCCTGCATGCCGAGCCTCGCCGAAAGCCTCGCCGCCGAAGGCCATAACGTGCGTGTCGTCCACCGCTTTCCCGAAAGCGATTGGTACGAGCTGCTCGCAGAAGCCTTCGCCCGTGAAGTCGCCTTCGCCGGCGGCGCGCTGCTATTCGCGCCCACGCCGGCGATGACGCTGGTCGACGTCGACGGCACGCTCCCGCCGCGCGAATTGGCGCTCGCCGTGATCCCCGCGCTCGCCGAGGTGCTCCTTCGGTTCGACCTCGGCGGGTCGATCGGGATCGACTTCCCCACGCTCGACAAGAAGGACGAGCGCCGCGCGGTCGACGATGCGCTTGCCGCGGCGCTGGCGGGCTGGCCGCACGAGCGCACCGCGATGAACGGGTTCGGCTTCGTCCAACTTGTCGCGCGGCTCGAGCGCCCGTCGCTGCTCCATCGCCCCGCCGCCGCGCTCGCCGCGCGTGCATTGCTGCGCCGCGCCGAAGCGCTCGAAGGCGCCGGCGCGGTGCTGCTGCAGGGGCACCCGGCGCTCGAAGCGGGGCTGCGGCCCGAGTGGTTCGAGGAACTCGCCCGCCGCACGGGCCGCGAGGTGCGCTGGGAAGCGCGCCCCGCCCTTGCCATCGGCGCGCCGCAAGCCCAACTCGTGCCGCGATGACCGGCCCGCTCCCCTCGAACCGCAAGTGCCCGATCTGCCGAAAGCCGCGCAGCGCCGAATTTGCGCCATTCTGCTCGGCCCGCTGCCGCGACAAGGATCTCGCGCGATGGTTCAACGAAGGCTACGCGGTGCCCGGCGAGCCGGCCAATCCCGAGGACCTCGCGCGCGAGGAGTGAAACCCCTTGCCATCGGCGAGGCGCCAAGCCATAGGCGCGCACTTATTCGCTCGCCGGTCCGGTTTCGGGCCGTCGCCGAAGCGATGCCCAAGTAGCTCAGTTGGTAGAGCATACGACTGAAAATCGTAGTGTCGGTGGTTCGATTCCGCCCTTGGGCACCATTTCTAAATCGTCGAATATCGTCATGAATTGGCGCGCAGAACCGACAGGGCGGACAGCGCGTTCGGTCCAATATGGGCCTTGTTTGGTTTGACCCGAATCCGACCGAGCGGGTGAAGAGGCCCCGGGATCTTTCGGGGTATTTTCGTGAAAAGACGATTGCTACGCACGTCGGGCATCGGCCTGGTCTTGGCGTATGGAGTGGCGACGGGCGCCCACGCGTCCGAAACCGTAACTTATACTTACGACGCGCTCGGACGCCTGGTTGTGGCGAAGTCCACCGGCACGGCGAACAACAACCAAACGCGCTCGCTATGCTACGACGCGGCGGGGAACCGCTCGCAATTCAAGTCCGACGCGGCGGGGGCCGTCGCGAGCTGCAGTCCAACGCCCACTCCGACGCCGACACCAACGCCCACTCCGACGCCGACACCAACGCCCACTCCGACACCGACACCGACACCTACTCCCACGCCGACGCCGACACCTACTCCCACGCCGACGCCGAGTCTCATCCAGATCACCACCACGAGCGGGAGCGTGCTGGCGGCGCACCAGTCGACCTACATGTGCCAGTGGGAAGAGACAGGGTTCCCCGGCCTCCAGCAATTCGCCTGCCGTCTGGTCCAGCACCAGAGCGCCATCGTCTACCTGAAGATCGGATCGGGAACGCAGCTCGACCCCGGGTACTCGCTTCAGTCCGGCGCGCTCTACGTTCAATCCTCATATTACGGGACGGGTACGTGATTCTCATGCGAACAACGGCAATTCTCGGGCGGCGCGTATTCATCTCAACGGCGGCGACCGAACGAGCGCGCGGCACTGCTCGCCTTGCGGCAATTGCAGCTTGGATCCTTGCGCTGTTCCTGCTGGCCGCGGTTCCGGTCACAGAGCTTCGCGCCCAGGATGTGCCGCCGCCGCCGGCGCCCGAACGGGACACGCAGAGCGGGACCGGGGTGAGCCTGGTCTCGGGCGCCTATTCGTATTCGTGGTCGGACCTGAAAATCGGCACCGGTAGCTTTCCGCAGGCGCTCTCCGTCGACATCACCTATTCGAGTGCCCAAACCACGCCGATGGGCCGCTACGACGGCCTGTCCGGCTGGGGCTGGGCGACGCCGCTGGTGGCGTACATCGACGTCAAGCAAGGCCCTCCGCTCGAAGGCTTTCCGAATATCAAGCGGGTTCGATACAGCGTGGTTTCAGGGACCGGAACCGTGGGCTCGTTCTACGATGGGGACGGCGGTTTCAGCGGACCGTTTCAGAAGTTCAGCCTCAAGCAGGGCCAGACCTTGGCGGTCGATGGGGACGAGCTCGTCTTCACCGATCGCGACGGCACGAAGAGCTACTTCTTCAAAAACAATCCCTCGACGCTGCGCAAGCGGCTCGAAGCGAAGGACGGTACCGTCCTCACCTTCAACTACGACAGCGGCTTCACGCTGCAAAACGTAATCAGCAACCGCGGCGTCGCGATCGTGTTCGAGGACGGCGCGGACGGGTGGAGCAAGGCTTGCGCGGTCAACCTGACCGAGCATTACGTCGATGCCACGACCGCAACGTGCCCGGCTGGCGTACCTTACGTCACGTTCGCCCACGAAAACGTGTCGTCCACACCCAATCTGCTGTCGATCACCGACGCGACCGGCGGGATCACACAGTTCGGCTACACGAGCACCGACCGGGTCAACTGCGTCAAGTTGCCCGGGCAATCGGCCTGCCAGGTGACCAACACCTACAGCACCTGCGTGCATCGACCCGATGTCCAATATGATCCATCGGACATGAACGCCGGCCAGCAGGTGCGGTCGCAGATATTCGCGACCGGCGAAACCGTGAGCTACAGCTTTCCTTCATCCGGCTACTGCCCGCGCGATCCGTCGCCCACCACGGTGACTATGACGTTTGCGGATTCGAGCACAAAGCTGGTGCAGACGGACATTTCGAACCTCCCGACGCTGATCCGCGACGCAAACGGGCACGAGACCACCTTCGAGAATGATTTCTACGACATAAGCGGCGCGAAGACGCTGATGGTCGCGGCCGAGTATCCCGAGGGGAACCGGACCGAGATCGGCTACGACAGCAACGGCAACCAGTCGGGAATTGGGCAGCACTCGAAGGACGGGACGGACGAGCTCGACTGGGGGATCGGGCACGGCGCCTGCAACCAGGTCACCGGTGTCACCGATCCGCTCGGGCACGTCACCAGCTACACCTACGATTCGACGCACTGCGGCATCACCAAGAAGACCGGCCCCGCCGACGCCAACGGCGTGCAGCCGCAAACCCGCTACGCCTATGCGCAGCGCTATGCATGGATCAAGAATTCGAGCGGCGGCTACCAGCAGGCCGCCTCGCCGGTTTGGGTGCTGACGAGCGAGGAATACTGCCGCACCAGCGCGGCGGATAGCAGCGGGAATTGCACGGCCGGCGCTTCGGACGAAGTCGTTACCACCTACGACTACGGCCCCGATTCCGGACCAAACAACCTGTGGCTGCGCGGCAAGGCGGTGACCGCCGACGGCGTCACGTTGCGCACCTGCTACACGCTCGACAGCTACGGGCGGACGATCAGCGAAACCGCGCCCAACGCCAACCTGGCGAGCTGCTCGTGAACGGGGCGCGCGAGATGAGGGCGCTCCTCACCGTTCTCGCAGCGGGCGCAGCGGCCGCGCTGTCCGCTTCGGCGAGCGCGCAGGCCTCGCCCTCGGCCTACACCACCGGCCACCGCTACGACGCCTCGGGGCGGGAGACGGGCACGCTCTCGCCCGATCCGGATGGCAGCGGGCCACTGCATTATCTCGCGACCCGCACGACCTATGACGGGCGCGGCAACGTCATCGAGGTCGAGAGCGGCGAGCTGTCGAGCTGGAAGGACCAGTCGATCGCTCCCTCGGCATGGACCGGATTCACCGTGACCTCGAGCGTCGAGACGACCTACGACGCGATGAACCGCAAGCTGACCGAACGCGCCAAGGGCTCGGACGGCGTGACGGTCTCGCTCACCCAATACAGCTACGACAGCGTCGGGCGGCTGCAATGCACCGCGGTGCGGATGAACCCGGCGACGTTCGCCAGTCCGCCCGCGAGCGCGTGCACGCTCGGCACGCAAGGCAGCAACGGCCCGGACCGGATCGCCAAGACCGTCTACGATCCCGCCGGCCAGCCGCTCCAGGTCCGCCGCGCAGTCGGGACCAGCCTCGAGCAGGCCTACACGACCTATTCGTACACGCCCAACGGCCGGCAGGAATACGTGATCGACGCCAATGGCAACCGCGCCAAGCTCGAATACGACGGCTTCGACCGCCAGGTGAAGTGGATCTTCCCTTCGGCGACGAAGCCGAGCGCGTTCAACCCGGCGACGCCTGCCACCGCGCTCAGCACCGCGGGCGCGCTCAACACCGCCGATTACGAGCAATACGGCTATGACGACGACGGCCGCCGCATCTCGCTGAGGAAGCGCGACGGCATCGTCTTCGCGTACACGTACGACAATCTCGGCCGGATGACGGCGAAGGACGTGCCGGCGCGCACGCTGCCGGGTTCGTCCACCACGCTCGCCGCCACCCACACGCGCGACGTGTTCTACGCCTACGACCTCACCGGCAACCAGACCGCGGCGCGCTTCGACAGCCTCAGCGGCGAAGGTGTCACCAACACCTACGACGGGTTCGGCCGCTTGGCCTCCGCGACCCTGGCGATGGACGGCAAGTCGTGGCCGCTCGCCTACCAGTACGACAGGGACGGCGACCGCACCCGCATCACGCACCCGGACGGCGCCTATTTCCAGTACAGCTACGACGGGCTCGATCGCTTGAACCTGATCGAGAACTCGGCCGGGTCGGATCTGGTGGCCCCGGTATACAACAATCGCGGCCTGCCCGCCTCGGTCGATCGTCTCGGCAGCGCCAAGGACGCGGACTACAGCTACGACAACGCCGGTCGCCTCTCGGGGCTCGCTCTCGACGGCGGCGTGGCCTCGTCGGAAGTGGCCTGGAGCGTGACGCGCAACGCCGCCGGCCAGGTGCTCACCGACGTGCGCGACAACGATGCTTACGCGTTTAGCGGCTTCGCCAACGTCACCCGGCCCTACACCGCCAACGGCCTCAACCAGTACACCCAGGTCTCGGGCACCAATTATTGCTCCGATGCGAACGGCAACCTCATCTGGGACGGGACTTACGTTTACATCTACGACGCCGAGAACCGCATGGTCGAGATGCGCGAGGATGCCGGCCGCTGCCCGCAGGCGAACAGCGACTACACAGGCACCCGCATTGCCACCCTGCGCTACGATCCGCTCGGACGGCTCTACGAGCTCGACTATGCGCCGGGGCCGTGGACCTTCCGCACGCTGTACGACGGCGACGCTGCGATCGCCGAGTACGACACAGGCAGCGGGACCACCGGCACGCTGCTGCGCCGCTACGTTCATGGCTCGAGCGCCGGCGCGGATGACCCGCTGATCTGGTTCGAATCGACCTCGAGCACGAGCTCGGGCTCGGCGAAGCATCTCTACGCCGACCGGCTCGGCTCGATCGTGCTGGTCGGCAACAGCAGCGGCAGCGCCACGTACGAGAACGCCTACGACGAGTGGGGCCGCCCGGCGATCGGCTGGACCGGGCGGTTCATGTACACCGGGCAGGCCTACTACGGCGAGATCGGGCTCTCCTACTACAAGGCCCGCATGTACTCGCCGCTGCTCGGGCGGTTCATGCAGAGCGACCCAATCGGCTACGACGATCAGGCCAACCTCTACGCCTACGTCGGGAACGATCCCGTCAACGGGACCGATCCGAGCGGGAAAGACGCGATTTGGGTAACCAATCCGGACGGAACTGAAACTCTGATAATACCTGTAAAATTCAGTGGAAGTGATGCTACGCCAGCCAATGTCTCGGCCATAGTGGCCGAAGCGAACTCTAAAACAATTCTTGCCCCGAACATCTCCGTCCAGGTTATCGCAACGGACAAGCCCATTCATGGAGTCTTGAACCGTATGGACTACAGCCCGGGCCATAATACGAAGATGTGCGGCTCTGTTGGAGAGTGCACCAACCGGCTAGGCGGTAACAAAGCTCACATTGACAGCTCCAATCAAGACAGCCAAAAGGCAGGTGCGCACGACATATTCCATTTTGCTGGAATAATTGACCAGTATGTCGAAGGTCCGCCGGACGCACAGGGCAACCGCACGAGCACGCCGACACCCGGATATACCGCCAGCAACGTCATGACTTCACGTACAGGCACCGAACTCGACGCATCCCAGATGAAGGAAGCCAAGAACAACGCGACGACCAAGCAATGCAACTCCGCAGAGTCTCGCTTATGCAGATGAGGGTTCGTGATGGTGTCCTACCGATCGTAGTATTCACCTTGGCCGCATGCGTGACGAATATCTCTGCGGCTGCCCCCATTCCCATTGAAGTCTGGCGTGTGGGCGATGACGGATTGACTGTCCGGTTGGCGGACGCCTTGCAAAACGAGGTCGAGCGAAACAAACAATTTGTCAGAGCCACAGCTCTCGATCCGCAGCGGATCGTTATTAAGATCAATCGGAATGTTGCCTGGGCTTCCGACGGAGATCGCGACAGCCTCCAGTATGATATCTCGGTGCTTAAAAATGACATCGTCATCGCTGATGATATACGGGGCGAGTGTCTGGTCGATAGGCTAGCGTCCTGCTCCAAGGTCGTAATGCGCGTTGTGGGTGAGCGCATAGCTACCAAATAGCCGTCGTAATTTAACGAGAGCGAATCACTTCGGCTTTGGTGATTTAACCATCGCACCGTTCCTGGGGGGCCAAGTCCAATCGTTATGCTAGCTTGATGAGTCTATACTTGATAAGGACCACTCCTCGATCTGGCGGCCCCAATTCTCTTCATCATTTCAAGCGCGACTGGTGGCTAAAGTCCCGTCTCGATCTGCAGAACCTGGCGCCCGCTCATTCGAATATTCCGCGCTATCGCACCCTCGACGCCGACGCCTTTCTCGAAAACCACTACGCCCTCAACCGCCCGGTCCTGCTCACTGGCGAGATTGCCGACTGGCCGGCCCTGCAGCGCTGGACGCCCGAGTATCTGAAGGCGAAGGTCGGCCCGGCGCCGGTCGAATTCCAGGGCGGGCGCTCGCAGGCCGACGGGTACGAGCGGTTCAAGGACCGGCACCGCGCGACGATGCCGTTCGATGCGTTCATCGACCTCGTCGAGAGCTCCGCCGACGGCAATGACGCCTACCTCACCGCCTACAACAGCGGGCGCAACGCCGAGGCGCTGGCGCCGCTGGCGGGCGATTTCGGCCGGCTCGACCACCTGCTCGAGGGCGACCCGGGGGCCCACGGAATGCTGTGGATCGGCGGCGCGGGCACCTTCACCCCGCTGCACCACGACCTGACCAACAACCTGCTGGTGCAGGTCACCGGGACCAAGCACGTCCTGATGGTGCCGCCCGAAGAGACGCCGAAGCTCTACAACGACAAGCACGTTTTCAGCCAGATCGAGGATCTCGAGAACGTCGACCTCGAACGCTTCCCGTTGGCGGCCGGCGTGCAGATTTTCCGCACCGAGCTGCGGCCCGGCGAAGCGCTGTTTATCCCGCTTGCTTGGTGGCACCAAGTCGTGTCGGTCGACTTCAGCGTCTCGATCACGTTCACGAACTTCCGCTGGAAGAACGACTTCTACGAGAGCTACCCGGCCGACTGAGCGATATATCGGCCGAGCGCACCTGAAAACGCCCCGCTTTCCCGCTAGATGCGCCGCAGACGCGTGTTCGCGTTCGACGGATCAAGGAGACGAGAAAGGGGCCCAGATGGAACCGATCGACGTCGCGCAGCGGCTGCAGGCGATGGGGCAGGAGCTGCTCGGACTTGCGACCCGGCTGCAGGAGGACAAACGCCAAGCGCGCGAACCGGCCGAGCTCGCGACAAAGCTGTTCGAGCGCCGCCGGGCGCGATCGCGCTATTTCCCCGACGAGCTGTTCGGGGAGCCTGGGTGGGATATCCTGCTCGATCTCTACATCGCCTCGCTTCAGGACAGGCCGGTTTCGACGAGCGATCCGGGGCTCGCCGCGGGCGTCCCGAGCACGACCGCGCTGCGCTGGCTGAAATCGCTCGAAGCGGGAGGCTTCATCTATCGCGTCCCCGACCGGAGCGACGGGCGGCGCAGTTTCGTCCATCTCACGCACCAGGGCGAGCAGGCGATGGAGCGCTATCTCGGATCGATCTTCAACTGAGCTCCGTCACGCCGAGAAGCCGCCTCACTCCTGCCGCAGCGAAGCCCCCGAGTAGCGATCTTCGGTCGCCGGCGGGAGCGGTGTCGCGCTCGGCTGCGGCGGCGGCAGCACGGTTTCGGCGCCGGCGGCATCGCCCCCCTCGCCCAGCCCCACCATTCCGCGCGCGAGCATGGCCGAGCCGAGCAGCAGGAAGCACCCGAGCACCACTTGCGCCCCGCGCCTGAGGTGCAATCGCCCGGTCAAAATCAGCATCCCGAGAATCCCCATGGCGATCACGCACAGCGACACCGCGAGCGAGCCGCCGATGAGCCCGGTCATCCAGTCGCTTCCCGTCGAGATCACCGCCTCGCGCGGCGCGTCGAACAGCGAGGCCTGATAGCTCCCCATCACGCCGCCTGGCGCACGAGCATCTCGGCGACCTTGCGCCGGCCGCCGCTGCGTTCGAGCTGGACGAACACGTCGACGCTCGCGCGCACGTAGTGGATCACGTCCTCCCACCTGAGCCGCGTGCCCGATTGCAGCACCAGCAGCGCGAGCTGCTCGACCGCGCGCGCCGGGCTGTCGGCGTGGGTCGTGGTCATCGAGCCGGGATGGCCGGTGTTGACGGAGCGCAGGAAGGTGAACGCCTCGCGCCCGCGCAGCTCGCCGAGGATGATGCGGTCGGGCCGCATGCGCAGCGCCGCGATCAGCAGGTCCTCGGCGTCGAGGTCGCTTTCTGCGAGCGTGCTGCGCGCGGCGACGAGGCCGACCGAATTGGGGTGGTCGATCTCGAGCTCGGGCGTGTCCTCGATCAGGATCAGCCGCTCGTCGCGCGGCACTTCGCGCAGCAGCGCGTTGAGGAACGTGGTCTTGCCGCTCGAGGTACCGCCCGAAACCAGGATGTTGCGCCGTTCGCGCACCGCGTCGCGTAGCAGCGGCAACGCGTCGGCGGCGTCGATAGCGACCGTATCGGCATGCCGCAGCATCGCCGCGGAGCCAGGGCGCAACGCGTCGAACGCCTCCTGCTCGGCGTAATCGTCGAGCGACAGCTTGGCCGCAACGTGCTTGCGGATCGCCAGTGCCAACGGGCCGCGGGTTGCGGGCGGCGCGACCACTTGAACGCGCGCGCCGTCGGCCAGCGTCGCCGCGAGCAGCGGGTGCGCGCGGCTGATGCCTTGCGAGGTGCGGGCCGCGATCTGGCGCGCCAGGCGCATCAGCACGGTCTCGGTCAGCGCCGGGCTCGGATGACCCTCGATCGCGCCGCCGAGCGTTTCGATCCACACCTCCTGCGGCCGATTGACGTAGATGTCGGTCACGTCGGCCCGGTCGAGCCAGGGGCCGAGCGGCGCGAGCAGGCTGTCGAGATAGACGCCTGCAGTCTCGTTCATCGGTCGACGCTCGAGAAATCGAGGTCGCGCGCGACGAACACCGAGACGCTCGTGCCTTGCTTGACCTTGAGCGTTGGCACCACCTGCTGCGGGCTCGCCGTGGTGAGGTTCTGCGTGCTCCCCGGCAAGGCGACCACCACGCCGTTGGTCGCCTCGCGCGTAGCGAGCCCGACGCCGGCATCGAGCACCGATTGCAGGATCGCGCCCCCGAAGCGGGTGAAGAAATGGCTGTCGACCTTGCCGCGCACCCCCGCGCGGCCGAGCGGGTCGGCGGCAGGTGAGTCGAGATCCATGATCACCCCATCGGGGCGCGTCAGGCGAGTCCAGCGGATAAGCGCGCGATTCTGCCCCGCGCTCACTTCGGCCGAATATTCGCCGTAGAGCCGGCTGCCGCGCGGGATTAGCACCCGGCTGCCGTCGAACCCTTTGACATCGCGCGACACCAGCGCGCGCACCGCGCCCGGCCGGGTGGAGTCGAGCGCGGTCTCGAGCACCGCGGCGATCACCACACCCTGCGGCACGGTGAGTGACGGATTGAGCAGCCGGTGCGCGTTGACGCGGTCCTGATCCTTGTCGGCGCCTATGGCGGCCGCAGCCAGCACGGGCGGCGCGGTGCGCGCGTCGAACACCACCGACGGCCGGGGCTGGAACGGCGGCTGCTCGAACAGCGGCGCCGATATGGTCGAAGACACCGGCCGATCAACGTACCGGGTGACGATTTGCGGGGCCGGCGCGGGTGCGGCGTTGGGCCCGGCCTGGGCGAGCAGAGGTGCTTCCGATGCGGGCGGCGCCGCAAAGCCCGGCGGCAGCGAGAGCGGCGGCGGAGCCGCCACTGTCGCGCCGATATCGGCCGGCGCGCGCGTGGCCGGCGCGTTGAGCTCGGCGCGGCGCGCGTTGAGCGCGTTAAACAGCAACAGGCCCCCCAGCAGCAACACGCCGCCGAAAATCCACATCGAGCGGTTCCCCGCGCTGGCGATGCGCACGACCGGGCGCACATCCTGCGGTTCGTCGGGAATCTCTTCGGCGGCTTCGCTCATCCTTTGGGCGCTCCGAGTTCGATGATGCGCTTCGCTTTCGCCTGTTGCTTGTCGATGCGGAACACGAGCTCGCGATAGACGCGGTCGATAGTGAACACGCCGTCGCGCATGTAGCCATCGACCACTTCCTCGCCATCGGAGGGCCCGACCCCGAAGACGGCTGGCAGCGACTGGTATTCGTCCCATTCGATGTAGGTGCGCTCCCCGTCGTCGCTGATCCGCGCGGGCCGCAGGCGGGTGCTGCCCGAAAGCCTGTATTCGCCAGTCGCCAGCTCGGGCGATGGGGATGCCTCAACAGGAACATTGTTCGCCTCATCGACGAACCGCACGACGTAGGCGGCGGCGAGCCCGTCGCCGGTTTCGAGCGTGAAATTGTACCGCCGCGCGTCCGTCACGACCGACATGCCCGCGCGCGCATCGGGCCGCAGCGCGTCGATGTTGAGGCTGTCGTCGGCGCCGACGACCGTGACGTGGAACGCGTTGGGGTCCGAGAGCACGACCTGTTCGACGCGTTCGCCGGGCTGGAACATCAGCGCGAGGTTGGCGCCGGGGAACGCCACCAGCCGGACCGGCTGGCCGGGCTGGTAGGCCACGGTCTGCAGGCGCGGATCGTCGTCGCCGGGGATCGGCGCGATCTGCGCAGCTGTGGCCGTCGGAAGCGCAGCGAGGGTCAGGATGAGTGTCAGGCGCTTCATTGACCGGCCTCGCGCGCCTGGCGCTGCTGCGGGTTGGTCGAGCCAACCGGGCTTTCCGGCGGAGGCCCCAGCTCGCTCACGATCGGCAGGGTCTCGGCGTCCCTGCGGTAGCGCACGACCTGAAAGCCGAGCGGGTTGGTCAGCCGGTCCTCGGCGCTCATGTCGGCGTCGGTGTAGCGATACTTGATCAACGCCGCCCAATGCTGCGCCACTTGCGGCTGCCCCCCGCGGTCGGTCTGCACGGTCGAAAACCGCACCATCGCCGTGTCGGCGTTGAGCGAGGACACGCTGCTGACCTGGACGTCGACGGTCGACCCGCGCGGAATGGTGGCAAGCGGGCTGGTCGGATTGCTCGCCTGCATCTCGGCTAAGTACCGCTCGCGCGCTTCGCCCGCCGAGAACAGTCCGACCTTGCGATAATTATCCTGCAGCGCGTCGACGTCGAAGCTCTCGCGCGCGATCACGTATTGCACGAGGAACGAGCGGGTGAGCGCCGCGTCGGGGGTCAGCACCTGCTTGTCGAGCGGCTTGAGCGCCTCGACGTAACCGGTCTGGCGGTCGACCAGCAGCGTGTAGGGCACCTCGCGCTTCAGGGGGATCAGCGCGACCAGCGCGAAGGCTTCGACTACCGCGATGAGCGCGGCGATGCCGGCGCAGATCCAGGCGATCCGGCGCGAGTTGTCGTTTGCGCGCTGGCGATCGGCCGACCAGCTCTCGGCCTCCGAGTAGTACTCCTCGAGCTTGTCACTGCGCAGCTCGTTCATGCCCCACCGTCCCTGCGCGTGCGCGAGGCCGAGCTACGCGTCATGCTGCGACGGTAGCCGCTGCCGAGCGGTTCGGACGGTCCCGCGCGGCCGCCGGGAAGCGCGTCAGCGGTTGCGGGCGCCCAGTAACCGATGCGCCGCGGTGCGCCTTCGTATCCGAGCCCTTCGCGCCGCATCACCGTCGCGACGCTTTCGCTGACGGCCAGCGCGCGCGAGTGCACCGGTATCGGAACGACGTGGCTGGTCGGCCGCGTGTCGCTCGAACGGGTCGAAGTCGGAGCAGCATTGGGCTGCGCCAGCCACGGCATGCTCGGCCAGGCATTCGCAAACGCGACGCGGGTCAGCAGCGCCAAGAGGCCCGTCGCGCCGATCGCGAAAGCCAGCGCCAGCGCGAGCAGCTCGGTCGGCGCGGTCGGCGTCGCGTAGCCGAGCCCGCGCCGGTCGAGGGCATCGCTCAGCCACGGCTCGAGCACCGCGAGCTCGACCAACAGCAGGACGGTAATCCCGAGCGACCCTAAAGCCACCAGCGCCAAACCGCGCAGCCAGCCGGCGAACCAGCCGCGGGAGAGGTCAAACAGCAGGAGCCCCGCGAACAGCGGCGTCAGCGCGAGCAGCAATCCGCCGGCAATGCGCAGGATCGCGAGCGATCCGATCGTGCTCGAAAGGTAAATCGTGCGCGCCCAGCCGTATCCGGTCTCGTCGGTCATGGCGATCGAGCGGAACTGGCCGGCAGTGCCTTCGCTCTCGACGAGCGCGCCGGTCTGGCGGCCCGAGCCGGCGAGCGTCAGTGCGGCGATACCGTTGTCGACGTTTTGCAGGCGCTCGGCAAACCCGGCGCCCGGCGACGGCAGAGTCGAGGGCGCGAGGACCGAAGCAATCTCGCCGGGTCCCTTGAGCACGGTGTCGTAAGCGAGCGTGCGGAAGGCCGGCCAACTTGCCGCCAGAGTGAGCACGATGCCGATCTTGAGCGCCGCATTCACGGCATCGCGCGGCCCGACGTTGCCGGCAAACAGCAACCGGACGGCGAACAGGGCGATGAACAGCGTCAGCAGACCAGTCAGCGCGAGCGCTGCGGGCGAGCCGGGCTGCGCGAGCGACTGGAACCCGTAGCTGCCGATCACCTGCGCCTGGCAATCGAGATGCGCGAGCACCTCGACCAGGAAGCGGCTGCCGGTGGTGACCGCGGGGCACACCATATCAGGCGGCCTGCTCGAGCAGGCGGTCGATCCAGTCGGCAGGGAGCGCACCCTTGCGGTCGGTCATGGCGTCGAACAGCCGCACCGTGCTTTCGCGGCCCGAGAGGATCGTCAGGATCTCGCGCTCGCCGGTAAGATCGAGCCGCGCGACGACGCTGTCGTTGCCGTGCTTGATCAGGAAGCAATGCGAATTGTCGGGAAGCGTTCTCACGAGGTCGAACTCGTGCGGCGTCAATCCGAAGCCGTTGATGTAATCCTCGGCGCGTCCCTTCGGGTTGATCATGAAGATCTGCGTCGCGGCCTGCTCGATGATCGCGCTCGAGATGCGGCTTTCGAGCGCATCCTGCGCGCTTTGGGTGGCAAATCCGACCACGCCGTTCTTCTTGCGGATGGTCTTCTCCCAGTCTTTGATCCGGCGCACGAACACCTCGTCGTCGAGCGCCTTCCAGCCTTCGTCGACGACGATGATCGCCGGGCTGCCGTCGAGCCGCTCTTCGACGCGGTGAAAGAAGTAGAACAGCGCCGGCGTGCGCAGCCTGGGATCGTCGAGAACCGCGGTCATGTCGAACCCGACGGTCGGCGCTGCGAGGTCGGTCAGGTCGCGCTCGTTGTCGAACAGCCACGCGCGTTCGCCTTTGCCCCACCACGGCCGCAGCCGCGAATAAAGGTCGGCCGCGTGCGGCCGGCCGTATCCGCGAAACAGCTCGACGAGGTGGCGCAGGCGCCGCCGCTCGGGCGCCTCCGCATAACTTGCGTCGATCGCATCGGCGATGTGCTCGGCTTCCTCGCTGTCGGTCCCGCCGGCGAGCAGCGTGAGCCATTCGGCGAGAAACTGGCGGTTGGCGGGCGTGTCGGGCAACTGCAGCGGATTGAGGCACGCGGGCTCGCCCGGACGCAGGCGATCATACTGCCCGCCGATCGCGCGTATGAACAGCTCGGCGCCGCGGTCCTTGTCGAAGAAGATGATCCGGGGCGCGAACTTCCTCGCCTGCGCGAGCAGAAAGTTGAGCACGACGGTCTTGCCCGATCCCGAGGGACCGATGACGGTGAAGTTGCCGAGGTCGTTCTGGTGGAAGTTGAAGAAGTAGGGGCCCGCCGCGGTTGTCTCGAACAGCGTCACCGCGTCGCCCCAATGGTTGCCGCGCGCCTGCCCGAGCGGAAAATTGTGCATGCTCGCAAGGCCCGCGAAGTTGCGCGCCGAAACCAGCCCGCGCCGCGCCAGGTATTTGAAGTTACCGGGAAATTGAGCCCAGAACGCCGGCTCGAGCGCGATGTCTTCGCGCACCGCGTTGATACCGAGGTCGCCGAGAAGCGCGATCACTTCGGCGACCTGCGCGTTGAGCGCTTCGAGGTCGTCCGACTGGATCGCGATCGTCGTGTGGTGCTCGCCGAACGCGGCGCGACCGGCGGCGACGTCGTCCTTCGCCTGGACCAGCTCGTCGCGCAGACTGAGCGCGTCGTCTTCGGCCGAGCGCATCCGCCGCAGCGCCAGGTTCATGCGCGACAGCGCCGTCCCGCGCTCGACGAACGCGAAGCTCTGGCTGACCTGCATCTCGAACGGCAGGCGATAGAGTTCGTCGAACATGCCCGGCATCGTCTGCCCCGGGTAGTCCTTAATCGAGACGACGCTCACGAACGTGCGCGGCAGCGTGCCTGCGGGGCCCAGCTCGGCCGTGTCCTGCCCGAAGCTGATCCGCCGCCACGGCAGGTGCTCGCCGATATCGCCGTGCGGCAGCCCGACCGGGCGCATGTCCCCGTTGACGAGGCAGGACAGGAACTCGAGCGGCTCCGATCGGAAACCGTCGTGCGTTTCGTAGACGCCGAGCAGGCGCGGCGAATACTGGCCCAGAGCCGACATCAGAGCATCGCGCGCCGCGTCGAGCGCGCGATTTTCGGCAGCGAACACCGCACCGCTCGGCGCCATGCTCCGCGTGAATAGGCCGCGCGCACGTTCCGCCCAGCCGAGGCGGCCTTGCAGCGAGCGGCGCAGGATCGTGACAAACAGGTCGTTGACAAACATCTGCTTGCCGGCGAGCCGTGCCCGCCAGCGATCGTCGAGCCGACGCGAGAATTCGTCGGCGAAGTTTCCATCGAGTGCAACGTCCGCGCGGCGGCGGATCACGTGGTGGTAGATCGCAAAGCGCGACGAGCCGATCGCGCGGAGCATCGCGTCGCGCAGCTCGGCGCGGTAATTGAGCACGTCGCTGTCGGCGGTTTCGAACAGCAGGCCGCTCAAATGGATCGTCTGCATCAGCGTCCCGTCGCGCAGCTCGAGCGTCGCGTCGTCGACGTGCCGCGCGTAAGGCAAGTGCTTGCCCGCCGGCTCCTCGCGGCGCGCGGCGTCGCGATCAGACGTCAGGGGCGGTAGGAATTGCATCGCCAAAGCTTGTAATTCTTGATCCGCGGGCAGTTACGCACGCGCGCCAGCCACAGATCGACGAACCTTGGTTCGTGCAGCGAAACCAGCACGCCGGCGAAGTGGATGACAAGGCCGACCAGAAGGACCTTGAAGCTCTTGAAAATGAGGAACAGCTCGACCGCGACCACGACGTTGATGACGAAGAAGCTGTAGGTAACGCCGGCGAACATCTGCGGCCGCGTCAGTGCGACAAAAAGCGTGTCACGGCGCAACTCGCCGGCCATTCACCTACTCCGGCTTCCGTCAACCGCTCTCAGGGGAAGATTGAGCGTTGAAACACGCCTGAATCAAATGCGAATGCCTCCACAATGGTTGCAACGCAGCCGGCACGGTCTTTCCCCAACATCGCCCCTCCCCGCCTTGCCCCTCGCCTCCACGCTGCCTAGCTAGGCGGCAAAGCCATTCGGGATCGACATGACCACGCACACCACCCGCATGCTGATCGTCGGCTCGGGCCCCGCCGGAATGACCGCGGCGATCTACGGCGCGCGCGCCGGCCTGCAGCCGATCGTCGTCCAGGGCCTCCAGCCCGGCGGCCAGCTGACCATCACCACCGACGTCGAGAATTATCCGGGCTTCCGCGACATCATCCAGGGCCCGTGGCTGATGCAGGAGATGCAAGCGCAGGCCGAGCACGTCGGCACGCGGATGATGTGGGACACGATCGTCGACATCGACCTCAAGGGCCCGCCGTTCCGCGCGACCGGCGACAGCGGCGAGGTTTACGAAGGCGAGACGCTGGTGATCGCCACCGGGGCGCAGGCGAAGTGGCTCGGCGCGCCGGGCGAGCAGGAATTGGGCGGCAAGGGCGTCTCCGCCTGTGCGACGTGCGACGGGTTCTTCTACCGCGGCAAGAAGGTCGCGGTGATCGGCGGCGGCAACACCGCGGTCGAGGAAGCCCTGTACCTCACCAACCATTCGCCCGACGTCACGCTGATCCACCGCCGCGATGCCTTGCGCGCCGAGAAGATCCTGCAGGACCGGCTGTTCGCCAACGACAAGATCTCGGTGCTGTGGAACAAGGAAGTCCTGCGCTTCGCCGGCAACCCGGCCGAAGGCGGACTCACCCACCTCGAGTTGCGCGACACCCTGACCGGTGAAACCAGCACGCTGCCCGTCGACGGAGCGTTCGTCGCTATCGGCCACGCACCCGCGACCGAGCTGTTCAAGGGCAAGCTTGCCATGGATGCGAACGGCTACCTCGCGGTCGAACCAGGCACTCCCAAGACCGCGCTGCCGGGCGTGTTCGCCTGCGGCGATGTGATGGACCACATCTATCGCCAGGCGGTGACCGCCGCCGGCACCGGCTGCATGGCCGCGCTCGACGCCGAAAAATTTCTCGCCATGCGCGATTTTGCGAACAAGGAAGCGGTCGCCGCGGCCGAGTGAGCCGCGTTACAAATCGGCTGGTGACGAACGCGTTCGGCGGTGCCAGTATGGCCGTAACGAACGTTAGGGTCGGGAGTTAGGATAGATGCGGTTTCATTTCGCCCTCGCGGGGGCGCTGGCGCTGGCGGCGGCCGCCGCGGCGCCGCCGGCCGGGGCCCACCACAGCTTCGCGATGTTCGACATGACCAAGGACATGACCGTGACCGGGACGGTCAGGGTGTTCCAGTGGACCAACCCGCACTCCTACATCCAGCTTATGGTCAAGGACGCGCAGGGCCGCGATGTCGAGTGGAGCATGGAGATGGGCTCGCCGATGTACCTCTACGCGCGCGGCTGGCGGCCCTCATCGCTCAAGCCCGGCATGAAGGTCAGCGTCACGATCCATCCGCTGCGCAGCGGCAAGCCGGGCGGCGTGGTGCAGACTGTGACCACCGCCGACGGAAAGGAAATCGGAAGGAACACCAAGTGAGGCGTGCCGCGACGGCGCTCGCGGTCGCTTGCCTCGCCTTCACCGCCCCGGCATCGGCACAGGACTCCGCGGGAGGAACGGGCGCCTCGCCGCAGGCCCGCGTCGCGGCGTTCGCCAAGCTGCCCTATTGGCCCGGCTATTGGGTCAGCGAGCAATACAACGGCACCACGATCAGCGGCACCGCCCCACCGCGTCCGGCGGGCAGCCCGCCCTTGCAGCGCTTGAACGGCTTCGATGCGCCGTGGAACGCGGAAGGCAAGCGGCGCCAGGCGGAGGCGGCCAAGACTCGCGGCAACCGGCGGGCGGACGGCTGGGGCTATCCGATGATGATGGACGCGGCGACCCCGTTCCAGGTTATGATCACGCCGGAGGAAACGCTGATCGTCAACGGATACGGTGAGACGCGCCATATCTACACCGACGGCCGCAAGTTTCCCGCGGCGGAGGACATGTGGCCGACCGTGTGGGGCACTTCGATCGGCCACTGGGAAGGAGACACGTTGGTTGTCGAGACGGTCGAAGTGCAGAGCCCGGTGATCTATTTCCATGGCTCGCCCTCGTTCTCGGAGGAGGCCCATTATCACGAGCGCATCCACCTCGACGGCGACCGGCTCATAACCGAGTTCACGGTGGAGGATCCGGTGACGCTGACCGGCCCCTGGAGCCGGACGATCACCCATGTTCGCGACACCGGCTTCGACCGCATGATCCAGATGGATTTCTCGAACGACCGCACCGGGAACGAAAACGGGGTCAACACGATCGAACCGCCGGCCGACGAAAGGGGCGATCAGTGAGGATCGCCGCAACCGCGCTGCTGCTGCTCGCCGCGACGGCGCCCGCGATGGCTGAGGCTCCGAACCCGCAAGCGCGCGCCGAGGCGTTCACCCGGTTGCCCTATTGGCCGGGATACTGGGTCAGCGAATACGCCGCCGACACGCCGATCAGCGGGGTGCTGGTGGCCGACCCCAACCGGCCACCGCGCACGTTCGAGAGCCTTGCGCTTTGGGGCAACAGCGCGCCGTGGAACGACGAAGGAAAACGCCGGGTCGCCGAAGCGATGCGCACGATGGGCGGGCGCAAAGGGCTCGGCTGGGGCTTCCCGTTGATGATGAATGCCTCGACCCCGATCCAGGTGTTGATCACGCCTGAGGAAGTGCTGATCGTCAACGCCTACAACGAGACGCGGCATATCTACACCGACGGGCGCCCGATGCCGGCGGCCGAGGACATGTGGCCGACCGTCACCGGCACTTCGATCGGCCACTGGGAGGGCGATACCCTGGTGATCGACACGGTCATGGTGACCAACCCCAACGTGTTTTTCCAGGGCAACCCGCCGCTGAGCGAAGAGGCGCATTATCACGAGCGCATGCGGCTCGATGGCGACACCCTGCGCGACGAATGGACGATCGAGGACCCGGTGACGCTGAGCGCGCCGTGGAAGGCGACGCTCAGCTGGGTGCGCGATCCGGGTTTCGACCGCATGATCCTGATAGACTGGAACAACGACCGCACCGGCTCGGACGGTTCCGAAAATACCATCGAGCCGCCGGCAGATGAGAGGGCTAACCCATGAGGACCATCGCAACCATCGCTGTCGCCGCGCTGGCGCTCGCACTCGCGACACCCGCCTACGCGCAGGGCCAGCCCGCGCCCGAAGCCACGGTCGATATCGCGGCGATCCCCGGCGTCATCTCGGGCGATGCCCAGTGGAAGATGTTCTGGTCCGGCCCGATGATCGTCGATGGCATGACCGCCGACGCGGACGGCAACGTGCTGTTCGCGCAGGAGCAGAGCAATTCAATCATCAAGGTGTGGCCCGACGGCCGCTGGTGGGTCCAGTGGCCATTCGTCGCCGGCGCGGGCTCGGTCTCGATCGACCGGCAGGGGCGCGCTTTCGCCGCCGATCGCTCGTGCACCGACCCGGGCCTCGGCCTCGGAGCCAATTGCACCGTGCTCTCGAAGATCGTGCAGCTCACGCCCGAGCGCAAGACGATCGCCGACAAGTTCGCCGACGGCAGCGCGCTCGGGCGGATCAACGATCTAGCCGCCGACGGACACGGCGGGGCGTATTACACCCAGGGCGGGCTGTTCCACGCCAAGGCCGACGGCACGGTCGACACCATCGTCCAAGGAGGGAATCCGCAGCAGCCGGACGCGGTGTTCACCAACGGCGTGGTGCTCAGCCCGGACGGCAAGACGCTCTACGTCACCAACCGGACGACGATCCTCGCGTTCGACGTCGCCGCCGACGGCTCGCTGTCGAACCGCCGCGACTTCGTGAAGCTCGGGAGCGAGCCGCAAGGCAGCTTCGGCGGCGACGGGATGACGGTCGACGCCGCCGGCCGGCTCTACGTGACCGGCGGGCCCGGCCTCTACGTGTTCGATAGAGCCGGCAAGCAGCTCGGGATCATCCCGGTGCCGCGGCGCGCGATCACCGCGACGTTCGCCGGCCCCGACCGCAAGACGCTCTACATCGGCACCTTGGGCGCCAACACGCCAACCGGCGACAACTGGACCACACCCCAAGGCGTGCGCAATATCGCGGCGACGATTTACAGCGTGCCGATGCTGGCGGCTGGCGCCAAATAGTCCTACCGCCCGCGGCGGAAGGTCCACCATGAAGGTATCCGCGGCGGTAGCCGAGATCCTCAAGCGCGAAGGCGTCGACACGCTGCTCGCCTACCCGCGCAACGCGGTGATCGAGGAATGTGCGAAGGCCGGCATCCGCACGGTGATCGTGCGGCAGGAGCGCACCGGCCTGCATATGGCCGACGCGCTGTCGCGCCTCACCCGCGGGCAACGGATGGGCGTGTTCGCGATGCAGCACGGCCCCGGAACCGAGAACGCCTACGGCGGCGTCGCCCAAGCGTTCAGCGAAAGCGTGCCCTTGCTGGTCCTGCCGATGGGCTATTCGCGGCGCCTCGCGCAGGTCCCCGGCAACTACAACGCTGCGCGCAGCATGCAGGATATTTCAAAGACTTGCGAGGCGCTGCTGCTGCCCGATGAGATCGCTCCAGCGCTGCGCCGCGCGTTCACTGCGCTGCGCAACGGACGCGGCGGCCCGGCGGTGCTCGAGCTGCCGTGGGACCTGATGGGCGAGGAGCTGTCGAGCGAGCTCGACTACCGCCCGGTCGCGCACACGCGGACCGCGCCCGATCCGGCCGACGTCGAGCTTGCCGCCGAGCTGCTCGCGAGCGCGGAACGGCCGGTGATCTACGCCGGCCAGGGTGTGCACTGGGCGCAAGCCTATCGCGAATTGCGCGAGCTGGCCGAGCTGCTCGCGGCGCCGGTCTCGACCAGCCTCGAAGGCAAGAGCGCGTTCGACGAGACCCATCCGCTCGCGCTCGGCTCGGGCGGCGCGGCGATTCCGGGACAATTGCGCCAATTCCTCGACGACGCGGACGTGATTCTGGGGATCGGCAGCTCGTTCGCCGAAACCTCGTTCGGGGTGAAGATGCCCACCGGCAAGCGGGTGATCCACGCGACGCTCGACCCACGCGACTTCAACCGCGGGGTCGAATGCGAGATCGCGCTCGCCGGCGACGCTCGGCTCACGCTTGCTGCGCTGATCGACGCGTTGCGCGGCCGCATCACCCAACCGCGTCCGATCGAGCCGGTCGGCCAGGCCATCGCCAAGGCCGAGGCCAATTGGCACCGCGAGTGGCTGCCGCTGCTCGAAAGCGACGAGACGCCGCTCTCGCCCTATCGGGTGCTGTGGGAGCTGCAGCGGACGGTCGACGTCGCCGAGACCATCATCACGCACGATGCCGGGAGCCCGCGCGATCAGCTGTCGCCTTTCTGGAAATGCACTGCGCCGTTCACCTATCTCGGATGGGGCAAGTCGACCCAACTCGGCTACGGGCTCGGGCTCGCGATGGGCGCCAAGCTCGCCTGCCCCGACAAGTTGTGCATCAACGTGTGGGGCGACGCGGCGATCGGATTCACCGGCATGGATTTCGAGACCGCCGCGCGCGAGAAGCTGCCGATCCTGTCGATCCTGCTCAACAATTCGGCGATGGCGATCGAATTGGACGTGATGCCCGAAGCGACCGAGCGCTTCCGCGCGACCGACATCTCTGGCGACTACGCGGCCTTCGCGCGCGCGCTCGGCGGCTACGGCGAGCGGGTCGATAAGGCCGAGGACATTGCGCCGGCGATCCGCCGCGGCATCGCTGCCACCCAAGCGGGCCAACCGGCGCTGCTCGAGTTCATCACCGCCAAGGAAAAGCGGGCCAGCCGGCTCTAGCGGCGCGACGGGGAGAACCCATGGCATCAGGCAAACCCGTCTCGCTCGCGCGCAGCTGGTGGGCGATCTTCATTTTCATGGTCGCGCTGATGTTCAACTACCTCGACCGGCAGTTGCTCACCCTGTTGGTGACCCCGATCAAGGCCGACCTCGGTATCTCCGACACCCAGATGGGCCTGCTGGTCGGATTTGTGTTCGTAGTGTTCTACGTGCTGATCGGAATACCGATTTCGCGCGTCGTCGACCGCGGGCCGCGCAAGTGGATCCTCGGCGCGGCGCTGAGCTTCTGGAGCCTGATGACGGTCGCGTGCGGGCTCGCGGCGAACTTCTGGCAACTGGCGCTCGCGCGCATGCTGGTCGGCGCCGGCGAAAGCTGCAACGCACCCGGCGCCTATTCGATGACCAGCGACCTGTTCTCGCGCGAGAAGCTGCCCGCGCCGATGTCGGTGATTGGCATCGGCACCGTCGCGGGGAGCGGCATGGCGTTGCTCGTCGGAGGCCTCCTGATCGCGTGGCTCAACGGCCTCGGGCCGCAAGCCTTCCCGCTCGTCGGCACGCTCAAGCCGTGGCAGATGACCTTCGTCATCGTCGGCCTGCCGGGCGTGCTGTGGGCGCTGCTGTTGCTCGCGACCGTGCCCGAGCCGCCGCGGCGCGAAGCGGCGGGCGCGGGCGCGGGCGCTCCGACCATCGGCGAGATCTTGCGCTACCTGTGGAGCCGGCGCGACGCGTTCGGGCCGATGTTCATCGCCTACAGCATCAAGGCGATGCTGAGCTTCGGCGTGACGGTGTGGTCGCCCGCGTTCTTCGAGCGCAAGTTCGGCTATGCGCCCGGCGAGCCAGGGCTGCCGCTCGGGATCATCGCGCTGGTCGTCTCGCCGCTCGGCCTCATCTTCGGCGGCTGGTGGGCTCAGCGGATGTTCGCCGCCGGGCGCAAGGACGCAAACATGCGGGTGGTCTACCTCGTCACCCTGCCGCTGATCCCGGCCGCGATCCTGTTCCCGTTGATGCCGACCGATACGCTCGCCTTCGCCACGCTCGCTGTGTCGCTGTTCCTCGGCTCGGTCGGCAGCGGCCCCGCCAATGCCGCGATCCAGACGGTGACGCCCAACCGCATGCGCGGCCTCACCACCGCGATCTACATCGCGCTCTACAACGTGATCGGCTACGGCCTCGGGCCGCTCGCGGTCGGGTGGTTCAACGACCATATGTTCGGCGAGCAAGGCATCTCGTATTCGATGGTCGTGCTCGCGGCCGTCTCGGGGCCGCTCGGGTTCCTGTTCGCCTGGCGCTCGCTCAAGCCCTACGCGCGCGAAGTCCTCGCCGCGGAGGCGCGCGGCGAATGATTAATCGTGCGGCTTCATGCCGTACGGGACTTCGGTGCTGACGCGCTCGATCGCCTCGACCTTGCCGCCGACGAAACGGAACACCTCGACGATCTGGATCGAGTGCGGATAGCTCGACGGATTGCCCATCGCGGTTCCGTCGGCGCGCTTGAACTCGCGCGGGACCGAGGGAATGTCCTCGAACCCCGTGACCGCGACGAGGCCGCGCGCCTCGTCGACCGCAAGCACCTTTCGGTCTCGCCAGCGCGCGATCCACTGCAGGGTGTTGCCCGCGAACGGCCCCGTGCAGCCGCCGAGCGCCTGGCCGTTGACGGTCCACCGGCAATTCTCACCCAACGCGGCGGGCACCTTACCGCGGTGCGCGTTGTATTCGTCGTAGAACCCGTCGACGCCGGCGAGCATCTTGCCGCGGCTGGTGCGCTGGTCCTTGGGCAACTCGGCGAACGACGGCGCGCCCGCCGGCTCCGCATAGGGCACGCCGTATTCCTTGCGCCGGATCAGCGCCTCGATTCCGCCGACTCTGTTTCCTGCGGCCGAGACGGTGAATGCCGCCCACGCCGGCTGGCCGTGCTCCTCGATCCGCCCGAGCCACACCGCCTTGCCGGTGCTCGGGTCCGCGATCACCAGCGGCGCGGGATCGGCCGCGGTCACCGTAGCCCAGATGCCCTCTCCGACGCGGATGCCGACGCTGTTCTCGGCGTAGCCGACCGCGCTCGCCCACGGCACCGAAGTCCAGTTGTTGCCGACCATCGCGGCCGCCACCGTGCGCGCGTTGGCGGAAAGGCACGCCGCGTTGCACGCCTTGGGGTCGTGCTTGAACTTTGGCGGCACCGACGGAGGGTCGCGGAAAGGGTTGGGCATAAAGTACGGCACATACGTGAATACCGCCTCGATCCGCTGGATCGCGCCATCCTTGATGCGAAACGCTTCGAGCAAGGTGATCGAATTCGGCCACTTGAGCGCGGTCTTCATCTCGCGCCCGTTGGTGAGGTTGTAGTGATCGAACTCGTTGGCGTGGTCGAAGAACCCGCGTCCGACCGCGACCCCGCGCTCCTCGTCGATAATGAAGAAGTCGCGCCGAACCCGCTTGTTGATCTTGTAAAGGCCGAGGAGGAACTGCGCGCGGCAGCCCGAGGCGATCGCCGCAGCGTTGCCGCCCCCGCCGCCCGGCGGCGGCGCGGTGGTCGAAATGCCGTTCTCGAGCCGCCCGCAATCGTCGGTGAAGTCGGTCAGCACCTGACCGTCGTTCAACTCGACGGTGCTGAAGTAGCCGTCGGCGATCGACAGCATGCGTTCGCGCGGACGGCGCTGCGCGGGCGGCAGCACTTCGTTGAACGCAGGGTCGTGGACCATCTTGGTGACGTCGCCGAACGGCGCGGGGAGCGCGGTCTTGCGGTGGACCACCGCCTCAATCTCGTCGATCGCGCCGTTGGCGACGTGAACGCGCACCGCGTAGATGGCCGGCTGGCCGTTCTCCCTGACCGAGCCGAACCACGCAGCGTTGCCGGTCGACGGATCAGCTGCCTCGAGCCCGCTCGCGTCGACCGCGGTGACCGTGTCCCACAACCCGTCGCCGACCGGCAGGAACACGTCGTTTTCGGCGTAGCGGACCTTCGGCGCGAGCTTGACCTGCGACGAATCGTGCGCGGCGAGCGCCTTCATGTGCGCTTCGACGAACCCGATCAGGCACGCACGGTCGCAGGCATAGTTGCGCACCGCGCTCGGCTCGCCGGGCGCTTGCGCGGCGAGCGGCGAGGCGACCAGCGCCGCAAGCGCGGCGATCCATTTGAGTGCGCGCATGTCAGCTCCCCTTGGCGGTGGCGTCGGCGTAATCCTCGTTGCCGCGCGCGATCAGGAACGCGTGGATCGCCTCGACTTGCGCCGGCGTAAGCTGCCCGGCGAAGCTCGCCATGCCCTTGTCGGCGAGCAGGCCGTTCAAGACGATGTCGGCGAACTGCGCGTGGCGCTCGGCGGTCATGAAGCGCAAGTCCTTGACCCCGCCGATCGCGTTTTCGCCGTGGCACTTGCTGCAGTTCGCGCCGTAGAGCTCGCGGCCTTCGGCGACTTGCGCCTCGGGGGCGCGCAGCGCCGGCGGGCGCGGCAGAGATGTATCGGCCTTGGCCATCGGCGGCAGCTTCGCCGTGCCGCCGAGCTTGAACACCAGCAGCTTGGCGGTTGAGGTCTGGAACGGGCCGAGGTTGTACACCGGCGAACCGCCCCACCCGGCGTTGATCGCGATGTATTGCTCGCCGTCGATCGTGTAGGTGATCGCGCCCGCGACCGGGGCCTGGTCGATGTTCATCTCCCACAGCTTGCGCCCGTTGTCGGCGCCGTAGATCGCCAGCGTCTTGTTGATCGTCCCCTGGATCAGGATGTTGCCCGCAGTGGTCAGCACCCCGCCCGATCCCGGGTGTGGATAAGTCACCCGCCACGCTTCGCTCTGCGTGCGCGGGTTCCACGCCAGCAGGTAACCCTTCTCGGTCGCGTTGGCTTCGGCCTGGAGCTTGGCACGCAGCTCGGGCTGGGTGCCGTAGGCCTGCCCCGAATTGGTCCGCCCCGGCCCCGGCGTGTAATGGTACTGTCCGTCCTCGGCGCGCGCGTAGATCGAGCCCTGCTCCTGCGCGCTCAAGTAGACCAGCCCGGTCGCTGGATTGTAGCTCATCGGGTGCCAGGTGTGCGCGGCGAGCCACGACGGGCTCATCAGGTGCGGCGTCGTGGTGTTATGCGCGCCGGGCACCAGGATCGGGCGCCCGTTGGCGTCGACGCCGCTCGCCCAGGTGTTCACCGAGACATACGACTTGGCCGAGATCAGCTTTCCGTTGGTGCGGTCGACGACGTAGAAAAACCCGTTCTTCGGCGCCTGCATCGCCACATGGCGCAGGCGGCCGTCGATGTTCAGGTCGGCGAGCACGATCGGCTGGGTGCAGGTGTAGTCCCAGTCCTCCTCGGGCACTTCCTGGTAATGCCATTTGTAGTGCCCGGTATCGACGTCGAGCCCGAGCATCGAGCACAGGAACAGGTTGTCGCCTTTCCCTTCGCTGCGGAAGTGCCACATGTGGGGTGAGCCGTTGCCGGTGCCGACGATCACGGTGCGGGTCTCGGGATCGTAGGCGAAGCTATCCCACGCGTTGCCGCCGCCGCCGGCCTCCCAGAATTGGCCCGACCAGGTCTGGGCGGCCATCGCCATCACGCTGTCGCTCGCCTCGTGGTCCGGCCCTTTGGCCGGATCGGTCGGGACGATGTAGAACTTCCACGCCTTGGCGCCGGTTTCGGCATCCCACGCCGAGACGAACCCGCGCGAACCGTAATCCGCCCCGCCGTTGCCGATCACCACCTTGCCATCATAGACGCGGGGCGCGCCGGTGATCGAATAGGGAGCGCTGACCTCGTCGAACGTGTGGACGCTCCACACCTCGTGCCCGTCGCGCTGGTCGATCGCGATAAGCCGACCATCGAGTGCCCCGATGTAGATCTTGCCGTTCCATGCCGCGATCCCGCGCGCCGAAGGGCCGCAGCACGCCAGCCGTGCCCACTTGGTGTCGAGCTTGGGATCGTAGGTCCATAGCTTGCGCCCGGTCTTGCCGTCGTAGGCGGTGACCACGTTGAAGATGCTCTCGTTGTACAGCACCCCGTCGATCACCAGCGGGCTCGCCTGGACCCCGCGATAAGTTTCGAGATCGTCGTACCACGCGAGGCCGAGGCTCTGGACGTTGCCGTCGTTGATCTGCGCCAGCGGGCTGAAGCGGTTCTCCTCCCACCCGCGGCTATAGCTGAGCCAGTCGCCGACCTGGGCGGGCGCATCGACCTGGCGCATGGTCCGCGAGTTGACCACCGTCGGCCCGCCCGCCTGCGGACCGGGCCCCGCAACGCACGCCGCCAGGCACAACCCGATCCCGACGATCCCTCGGCGCAACCCTTGCATCATTCACGCATCCCGCTCTTGTCGGCCAAGGGCTTACGGTCCAGAGCGGTGGCTGGCAACGGTGGGAGAGAGACCGATGACGCGCCAATTCCTGATCGCCGCGATCCTGCTTTGCGGCTGCGCAACGGTCGACGCGCAGACCGCCCCGGCGGACATTCCGATCGAGGGCACGCGCGTGTTTCCCGAAAGCATCACCTCGGACAAGGCGGGCAACCTCTACAACTCGAGCACCGCCGGCACGATCTACCGCACCGTTGCCGGCGGCAAGACCGCCGAGCCTTGGATTAAGCCCGACACCGCCAACGGACTCACGTCGGTGCTCGGCGTGTTCGCCGACGACACCAGCGGTACGCTGTGGGCGTGCAACAACCCCGGGTTCGGCGCGCCGCCGCCGCCCGGCGCGGTGTCGAGCGTCAAAGGCTTCGATCTCAGGAGCGGCAAGCTCAAGGCGAGCTACGACTTCCCCGCCGGCAGGCCTGCCGCGTGCAACGATATCGCCGTGGCCGCGAACGGCGCGGTGTGGGCGAGCGAGACCTCCTCGGGGCGGATTTTCTTCGTGCCGCGCGGCGGCCGGGCGCTCGAGCTGTTCGCCGAAGCGCCCGAGCTGGTCGGGATCGACGGGATAGCATTTGCCGGCGACGGCACGCTCTACATCAACAACGTGCGCCAGAACCTTCTCCAGCGCGTGAATCGAAAGGCCGACGGCAGTTTTGCCGGGCTCACCACGCTCGCGCTCAACGACAAGCTCAACGGGCCCGACGGCCTGCGCGCGGTCGGCGGCAACAAATTCCTCCAGGCCGAAGGTCCCGGCGGTCGCGTCGCGCTGATCGAGGTGAGCGATGACAAGGCTACAGTCACCCCCCTGAAGACCGGCCTCGATTCCTCGCCCGCGGTCACCCGCGTCGGCAGCGTCGGCTACGCGACCGAGGGCAAGATCAACTACCTGTTCGACCCGAAACTGCGCGACCAGGACCCCGGCCCGTTCACGATCCGCGCCTTCGCGCTGCCCGACGACCTCTAGAAAGGACCCTCCCATGGCCCGCATCTTGGTGCTTTACTATTCGTCGTACGGTCATCTTGCGCAAATGGCCGAAGCCGTCGCCGAGGGCGTGGGCCAGGCCGGCCACGAGGCCGAAGTCCTGCGCGTGGCCGAGACCGCACCGCCCGAAGTGGCGGCTGCGGCCGGATTCCGGGTCCACGACGACCACGCCGAGATTTCCGGGCCCGATGCGCTCACTCGGTACGACGGCATCGTGATCGGCGCCCCGACCCGCTTCGGTCGCATGCCGAGCCAGATGGCGGCGTTCCTCGACCAGGCGGGCGGGCTGTGGTTCAGCGACGCGCTGGTCGGTAAGGTCGGCGCCGCCTTTACCTCGACCGCCGCGCAGCACGGCGGGCAGGAGACGACGCTGTTCTCGATCATCACCAACCTGCTCCACTTCGGCATGACCGTGGTCGGGCTCGACTACGCGTTCAAGGCGCAGAACGGCTCGGAGGAGGTCAAGGGCGGTTCGCCCTATGGCGCGAGCACGATCGCCAACAGTGACGGCTCGCGCCTGCCGAGCCGGACCGACCTTGACGGTGCGCGCTATCTCGGCCGCCGCGTGGCAGAAACGGCGGCGAAACTGGCGGCTTGAACCGCCGCGCCGTCGCCGTCCCCGGGCAAGCCCTCAGAACTCGACCCGCACCGTTCCGCCCCAGGTCCGCGGATCGCCCACGTTGCCGGCGATGAGGCCGGTGTTGCTGGGCCCGAAGTTCAACTGCTCGAAGTACCCGGTGTCGAACGCGTTGCGCACCCAGGCGTAGACGTTCAGCCCATTGTCCGCGCGGAAGCCGAGCCGGAAGTTGGTCAGCGCGTAGCCGTCGATCCAAGTATAGATCGAAGGCGACGGGTTGGACGAGAACTTTGAGCGATAATTGCCGTCGACGGCGAAAAAGACTTTGCCGTCCTGCCCGAGCAGCGCAGCCGGCACATTGGCCTCGGCGCCATACGACAGCGCCCACTTCGAGACACCGGGAAGCACCTGGCCCGAGACGTCGCAATTCGCCGGGCTCAGCGACCCGGGCACGCCGGCCGGGCCGGGCACCTGGCTGCCGGTGGCGACGGTCCCGCCGGCCAGTTCGGGCGGGCACGGCGCATCGACGAACTTGACGTATTGGGCGTCGGTATAAGCGCCGTTGAGGTAGGCGTTGAAGCGTTCGCTCGGACGGATCGAGAAGTCGGCCTCGACGCCCTGGGTCCGCACGCGACCGGCATTGGCGATGTAGCCGCGAAGCACGCCGTACTGCCCGTTGGTCACGTTCGCCTGGAAATCGTCGATCGTGGTGCGGAAGGCGGCGAGGTTGAAGGTCGCCCGGCGGCCGAGGAACTGCGATTTCGCGCCGATTTCGAAGTGCTGAACCGATTCCGGCCTGATCTGGCCGGTTTCGAGGATCGGGTTGCCGGACGAATCGGACGGCACCCCATTCTGGTTGATGCCGCCGGTCTTGAAGGTCTTGGCGTAGGTTCCATACAGCAGCACGTCGTCGGCCGCCTGGTAGCTCACGGTCAGGTCGTAGCTGAAGTTCCAGTCCTCGAAGGTCGGCTCGATCAGCTGCGGCGCGTAGATGTTGCGCTGGGCGAAGCTGATCGGATCGCTGTCGCCCTGCAGCACCTCGTGGCCGTCGCCGGCGAACACGTGGCGCTCATAGTGGCCCTGCTTCTTGTCGTAGTTGAGGCGCGCGCCGGGCTGGACGCTGAGGCGGTCGGTGACGTGCCAGTCGAACTGCCCGAACAGCGCCGCGCTGGTGGCCTTGAGCCACTGGGTGTTCTCGGCAGTCAGCCCCTTGAGGATGTCCGCCGCAATCTGCGACGGGTTGGTCAGGTTCCAGCGGCTCGATGCGGCGCCCTGCTGCTCGGTGCCCTGCGTGTCGATGCGCTGCTTGAACGCGAACGCGCCGAGCACGAAGTCGAATCGGTCGCCCGAATAGTTGTAGCGGAATTCCTGCGAGTACTGGTCCTGCTGCGAGGGGTTCTGCGACAGGCTGACGATCGGCAGGCCGGTGTAGTCGCGGTCGTTTTCGGGGTCCCAGTCCCAAAAACGCCACGCCGTGATCGAGGTGAAGGTGCCGGCGCCGAGGTCGAGGTTTGCGCGCAGGGATGCGCCGCCGGTCTTGTTGCCGGCATTGAGCGAGGAATCGAGATCGGTCACCCGGTCGAACGGATTCTCACTGGCCGGCACGTAGCCGAACGCTGCCGCGAGCGCCGGATACTGGCGGTTGGCGGCGCGCTGGGTCGGGCCGTAGCCGACGAACACCGTGCCGCAGCACTCGGGATCCTGCCGGCTGTAGTCTCCCGACAGGGTGACATCGAGGCTGTCGTTCGGCCGGAACAGCAGCTGTGCGCGCATGCCGAGATTGTCCTGCGACTGAATCCAGTTGCCGGTCGTCTCGTTGTAGATCGTGCCGCGCCGGCTGGTGCCCGAGAGCGCCAGGCGCGCGGCGAGCATGTCCGACAGCGGGCCCGAGATGGCTGCCTTGGCCTGCTTGAACCCGTAGTTGCCGAGGCTGATTTCGGCGCTGCCTTCGAAATCGAACGTCGGCTGGTTGGTGCGGATGTTGATCGCGCCGGCGGTCGTGTTCTTGCCGTAGAGCGTGCCCTGCGGCCCGCGCAGCACTTCGACCTGTGCGACGTCGAGGAAATCGAACACCGCCGAGGCGGGGCGGGAGTAGTAGACGTCGTCGACGTAGATGCCGACGCCCTGCTCGAACCCGTCGTTGGTGAGGCCGAACGGCACGCCGATGCCGCGGATGTTGACCGCGGTGTTGCGCGGGTTCGACGAGTAGATCTGCAGCGTCGGGGTGAGCTGCTGGATCTTGTAGACGCTGAACGCCCCCGTGTCGTTGATCGTGCGCCCGTCGAGCACGCCGATCGCCAGCGGGACCTGCTGCGCCGCCTCGTCGCGCCGGCGGGCGGTGATGATGATGACGTTCTCGGGGACGTTGGAATCGGTCGCCGAGGCTGGATTCGCGTCGTCTGCGGCGGGCGCCTCGGCATCATCGGCGGCGGGCGCGACGGCCTCGTCCGCCAGCGCGGGAGTGGGGGCAAGCGCTGCGGCCGCGATTCCGGCCAGCAACAAGGTAGGCTTTCGCATGTTCGGTCCCTCTGTTGGAAATGCGCGGCCGGCCGCGCGGGCTGGCTGGACGCATCCGGAGGACCGGTCTGCTAGATATGAAGAACGGGCCGGGGCCCGCAAACGTCAGGTGAAACGGCGGCGCTCGGTGACGTCGACTTGCATCAGCTTTCCGTCATGTACGGTGAGCTGGACGACGCCGTAGCGCAGGCGTTCGAGCGCCTCGGCGACGACCCGCAAATGCTCGGGTAGGCGAGCAGGATCGACTTGGTTCGGACGTTCGGGGGTGGCACCCATGAGGGCGTCTCCTGAAATGGCGCGGCGGGGGATGCCGCGCGGCCGCTCCTATTCTCAACCAAATTAGTTGACAAGATAGGTTGCGGCGAGCGGTGCGAAATTTAGCGTTCGGCTGCCGGAAGCAAATCTTCGTCCTCGGCGTACGCCGGCTCGGGCTCGATCGGGTCCGACAAACGGATGCGGTCGAGAATTTCCGCCGTCCTATCGCGTACCTCGAGCATCAGCGCGCGGGTGCGGCAATCGCTCTCCTCGACGCAATTGCGGCACTTCTCGTGCGCGAAACGGCTGGCGCATGGGACGAGCGCCAAAGATCCCCGCATGACGCGAATCAGGTCGCCATATGTGATGTCGATCGGCGACAGCGCGAGCCAGTAACCGCCGACCTTGCCGCGCTGAGACGCGACCAGGCCATAGCGCGACAGCTCGGACAGGATCGTGGTGAGGAAGTTGGCTGGGATGTTCTGCACGCGAGCGATCTCGGCGAGCTGCACCGGCCCCTTGCCGTAATTGTCGGCCAAGTGCTGCATCGCGCGGATGGCATAGCGGGTCTTCTGCGACAGCATCCGGCGAATGTGCGCCCGGAGCGGTTAAACGACAAGCGCGGCGCGGTGGCTAAAGCGTGGCGACCCAATCGGCGGCGTCGGCGATCGCCGCCCAGATGGCCGCGAGATCGCCGTCGGAGACGCAATACGGCGGCATCGCATAGACGGTGTTGCCGAGCGGGCGGAGCAGCACGTTCGCGTCTCGGAAGCGCGCGAGCAGGCGCGGGCCGAGTTCGGACAGGTAGGCGCCCTCGCCCGCACCCAGCTCGAGCGCGGCAATCGTCCCGCACCGGCGCGGGCTTCGGACCGCCGGATGCCCGCTCAGCCCCTCAAGGTGCGTGCGCTGGCGCTCGGCGAGCGACGCCACCCGCTCGAGCACGGGCTCTTCACGCCAGATCGCCAGGTTGGCGGCGGCGGCGGCGCAGGCGATCGGATTGGCGGTATAGCTCGACGAATGGAAGAAGGTCTTCGCGCGGTCGGCGGAGTAATGCGCGTCCCAGATCGCCTCGCTCGCGAGCGTCACGGCCAACGGCAGCGATCCGCCGGTGAGGCCTTTCGAGAGGCACATCAGGTCGGGCGCCACGCCGGCCTGCTCGCACGCGAACAGCGTGCCGGTACGGCCCCACCCGGTCATCACTTCGTCGGCGACGAACAAGGTGCCGTGCACGGCGCAGATCGCGCGCATCTCGCGCAGGACCTCCGCGGCGTACATCTTCATCCCGCCGGCGCCGAGCACCAAGGGTTCGACGATCAGCGCCGCGGCGCCGGCGCGGCATTCGGCCTCGAGCGCATCGAGGGTGGCCTGCGGATCGGTTGGAAACGAAATTCGTGCGACGTCAAACAGCCAGGGTTCGTAGGCCCGGTTGAACACCCCGCGCGCGCCGACCGACATCGCTCCGATCGTGTCGCCGTGATAGCTATGCTCCATCACTACGATCCGGCTGCGTGGCTCGCCGCGGTTGGCCCAGAAGCCGAGCGCCATCTTGAGCGCCACCTCGACGCTGGTCGAACCCGAGTCCGAGAAGAAAACCCGCGTCAGGCCCTCAGGCGCGATGCGGACGAGCTCGCGCGCCACCTGCTCGGCGGGCTGGTGGGTCCAGCCGGCGAAGATCAACTGGTCGAGCTGCTCGGCCTGCTCGCGGATCGCCGCCACGACTTTCGGATGGCAATGCCCATGGGTCGTCACCCACCAGCTCGAGATCGCGTCGACGATGCGGCGGCCGTCGGCGGTGTAGAGCGCCGCGCCCTCGCCGCGCTCCACCGTCGGGATCGGCTCGCCGAGCCCGTGCTGGGTGAACGGATGCCACACGCGGGACGCGGTCACGCGAAATCCGCCTTCGAGAAATGCTGCGCGAAGATTGCGGTAAACGATTGAAAATCTTCAACGATAGGAAGTCGCCCGAGCCTTGGCACGCGACCGATGCGGCAAATCGCTTCCTCCGCGGCGTCGTCGCCGTCGCCAACGAACGCGACGCCATGGACCGGCACCCCGCGCGCGCGCAACGCCTCCAGCGTCATCAGCGAATGGTTGATCGTGCCGAGCGCGGTTCGAGCGACCACCACCGCCGGCAGGCCCCAGCGCGCGAACACATCGGCGAACAGCAGGTCGCCCGCGAGCGGGACCAGCGCTCCGCCCGCGCCCTCGAGCACCAGCGGGCGCTCGCGCGGCAGCTCCAGCCGTCCCGGGTCGATCGTCACCCCGTCGATTTCCGCCGCGCGGTGCGGCGAGCACGGCGTGGTCAGGCGATAGGCTTCGGGCAGCACCCGCTCCTCCGGCACCCCGAGCGCGGCGACCGTCGCGGCATCGCCGCCTTCGTCGAGCCCTGCCTGGACCGGCTTCCAGTAGTACGCGCCGATCAATGCCGTCAGGCCGGCGGCGAACACGGTCTTGCCCACCCCAGTGTCGGTGCCGGTGACGACAAATGCGCTCATCGCGCGCCTAAAGCGCGCTCGCGAGCGCCGCCGCAAGCCCGTCGACGTCGGCCGGCGAGGCGTTGAGCGTGAGCGAGATGCGCAGCCGCGCGGTGCCCTGCGGCACCGTCGGCGGGCGGATTCCCCGCACGTCGAACCCGGCCGCGCGCACCTTCTTCGCCACCTCCATCGCCCGCGCATCCTCGCCGAGGACCAGCGGCACGATCTGCGACCCGCCGAGCCGCGCGCCGAGCGGTTCGAGCAGCCGCTCGCCGTGGAGGATCAGTGCGCGAAGGGCGTCCCGCCGCTCAGGCTCGTCGGCGCAGATCCGCAGCGCCTCGCGCACCGCCGCCGCCATCAGCGGACTCGGGGCGGTCGAAAAGATGAACCCGCGCGCGCGATTGACCAGGTGGTCGCGCATCACGCGCGGGCCGCACAGCAGCGCGCCCTCGCAGCCGAGCGCCTTGCCGCAGGTGTGGAGCGTGATCACGTTCGGCAGCGGGCGCAGCTCGGCCGCCAGTCCGCGGCCGTCGTCGCCGAACACCCCGGTCGCGTGCGCCTCGTCGACCAGCAGCACAGCTTCGTGCCGCTCGGCCACTTGGGCGAGCGAACGCAGCGGCGCGAAGTCCCCGTCCATCGAATAGAGGCTCTCGACCACGATCCACGCGCGCCCGGTGCCGCCGCGTGCACGCCACGCGGCGATGGCATCGGCGAAGGCGTCGGGATCGTTGTGCGCGGCCATGGCCGTTTCGGCGCGCGACAAGCGCAGGCCCTCGTGCACGCTCGCGTGAATCAGTGCGTCGTAGACGACGAGGTCGCCGCGCTGCGGCAACGTCCCGACGACCGCGCTGTTGGCGGCATAGCCGGTGGCAAACCAGAGCGCCGCCTCGCCGCCGAAGAACGCCGCCGCCTCGGCCTCGAGCGCCTCGTGCTCGGGATGGTTGCCGCGCAGCAGCCGCGAGCCGCCCGCGCCGACCGGCACCCCGCGGGCAACCGCCGCTTCCACCGCGCGCTTCAAGCGCGGCGCCCCCGCGAGCGCGAGATAATCGTTCGAGGCGAAATCGATCCCTTCGCGCGGGGCGAGCGAGCGCAGCCGCGCCTTTTCCGCCAGCGCCGCCAAATCGGCGCGCTGCGCGGCAAACGGATCGGTTCGAGTGCGGGTCACCTCGGTCTCAGGAGCCGCGCGCCCAGGCATCGAAATCGAAGCTCGGCTCGACCACGATGAAGATGTTCGAGACCTCGGTCAGCAGGTTGGTGACGTGGCCTTTGCCGGTCAGGTCCTCGAGATAGACCAGGTCGCCCTTGCCGATCGGCACGCTGGTGCCGTCGCCGAAATCGCCGCGGATGTCGCCTTTGACATTGATCGTGAACAGCTTGCGCGGGGCGACGTGCCAGTCCTCTGTGCCCTGGGAAATGCAGCCCATCCGCACTTCGGCGATCGGCAGGGGCGCGGGCGACCCGAGCACCGAGACCTTCTCGAACCGGCTCTTGCCGTCGGGACCGTTCGAGACCTTGATCACCTCGAGCATGCCCGGACCGCACTTGCGCGCCGATTGCGGCGCGACCGACGGCGCCTGGGCATCGCTGCGAGTCCCCGCGGCGGCGCAGGCGGACAGCACCACCGCTGTGGCGAGCAAGTTACGGCGATCGGTGTGCATCGTCCTCTCCTGGTTTCGACTGCACCCACCGGTCTTGCGCGGATCGCCGCGCGGCGCAAGCCGACTGGCGAATTGCCATCGCGCCGCAAAGTCCCTATATCGCATCGCGCGCCCCGCCCCGTGCGAAGCTCGATGCTCCGCCCGCCGGGGCGCTTACATTTTCAGGCAGGAAGCCCTCCCCATGTCCCGTCGCCGCCAGATTTACGAAGGCAAGGCCAAGATTCTCTACGAAGGTCCCGAGCCGGGCACGATCATCCAGTATTTCAAGGACGACGCGACCGCCTTCAACGCACAGAAAAAGGGCACCATCCAAGGCAAGGGGGTGATCAACAACCGTATTTCCGAGCACGTGTTCACGCGGCTCAGCCACATCGGTATCCCGACCCACTTCATCCGCCGGCTGAACATGCGCGAGCAGCTCGTGCGCCAGGTCGAGATCATTCCGCTCGAAGTCGTGGTGCGCAACGTGGCGGCCGGCTCGCTCAGCCAGCGGCTCGGCATCGAGGAAGGCGAAACCCTACCGCACACCCTGATCGAGTACTGCCTGAAGGACGATGCGCTCGGCGACCCCAAGGTGTCCGAGGAGGAGATCGCGTGCTTCGGGTGGGCCAACAACGAGGAGATGCAGGACATCTCGTCGATGGCGATCCGCATCAACGACTTCCTTTCGGGGATGTTCGCCGCGATCAACATCCGCCTGATCGACTTCAAGCTCGAGTTCGGGCGCATCTGGGACGGCGACTACTCGCGCATCATCCTGGCCGACGAGATCAGCCCCGACGGCTGCCGGCTTTGGGACATGGCGAGCGGCGAGAAGCTCGACAAGGACCGCTTCCGCCGCGACCTCGGCGGCGAGGAGGAGGCGTATCAGGAGGTCGCCCGGCGGCTCGGCCTGTTGCAGGGCGACGACGGAGGGCCGGGGGAGGTGTTCGACCTCTCGAGCCACCGCAACAAGCTGCGTCACACCAAGAAATAAACGCGCGCGTTCATCTCCTTGCCATTCGCCGACCCATAGGGCAGCCGGTGTGCCGGTGAGGGTGTCCGTATTCCGTTTGCTATTTGCGCTGGTGCTGCTGGCCGCGGCGCCGCGCGCGTGGGCTGAGGCGCCGCAGCACGACTGGACTTTCGAAGCCAGCGACGTTCCGGTCGACCCGGCCTACCGCTTCTCGGTGCTGCCCAACGGGCTCCATGTGGTCGTGCGGCACAACGCCTCACCCGCCGGGACGGGGCTGGTCCGGCTCTACATCGGCGCGGGCTCGCTGTCGGAGAACGACGGCGAGCGCGGCTATGCCCACTTCGTCGAGCACATGGCGTTCAACGGCTCGACCCACGTGGCGGAAGGCGAGATGGTGCGGCTGCTCGAGCGCGAAGGGCTCGCCTTCGGCGCCGACACCAATGCTTCGACCAACTCGCGCTTCACCTATTACAAGCTCGATCTCCCGCGAAACGATCCGAAGCTGCTCGAGACCGCGCTGATGCTGATGCGCGAAACGGCGAGCGAGCTGACGTTCGATCCGGCCGCGGTCGACCGCGAGCGCGGCGTGGTGCTGTCCGAGCTGCGCAACGGCCGCACCTTCACGCTCGCCGACACCGAGGATCGCTTCGCCTTCCTCTACCCGCAGGCGCGCTTTCGCCAGCGTCTCCCGATCGGCGTGCCCGAAAGCCTGCGGCGCGCGACCGCCGCCGGCCTGCGCGCGTTCTGGCAGCGCGAATACCGCCCGGCCAACGCGACGCTGGTGGTGATCGGCGATTTCGATCCGGCGGCGGTGGAAGTCGCGATCGCGCGGCATTTCGGCGACTGGCAGGGCGCCGGCGGGCTCGAGCAACCCGAAGCCGGTCCGGTCAATACCTCGCTTGCGGACCTCAGCGACGTCTATGTCGATCCCGCGCTGCCCGAGCGGGTGACGGTATCGCGCAACGGCGAATGGCTCGACGAGCCCGACACCCTCGCCAACCGCCGCACCGGCGTGCTGCGCCGGATCGGTTATGGAGTCGTCAATCGGCGGCTCGATCGGCTGGCGAGCACGGCCGATGCGCCGTTTCGCGACGCCGGGTTCGGCACCGGCGAGGTCTTCAGGGAGGGCCGCACCACCAACCTGATCGTCGACAGCGGCGACGGCGAGTGGCGCGGGGGCCTGCTCGCGGCCGCGCGCGAATACCGGCGCGCGCTCGCCTACGGCTTCACCCAAGCCGAGATCGACGAGCAGGTCGCAAACCTTCGCACCGGGCTCGAGATCGCCGTCGCCAACGCCGAGACCCGCTTCAACGGCACGTTCGAGCAAGCGGTGCTGCAGCTGCTGACCGATGAGACGGTGCCGACCACGCCCGAAAGCGCGCGCGAACGCTTCGAGGCGATGGAGGACGCGATCACGCCAGCAGCGGTGCTTGCCGCGATGAACGAGGAAGCCCTGCCGCTCGACCGTCCGCTGATCCGGTTCGAGGGCCGCCGGGAACCCGAAGGCGGAGCGGGCGCCTTGCGTGCGGCGTGGGACGAGGCAATGGCGGCGCCGCTCGAGGCGGGTTCCGAGGTTGCCGTCGGCGCCTTCGACTACACCGATTTCGGGCCGCGCGGCAAAATCGTCGCCGACGCGGTCGAGCCCTCGCTCGGGATTCGCGAGCTGCGCTTCGCCAACGGCCTGCGACTGAACCTGAAACGGACCGAGCTGGAACGCGACCGAATCCGGGTCGAGATGAATGTCGACGGCGGCAAGATGCTCGAGACGCGCGCGGATCCGCTCGCCACCGAACTGGTCCCGCAGATGGTGCTCGGGGGCCTCGGCAAGCATTCCTACGACGACCTCCAGACGATCCTGGCCGGCCGCAGCGCGGGCGTCTCCGTTGCCGATTCCGAGGAGACATTTCGCCTGACCGCACTGACCACGCCGCGCGACCTCGAGCTGCAATTGCAACTGTTCACCGCGATGCTGACCGATCCCGGCTACCGGCCCGAGGCGGAGCGGCGCTATCGGCGCGACGTCGGCAACTTCTTCGCCCAGCTCGACGCGACGCCCAACGCCGCCCTGTCGAACGCGATCGGCGGGATTCTCTCAGACAACGACCCGCGCTTCACCCTGGCACCGGAGGAGGCCTATCTCAGCCTGACCTTTGCCGACTTGCGCGAACGCATTTCCGACCGGCTGGCACACGGGGCGATCGAGCTCGCCCTGGTCGGGGACTTCGAGGAGGATGCGGCGATCTATCTCGTCGCCCGCACGCTCGGCGCGCTGCCGCCGCGCGAGGCGGATTTCCGGCCCTATCCGGACAACCGCGAGCGGCCGTTCACCGGCGATCGCGAGCGTCGCGTGCTCCACCATACCGGCGAGGCCAACCAGGCCCTGCTGCGCCTCACCTGGAAGACTCGCGACGACGCCGATGCGCGCGAAAGCAGCGCGCTCGAGCTGCTCGAGCGGGTCACGCGGATCGCGCTGACCGAGGAGCTTCGCGAGCACCTCGGCAAGACCTATTCGCCGGGCGTCAGTGCCAGCCAGTCGCAAGTATGGCGCGGCTACGGCACGTTCGCGATCTCCGCCTCTGTGGATACCGGCGACGTCGATGCGGCGCGCGCGGCGATGCTGGCGACGGTCGGAAAGCTCGCGACGAGCCCGCCCGATGCCGACTTGGTCGAACGCGCGCGCCAGCCGCTGCTCGAAGCTTACGACAACGCGCTCAAGACCACCGCCAGCTGGATGACGCTGGTCGACCGCGCGCAGAGCCGGCCCGAGGACATTGCCCGGTTCCGCTCGGGCAAGGAGCGGATCGCTTCGATCAGCGGCGAGGAATTGCAAGCCGCAGCGCAACGCTACCTGCAAGCATCCGCGGCGGTCGAGATCGATGTCTTGCCCGAGACGAAACCGGCCGATTAGCGCAGCGCCGCCAGGATCAGGTCGCTCGCCTTCTCGCCGATCATGATCGCGGTGGCATTGGTGTTGCCTTGCGGGATCGTCGGGATGACCGAAGCGTCCGCGACCCACAGGCGCTCGATCCCGTGCAACCGCAAATCCGGGCCGACCACCGCCTGCCTGTCCTTCGCCCCGCCCATCTTCGCGGTCCCGACCGGGTGGAACATCGGGATCGTCGCCGCACGCACGTACCCGGTAAGCGCCTGCTTGCCGGTCGCCGCTGCGCCGGGCCGCACCTCGTCCGTCACCATCGGCGCGAGGGCCGGCTGGCGGGCGACCTTGCGTGCAATCCTGAGCCCTTCGACGAGCTGCGCGACGTCGTCCTCGTCCCCGAGAAGTTGATGCTCGATCTTCGGCTTGTCGGCGGGATCGGGCGAGCGCAGCGAAATCCGCCCGCGCGAGGAGGGGCGCATCAGCCCGACCAGCGTGGTGATCGACGACCTGGGTCGCAACGCCAGGTTGCCCTGCGGCGTGATCTCGAACGCGAACGCCGAGAACGCGAGCTGCAGGTTCGGCGCGGGCAGCCCCTTACGGCTCTTCACCAACGCCTGCGCATGGCCGATCCCCGTGGTGAGCGCGCCGCTGCCGGCGCACACCAGCTTGAGCACTTGGAGGAGCCCGGCAAAGCCCCGCGCATCGTCGTTGAGGGTACGCGCCGAGACTTCGTTCACCAGGTGCACCGCGGGATGCTCCTGCAGGTTGCCGCCCACCCCGGGCAGATCCCTGACGACGTCGATGCCGAGCTTTTTCAGGTGTTTGGCCGGCCCAATTCCGGACAGCATGAGCAGCCGTGGGGTGTTGAGTGCGCCCGCGGACAGCACAACCCCCGCGCGCGCCCGGATCGTGCGCTCGATGCCTTCGCGCCGCAGCGTGACCCCGACCGCACGGCCGTGCTCGACCTCGATCCTGAGCACCTCGGCGCGGTCGAGCAACTCGAGCCCCTCGGGCGACGGCGAGAGGTACGCCGCCGCGGTCGACGCGCGCAGGCCGCGCCGCTGCGAGACCTGGACGAGATCGACCCCTTCGGCCTGTTCGCCGTTGAGGTCGGGCGAGCGGCGAATGCCGGCCTGCATGGCCGCTTCGACCCACCGCGCGGTGATGTCATAGCGGCTGCGCACTTCGCTCACCGCCACTGGGCCGCCTTGCCCGCGCCATTCGTCGGTCCTGCGCGCGTTGTGCTCGAGCCGGCGGAAGTACGGCAACACGCCGGGGTAATCCCACCCGCTCGCGCCGAGCTCGGCCCAATGATCGTAATCCCATGGATGGCCGCGGACGAACATCATCCCGTTGATCGCGCTGCCGCCGCCGAGGCGTTTGGCCGCGGGCCACACGTCGGGCCGCCCGCCCACCGAAGGATCAGGCTCGGCGATGTAGCACCAGTCGAAATCGGGCTTGTGGACGAGGCCGCCCATTAGTGCGGGGACGGTGGTGCGCAGGCTGCGCGCGCCCGATCCCGCCTCGACCAGCAGCACGCGCTGGCCCCCTTCGGCGAGCCGCGCCGCGCACGCCGCTCCCGCCGATCCGCCCCCGATCACGATGAGGTCGGGATGGTAGTGGCTCACTCCGACCGCTCCCAAGCCCCTTCGCCCGGCAGCCGCTCGCGGCCGTGCGGAGTGGAGAGGTCGAGCTCCGGGCCGATCGGGTAGATCCGGTGCTTGTCGGCCAGAGCGTAGTAGTTGCGCTTGATCTCCTCCAGCTTCACCGTTTGGGCGATGCCGGGCCACTGGTAGAGCTCACGCAAATAGCCGCGCAGCGCCGGGTAGTCCTCGATCCGCCGCAAGTTGCACTTGAACGCCCCGTGATAGCCGACGTCGAAGCGCACCAAGGTGGTGAACGCGCGCCAGTCGGCTTCGGTCACGTATTCTCCGGCCAGGTAGCGCGTGCGCTCGAGCCGCGCTTCCATCGCGTCGAGCGTCGCGAACACCTCACGCGCGGCTTCCTCGTAGGCCTGCTGCGAGCCGGCGAAACCGGCGCGGTACACGCCGTTGTTAAGCGTCGGGTAGATGAGGTTGTTCCAGCGGTCGATCTCCGGCCGCGACGGCTCGGGATAGAAGTCGAGCCGGTTGCCGGTGATTCCGTCGAACGCCGTATTGAACATGCGGATGATGTCCGCGCTCTCGTTGTTGACGATGCGGCCGGCCTGCTTGTCCCACAGCGTCGGCACCGTCGCCTTGCCGGTGTAGTGCGGGTCGTGCTCCTGATAGACGCGATAGAGCGGATGCGGCGCTTCGAACGGCGGGATGGTGTCGTCCTCGAACACCCAGCCTTCGTGGCCGATCACGCCGTGCGAGGCGGACAGCGAGACCACGTCTTCGAGGCCCTTGAGCACGCGATAGGCGGTGACCCGCGAGGCCCACGGGCATACCCACGCGATGAACAGGTGATAGCGCCCGGCCTCGGCGGGAAATTCGGCATCGGGATCGGGCGAGATCCAGCCGCGCAACGGGCTGTCGATGCGGCGGAAGCGGCCGTCCGCGCCGATCTCCTCGGCCGCCGGCGCGCTGTCCACCCATTTGCCGTCGAACAGTTGCATGCGCTTCTCCCGATTCTTCGGGCCTCTTAGCAGGCCGAAGAATCGGGAGAAGACTTACGGACGGAAGTTCAGGCGCCAGCTCACGGCGAACATCCAGTCGTCGGTATAGGAAGGGACCGGCCGATCGATCACCCGCGCCGCCTCGAACCCGAGCATCGCCTTGTCCTTCCACGCCGCGCGCACGCCGACGCCGGCTGAGCCGAGATCGACGTCGGCCCCGCCGAACCCCGGACGCTCGAGCAGGCGCACCGCCGCGTAGTCGCCGAAAACGTAGATCTCGCTGCGCGCGATGTCGCCCTTGAGCGGGCGCAGCGCAAGCTCGGCCGAGCCTGCAAGGCCGCGATCGGCGCTGATCAACCCGCGCTCGAACGCGCGGCCGAAGGTTTCGCCGCCGACCGAGAACCGCTCCGACACCGGCAACGCGTCCCGGGTGTACTGCCCCGCCGCCTGCAGACGGAGCACGATCGGCTCGCCGAGCTGCTGCGACCACGCGGCCGCGCCGCTCGCCTTGAGGTAAGTCGCCTCCCCGCGAGTGGGGAGGACCGCTGCGCCGAGCGCGTCGAGCCCCTTGCTGACTACCAGCGACGCCGCGATCGAACGTTTCGGCCGCGCGTTCGAGAACGACAGGCCGGCGCGCGCCGAGCGGACTTTCTCGTTGGCGATTTCTGAGCCGAAAGCCGAGTTGTCGCTGTCGATCAGGTCGACCGACAGCCGCGCAGTCAGCCGGGCGCGGAAGTCACGGATGATCGGGTGGGTCAGCGTAGCGCCCGCGGTATCGGCCGAACCGCTTATGGCGCTCCCGCGCGGGTCCGTTTCGAGATGGCTGTAGTTGAGCGCGAGGCGCGTGCCTTCGCTGCCGAGCGGGGTGGAATGGACGATCCCGGCATAAAGTTGTGACGACAGATCCGGCGACACCAGCGCGGTAATCTGCGTCATGTCGCCTTCGCGGAGCAGGTGCGGCAGCGTCGCGTTAGCCTCGATGCGCCCATCGTCGATCAGCGTGGTGGCGCGACTGTCGTAGGAGAAGCCGAGGCGCGGCTTCGCGTAGTCGAGCTCGAGCTCGAGCACCACGCCGCCGCGCGCCTTGCCGAGCTTCAATCGCGACTTCACTTCGAGGCCGGGAATATCCCGGATCAGCGAGAGGTAGCGCTCGTATCGCGCGCGGCTTAGCGGGCGTTCGGTGCGCAGCTTGGCGGCGTAAGCCTTGACTAGCGACAGCGAGCGGCCCTCTACCTCGCCCTTGAGCACCACGGTTTCGATGAAGCCTTCGCCGACCAGCACCTTGAGGTGGCCGGTGGTGAGGTCCTGTTGTGGAATTATCACCGTGAACAGCGCCACGTTTGAGCGCGCGTAAGCCGCCGACATCGCCGCGGCGAGCGCCTTGAGGTTCTCGGTCGTTGCCTTCCGTCCGACGAATGGCTGCGCGGCATCGGCGACGACCTCCGGTACCTGGGTACCGACGAAATCGATCGTCTCGATATCGGCCGTCGGCGCGGCTTCGGTTTCCACCGCGGGCTCGACCTTGGTGCGATCGGGCGGCGGAGGCTGCTCCTCTGGCGGAGGCAGCGGTTCCTCGCGGTCGAGCCGGTCGCGCTCGATCGGCGAGGCAGCCTGGCCCAGCGCTTGCTGGGCCAGGCCGCACGACAGCAGCAGCGCGGCTGCCGCCGTCATGGGGCGAAGCGACGTCACGTCCCCGCTCGCCATTCGTCAGTCGTTGCCGCCCAGGAGGCCGCCGACCGCATCGCCGTTGCCGGTCACGCCGTCGACCGTCTCCTGCACCGTCCCCGCGACGCCGTCGCCGGCGTCGGCGTCGACGATGCCGCCGAGCACGTCACCGTCGGTGCCGGTATCGAGCACGTTGTCGCCGTCGTTGACCTGCGGCGAAGCGAGCAAGGCGGGTTCGTCGGCCGAATCCGCCCCGGCCGAGAGCAACGTGCCTTGGTTCTGCTCCTCGGACGCGATGCTGACCCCGACCAGCGAGCTGTCGTCGGCCGCGCCGTCGGAGCCCGCGCCGACCGAAACCAGGTCGCCGTCGGGCTGCGCGTCATCGGACGACAGATTGGCGCTGACCAGCGAGGCCCCGTCCTCGTTGCCGCCGATCGTGGCGCCACCGTCGCCCCCCGCGGCGACCGTGGCGACCGGGCCGGGCGAGGCCGTCAGGCCGTCGGCCAGATAGCCATCCCCGTTGCCGGCATCGACCAGCGCCTGGCCAGCGTTGTCGCCCGATTGGACCACCGCGCTGACGATTCCGCTATCGCCGGCGTCGCCGGGCACCGCATCGTCGGCAGAAGCCGCGGTGTCGCCGCTCGCGTCGGCGAGGCTGGTGACGGTTTCGCCGGTCTGGACGAGAATCCCACCGTTGTCGTTGTCGTCGGGATCGCCGGTGTTGGCGAGCAGGCCAGTTCCGGCAACGCCTTGCGGGCCGACCAGCCCACCGGCGGCCAATGCCTCGGCGCCGTCCGCGCCCGGAAGGCCGTCGGCGCCAGGCAAGCCGTCGGTCCCGTCACCGCCATCGCCGCCGTTGCTGCCGTCGTTGCCGTTCGAACCGTTCTGGCCCGAAGCACCCGCTGGCCCCGTCGGACCACCGGGACCGGCGGGACCGGCGAGCCCGGGCGCACCGTCCTGCCCGTCGGCGCCCGGAGGCCCCGCGGCGCCCGTCGGTCCCGGTGGTCCGACGCGTCCCACGCGGGTCATGCCATTCGAATCGCATCCGGCGAGACCGGTCATCAAGGCCGCGCTCATCAGGAGGGGCCAGTACTTCCGTGAATCGATCAAGCGCATGTGCTTGCTCCTTCAGGTTCTCGCCCGTCCGGAGTTGATTCGAGCATCGAATAGTTAAGAAAGTGTTAAGAGAAAGACATTAAATTGCCTATTCTCGTACTTGTAGTTAACATGAGAAAATATAGCGAGCGACTCACGGCAATCCTAAATCGGAAATCGGGATTTTCTATTTCATTTTTACTTATTTTTGGTGCGAACTTACTTTGCGCTCGACCGATCGGCCGCGCCTGCGGAGCGCTGAATGCTCCTCGCCAACCGCCCCAACGCACTCAGACCGCGAGCAGTTCCTCGGCCGCGGGACTTTTCTCCAGCAATTCAATCAATCCGCGCTCGGCCCCGCTCAACCACTTGGTCTTGCGCGGCATCTTGAGCCTGGCGCGCCACTTGGCCTGGCGCTCGACCAGCGCGACCACCGCCGGATGGATGTAACTCTTGCGCGCGATCGCCGGGGTGTTGCCGAGGCGTTCGGCGACGCCCTCGCTGAGCGCCGCGATCGTAAGCTGTCCTTTGGCCTCGGCGAGCATCTCGAAGGCGATCGCGCTCGCGTGCCAGGTGCGAAAGTTCTTGGCGGTGAATTCCTCGCCCATCGTTTCGCCGAGGTAGTCGTTGACATCATCGGATCCCACCGCCCGCGGCGCGTCGCCGTCGTCGAGATACTGGAATAGGTGCTGGCCGGGCAGGTCGTCCATCTTGCGCACGAAATGGGCGAGCCGGGCGTCCGTCACCGTCACCTCGCAGAGCTTGCCGCTCTTGGCCTTGAAGCGCAGCCGGACCGTCTTGCCCGAAACGCTGGCGTGCCGCCGCCGTAGCGTGGTCGCCCCGAAACTCTTGTTTTCCTTGGCATAGCTCTCATTCCCGACGCGCACGACGCCAAGGTCGAGCAACCGGATCACGTTGGCGATCGCTCGTTCGCGTCCGAGGCCGCGCTCGCCCAGGTCGGACTCGACCCGCTTTCTCAACTTCGGAAGTAGCTTGCCGAACTCGAGGCAGCCGTCGAACTTCTCGGCCTCGGCCCGCGCGCGATAGTCCGGATGATAGCGGTATTGCTTGCGGCCCTTGTCGTCGATCCCGGTGGCAAGGATATGGCCGTTGCCGCTCGGGCAGAACCACGCCTGCTTGTAGGCCGGAGGCAGGCCGACCTTGTTGAGCCGGTCGATCTCGGCGCGCTGGGTGACGCGCTTGCCGTCGGCGTCGAAGTAGGCCCAGCCGCGGCCCGCGCGCTTGCGCGTGATGCCGGGCGAAGTGTCCTCCACGTAACGCAATTTGGGCGGGCTTTTCTTGCGCTTGGTCGGCATCGCGCGGCTCAACGTGCGGCGTGCTCTTGCGGTTCCGCCCCCGCCGCGCCATCTCCGCGCGACCCGCAATCAAGGAGCCGTGCGCATGTCCGACGTCTACACCCCGCCCAAGGTCTGGACCATGGAGGAAGGACACGGGGGCGCGTTCGCTGGGCTCAACCAGCCAACCGCGGGCGCGCGCGAGCAACACGAGCTGCCGATCGGCGAACATCCGTTCCAGCTCTATTCGCTCGGCACGCCCAACGGGGTCAAGGCGACGATCATGTTCGAGGAGCTGCTCGAGGCGGGTTACGCCGAGGCGGAATACGACGCCTGGCTGATCAAGATCTTCGAGGGCAACCAGTTCTGGTCCGGGTTCGTCGACATCAACCCCAATTCGAAGATCCCGGCACTGGTCGACCGCAGCGGCGCCGAGCCGTTCCGGGTATTCGAAAGCGGCGCGATCCTGGTGCACCTCGCCGAGAAATTCGATTATCTCCTGCCGAAGGAGAACCCGGCCCGCGCAGAAGTCTTCAGCTGGCTGATGTGGCAGATGGGCAGCGCGCCGTTCATCGGCGGCGGCTTCGGGCATTTCTACGTCTACGCGCCCGAACGTTACAAGTATCCGATCGACCGCTACGCGATGGAGACCAAGCGGCTGTTCGCGGTCGCCGACATGCAACTCGCCAAGACCGAGTACCTCGCCGGCGCCGATTACTCGATCGCCGACATCGCCGCCTACACCTGGCTCGGCAACCTCTACCACGGCGCCTACAACCGCTGCGACGTGTTCCTCGGCCTCGACGAGTACGAGAACGTCGGCCGCTGGGTGAAGACCATCGACAAGCGTCCCGGCGCCATCCGGGGCCGGCTGGTCAACAGCCAGAACGGTCTTTCCGAACGCCATTCGGCCGCCGACTTCGACACGATCGAGGACAAGAGCCTGTTCGATCCGGTAAGGAAGCGCCCGGACTTCTAGGCGCGCCTTGCGCCGATGCAGCGAACGGTTGTAGGGCGCACTCGCTGCTGGGGCGTCGCCAAGTGGTAAGGCAGCGGTTTTTGGTACCGCCATTCGCAGGTTCGAATCCTGCCGCCCCAGCCAACCGGCCCGCGCCGGGCGATTATTCTGTTGTCGCAGAGATTGAAGGTTGTCAGACCTTTAGCCTATGCACACCTTCGCTCACCAGCGGATCCTGGTCACCGGACATTGCGGCCTAATCGGAACGGCTCTCGACGCCGAGCTGCGAGCGCAAGGCTACGAGGTTCGCGGCTTGGATATCCGCGCAACCGGTATCGAACGCGGCGACCTGCGCGATCGCGCGCTGCTGGAGCGCGCGATGCACGATTGCGATGGCATCGTGCATCTCGGCGCGGTCTCTCGCGTGATCGACGGCGAGCGCGATCCCGATGCTTGCTGGTCCGTCAACGCCGATGGGACCCAGCAGCTCATCGAGACGGCCCAACGGCAGAACTCGCAGCCGTGGATTCTCTATGCCAGCAGCCGCGAGGTCTACGGCGAAATCGCGCGGTTGCCGGCGAGCGAGGACACGCCCTGCGCGCCGGTCAACATCTATGGCCGCTCGAAGGTCGCCGGAGAATGCGCGGTACGGGAATCGCGGCTTCAGTCGGCGATCGTGCGATTTTCCAATGTCTACGGCAGCACGCATGACCATCGGGATCGGGTCATACCGGCCTTCTGCCGACAGAGCGTGCACGACGAAGCGATCCGCGTCGACGGATATGGGCACACCTTCGATTTCACGCACCTGGATGACGTCGTGCGAGGCCTCCTGCGGCTCATCGGCGAATTGCAGCGCGGGCAATCCGGCCTGACGCTGCACTTCGCGAGCGGGGTGCCGACGACGCTGGGACAACTAGCGGAGCTCGTCGTCGAGCTGGCGGACAGCTCCTCCGAGATTTACGAGGCCCCGTCGCGCGATTTCGATGTCGGCCGGTTCTATGGCGATCCCGCGCGCGCGAAACGGCTTCTCGGGTGGGAAGCCGAAGTCCCGTTGTCCGAGGGACTCGACCGATTGATCGCCGCGTTTCGAGCGCAGCGGTTCGCAACCGCGGGCATCATCGCGCAATCGCCAAATCCGCCGTTGTCGCCTGTCGATTCTCGATGCGGATAGCGAAGGTCAGCTCGCTCCTGGCGTGATACGGCGGCGACAGCATGTCGCCGGAGCCGTGCGAAATCAGGTAGCGAAGCTGGGTGGGCTGGCTCGCTCCGGCGGCGAACCATGCTTGCAGCTTGCGCGACGTGGCCGACATCAATTGCTTGCGCACCGGGAGCGGCAGCGGCCGCTTGTTGCCATGGAGCGATTGCGCAATGGCTTTCGCCGCGATGTAGCATTGGTTGACCATTTGCGCCTGAGCGCGGGTTTGCATCCCGGACCAACCGGCTCGTTCCTCATCGCCGTGCTTGATGGCCTCGACGAACGCATTCGGATACGCTTCCTGCCTCGTTCCGGCACGCCGCAACCGTTGATACAGGTCTTCGTCTTCGCCGCCCCACCCGCGAAATACTTCGTCGTAACCGGCGAGCGCCGCGAAGTCCGCCCGCGCGCAGATCGCGGTGCCGTATGTCTCGGGCTCTCGGCCGTCGGGATCGGAAAGGTAGAAACATCCCGGCCTGAGATTGTCGTGCAACCACGACAGCCAGCCCGGGTTCACCAGCACATCGGCGTCGATGAATACCACCCAGTCCGTTCGCGTGGCCGCGGCGCCGAGGTTGCGAGCGCGGGCCGCGCAGAATCCGGGGTCGTCCGTCACTCGCACGGCCTTGGCCGCAGGCGCGTTCGCCTCGACCCAATCGGCGACCCGGTCGGGACAGCCATAATCGACCACCACCACCTCGTCGGGCTGTTCGGCGAGGAGTCGGGGCAGCGTCTGCTTGATATGGTGCAGACGGCCTTTGCAAATGGTCACAAAGGCGATCGTCGGCATGCCAACCCTGCCCCCTGCTTCGAATATCGATGCGAAGCGCGCCCGTGTCGCGAACCTCGCTTCAGAACTCGTACGTCGCCTCGACTCCGTATATCCGCGGACGCGCCTTGAACACGAAGCCGCCGGGCGAGAATTCGGCGTTGTACTTCTTGTTGAACAGGTTGGTCGCGAACGCGGTGATCTGCCAGGTGTCGCCGCCGACCCCGACACGCCCGTCGACCAGGTCGACCGGATCGCGCACCGTCGAGTTGGCGACATCCCACCAGGTCTTGCCGATGCGCCGGTAGTCGACGCGCAGCAGCCCCGACAGGCCGCCGCCGAATTCGGGCGTGTATTGTGCGCCGAGATTGATCGTTGAACGGGAAACGTCCGGCGCTTCGTTGCCGATCACCGTGGGATCCTTTCCAGCACAGTGGGATCCGAAGCTTGGAATTCACGTGACTTGAAGTCGCGGC